>JFJP01031723.1_pt1 | contig 19624 bp, 17 predicted proteins | sample 431651 | NCBI WGS metagenome assembly JFJP01 (sample SAMN02602958, study PRJNA72255) | Microbial mat metagenome, whole genome shotgun sequencing project. | biome: fresh water; feature: sink hole; material: water; isolation source: purple microbial (photo- and chemosynthetic) mats found in...
TGCAGGATGAGTTTAGTTTGCTGAAAAATGAGCTAAAATTAACCCTTGGCACACGCTTAGAACACAATGATTTTACAGGCTTTGAAATTCAACCTACCGCGCGATTATTGTGGACTCCTGATGACAAACAAAGTGTTTGGGGAGCTGTATCGCGAGCGGTGCGTACCCCGAGCGAAGTGAGTCATAATCTCAAAAATTTAAGCAACCCATCTTCGACCAATATTCGCGGTTTACCAACGCAAACCTTACTCAACGGTGACCCGAATGTGGTTTCCGAAACGGTCATAAGTTATGAATTAGGCTATCGCATCCAACTGAGCAAAGCCTTTTCAATTGATGCCAGCACGTTTTACAATCGCTATCATCATTTACAAGCGTTTGAAGTAGGAACGCCGCGTGTGGTGATGACTTCACAACCGCCGCATTTTGAAATACCACTGCTAATTAGCGATAAAATGTGGGGCGAAACGGTTGGCTTTGAATTAACTTCTCAATGGCAAGCGACCGATTGGCTAAAAATACAAGCCTCGTATTGGTTTTTAAAAACCAGTTTACATACCCCGAAAAATTTAACTTTTGCAGACGGTGACATTATCGAAAAAGGTTCGCCGCAACAACAATTTCATCTTAGGTCGTCGCTTGATTTGCCTTTTGATATAGAACTGGATACCACAGTGCGTTATGTTGATTCAGCAATGCGTTATCAAATTCCAGCCTATGTTGCGGTGGATACCCGCTTAGGCTGGAAACCTTTTAAAAACGTGGAACTTTCTGTGGTCGGACAAAATTTATTTGATGCAAGACATCTTGAGTTTAGTAACAATACCTCAACCTTGCCGCGCACTGAAATTCAACGCAGTGTATTTGGCAAGATTGGGATTTCATTTTAACTGCACTTAAATTATTTCACTTTATTGAACCGATTGATTAACGTAAAGTATCTGCAAATATTTTTTCGCTAAACTAAAAAACTATCTAACCTAACTGCTTAAAAAAGCCTTTCTGATAAAAAGCTTTTGTTAATTTGAGAGTAATAATGACCCGTTTTACAAAAAAAAATGCCGATTACAAAACCATTCAAGAACAAATTGCCGCAGGGCTTATTCCGCATAATGAGATTGCCGATGTTTTATTAGAAGACAGCCAATCGACTGCGGTGAGCCATCCTGATGAAGATATTTACGATTTAATTGACGAGGCGCATCCTGTGCATGAACACCCTACTGAAAATGAAACCCTGAGTGAGCAAGTCGGGCATTTGTGTCGCGAATATAAAACGATTAATCTGCAATTAGAAAACTCGTTAGCCGCTTCCGATAAACTGCAAAAACAATTGGAAAAATCCAAAAAAAACAGTGGCATTGTTTATTTAACCTTAACCATTGCAGGACTGGCACTGGTGGGCGTTGCAGCGGTTGCAGCAATCGGTTGGCAAATGCAGCAAAAACTAGCCAAAGTGGAAAGCTCAACACTGATGGCGCGTCTTAACCAAGTTGACGAAAAGGTAAACAAAATTTTTAAAGCTGAAAATGCAGAGGATGTTTTGCAAGTGACTCGGGCTTTAAAAGAGCAAGTTTCTGATTTAGCCGATAAAAATCAAACCCTGACTGATGCAATGGAAGAAATTTCAGAACCTGAAGAAGCAGTGGCAGAGCAAAATACGGCGTTAAATTCTGCTAACTTGCCTAACAGACTGACATTATCGGATAGTAATGACATAACGAATGAAAAAAACTTACCGCCTGATTTTAAAGAAAAGGTGAATCAGTTTTTAGCCAAAGAAACAACAACAGGTTCTGCCCAAGAAAAGTCGGTTTCTGGGGCTATAACGCCACCTGTACCCAAAGAAACAACAACAGGTTCTGCTCAAGAAAAGTCGGCTTTTGGGGCTACAACGCCACCTGTACCCAAAGAAACAACGCAAAGCAAGGCGGTAACAATTAACACGCTTCATCCTGTTGATAATAAATCGCAACCGACTCTTTCTTCAACGTTGGCTGCATCGGCTGCAAATCCACATCCGTTGGAAAACAACCACGCATCAGGTGTTGATGAAAAACCATCGCCTGGACCTGCAAAAAAAACACCACCTCCCTTCCCTCAAAACACAGCTCTTTCTGTTTTACCTGTGATTGATAAAACAGCTTTAACCACGACTAATTTACAGCCCTCTGTGCCTTTAGAGCCTCCAACGACAAAGATAGCATCACCATCGCCTAGTAAATCTTCAATGAAAACCCCAGTTGTCCCTGTTAAAAAAGTGGCTTTAGTGAAAGATAAATCCCCTAAAAAACCAAACCCCATTCCAGTTAAAAAAGTGCCTAAACTACATAAGGCGGTTGTGCAAAAACCAACGCCTTCACCCGTGGGGTTGACAACCGTTGCGTCTTATCAAAATAGAGCCACTGCACAACGCCGTCTGAATGCGTTAAAAAGTTCAGGAGCGAATGGTTATCTAAGAGAAGTGAAAATTAACAATAAAACCTGGTATCGGGTTAGCGTAAAAAAATAATCGTGAATAGTTTTCAGCCCCTAATTATTTGCGACAGCGAACCACCGTTGCCTCCTGCTCGGGTTGATTTTTTTCAACAACCGTTTGATCAGGTTTTTTGTGCAGCCGAATCTGAGTTAGAAGACCTTATTTTTCAAATAATTGCACAACCCAAAACTTTATCTGCCCATTTACAACGCATTTATTGGTGTTATCAAAAAGGGCTTTCGGATGAATTATGTGCTGCACTGCTTGATTTATTGATTGTGCTAGAAGGTAAAGGGCGCAGTTTAAGTGAGCGGATGATTTTTGGGGCAAAGTCAGCGTTATCTAAAAGCGACTATGCCCGTTTAAAACACGGATTAACCTTGACAGCTCAACAAGTTAAAGAGTTGCAAGGAAATCCCTATTCGCTATTTAGTTTAGGTTTAGTGGGAACAGCTCTGCTGGTGGTTAAGGAACCGTCAAGTATTGTTACTCACTATGATCCACTTGAGATAGCGCGTGATTATATTGCCTATAGCCAGCTTGAGGCGGCGATAGAAACGCTAGAAAAAGCCCTGTTGCTTGATGTTAATAGACAAGCTCTGCATGATGATTTAATTGAGCTGTACAGAGTTACCCAATATGTTGAAAGGTTTGAGAAAATGTATGCTGTGTTATCAAAACAAATGCCCACTATTCCTAGTGCTTGGCTTGAATTAAAAGGTTTTTTTAATGAAGGATAAGCAAACAAAACCATTGCAAGCCGTGTTGCATGGTATGGATGGGCGCACTTACAAAACGATGGTGATGTATTTTCAAGGGCCTTGTAAAGGCGAGGCGGTAGTGGTTGAAGAAGTTGATGGGGAAGTCGATATTGTTGATTTGGATTTTCCCAGCGGTAAAAGTGCGTTAGATAAAATTCGCAGTCAAAAAATGCGCCGCCCTGTGATTGTGTTATCGCGTGAAGAGGTCAGTTTTAAGGATGTGTTATATGTTGAAAAGCCAATCCATTTAGCGACTATTTTGTCGGTTTTAGCCCAAGCTCGCACTTTAATTCAACAGCAAGGCTGGTCAAAATCCTTTGACATTCTGCCTGTAAAAACAACTGAAAATCCAGTCTCTGTCGCAGAAAAAAAAGCCCTAGGTGATGGGGTGGAAATCAAAAAAACGGCCAAACATAAAACCGCCATGCAAATGGATGAGGGAAGTTTTTCTGCTTTTATTGGAATGATTACCGAGATAGATTTTAATGATAAAGACCAGCTTGATAAGGCGTTTTACAGTCCGAAAAATTATTTTCAGGGTTATGTTACGGCGGCAGTGAAAGTTTCTAAAGAAAAAAATCGGATGTTGCAATTAAATTCCAATTGGAAACCCTTGCTGATTTTTCCACATAGCCATGAGGTGTGGCTGGATGCTGATGATAAACAATTACGCGCTTTTGCCTCGTTGGAAATGAACAAAGCAACAGGAGCAAAATTAACCATTACTGCGATTGACCCTGCAACCTCTGCGGTCAGAGAAAAAATGGATAAGTTTTACGATATTGATGCGTTTGTGTGGAAATTAGCGATTTGGACATCAAAGGGACGCTATCCACAAGCACTTGACATACATCGTCCTGTTTTTATTAAACATTGGCCCAATTTTACCCGCTCTTTAATAACCCCTCATGCTTTGCAGATTACCGCATTGTTAATGCGTGGCCCACGGTCGATGTTAAATATCGTAGAAACCCTGAATATAAAACCTCAATATGTGTTTGTGTTTATCAGTGCCGCCTATGCGTTAGGTTTGGTCGGACAAGCGGAACGAAAATCGGATGAACTTTTTGAGCCACCGCCTATTAAGACGATTGCAAAAAAAGAATCCAAAGGCTTGTTAAGCAGGATACTTGGCAAGTTACGCAGTTCAAAATAAGGATAAGAAAAGCAAATGAGTCAGTATAAAATTATTTTTACAGGGCCTGTCGGGGCTGGAAAAACAACCGCTATCGAATCCATTAGTGATATTCCACCGATTAAAACCGATGCGGTGGCAACCGATATGACCAAAGCGCGAAAAGCTGCAACCACAGTTGCGATGGATTATGGGATTATGAATTTAGCAGGGGGCGAAAAAATTCACCTGTATGGCACACCCGGGCAAGAACGGTTTGATTTTATGTGGGATATTTTAACCATTGGTGGGATTGGGTTAATTTTGTTATTGGACAATAACCGCGCTGACCCGTTTCAAGATATGAAATTTTTTTTAGAGTCATTTTCCAAATTTATTGCAGATACCAGCGTTGCCATTGGTGTGACACAAATGGATTTAAGCAATAAACCCACGATTGCAGACTATCATAGCCAATTACAAGGTTTAGGGTTTAAACCTGCGGTGTTTGCGGTGGACGCGCGGGTTAAAAATGATGTTTCCTTATTGGTGCAAGCCTTATTGTACTCATTAGACCCTGGATTAAAGGATCATGAGTAATTATTCTTTAATAACAGGGTTGTATTTATACCCCACCCCTGCGGGAGCTTATTATGCGGTTTCCTCAACTGCTGATGACAAACCCAGGCGTTTTTTAAGACGTTTATTACAACAATCGAAAACCCCTGCTTTAAACGATGAAAACTTACTGTTTTTAATGGGCTGTAAAGAAACAGAAGCGGCCTTTGAATTGCTCCATCATTGTCAAAAAATAGGTTGGGTGCAAGGATTGGTGACTGCTAAAGAGTCGCCTGAGGGGGCATTGGAAGATATTTTACCGTGCTATTTAAAAACAATTTCTGAACGAGGGCGGGTTTTATTGGCCGATGATGAAGGTTTTTATTTGGCATTAAGCGGATTTACCCACGAAGTTGCGGAGGAATTATCAGTATTGAGTGCCGAAATTTCCACGTTACACTTGCGCCGTTCAGGCTTATTAATGGCAAATATGGGATTAGGCTCTCATGCGTGGGCGGTTGTCAACGCAACAGGTAAAAGTCAAGTTGGTTTTTGGCCTGTGTTTATTGGTAAAAATCGCTTTGTTATCACAGTATTAGGCACACCACACTTTAATCAACCTGAATTTGTTTCTTTAGCCTGGGCATTAAGTATTCGTTATGCCACTTAAGCCTTTATAATGGGCTAGTCATTCGGGCAGTTTGCTGTAAGCTGAACGATTTTTATGCGATTTTTAAGAACAAACGAGGATGTAAAAAATGCGAGCAGATATGCTAACTTCTGTTTTGATAGAGTTAAATAATACGTCAGCGGATATTGAAGCTTCAGGCATTATTTCAACTGATGGCTTAATGATAGCCGCAGCTCTTCCGCCCGGAATGGATGAAGACAGGGTTGGAGCAATGAGTGCTGCGATGTTATCGTTAGGTGATAGAACGGCTCAAGAACTTAATCGTGGCACATTAGAGCAAGTGCTAATTAAAGGTGTGACAGGCTATGTATTAATGATTTATGCAGGTGATGAAGCCGTTTTAACCGTTTTAGCCAAACCTAATGCAAAATTAGGGTTGATTTTTCTGGATGTCAAACGTGCGGCGAAAAGTCTTTCCGAATTACTTTAAGTGGAGAATGGCAAATGATAGCGGATATGCGCGTGGAAGATATTGTTGGAACTTATCAAGAAACAACCCTTATTTTACATAACCTTGCCCCGCGCAAAGTCTTTTTCACCCAACTGCAAACCCCTTATCCAGAAGGCAAGTTAATTGTTTCTACCACGGATACCGAAGGCATTATTACTCATGTTAATCAAGCGTTTATTGATATGTCAGCCTACACCAAAGCAGAATTAGTCGGCAGCCCGCATGCTATTTTAAGACACCCAGAAATGCCTAGTGCAGCGTTTAAAGACTTGTGGGATACAGTCAAACGCGGTCAAAAATGGCAAGGCATTGTAAAAAATTTGCGTAAAGATGGTGGTTATTATTGGGTCAAAGCGACCGTTATTCCCAATATTCGTAAAGGTCAAGTCGTCGGTTATACCTCCGTACGCCGTAAACCCTCGGATGTGATTGTGGATAAATGTATCGAACTTTATTCGACATTATTTTAAGGAGCTTTACATTATGTCGTATCTGTTTACCGTGAGTCCTGACTTTACCCCTGACCATCTTTCTGGCTGGTATATTTTTAACACTTGGATGCAAAAGCAACTGGTCATTGATATTCATCTGGAATTGTATGATAGCTTTTGTGCGCAGCGGCTGGCGATTGATGATGATCAAATTGATTTAATTTATGCCAATCCGTTTGACACAACCATGCTGGTGCGAGAAAAAGGTTTTTTACCCTTAGTTAAACCTGCAAATATATTAGATGAGGCTTTGTTTGCGGTGCGTGAAGACAGTGCTATCTACAAACTGGCAGACTTGCAAGCAAACGTGAAAATAGGTATGACCGAAGACCCTGATGTCACTATGATTGGGATGATGTTATTAGAAGCGGTTGATTTAAATAAAGATAATATCAAAAAAACCATTTATGACAGCTATGTGTTAGTGGCAAAAAACTTGTTGCGCGGTAATGACGTGGCGGGAATTTTTTTAACCAATGCTTACGATGATTTGTCCAATATGATAAAAAAACAATTGCGGGTGTTGCTGCGCAGTAAAATTGATGAAATTCATCATTCTTTACTAATCAGCCCCAAATTAGCCAATAAGCAACGGCAAATCCAAACCTTGTTACTGACTATGGATGAGAACGAAAAAGGGCGTGGAGTTTTAGAAGCACTGGGGTTTAGTGCGTGGCACGAAGTGGATGATAATGAAATGGAATTTATGATTGATTTAATGGAAACCTTGGTTATTTAAACATGAAGCCTAAAAAATTGGTGGTTGCCATTTCATCACGCGCCTTATTTGATTTAGATGCCTCGCACGCCATTTTTGAAAGCCAAGGCAAAGAAGCTTTTTGCCGCTATCAAATTGAACACGAAGAAGAAATTTTAGAACCTGGGTTAGGTTTTGCGCTGGTTAAAAAATTTCTGGCGATTAATCAAGCTTTTCCTGACGCGCCGTTGGTGGATATTATTCTGCTTTCACAAAACAGTGCGGATACAGGTTTGCGCATTTTCAATTCTATTGCCCATTATCAACTGGCGATTACTCGTGCCGCATTTACCAGTGGAATTTCCCCTTACCATTACATCCCAGCGTTTGCCGCGGATTTATTTTTATCCACCAATCCTGTCGATGTTGTTAATGCTTTAGAAGCAGGCTTTGCCGCCGCAACCATTGTTTCTGGGGCGACAACAAGCCATTCTGAACAATTGCGGATTGCCTTTGATGGCGATGCGGTTCTGTTTTCTGATGAAGCCGAGCGGGTTTATCAAGAACAGGGACTGGCCGCGTTTACTGAAAATGAACGCACAGCAGCAAAAACGCCACTTTCGGGTGGCCCTTTTAAAGCTTTTTTAGCGGCTTTACAACATATTCAAGCTCATTTTGACCCACAAACTTCGCCGATTAGAACCGCGTTAGTGACTGCCCGCGCCGCGCCCGCCCATGAACGGGTGGTGCGAACCCTGCGCTCATGGAATATTCGGATTGATGAGGCGTTTTTTTTAGGAGGCTTGGCAAAAGGGGCGTTTTTAAATGCGTTTGGCGCCGATATTTTTTTTGATGACCAACAAGGTCATTGTCAATCCGCCCAAACCCATCATATTACTGCCGCACACGTTCCCCATGGGATTGCCAATCCCAAAAAATAGCCGTCAATTTATGTTAAACAGGACAACCTCCTGTCTTGTAAACAGTTATAGTCAATTTATCAATAGGATAGCAACGTTTAAAAATGTGCAACATCTGGAAATTCTTTGGAAGAATGCGTGTTAAAGTGCCTAAAGTAATTTTCAGTGGTGGCGAAAAAACCATTCGATTATCAATCGTTACTTGTAAGTTAAACCCCAACTCAGGACAGACCTGAGTTTTTCAACCATTTTGGAGGATTTCCAAATGAACACTTTGTTTGATAACTGTATTTTAAATACCGATTCGTACAAATCATCCCATTTTTTACAATACCCACCCGGCACGCAATTTGTTTCCTCTTACATTGAATCACGCGGCGGTGATTATCCAAAAATTGTATTTTTTGGTTTGCAAATGTTTATCAAAAGCTATCTGTTACAGCCGATAACGGCGGCAATGATTACCGAGGCAGAACAGATTTTACTGGCACACGGTGTACCTTTTAATCGGGTAGGTTGGGAACATATTTTAACTGCCCACGCAGGCTTTTTACCGATTCAAATTGATGCCATCCCTGAAGGAATGCTGACCGAATCCAGTCAAATCATGGCACAAGTGGTTAATACCGACCCGCGCTGTTTTTGGCTCACCAGTTATTTAGAAACCATGCTATTGCGGGCATGTTGGTACGGTACAACGGTGGCAAGCCGCTCGTATCGTTGCAAAGAAGTGATTGCCCATTATTTAAGCGAAACAGCAGATAATTTAAACGGCTTGGCGTTTAAACTGCACGATTTTGGAGCGCGGGGCGTGTCGTCATACGAATCCGCTGCCATTTCAGGTTTAGCCCATTTGGTCAATTTTAAAAGCACCGATACCTTAGCGGCTATCTTAGCAGCCAAACGCTATTATCATGAATCCGCCATGCCCGCTTTTTCTATTCCTGCGGCAGAACATTCCACCATCACCGCGTGGGGACGTGATTTGGAAAAAGAAGCCTATCGCAATATGCTCACGCAATTTTTAGGCAAAGATAAATTAGTCGCCGTAGTGAGCGATTCTTACAATCTCTGGCAAGCTTTGGAAATGTGGGGAACTGAATTTAAAAGCACGATTGAAAATTCACAAGGCACGTTAGTGATTCGCCCCGATAGCGGCGACCCTGTGGAAATTGTGTTAAAAACCATGCAAAAATTAGAAAGTTTGTTTGGCTGCTCAACCAATAGCAAAGGCTATAAAATGTTGCCGCCCTGTGTGCGCGTGATTCAAGGCGATGGGGTGACCATTGATAGCATCGGTGAAATTTTACACACCTTAAAAGACGCAGGCTTTAGTGCGGACAATTTAGCCTTTGGCATGGGTGCAGGCTTGTTGCAAAAACTTGACCGCGATACCTTGAAATTTGCCATGAAAGCCTCCGCCGTACAAATCAATGGACAATGGCAGGATGTGTATAAAGACCCGATTACCGACCACGGCAAACAATCTAAACGCGGACGGTTGGCATTAATTCGCAACGGCGCAGGGCGTTTGGAAACCATTGGGGTGAGTGACTTAGGAATGCACACAAATTTGTTGCGTCCTGTTTATCGCAATGGCAAATTATTGGTTGATGATACTTTGAGTGACATCCGAGAAAGAGCGGCGATTTAAGTTTGGCTGAACTTCTTAATATTTGGATTCAACTAACAAACATGATTTTTCAAAAAATAACCCTAAATGTTAAACTGGCAGCTTCTAAGTTTTTTTGGATATAGAGCATAATGACCACATTAAACGAACATCCACGCAAACAATTACAAAATATCATTGCTCAATTTGGTAATGCGGTTTTTGCCGCACCAACACTCTTTGAAAAAATTTTGCACGATGCTTGTCCTGAATACAAACGCGAAGTGAATTTATTGATGATGGCATTACAAGAAAAAATTGCCCAAGAATTGTTACTTCATCCAATGACGATGCCTTTAGAACCAACCATAAAAAAACTGTCGCAACGCTTACAGGATAATCACGGCACGATTGAATCTTATGCAAGATGGGCAGTGGAATCATGGGCATTAGCATTAAACATTACATCTCACAAACCAACAGTAGTATCTATCCCACAACAGCAAATAGAAAACTTTATAGTGCGTGGTGCAATCGCGCTGGATACAAAAACCGATTTGATTTGGTGTCGCTTTGCTTATGGACAAACTTGGCATAACACCACCACAACAGGTTATGCCAAAAAAGTGAATTTAAAAACCGCCTTTGAAATCGCGCCACAATTCAATCAACAAGGCGGTTGTCAAGGTTACACCGATTGGCGACTACCAACCACCAATGAACTCAAAACCTTAATAGCAGAAACTCAAGATAAAAATGGCTATTATATTAATCAAGAAGTGTTCCCAGACAGTCCACGCAGGGTTTGGACATCGGTTAAAACAGGGCGCGGCATAAGTTTTAAATACTGTAACGTAGTAGAAATTGACCGTAAAGACACCGCTTGTGTTCGGCTTGTACGCAAGAAAGCAATAATCCCCTAGCATTAAAATCATTTACTCCCCTAGCTCTTTTCAAAAAGGAAGGCTAGGGTGGATGATGACTGAATATTTAACTCGTTGATTGCAGATTGCCCGCGTGCAAACCACATTCTTTTTTCCCCGCTTCCCACCACCAACGACCTTCGCGTTCGTGTTGATTCGGTAAAACAGGGCGGGTGCAGGGTTCACAGCCAATGCTGGTAAATCCTTGTTCATGCAAAGGATTGTACGGTACTTGATACGCATGGATATGATCCCAAACTTGAGCAGAATCCCAATTTGCCAGTGGATTAAACTTAATCAAGGTTTTTTCAGGGGTTGAAAAAGCACTATCAAGCTGCACTTCGGGTAAATCTTGGCGGGTATCCAGGCTTTGGTCTTTGCGTTGTCCTGTAATCCACGCATCCAACTGCGCCAATTTTCGTTTCAACGGCGCGACTTTACGAATTGCACAGCACGGTTGATGACCGTCTTCATAAAAGCTAAATAAGCCTTTTTCTCGCACCAAGGCTTCTACCTCGGCTGGATTAGGACTAACACAATGAATCTCCAGTTGATAATGTTTGCGAACTTGTTCAATGAAACGGTAGGTTTGCGGATGTAAACGTCCCGTATCTAAACAAAACACCTGAATATTTTTTTTCAATGCCACTGCCAAATCAATCAATACCACATCTTCTGCGCCGCTAAAGGAAATCGCGATATTTTCAAAATGTTGCAAGGCGGTTTTTAAAATCAGGCGGGGATTTTTATGCTGCAATTGCGCTTGTACGCGGGTTAAATCAAAATCTGTCATAGTGAGTCTAAAGTGTGGAATCGTGCTGGGAAAAATAAGCCGCTAAAAAATCAGCCAGTGACAAGGTGTCGTTATTTTCAATTTCTTGCTGTTGCTGCTGCGACAGCTTTGCCATGTCTATAAAGCGTTGCGTGGTTTTTTCATCCAAAGGACGAGCTTTAAAATAGGCTTCATGGGCGGCAGACGCGCTAATCCCAAAGGTTTTAAAACATTGCTGTTTTTCTGTCATTTGCGCTAAAACTCGCGCCGAAGGGGTTAAATCAGGGTTTACTATCGCAAGGCGTTGTTTTTCTAAGGCATGGCGATAAGGTTGCGTTGCATCTTGCGCATCTAAGATGTCACAAATGGGTTCTATCGCCGCAATAATTTCCATTGCCCACTCTTGCAACGGAATAGATTGCCCATTTTTTTGCAAGAGTAAATCAGGTTTTCTACCAAAATTGGCGGTCAACAATTGATTTTGATTGTTGATTTGCTGATCCGCTGCCCCTTGTAAGGGGCTGTCTTGCAATAGACAACTCAATAAAAAGGCTTCAACAAATCGCGCGGTGTCTTCACTAATTCCCAATGGATTAAACACATCTAAATCCAGTGAACGAATTTCAACATAACGCACCCCACGGCGTTTTAATGCCAAGGTTGGTTTTTCACCCGATTCAGTGATTTGTTTTGGGCGCACGGTGCTGTAAAACTCATTTTCAATCTGTAAAATATTGCTGTTAAGCTGTTGATAATCGCCTGCAACGGAACTGGAAAATTTTTCATAGGCAGGGTAGGGCGTACTAATCGCGGTAGTTAAACTGTCCACATACGCTTCTAAGGTATTGTAATTAATGTTTAAATTCGCTTGGTTGTTGCTTTTATAGCCTATATCGCTCATCCGCAACGAGGTGGCATAAGGATGATAGAGCGAGCCGTGATCAAATTCTTCAAATTGCGCCATCAACTGCGGACGGCTATTAAAAAATTGTTTACAAATGGCAGGCGATGCGCCGAATAAATACAGAATGAGCCAGCCTTGCTGGCGAAAATTTCTAATCAGGGAAAAATAGCCTTGGTTGATAAAGGCTTGTAAACTCAATGAGCTTTGTGCCTGTTGCTGTAAGGCTGACCACAACGGCAACGGCACTGAATAGTTAAAATGTACCCCTGCGATAGATTGCATGGTGCGACCATAACGATGCCCTAAACCGCGCCGATAAATATGTTTCATTTGTCCAATATTAGACCGACCGTAGTCTGCAATGCGCACACTGGCATCATTTTCAATCCCACACGGCATACTGGTGGCTAACAACATTTCATCGTCTAACTGTTGAGCGACAAATTGGTGAATTTCTGCCATAAAATGCAGAGTGTCTTTACTATCTGCAAAAGGCGGGGTGATAAATTCCAGCAATGCCTCGGCATAATCGGTGGTGATATAAGGATGGGTTAACGCAGAACCTAAGGCAGCAGGATGGTCGGTTTGCGCAATGCAGCCGCGCTTAGAAACCCGCAGACTTTCTTTTTCAAGTCCTTTTAAGCCGCTGCGCAACAGCGCGGTTTGCCCTGTATCGCGTAAATAACGTAACTGCGTTGAAAGCGGAATCTGGTGAGTCATTATGTGAGATTTTGCACTCTTTTAGCCGTAAAGATGGGCTGGCATTATAGCAAGTCTTGATTAGCGCACTTAAAATTTTATTGAACAACAATTTTTTTGATAAAAACCCGCTCAATTTTCAGATGATTTAAGTTTGAATTACGATAGTTTTTTTGGAGAGATAGCCTAAATTTTAGCCACTGGAAAAAGAGTTTAGTTAAAATTTTTGCACTATTGCTTGTCTTTTCATAGTAAACCCCGCTATAATGCGCCGCTCTGAAGTATGCGAGCGTGGCGAAATTGGTATACGCGCTGGATTTAGGTTCCAGTAGGTTGCCCTGTGAGAGTTCGAGTCTCTCCGCTCGCACCACTTATCAAAATTTCTAAAATTAACGATGATTCGCGTTAATCCCCTCGTTTTAAACCGATCACCGGTATTTCATAAATTTCATTTTTAATTAATTGAGGTAAAGTAATGCAAGTCTCTGTCGAACAGACATCAGAATTAAGCAGAAAAATGACTGTTAGCATTCCCGAAGAGGTGATTGCCACACAAGTTGAGGCTCGCTTAAAGTCATTGGCGCGTGAGGTCAAAATAGCAGGGTTTCGTCCTGGTAAAGTGCCTCAATCCGTGATTAAACAACGTTATGCTGAAAAAGTGCGTAATGAAGTTATCGCAGGGCTTGTGCAATCAAGTTATTTTGACTCCCTAAAAGAACAAAACTTAAATCCTGCGGGCGAACCGCACATTGAGCTTGTTAATGATAAAGAGGGATTAACTTTTACAGCAGATTTTGAAGTCTATCCGCAAATTTCTTTGGCAGGGATTGAGCAAGCAGAAGCAAAACGTCCTGTTGCCCATGTTGAAGAGGCTGATTTTGCTGCGATGGTAGAAAAGTTACGCACTCAGCATAAAGTTTGGAGTTCTGTAGAACACGCAAGTGAAAATAATGACCGTATTACGGTGCATTTTTCAGGCGTTTGTGAAGGCGAAAATTTTACCGATGGTAAAGTGTCAGACTATCTTGTCGAAATTGGCTCAAACAAAATGATTCCAGGATTTGAAGAGCAACTTATCGGCTTACAAGTAGGCGAGAATAAAAGCTTTGAGGTAAGTTTTCCCGCCGATTATGGCAATCAAAAGTTAGCAGGAAAAGCTGCCACTTTTGAGATTGAAGTGGTAAAAGTAGAAGCTGGCGTGTTGCCTGAGATTGATGTTGATTTTATTAAAAAGTATGGGATTGAAAACGGTGATATTGGCGCGTTCAATGATGATATTAGAAATAATATGGAACGCGAGCTAGAACACGCTTTACACGCGCAATTAAAAACGGCTGTTTTAGATGCCGTCTATGAGCAGCTTAAGCCAACCGTGCCAAATGCGTTGGTAGACCAAGAAATTGCTACCATGATGAAGCCTTATGCGGAAAATGCTAAAAAATACAAACTGACGCTGGAAGATTTGAATTTGCCGCGTGATATGTTTGAAGAACAAGCAAAACGGCGTGTGGCGTTAGGTTTGATTTTGGGGGAAATTATTGAGTCCAATCAGCTTAAAATTGATGAAGACAGGGTTCGCTCTACCATTGAAGATTTGGCAAAAAGCTATGAAAATCCTGAGGAAGTGGTACAGTGGCATTATGCGGACAAAAAACGCCTCAATGACATTCGGCAAATGGTGTTAGAAGACCAAACCGTTGATTGGATTATCGGTCAAATAAACATTGTTGACGAAAATCTAAGCTTTACTGATGTCATGGATAAACAACGGCAATAATTGTTCCCCTTCTTTAGAGAGAGTCGTATGTACAGTCATCAAACTCATCAAATCAATTCTTTTTCTCCCCAAGCGGCGGGTGGATTAGTTCCTATTGTTATCGAACAAACTGCACGGGGTGAACGTTCATTCGACATTTACTCACGTTTACTAAAAGAGCGAGTTATCTTTTTAGTAGGGCAAGTTGAAGATTACATGGCAAATTTAGTTGTCGCCCAATTATTGTTTTTAGAATCGGAAAACCCTGATAAAGACATACACTTATACATTAATTCGCCAGGTGGGTCGGTAACGGCTGGGATGTCTATTTATGACACGATGCAGTTTATCAAGCCAGATGTCAGCACTATGTGTATTGGTCAAGCCGCTAGCATGGGCGCGTTATTGCTCACCGCCGGCGCAAAAGGCAAACGTTTTTGTTTACCTAACTCGCGCATGATGATTCATCAGCCGTTAGGCGGATTTCAGGGGCAAGCCTCTGATATAGACATTCATGCGCGGGAGATTTTATCTATTCGTGCCAAATTGAATCGGGTTTTATCCCATCATACAGGGCAACCTATTGAAAAAATAGAAAAAGATACCGATAGAGATAACTTTTTGAGTGCAGAAGCGGCGGTTGAGTACGGCTTAATCGACAAAGTTTATTCACACAGAACAGCGGATTTGGGTGAGTAAAACCTGTTCGGCTGATTTTTTTAAATATTCCATTCGGTGTAAACGGAGCGTGTTATGAGTGACAAAAACAGTAAAAATGACGATAAACTCCTTTATTGTTCTTTTTGCGGTAAAAGTCAGCACGAAGTTAAAAAACTGATTGCAGGGCCTGCGGTTTATGTGTGTGATGAATGTGTTGAGCTGTGTAATGACATTATTCGTGATGAATTGCCTGAAGATGAAGCTGAGGCAGTTGAAGATAAGTTACCTAAACCCAAAGAAATCAAAGAAGTGCTTGACCAATACGTTATCGGTCAAGAAAATGCCAAAAAAATTCTGGCAGTGGCGGTTTACAATCACTACAAACGCTTACGCAGTCAATCAAAACAAGACCAAATTGAGTTAGCCAAAAGTAATATTCTGCTCATAGGGCCTACAGGTTCGGGTAAAACTTTATTAGCCGAAACTTTAGCACGCTTATTGGATGTTCCTTTCACAATTGCCGATGCCACAACCTTAACCGAGGCAGGTTATGTCGGTGAAGACGTGGAAAATATTATTCAAAAGATTTTGCAAAAATGTGATTACAACGTTGAAAAAGCAGAATCAGGGATTGTGTATATCGACGAAATCGACAAAATATCGCGCAAATCGGATAATCCATCCATTACCCGTGATGTGTCAGGCGAAGGTGTGCAGCAAGCCTTGCTGAAATTAATTGAAGGGACGGTGGCTTCTATCCCCCCCCAAGGTGGACGTAAACATCCACAGCAAGATTTCTTGCAAGTCAATACCGCCAATATTTTGTTTATCGTTGGCGGAGCGTTTGCAGGACTTGATAAAGTGATTAAAGCCCGTTCTGAAAAAGGCGGCATCGGTTTTTCAGCCCAAGTCAATACCAAAGATAATGCGAAGAATGTTGGCGAATTATTTGCAGAGGTTGAAGCCGAAGATTTAATTAAATACGGCTTAATTCCGGAGTTTGTTGGACGTTTGCCCGTTGTTGCAACCCTAGAAGAATTGGATGAAGCGGCATTAATCAAAATTTTAACTGAACCGAAAAATGCGTTAATCAAACAATATCAACATTTGTTTGAAATGGAAGGGGCGGAGTTAGAATTTAGAGAAGAATCGTTATCAGCGATTGCGCGTAAAGCCATGGAACGAAAAACTGGGGCGCGTGGGCTTAGAACCATTATGGAAAATGTCCTGCTTGATACCATGTATGAATTGCCTTCTTCTACCAATATTGCCAAAGTGGTATTGGATGAGGGTGTTATTTTAGGGCAGCATGACCCGATTTTAGTTTATGAAACAGAAGCGCAATTAGCTAACGCGGGTTAATCGCTTAAAATGCGCAAAAAAACAATCAAAACGGAAGCTTTGTAAAAAGGCTTCCGTTTTTTTTGCCAAAAAAATAGAGCTAAACTTGCTATTTGTTGCCTATATCCCCATATAATAATTATCTTGAAACAGTGCAGATAAGGTTTTTAATTAATGGAAAACAACAGAATTGACATAATACAACAGGATGAGTTAGTTCCAGTATTGCCGTTGCGCGATGTGGTGGTTTATCCGAATATGGTTATTCCTTTATTCGTCGGCAGAGGCAAATCAATTGAGGCCTTAGAATTTGCAATGCGTGATAACAAGCAAATTTTATTAGTTGCACAAAGAGAAGCAACGGTTGATGAGCCAGGGTTTGATGACTTATATAAAATTGGGACGCTAGCAATTATTTTGCAGTTATTAAAGTTACCTGATGGCACGATTAAAGTGTTGGTTGAAGGAAAGCAGCGTTGCAAAATTTTGCGTTATGAAGAAGTGAATGGTTATTTTTGTGCCGCCGTTGCCGATATTGAAGAACATTTAACCTTAGAAGCGGATGAGTTAGATGTGTTGCAGCGCACGTTGACCACCTCTTTTGAGCAATACGTTAAGCTGAATAATAAAATTCCGCCCGAAGTGCTGAACTCACTCGTCAATATTGATGACCCCAGTCGGTTTGCCGACACCATTGCAGCACACATGACGTTAAAATTGGATGAAAAGCAAAAAATGCTGGAGCTAGGGGACGTGGCACAGCGGTTAGAAAATTTGATGATTTTGATGGAAGGGGAACGTGATTTGCTGGAAATGGAAAAGCGCATTCGTACTCGCGTAAAACAGCAAATGGAGAAAAATCAAAAAGAATATTATCTGAATGAGCAAATTAAAGCGATTCATAAAGAACTGGGCGAAATGGAAGAAGTGACCAGTGAATTAGAAGAGCTGGAGGCTAAAATTGCCAAAGCAGGGATGTCAAAAGAAGCCAAAACCAAGGCGATGGCAGAATTGGGTAAGCTGAAAATGATGCCTGCTATGTCGGCAGAAGCCACCGTGGTACGCAATTATATTGAATGGATGACCAATGTACCGTGGAAGAAAAAAACCAAAGTCCGGCATGATTTAAAAGTAGCCGAAGAAGTATTAGATGCTGAACACTATGGCTTGGAAAAAGTTAAAGAGCGGATTTTAGAATACCTTGCCGTACAACAACGGGTAAAACAATTGAAAGGGCCTATTTTATGTTTAGTAGGGCCGCCTGGCGTAGGGAAAACCTCACTCGGGCAGTCGATTGCGCGTGCCACCAATCGTAATTATGTGCGAATGGCATTAGGCGGTGTGCGTGATGAGGCAGAAATTCGTGGGCATCGCCGCACTTATATTGGCTCAATGCCAGGAAAAATTTTACAAAATCTTGCCAAAGTGACCGTAAAAAATCCGTTATTCTTATTAGATGAAATTGACAAAATGGCAGCCGATTTTCGTGGCGACCCAGCTTCTGCTTTGTTAGAAGTGTTAGACCCTGAACAAAATCATACCTTTGCCGATCATTATTTAGAAGTAGATTTTGATTTGTCGGATGTCATGTTTGTGGCAACTGCTAATACTATGAATATTCCTCATGCGTTACTTGATAGAATGGAGGTTATTCGGTTAGCAGGTTACACCGAAGATGAAAAAATTAACATTGCGCTGCGTTTTTTAACCAAAAAACAGATTAAAAACAATGGCTTGAAAGAAGGTGAAATCGAGATTAGCGAATCAGCTGTGCGTGATATTATTCGTTATTACACCCGTGAGGCAGGGGTACGCAGTTTAGAGCGTGAGATTTCTAAAATTTGTCGTAAAGTGGTTAAATCCTTATTGCTGAATCCAACTGATAACAAAATGCTGGTTAATGCTGAAAATTTGGATAGCTATTTAGGGGTCAGACGGTTTGATTATGGTTGTGCGGAGGAAAAAGACCAAATTGGACAAGTGACAGGGCTGGCGTGGACAGAGGTCGGGGGCGAATTATTAACCATCGAAACCGCAACTATGCCGGGTAAAGGTAAGCAATCGGCAACAGGCAAACTTGGTGAGGTGATGAAAGAATCCATTGAGGCAGCCATGACGGTGGTCAGAAGCCGTGCAGCGGTGTTAGGAATTGACAATAGCGTATTTCAAAATACCGATATTCATATTCATGTCCCCGAAGGAGCAACCCCAAAAGATGGCCCAAGTGCAGGGATTGGAATGTGTACGGCGATTGTCTCGGCATTAAGCAAAATTCCTGTGCGTGCCAATGTAGCGATGACAGGTGAAATTACTTTGCGGGGTGAGGTTTTACCTATCGGTGGACTGAAAGAAAAATTACTGGCAGCCCATCGGGGTGGAATTACTAAAGTCTTGATTCCTGCGGGTAATGAAAAAGATTTGGTGGAAATTCCTGCCAATATTAAGGAAAATTTAGAAATTCATTGTGTGTCATGGATAGATGAGGTGTTAGCGTTAGCGTTGCAATATCTACCCACACCAACCAGTCAGTCGGAATTGAATTTGGTCGAATCAGAAACCATTGTGCATAAAGAGAAAAAAACGCCTTTGATTGCGCATTAAAAACGGTAAATGTTGATGATGAAAAACCTGTGACGTTTTGACAGCGGAGCAGGTTTTTTTGTTTTAGCGGTTTTACTTCTTTTAAAGAGCAAGCATACATCACTTTAGTTCAGTGATTTTTTAGATTAACATTCGCCTCAGCGTGTTAAATTTTATCCTGTTTCTTATGCTAACTATCGAAATTTTAAGAAAAA
>JFJP01038109.1_pt1 | contig 19621 bp, 20 predicted proteins | sample 431651 | NCBI WGS metagenome assembly JFJP01 (sample SAMN02602958, study PRJNA72255) | Microbial mat metagenome, whole genome shotgun sequencing project. | biome: fresh water; feature: sink hole; material: water; isolation source: purple microbial (photo- and chemosynthetic) mats found in...
ACCGTTTTCTGGGTATTAAAACTGAAGGTTTCACAAGTTCACAAATTGCCCTTATTTTTATCAAATCTGTTATCGGAGTCCATGCAATCAAAGGTCTCATTTTCTTGAATAAGTTCTATATGACGAAGAGAAAAGAGGGCCATATTAAAAAGCCCGGACTCTTTGAACACGGGTGTATAGCTTTTTGGTTGATCGCCGTCCCCGCCCTAATGTGGAAATTCAACTTGCTTGGAACTTATCTGATAGTGTGGATCGTTCCGATGTTCACAGTTTTCACGACTCTTCTGTTGTGGCACGGATTCGGGGAACACATTCGCGAAAAAGAATCATGTTTGTGTGAGAATACATTCACTCACCGTTTTAATTTAGTGACGACACTCTTCCTCTACCCAATTAATTCATCCCTTCACTTAGAGCACCACCTCTATCCGCAGCTACCTTGGCATAGTTTGAAGAGATTTAGAAAATGGGCCGAAGAAAACACTGAATACAACAAACTGGCAAACCAACTCACGGCTGACTCTTATTTCTCAGGTGAGAAATCGATTGTGAGTTTATCGTTTCCTATGAGATGATCTAACGAATCACTTTAATTTTTAGTCTCTAGATTGAAGAAGACGTTTGTTCCTGTTATGCCTACATCTTTAATTATTTTTTGACAGCTGACAGACATCGATGTTCCCGCCACAAAACAAATAAGTTTCTTTTCCTTTATGATAAAGCTAATCGAAGAGGGCCACGAGGAAGAGCATTTTCGAGTAATATATTTCTAGATCGAGACTTCGCCTTTCTCATAAACGACATTCGCACGTCCAGCGATCAATGGATCAACGGTACCAATAGAATCGATATTTTTATCTTTGTAGTTCAACTTATGCAAAACATACTTAACTGAATTAAGACGGGCCCGTCTTTTACAATCGGATTTGATCACAGTCCAAGGGGCATCTGCAGTATCTGTATGGAAAAACATCGCTTCTTTTGCTTTTGTATATTCTTTCCACTTATCTAATGAGGCCATATCAATCGGACTTAATTTCCATTGTTTGAGTGGATGATTTTCACGTTCTTTAAAGCGACGCTTCTGTTCATCTCTGCTTACAGAGAACCAAAACTTAATTAAATGCACACCACTCTTAACCAACATCCTCTCAAACTCCGGTGTCTGTCGCATAAACTCCATATATTCATCTTCACTACAAAATCCCATCACTCGCTCAACTCCCGCTCTGTTGTACCATGAACGATCAAAGAGAACGATTTCGCCGGCGGTTGGTAAATTTTGTACGTATCTCTGAAAATACCACTGCCCTCTCTCGGCTTCAGTGGGTTTTTCAAGTGCCACCACTCGTGCTCCCCGTGGATTTAAATGTTCCATATAGCGCTTTATTGCTCCACCTTTTCCAGCGGCATCACGACCTTCAAAAATAATTACGACCCGCTGTCCAGTCTCTTTAACCCATGCTTGCAGTTTAAGTAGTTCAACCTGAAGTTTATACTTTTGTATTTCATATGATTTTCGTGACAGTAAATTTTTATAAGGATACCCACCTGAGCGCCATAAATCCGATAGTTCTTCATCTGGATTAGGGCCAACTTGTGGTTCTGATAATTTGCGGTACTCCATAAATACTTTGAAAATATTTTTAATTTCCTGAGTGGAGTGATTTTTAAGATGGGTCGTTAAAAATGAGGATTCATTTCCCAAGGCGGAATCAACACTTTCTTGAATTGTTAATTGTTCTATGTTGTCTTTTTTAACAACTCTTCCCACACGCATGATTTTTGATTTTCTAGTTTTGGCTGCTTTTGATTTTTTCATGCGTTAATTATCGCAGGACCTGAGACATAAAATATGACAAAGATCATGGTTCCCGAGAATTATTTAAGCATTTTCTGAGTAAAAAGATGCAAACAAAAAATTGAACCTAACGAATAACTTTAACTTTAGGGAATTCTTTTTTCATTTGCTTCAACAGTTCATTCAGATGCTCTTCACCTTTAGTCTCCAGATTGAAGACGACTTTGGTACCTGTGATACCAACGTCAGATGAATCGCGGTCATGAATAACCTCAAGGATATTTGCCCCGACGTCTTTAATGATTTTTGTCAGCTGGTGCAAGACACCCGGGCGATCTGAAATAGCGATAGAAATTCTGACTCTACGGTGAGATTCAATTAAACCACGATCGATAATTCTCTCAAGAAGATTCACGTCGATGTTCCCGCCGCAAATCACAAGGATAATTTTTTTGCCTTTAAATTTCTTAGGATCCTTGTGATAAAGCTGATCAAAGAGCGCCAAAGGCAGGGCCCCTGCTCCTTCTGCAATAACTCGCGCCTTCTCCATCAGCTGAAGAATCGCCCAGGCCATTTTCTCGTCATCCACTGAGTAAGACGCATCAACGACCTTTCTCAGAAATTCAAACATGTCTTTGTTGACCGTTTTTACTCTGATGCCATCTGCAAATGTTTCTGCTTTATCGGTTGTCACAATTTTTCCAGCATTCAGAGAATCAACCATGGATGAACATCCACTTGCCTGTCCAGCAATGACTTTCATCTTAGACTTATGCCCTTTTAAAACTTGCCCCATTCCTGAAACAAGGCCACCGCCACCGATGGAAGAGAAAAGATAATCAGCATCGGGAAGCTGATTAAGAATCTCAAAGGCGACTGTCCCCTGCCCAGTGATCACGAGAGGATCATGAAACGGATGAACAAAAGTCATTTTCTTTTTCTTCATCATTTCTTTGGCAACTAGGAAACACTCTTCAATATTTTGTCCTTTCAGGACAACCGTTGCTCCAAGAGCTTCAGTGTTTCTGATTTTAGTGAGCGGTGAGCCCTCTGGCATAATAATAGTCGCCTTCACCTTAAAGCGGTTTGCCGCCCAGGCCACACCTTGAGCGTGGTTTCCGGCACTCACTGCAAGTACACCTTGCTTTTTTTCTGCGGCAGTTAAGGAGGCAATCTTATTGGTTGCTCCTCGCATTTTGAAGGATCCAATCGGGAGCATATTTTCTAATTTTAAAAAAATTTGGCAGTCGTACTGCTTTGAAAGCCATTCATTATAAATTAAAGGCGTAGGATCAATGATGCCCTTGAGAGTTGCATAGGCTTTTTTAAATTCACTAAACTCTATTTTCATAACGACTCCTACAAATAATCAAAGAAAACTCTGCCACCCAAAAAAAAGAAAATACAGGCCGCAAACCTTAAAAGCCAGTTTGCTGGCAGGGATTTCATAAAAAATGAAGCCCCATATCCGATACTACAAAGAAAGAAAGTGATCAGTCCTATTTCAATTGCCGTGATATGCGAATGAGGTAAGGATCCAATACTGATGCCTGAAACAAGGGCGTCTATACTTGTGGCCACTGCCATCACTATCAGGGGAACAAATCCCCAAACAATGGCTTCATCGTCCCCATCCATACTTTCTTGCAAGACTCTGATACCCAGTATGATAAAAATCAGTCCCACAATTAATTGGAACAAGTGACCATAAGAAGAAAAGGAAAGGTAATAACCTGCATGGCTGCCCAACCAGATCATGAGCGACTGAAAAAATCCAAATAACAGGCAAATGAGAAATCCACGTCTGAATTTATGAGCGACTGAAAGATCAAGATTAAGAAGGCCCAATGCAAAACTTGCCACGGCTGCATCCAGAGCAAGTGCCAGGCCCAAGAGTGAGGTCTCTATGGAAAACATTAAGATTCCTTTGATAATAATATTTCAACATCTTATGGATGATAAAGCAAAGTGTTCATGGTAGCTTTATTTTATGAAGAGCTTTCAGCGAATTATTCTTATGTGCGTGATTGGTACATACCTGGTCATTATGGCCGGCGCCGTAGTCCGCGGTACAGGCTCGGGTCTAGGATGCCCTGACTGGCCTCGCTGTTTCGGCCAATGGGTTCCGCCAATGGATATCCATGAGCTCCCTGCAAATTACAAAGATATTTACAAAATTGCGGGAAAAACTATTGCCGATTTTGACCCCTTCAAAACCTGGACCGAATACCTTAACCGTTTACTCGGAGTTTTGCTTGGTATTGGAATCATTACTCTCTTCGTTAAGTCCTTTGGAGTCAGAGAAAAAGAAAGAAGTCTGCCTTGGTTCTGTGGTGGACTGCTATTCCTCATTCTGATTCAAGGCGGCGTTGGCGCTCTTGTGGTTTCAACCCACCTGAAGCCCTTTTTGATTACGATTCACATGTTTCTGGCCATTCTTCTTTTGTTCGGTCTGCTCTATTTAAAAAAGTACTGCGAAGATCTTGAGAATATTGCCATCGTTCCTCAGATTGATACCAAAGCACTTCGGATTTCTAAAATCTTAGTGGCGCTGACTTTTATCCAAATACTTTTAGGTACTCAGGTTCGCCAGAAAGTCGATCATTTGACCCGAGATACTCAGGCCACGACCTACGCCAACGTGATTGATCACTTGGGTGCAATTTTCTTCACCCATCGCTCGTTTTCACTGATCATCGTTTGTTTCTTTATCTACCTCTTGGCCTACCTACACCGGACTCGCTATAATCGTGGAGCTTTCTTGCTAACTTTTATGGCATTTTTATGTGTCCTAGGAAATGTGGCGAGTGGCCTGGCCCTAAATTATTTTGGTTTTCCGGCCAATGCACAACCTCCGCATCTCCTCTTTGGAGTGATGGCGGTGGGATTTTTATACAGTCTGTATTTGAATCTTAAAGGGACCCTGCTGGAGGACTAAAACCTCGGCTACGGGTAAACTCGTACATCACAATTGATGCTGCCACTGAAACATTCAAGCTTTCAACCAAACCAAACTGCGGAATTTTGACGAATTTGATCTGAGGAAAATCCTCTTTTTTAAAGCTAAAACCAAAGCCCTCATGGCCTAAAATAAAAGCCGAATTATCCGGAAATCTCTCTTCGTGTAAACTCACTGGAGCCTCGGAATCAAAGGCATAAAAAGTGAAACCTAAAGACTGATAGTGCTGATAGCTTTGAATGAATTGTTCCCGCATGGTCCAGGGAACCCGCTTCATGCAGCCCTTGGCCGGCATTGGATCAAAAAAACTCGTTCCCACCACATCTATGCCCTGGGCCCCAAAAGCTTCCGCTGAACGGATAATTTTCCCGATATTGAAGTCAACCTTGAGGTTATCCAGGATCAATACATAAGGGAAAGGGCCAGGTACTGACATTACTTTGTTAAGAAGCCTCTGACGCTCAAAAGTCTTTTGCATATACTGTCGTTTATTCATAATATAATCTTATCCAAACTGTTTTAAAAAGGCGACGGCATGTTAGGTCTTCTGGCCCTTGGACTCACCTCCATCATGATTTATACACTGGTGAAGAATGCCCTGCTTGGTAAGCAGCTTGCAAAAGATGACCATTTTCATGGCACTGTTGAATTGATTATTCCAGTCGCTCCCAATTCGGAATTTTTTCTTGAAGCCTGGGGCGAGATCCGCGTTCAACAATTAAAAGTTCATATTTTGATCGATGGTCACCATCCTTCTCTTAATGCCTGGATGGAACTCAAGACCAAAATGCCCTACCTCGAAATCCACTCATTCCCTATGCGCCCTACGCATGTTGAGGCCATCCCTTGGATGCTTGACCAGATAGCGCCCAAGATTCAGGGTCAAGTCGTCATTATAGGAGACTCTGAGTTAGTTCCTACAGAATATGCCTTCCAATCAATTGCCAAGAATGTGACTGATAAAGAGCGCTCATACTTTGTTGTTCCACAGACAGCGAAGTTTAATGTTTTGGGTGAAGCGATTTCAGTTTTAAACCCGACATTGGCCTTTGCTTCATTTTTTGGTTTCCGTAAATGGCAGAGAAATCTGACCCATCCCCTACTGAGTATTTCCCAAGGCTGGATGGCCATGACACTAAAAACGTTTAAGGAACTTGATTTCAAAACGGTTCGCATATCGACTTGGAAAGAAGCTATCTCCAGACAATGGGACGAACAAAAGAAGACATACCACCTGGCCTTTGGTGAAAAGCATTTACTGCGCTATTATCCAGAAGATATGCGTGTTCTCACTTACCAATTAAGAGGAAAATGGGAAGACCTTTGGAAGAAGCGGGACAAAGTTGGTTTCTGGCTTTTTGTTGTGGCGCTGTTTTTGTGGTCGTTTCCAGTCATTTGCCTTTTCACACACCCATTTTGGTCACTGGCCAGCTTGTTTCTACTTACGCTTTATCGTTTTTTCTCAAAGATTGTGTTTCAGGAATCTTGGAAATCGATCCTTCTGCACCCTGTGGCCTGTATTTTCTGGATAGGAACTCTTGTTTGGTTTGTTTCTGACAAGATCAAGGCAAAGTATCTTACGAAAGGACATGAAAGGGTGAACTAAGCGTCCACCCTTCGTGATTTGATTATTTACAAATTTGTTTAATCACTGCAACTAGTTCTAAATCAACATTTGGCCAAGTCACGCCTTCATGTTTTTCAAAGCACGCTTTAGTCAAAGCAGCTAAATTATCTTTCATACCAAATTCCAGAACATCAAGTGAGCCTTTAAGAGTCACTTTACTTGAAGCTTCATCAAATTTGCTTGTCATTGAAACAACTTTAGTTGTTCCGTTCATAGTCATCTCAACATCAGCTTTGCCACTTGTATGCTTCAAAACTTTGCCGGTAATGTCTTTTCCCTTAAGCATTGATTTGAAGAAAAATTGGAATATTTTTACGTCACGAGCTTTATCGCCTGAATCAATTGATTGAGAATTGACAGCGAAGGATGCAGCCGAAAACAATTCATCAACAGATTTGGCACTTTTGGAAGTGATGGTAAAATCTGTAAACTTGGCCCCAACTCCCACTTTCTTAGGCGTTTTAAAGGCGGTCCAACCAAGTGTTGATCCCTCTTTTACGTATTCAAAAGTGCAAATTTGAGGTTTAGCAAAGGCCCCAGCGGTAAGGCCTAATAGAGCGAGGGATAAAATTATCTTCATGGATTCTCCTAAATTCCTAGATTAAATAGCGTTTTCATTGTCATTCAGCATGGAAATCTTTACAATCAAAAACAACTTTAAAGAAGGATGGGAATATGGGTTACGGAAGAAAGAGCCAAGCTGTTAAAATGCTTCAGCGCAAGGGTCAAGCTAAGAAGAAAGCTAAGATCAAAGAAAAGATCGCTGTTGCTAAGGCCAAAAAGAAAAAATAATCAAAATCTTAATGTTGGTAAAAATGGCCCGAGGGGTATCTCCTTTGGGCCTACAGCGGTGAGTAAAATCTGAATCTTTTTTCGCATCGATTCCGCTTCCATAACGTCTTTTTTCATTTCCACATCGTCCAATAAGAACACGGCGCAGTAATTTACCAGGATTTCCGGGTCCTCTAGTGTGCTTGAAAAATTCTCCCTTTGATTAGCGTCCTGAAGAAAGTGGCCGGCCCACCTTTCAAGCAAACTGCGCAAAATTTCAATTTCATATTCCAAGCTGGGATCGACGAAAAGATTTTCATCTAAAATTTTATAGTAATAAACCTGATAGGGATTCTCCCGATCAAACTCCGTCAGCTGGCATTTCACTGAGCCCGTAATGTAGATATCCATGCGCCCGTCGGGATAGGTCGTCAGGATGTGAGGAATACCCGCGACACACACCACCCCTTCATAATTATTGTCCGCACTAAAGGGCACCACGGCAATGGGAGTTTGATATTCGATAGCGTCCTTGATCATCCTCCGGTAGCGGGACTCAAAAATATGATAAGGAAGAGTAACCTTCCGAAAGAGTAGAGAATTATTGAGGGGAAAGAGAAAAACCTTGTTATCCATAAGCTCTCTTTGCTGGAACTGACGCCTGGCCTTAAGATACCGCGCTTTTCTCACTTCGCAAGGACTGCAGCACCAAGGGCACTTGGTCATTTAAAAGTTTCGCAACTGATCTAATTCCTAATATGATTAAGTATTGTCACTTAATTGGGAGTATTCATGAAGAGTCACTACAAGCTTCTGTTGGGTCTGGTTGCCGGTATTGGTCTAGGGACCTTTGCTCACTCTTATCAGGATGTGGCCTGGGTCGCCGCCATTAACGAATACCTCATGGCGCCAGTTGGGCAGATTTTCTTAAGACTCCTCTTCATGATTGTTGTGCCCATGGTTTTCTCCGCGCTGGTTCTTGGCGTCTATGATCTGGCCAAACACCAAGGTGTGGGAAAAATCGCTTCGAAAACACTTTTTTATACCGTGATCGCTTCCACCTTCTCAGTCTTGATTGGAATTGGTCTCGTTAACGTTTTCCAACCTGGCAAAGGCTTTAAGGTTGATACGTCGTTATTCACAGATGCTAAATCGAATGTTGAAACCATTGCTTCCAATGCGAAGAACGCTAAAACTTTTGCTCAAGCTATTGTCGAAGTAATTCCTAAGAATCCTCTTGAAGCTGCAGTGAAAGCTCTTGAAGGCGAAATGCTGGCCCTTATGTTCTGTGCTCTGTTCTTTGGTTTTGCTTTTTATCTTTACCAAAAAAGTGCGGAGGACGTTAAAGAACTTAAGATCATGTCTATCTTTGATGAGATCTTTCAGGCCTCTTTAAAAATTGTTGAGCTCGCCATGAAAATTGCGCCGGCCGCAGTGTTCGCCATCGTCTTCAATACCGCTTTCAAGTTTGGTTTATCGATTTTTGAGTCCCTCTTCTATTTTACAGCTGTGGTGGTGGCCGGACTTCTGATTCAGCAGTTCGTGGTTTACGCTCTGTTGCTCAAGTTCATCGCCAAGCGCTCACCTTGGAAATTTTTCTCTGACTCAAAAGAAGTGATGCTCTACGCTTTTTCAACTTCTTCATCTAACGCTTGCCTTCCAAAATCAATCGAGACGGCCGAACATAAACTGGGCCTCACTCCTTCGATTTCTCGTTTTGTTCTTACAGTGGGAGCAACCGCCAACCAAAACGGAACCGCTCTTTTTGAAGGCGTGACAGTTCTCTTCCTCGCCCAAGTATTCGGTGTGGATCTCTCCATAGCTCAACAGTTCCAAGTGGTCTTGATGTGTATCATCGCAGGAATCGGAACTGCCGGTGTCCCAGGGGGCTCACTTCCAATGATCATGATCATCATGAATGGCGTGGGAATTCCGGCCGAAGGAATTGCGCTTATTCTTGGTGTCGACCGTTTTCTTGATATGTGCCGAACTACCCTCAACGTTAGTGGTGATCTTGTGATTGCGGCGTTGGTGGATGATAAGAAAACGCATCATCAGATGGAAACTGAGGGTACGGTTTTAACTTAAAATTCAATTACAGACGGATGGGATTTCAAATTCTCATCCGTATGCGCGAGGCTTGTGAAAAGACTTCCCTTTATTTTAATCACACTGTTCATTTGCCACTTTGCATTCATCCTTGTCTATATGGCGCCTTCAGGTCCAATAAAAGATATAATTCGGCCTCTCATTTCACTTTATGTTGAACCCATCTTCGAGCAACGCTGGCACCTTTTTGCGCCCGACCCACTAACTTTTTCTGCCCGAATTATTGTCAAATGTAATGATGAGCAGGAGTGGATTGATCCAACCAGTGCAATGCTGCAACAGAATGAAACTTTTCCCTTTGTGCATCTCCAAAAGTCCATTTTTTTGTTTAATTCGATTAGTGCCACAATTCTCGACTTGAGAACGACGTTCTTAAACGAATCAAATTGCTCAAAAGCGAAAATCAAAACCTGTGAGGAAAATTTCAAGCAGTGGATAAAAAAGGAAGACGCATACTCAAAGGCGCACAGCATGGCGAAATTTATTTGCCAACCTCAAAAATCTGCGCCCAAAGTGGCCGTCTATATTGAACATGCAAAGCCTTTCAGCGCCAAATATAAAATTCCGAATTCGGGAATTGAAATATTGGAGTTGGACTGATGAGAAAATTCTTTGAGGATGTAGAAAATTACGAATTTAGAATTGAGATTTTTAGCAAATTAACAGGCATTTGGATTTTAATTAATTTTATTGCCCAGTTACCTCTCTATCAATCGCTCTGGGGTGGCGTTGAAAACCTTATCCTTAGCCGACAAGCCTATGGAAGAAAGCTGCCAATCATTCTCGATCTACTCACCCACTTCCATTTTCTGGCCCCATTAGTATACGGAATAACAATCATCGGGGCAGTTTTATTAATTTGGGGAAAGCGCCACTTACTGCTGCGAATTGGTTTATGGTACACAGTATGGCTATTGGATGCACAGGCCTGGACGGTTCAAGACGGTGGAAATAATTTGATGCACTTAACTTTATTCTATTCCATTCTTTTTGATTTCCGGGTCGGTGCCAACTCAAACATGATTCCGAAAATGGGCATCAGAGCAATCCAGGTCCAAGTCCTCATAATATATTTCTGCGCTTTTTTATCCAAAGTGAGCGGACCACTTTGGCAAAACGGAACGGCCCTCCATTACATCATTCAAATTGATAAATTTCACAGCACTCTACTATTAAACTTATTTCAGGCATTTCCCATCCTCGTGCCAATCCTGAGCTATTTTACAATTCTTTCACAACTGATTCTTCTCACACTTTTGCCAGTCAAAAAATGGAGGCTGCTCGCCATTGTTCTGGGTGTTTCGATTCATCTGGGCATAGCGTTTCATATTGGATTAATTATGTTCTCTTTGGTCATGATCTTCCATTACTCAATCTTCATTACAAAAGATGACATTAATTTCGCAAAGACATATGGAAACTTGATCTTACGAAATTGGAAATATACTTCCATCGCCTTGTTAACTCTTGCGCTCTCTGCTGCTGGAATCTTCTACTATAAAACAAGTGGTTCTCATTATTTCTCCAGCGAGGTATTAAGCTCTATTTCTCATAACCTCCATGAAAATAGCAAAATACTAGTTTTTAAAACAAACAGTGATCCTGAGATGGTAACCAGGTCAGGTAAAAAGATCATTGCAAATGCCCAATTTAATGAAATGCAACTTGAGTATGGTTCTATTACGAAGCTATATACTGCTCTTGAATTTATCGACCTTGAACAAAAAGGATTAGTAAGTCGACAAGAGCAAATCAAGCTAAGAAACGGACAAGGCGTTCCTCTAAATGACTTACTCTTTCATCAGAGTGGTATCTCAGATGAACAAGCAGTCAAAGGCCAGTTGTACTCTATTTCGAAGGATAAAAACTTTAAATATAGTAATGCCAATTATGCTCTTGTTGGGCAATACATAGAAAAGTTTAAGAAAAGCTCTTTAAAATATGAAATTGATCAATCAAAAGATTATTCAATGATTGATCTAAGAAAACGCCCTAACATTTCAGTTTTTTTTCAACCAGCATTCGGTATTGTTGGCACCGCAGATGAACTTTTGATTTTTCTTCAACAATTAGAAATTAAAAAGCTACCCTGCTCTCAGAATATCTGTTGGGGTGGCTATATTAAGGATGGCAGGTTTATAACTGTTGGAAAGATTGCTTCTGGAACGACACTTGCAGCAAAAGACCCGGACGGCAGCATAACAATTCTTTCTTCAAACGATTACACAATAGATCTGACAAAGATTCTAGAAATGATGAAATAGAGTTATTTAAAAAACTTTTTAGTATATGACTGCATTCCTTTGTCAAAGCCAAGACTTTCATAAAACTGTTCGTTGCCTTTTTGTGCTCCAAAATAAAGAACCGTATGACCAAAATCTTGTTTAATTTCATTCATGAGTAGTCGACCAAAGCCTTGTTTTTGAAAAGATGGTTTTACGAGGATCTCAGGGATGGTTGAAAAAAGATAGTTATCACTCAGCACTCTTGAAAGTGCGACAAGCTCATTTTTGTCGTTTCGAATCCCATACATTTGGGTTGAAGAATCTATCGCCTTTTTAAGTCCGCCAAGCGAGATGGTATCTTTAGTGGCCCAGTTTACGGAGATCAGAACTTCAAGAAATTCTTCTGGTGAAAAAATATCAAGACCTTTTAAAACCATAATTACTCGATGTTGGGGATTAAGAAAGATTATTCAATACTAACTATATTAAATAATCTTTCTTATGAGAATTATAAATTAACCTTTTACTGGACCAGCACCCGACCAAGTTCCACCAATTCCTGCATGTAGAGACTCATCATTAAATGCAGAGTTAGTAGGAACAACCTTCTTCAATTTAACTGCAGCAAGGCCATTCGTAGCAGAAGGAGACTGAAGAACGTTAATACTTAAAATACAAAGAGCTGTTAAACCAGTAAGTGCAATCATTAATTTTTTCATCGAGGACTCCTATTGTTGTGGTTCATTTTGTTAAACCGTTGTTTGATGCAATCTTTAATGCAATAGGTTTGCCGTGTTGGCCTGAAAACAACAAATGGGAATAATGCAAAGAATCCGGTAACTTATGGTCATTGAGTGTTGAATAGACCCAAGAACAGGTTTCATTAATGAAAACAAAGTCAAAATCATCTAAAACGAAATGACCATTGGGTCAAGTTGGGTAGACGCAACTTCTATTAGATTGCGGTCCTTAGGGGTGGATCAGCTTCCTAATGAACTATACGGGCAGTTTAAGTCTCACCGGAGAGAAACATAATTCTTCAATTTGCCAGAAGTACGAATACCATTTAAAAGTCCTTATTCTGGAAAATATTTTGCAATGATAGGATCTAATGTGGTTTGTAAAATACTTGCTGCTTGAATCCGATTAGGCAGGAAGAAATCAGCTCTGAATTTTACTAACTCTTTACCAGACACCGGATCTAAGACTTTACCTACGAGAGGAATGGATTTTATGCTCGGCTCAATTCCTTCAACCAAAGTTACCTGAAACCTGTAAGTACGCCCGACGTGGAGAGGACCAAAGTATTCTGTAACTGCTTTAGTAGTGACTCCCGATCGTCCAAGATGAGAAAGAAGAAACCATCCCATCATGCCATCATGCCATCAAGGATCGTCACAGCAACACCACCATGAGCAATGCCCATAATGCCGGAATGGTATTTATCCACCGTAAAATCAAGCCAGACTTTACCGGGCTCGATTGTAGGTGTTAGCTGGAGACCTCGGGGATTATTTAAATCAGACCAAAAGCAACCAAACTCGGGATGCTTAGACCACAGTTCCCGCTCCTGCTTAACATCTAAAACCAGTTCATTAAAATTTAAGTTCATAAGTTGCTACCGATTGTTTTACGTAATTATAAAATTTGACATGAATCTGATGTAGGGTTGTTCGATATTCAGGAACATCTGCAAAGAAACTTCGGAAACCAGACTTAACAAATGCCAGATGAAATTTCATACAGGCGACTGTCTCGGCGCTTGCTTTCGGAAAAGTTCCATAAACAATGCGAACTCCGTACCGATCTAAAACAGCGAGAACAACACCAAGAGCATAAAGGCGCCAAAAGAGTTGAGCTGAAACTGGCAGCACGGGTATGAGTGCTCGGGTAAAGACCCAGATGCTAGAGGAAAACAAACAAGAACTGGCCGCCCACGGCTATCCTGACTTTTGGAAAAACATTAAACCAGCGTAACTTGATATCAAATTCTCTACCAGGGTTTTGTTGAAGGGCCCAAAGGGAACCTCTGCAATAACGAGTACTTAAGGATATTTGCTCTATGAACAAAAGACTCAAGTAAGGTCCTCAAGTCACCGATAAAACAAACATCTAAATAGTGAGGATTTATGTTTAAAAGCGTCAGCTTTATTTTGGGGACTTTAATTTTTGCATCCGTCGCAAGTGCGCAAGCTTCGGAAAAAGAATGCAAGAAAGAGACTGCGCTCGAGAAGAATTTGAGCGAGTTAGAGGAAGTGACGAAGGTGACGGATGTTTGTCCGGATCCTGAATATATCGACTTAATGAAACTTTGTAACGAAGTATACGACCAGAAACCGTCTAGTGATGAGAGTGAGTTGAGTTTTAAGTATCAAGAGGCGTTATGGAAAATGTCATGCGCTAAAGACGGAGTGGATGATCTAGAAACGGCCAGAAAGAAAATACAAACCATGTGGAATAAACATAGAACATCCATTGCTTGTAACTTCCCTGGATTAAGTGTCCCGAAGGGAAATATTGTAAAATCCAGTCTTGAAATAAATTTCTCATACTTTTTAATAAGTGCAGTTAAAGACTACAAACTCGACATGAACTTCAAAGACCCAGTTGATAACAGAACTATCTTGGATTTCATAAGAGACGAGATTGCTTTTGTAAAAAAATCACCCGTTGATATGACGATGAAAATAAAAGAATACGAAAGTTTGTATAAACTCCTTCAAGCAAATGGCGCCAAGCACTCAAAGGATCTATGAAGATAGTAATAATCATTTGCCTTCTATTCACTTTTAATGCGTTCTCAGAAGAAATAGTAAACTGTGAAACTTCAATGCCACTAAGTGGACAGCCAATTACTGCACTCGCTGAAACAAAATGCCTAGTAGATGATTTCACCAAAGAATCTATTAAATCACTTATCAAAGAGAAAACGACAAAAAAATTCTGCAAAGGATGTAACAATCACCTTTTGGGACTTGGGTTAAGCGATCCGAAGGAGCAAGAACTAAAAAAAGAAGCCTATGCAAAAGCAACAATGAATGAACTTAAAAAAGAACTTTCATTCATGTCGGTTGATTTAATGAAGATGCGTTCATCTTTTTCTCTAAAGATTGACCCAAAAGCTCCCATTAAAAGTTGTAACTTTCAGAATCTTAAAAAGCCCTCTTGCCTAAACTCGTCAAACCTTGTTTTTTTTGAAAAAGAAATTGGTAAGATCCAAAACACAATGGCAACAGAACTGGCAAGTATCCTATCACCAACGCCTGTTCTGAATGATGGTTTCTTTAAAAGAACAACGCCAAACAGTTGTGAAATAAAAGACAACGAACTCATGTTTGCACAAATGCGCTATCATGAATCTCTCTTAACAAAAGATTTAATCGATACTTTGAAAAAAATAAATATCCGGAAAGGCGTTTCAATAATAGATTCTATAAGTGAACTAAACACGGGTTTGAATCAAGATTTTATTGAAAGCACACGAAAACTTTACAGTCATCCCTTAATGAAATCCATGTTCAATGAGCCCGAAAAGTTTAAAGCTTTTCTTACGCAAGTTTCTTCATCAGATCCTATCGAGACGATTATTGATAAACTCTACCAATCAGAGACGGCTCAAAACTTTGGGGCTGAAATTGCTGCCCGCTGTGATACTGCCTTCAAATCAACTGGTGCTATCCTAGAAAAAGTTTATTGCAGTAAAGAATCACCCTTTCTTGCCATGAACGCTAATTCGATGTCCCTTTTAGAGGGAACAGAATTTATAAATCTTTCAGATGATAACGCTGAGGCATCAATTCAAAAACATTGCGCTTACTTGAATAGAGCCTCGGAAGATAAGACCATGTCTCCCACTAGCTTTGATGAAGTTTTGAAAATTAACTTACATAATGATTCTAAGATTTCGAATTTACCTATTGAGAACTTCAAAACGGAAGCCTATAAAACGTTGATTGGGAATTATTCAAGATCCGTTTGTAGCGCCATGAAAGATAAGGCCATATGCAAAAAAGAACCTACAAGTGAACAATGCCAAACACTCTCCTTCCTTGAAGAATCCCGAAAAGATAAGCACTACAAAAAACTTGCAAACTCTTCAGATGAAAATATAAATTCAATCTTGCGCTCACTCGTTGGTAACGGACAACCTGAGAAAGATGGTAAGGTCGATCAAGTGGCCGTAAAACTTCTGCAAGATGAAGGCATTCTTCCCGGTGGAGAAATTCCTCCTAAAGATCCCGGTTCAAGAGACGCCGGCACATTCTTCAAAACCGTAAACAGCGGAAATTCTGGATCGAACTCGACTCCAATTCCACAAACCAAAACAACACAGAACTCTGCGACACAATTTAAACCAACTACTGGAACAAATGCAGCAGTTGATGAGTCTTCAGACGAAGACCCTACTTCCACTTCAAAATCGACAAGCTCGAATAATATAGAAGACATTAAGAAGACTGATAAAAAGTTCAGCGCTCTCTCTGATGAAGAACAACAAAATATTCTTAATCGTATGAAGCCTAAGCGCAAAGCTGGAAAAACTGATGCCAAAGGCTTCAGTCCTGAAGCTCAAGGTGAATCGGACCCTTTCTATGCGAAGAGTGCTCAAGAAACGAGTGCTGGATCCTTTAATGGCCAAGGCCCGGCCACAAACTCAATCTCTGCGCCTACAAATCCGATGGCACAGAACACATCAGGTTCTAAATCTGGGAACTACGCAAAAATCGACCCTAAGGTTGTAAAAAAGGATGGCTCATACAATGAAGCCAAAATCCAAGCAAACAACAATGATCGCTCTCCCGCTAGTAATTCTGTCGAAGAAACGAAGTTTGCTTTAACCAAAAACGAATCCGGCCTGAATGAAATTGAAATCAAGCTTGCTGACGAATCTGTCCTTGAGAAGAAGACCCCTGAGCTAGAAAAGAAAATCCAGGAGTACTTGGAAAAATCAGGACAAAGTCTCTCGGGTGCTAAAAAAGGTGAAGCCTTCATAGTGAAGCTTGGTAAATACAAAATCAAAGTGGCCATCAACGACTACGGTGCCTATGTCGCCACTTGTGCCAAAGGTGACTCCATTCACCCTGAGTACCTCGCCTTCTTCTCCCGTTATTTTACAGGGATCAAAGAGCGCGTGAGTAGCAGGCTTTCAATGGAGAAGATCATTAACGAAGAGAATGTGAAGAGAAACTAGGCTTGGCCTGGTTTCTTTAGCGACAGCTCTTTTCTATCAATGAGTTCACCGGTTACAAATCGGTGAAGGACTGATGAAATTAACGTCTGGTATGGAATTCCCAATCGATCAGCTTCATCTCGAACGAGACTAATGTCACTGGTACCAAATCGGACAGAAATAGCTATTTTATTGGCTTCTGGATCGACCTTTACTTTACCAGGGCGAAGCTTCATTTTGTCTAAATCATATTCGTCTTTCATATTTCTTCCTTTCTGGCTTCGTTGCTCTTCGTGCAGAAATAATTCTAATAACATCCCCATTTTCTCTTTCGCAAAAAACAACAAATAGAATTCCTTTCAAGAAACTATGCCCGATTCGGATAAATCGAACCTCAAGTTCCGGATTTTTAGAATCATCAATTTCTATCGAAAATGGATCGGCCCAAACTTCTTTTGCGTCCTCAAAACGAACCCAATGCTTCAAATAATTGGAGAAATATTTCTCTTCGTCCCACTCGTAGATCATAACCTTAAAAAAATACAATGTATATACATTAGAATCCCCTCGTTTATTAGGCCAAAAGTAGGTTATCTAACTTATTAAAATCATGCTCGTAGACTGAATTCGACCCCAGATTCAAAGTCTTTTTAAATTTGAAACGACTCTTCTCAATCAATCAGTTTTTTGGTCTTATGGATTTTTACTTATCTAAGGAATCTCATGTACCGCAAGGCGCTCTTATCACTTACTGTGCTCTTTTTTATGATGGGCTTCATCACCTGTCTCAATGACATTCTGGTTCCGTTTTTAAAACAGATCTTTGAGTTGTCTTATACACAAGCCTCTCTCATTCAATTTTGCTTTTTTGGGGCTTACGGCCTAACTGCCATCCCTGCTGCTAAACTCATCGAGAAAGTGGGCTATCAAAAAGGAATGGTTATTGGCTTCATCGTGACCGCTCTTGGATGTCTACTTTTCTTCCCGGCCGTTTCACTTCACAAGTATGAAGTCTTTCTTTTTGCCTTCTTTGTTCTGGCAACAGGCGTGGTTCTTCTTCAGGTTGCGGCCAACCCTTATGTTTCTATCCTTGGTCCAGTTGAAACAGCTTCAGCGCGTTTAACTATGACTCAAGCCTTCAACTCGTTTGGAACATTTCTGGCCCCGTTTTTTGGATCGATCTTGATTCTCTCTACTCTCCAAAACTCAATGAACTCAGAAGCGGTTAAATACCCTTACCTGTTTATCGCCATCGTTCTAGTGATCATTGCCTTCGTCCTCGGTCGCATGAAATTCCCGGAGCTTCCTAAATCCACTACTGCTGGTGAAGAATCTTGGGCATACACTTTAAAACAACCGAACCTTCTTCTTGGAATGCTAGGAATTTTTGTCTATGTGGGTGCTGAAGTCGCGATCGGAAGCTTCCTTGTGAACTACGTGATGGAAAACGTCGCCTTGCCAGAGACTGAAGCTGCGAACTACATCGCCTTCTACTGGGGAAGTGCGATGGTAGGAAGATTTCTTGGAATTTATACGCTTAAACTATTCGCCCCTGGAAAAGTTCTGGTGTTCCACAGTGCACTAGCTATTGGTTTAATTCTTCTCTCAGTTAATTCAACTGGCATGATAGCCGTCTACACCATGATTGCGGTGGGTTTATGTAACTCTATTATGTTTCCAACTATTTTCACACTCGCCCTTAAAGGCTTTGAAAAATCGGCCGAAAGAGCATCGGGTCTTCTCGCAACAGCGATTGTTGGTGGGGCCTTCATTCCTCTTTGTACTGGTTGGATGGCCGATACGGCCGGTCTTCGTACCGCGTTTATCTTGCCGGCACTTTGTTACGCTTACATTGCTTTCTACGGAATAAAGGCCAGAAAATAATTCACTTAATGGCCCTTTGAATAAAGGGCCATTTCATTTCTTTTTGTTACGTCTCTTTGTAAACCACATCACAATAAATTGAATCAGCTCGCCCATTGTTATCCCTTAACTCGCCAACTAAACATTTTGGTAGTCTTATTGCCGACGACATCTTCGACTGAGACCTCGATCTGGTGTTCCCCGACCGGCAGATTAAAGACACCTCTTGGCTTTTGAACGCTAAAATTCAAATTGAAATAAAATTTACGGCAAGAATAATCCCCGCAAGTTCCCTTCATATAAAAATCATTGATGTAATCAACATCGTTTCTGCCAGATGGAAGATTAACAAAATTCCAGACCACTTTTTCTTCGCCGTTATCTAAACGGTAAGAAATCTTATGGGGAGGAAGAATAAATTTTTGATGAAGAACTAAATCGCTCGCTTCTAGAAAAAGGGCGTGCTCGCCACTGACTTCAGCCCCCTCAATGGGCCTGTGATTTTTTGCCAGACCAATTTTAGTAATGATCGGGGCCTGAGTGTCACTCAGGGGCTCCATCATGAGAAAGGGATTTATATAACGGCCATCTTCACCAACAACTAACAAGTGCAAGTGGTGATAGACCTCTCCGAAACTCGATACGGGCCAGCGAACAACGTTTCCAATAAGCACACCCTCAGCAATTTTCTCGCCCGAAGTGTAGGCACTATGGATCTCTGCCGTAATCGTTTCTTGAGCTACGTGGTGATACTTCCAAACAAAACCTTCATCGTCCTGAACTGCGACTTCCCAATATAAGTGATTGCCGCGAACATAATTTTCGATGTTCACTACTTTCCCACCGGCAGCAGCATATATAGGCTGATCCTGGACAGCTCTGATATCCAGGCCATCATGCCAATAAGGGGACCCCGAATAATCTTGGAAAGACTGCATATTGTGGCCGATCGACAATAAAGGGAAAGGCCACTGATGATTTTTTTGAGTATTAAAATGACCGAAAGCGAGTTTATCCGCCTTGGTTTTCACAATTCTCTCGTGCGCCATAACTTGCGTCACGGTTAAGAGAAGCAGGAAGAAAAATTTCAAGATCG
>JFJP01018648.1_pt1 | contig 19617 bp, 18 predicted proteins | sample 431651 | NCBI WGS metagenome assembly JFJP01 (sample SAMN02602958, study PRJNA72255) | Microbial mat metagenome, whole genome shotgun sequencing project. | biome: fresh water; feature: sink hole; material: water; isolation source: purple microbial (photo- and chemosynthetic) mats found in...
GGGAGGAGATCGCGCGGAAACGGGCCTGGATGCAGGGGTTGCGCTGTTCAGGGTCGGTGTTCCGGAATCCGCCGGGGGACTACGCCGGGCGGCGGATTGAGGAGGCGGGGCTCAAGGGAATGCGGATCGGCGGGGCGGTGGTGTATCCGCGGCACGGCAACTTCGTGGTGGCCGATGAGGCCGTGGCCACGGCGTCGGATGTGCTGGCTCTGATCCAGCGGATCGAGGACGCCGTGAAACGGGTTTCGGGTGTGGAGCTGGTGCGGGAAGTGGTCTGTCTGGAGTAACGGAAAAAAGTCGAAATCGGAAAAGTCGAAAGTCGAAATCAGCGACTTACGCCCGGTTTGTTTTTAGCCACAAAAGGCACAAAAAACACAAAAACTGCTGCTCTGCACGGTGGACAGATTTGTTGGATGTTGAGTGTTATTGTTTTGTGATTTTTGTGCCTTTTGTGGGCGGGCCTTCGGCGGAGCGGGAGGTCTCGCTGCGCAGCGGGGCGGCGGCGCTGCGCGGGTTGCAGGAGAGCGGTTACGCGGCCACGGCGGTCGAGGTGATCGGTCGCACGTTCACGCTGCCGCCGGGAACGGAGGCGGTGTTCATCGCCTTGCACGGCGAATTCGGCGAGGACGGCGAGGTGCAGGCCCTGCTTGACGGCATGGGCATGCCTTACACCGGCTCGGGCGTGGACGCCAGCCGGGCGTCGATGGATAAGCTGGTGACAAAAGAGGTGTTCACGGCGCATGGCATCCCGACTGCGGCATATGCGTCGTTGCAACGGGGCGATAAGCCGGAGTTCCCGCTTCCGGCGGTGGTCAAGCCGGTGCGGCAGGGATCGAGCTTCGGTGTGCATCTGGTGCGCGAGCCCTCGCAGATGGCGGCGGCGCTTGAGGATGCGTTCCGGTACGACGAGCAGGTGCTGGTGGAGACGTACATCCCCGGGCGGGAATTGACGGTCGGGATCCTGGATCGCGAGGTGTTGCCGGCGGTGGAGATCGCGGCCCCGGACGGGTGGTATGGCTACGAGGCGAAATACACGCCGGGGAAGACGCGCTACCTCTGCCCGGCAGAACTGCCCGAGGCGGTGCGGGTCGAGGCGCAGCGGCTGGCGCTGGCGGTCTTTGACGCGCTGGGCTGCGAGGGATTCGGCCGCGTTGACTTCCGGCTCTCGCCCGAGGGCGGGCTTTACGTGCTGGAACTCAACAGCATTCCGGGCCTGACCGAGACCAGTCTGCTGCCGAAGGCGGCGGCGGCGGCGGGAATCCCGTTCGCGGCGCTGTGCGACCGGCTGATGCGCACCGCCCGCTGCGGCGGAATTGCGGAGAAGCCTGTAAAGCATGGAATCTTATCGGAGAAGCTTTAGTTTGTTGGTTGTAGCCCAGTTGCGCCGCAACTGAGGCAGCGGGAATGTGCGTGCGGTTGTGCAGATTGCCGCGTTTACGGCAAACAACCATTCGCTTACAACGCGGAAGCCGCACTCGCGGCGCGAGTGGGCTACAATGCGGAAGCCGCACTCGCGGCGCGAGTGGGCTACAATAGTGGCTGAAACGTGTGGTTCCTGTATATGAACATGAATATGAGCATGATGGAGCGTTAGAATGGCGCGAGCTTATAGTAGTAGCAGCAGCAGGGGGCAGCGGTCGGTACAGCTCGGGGCTCGGGTGCGCAAGAAAGGCACCGGCGGCAATCACTGGTACCAGGTCGGGGCGGTGGCATTCCTCGTGCTCACGCTTTGCGGCTTGATCCTGGTGTCGATCGCCGGCTCGCGGTTCCTGTACCGTTCGCTGCTTTCCGAGAATGACCGTTTCCGCATCCAGACTATCGAGATCACCCCCGGTCGCATCAAGACCGAGACCATGATCCGCGAGTACCTGGCCTATGTCGACATCACCGCCGGTACCAATCTCTTCGCGTTCAACCTCCGCAAGCTGGTCGCGCTCTACCTGGAGCGCAATCCGCTGGTCCGGCAGATGCATGTGCGGCGGCGCCTGCCCGGGACGCTGGAAGTGGAGATCCTCGAGCGCGACCCGCTGGCACGGCTCGGGCAGCGCGGGAACCTGGTGGCGGACCGCGAGGGCTATGTATTCCGCCTCAGCAGCGACCTGCACCGGCTGCCGGTCATCATCGGCGACAAGGATGCCGAACTCGCGCCCGGGCGGGACGTCCAGGGAATGTCGCGGGTCGCGATCGATGTCCTGGCCGCCTGCGACAACCCCCTTATGGGCATGCGGCTGGTCGGGGTGGATGTCAGTCGCACGGACTACCTGCGCTTGCATATGCTGACAGCGGATGGCATCAAGGAGGTCAAGCTGAGCTGGGAAGGCATGGGGCGGCGTACCACGACCTCGTACGCGAACATGCGGCAGCGGCTTTCGGAAGTGCGGCAGACGGTCGAGAAGGACCGCGCGGCCCACTCGGAATACGACGCGAGCATTCTTCCGGGGCGGGTTCATGCGCGATAGGCGCGACGGCGCGCGTGTGTGGGTTTGTGGGTATGGGAGTTCGGGTGTGGGCAGGACGCAATAGACGGGGAAGGTACGAATCATGGATCCTGTAGTGGCATTGGAAATCGGCACGTCAAAGACCGTCGTGCTGGTCGGCGAGATGCGTGAGGACGGCAGTCTGATGATCACCGGCAAGGGCGAGCACCCGACCACCGGAATCCGCAAGGGCGAGATCATTGATCCCGAAAGCGTGGTCAACGGGGCCCGCAAGGCGCTGGCCGAGGCCGAGTCGGGAAGCAGCGTGGTCATCAACGAGCTGGTCCTGGCCGTCACGGGCGGGCATATCCGAGGCACGGTCCATAACGGCACCGTGCCGGTCGGTGAGTCCGACGGCGTGATTACCGGGGGCGACATCGAAGAGGTCCAGGAGCTGGCGCGGGCGGTCAACCTGCCGGAAGACCGCGAGATGATCCATACGATCAACCAGAACTACAGCGTCGACGACCACGAGCCCGTCATCAATCCGGAAGGGATGGTCGGGGCCAAGCTCTCGCTCGATATCCTGGTTTTCCATGGCGTGCGCAGCCTGCTGCTGACCACGCATGCGGCCGTGGGGCGGATCCCGATGGAGATCCAGGACACCGTGTTCGGCGGTTTAGCGGCGGCCCTGGCGGTACTGACGCCCGAACAGAAGCGCAGCGGGGCGGTGGTGATTGACCTCGGGGCGGGGACGACCGACTACATCGCCTATGCCGGTGAGGTGGTGGCCTGCGGCGGGTCGCTGGGTGTGGGAGGTGATCACGTCACAAATGATATCATGATCGCGTTCAACATCGCCCAGGCACGGGCGGAGAAGATCAAGAAGGAGCACGGGCGGGCGCTGATCCCCGAGGTGGTGGACCCGCCGAGGCTGGCGTTGCCGGCCGAACTGGGTTTCTCGGGCAATGTCGTCAACCTGCGTTCGCTGCACACGGTGATCAACGCGCGCATGGAGGAGACGCTCCAGAAGATACGGCGGCGACTCGAGGATGCCAACGTGCTCACGCGGCTGGGCAGCGGGATCTACCTGACCGGCGGCGGCGCGCACATGCGCGACATCACCGCCCTGGCGGAGTCCGTGTTCGGTGTCCCCTGCTTCACCGGCAAGGCGCGCCATGTACTCAGTTTGAAGAAGGGGGTTGATGCGCCGGAGTACGCCACTTGCTGCGGTTTGCTCGAGTATGCATTCCGAACCCGCGAACAGGACGGGGAACGGCCCGGATCGCTGCTGAGCTCAATCTTTAAAACCCTTCTGGGCAGAGGACGTTAACGTTGTTGCAGGCGGGAGATCGCGGTTATGTTCAAACTCGTACGTAAAGACAAGGGCAGTGTCATGCGCCGCGTGTGCGTGCTGGGCGTAGGCGACGGCGGCAGCCACGCGGTCGATGGCGTCCTGGGCGGCAATGGCGGCGAAGGCGGCGAAGGCACGATCGCCGTGATCAATACCGATCCGGCCGCCCTGGCCGCTTCGCGGGCGGTCACGAAAGTGCAGATCGGCAAGCAGGATGGCACCATAGCCGGGACAGGCGGGGATCCGCTGGCCGGCAAGGCGGCGGCGGAATGCGATATCGAGATGATCCGCGGACTGTTTACCGACTGTGATGCGCTGATCCTGGCCGCCGGGCTGGGTGGTGGCACCGGTACCGGTGCCGCGCCGGTCCTGCTCGGTGCCGCCCGGGCGGCCGGCGTGATGACTGTTGCCGTAGTCACCACGCCCTTTCTATTCGAGGGCCAGGCCCGCCGCGCCACCGCGCAAGCCGGACTCCAGGCGATCACGGCGGCGGCGGATTTCGTGTGCGTGATCGATAACGACAGCCTGTTCGCCGGTGCCGGTGCGGAAGGTGATCTTGCCGCCGCCTTCGCACGGGCGGATGAGGCGTTGGCAGGGGGAATTTACAGCATGTGGCTCATGCTTACGCAGCCGATGCTGATCAGTGTCGATCTGAGTGCCTTCATGACCCTGGCGGCCAAGGGAAGTGGTGCGTGCCGCTTCGGCTTCGGGTCCGCCAGCGGTGCCGGGCGCGCGCACGCCGCCGCCAAGGCGGTGAAGGAAGGGCCGGTATTCAAGCAAGGCGAGGCCTTGCGCGCCAGCGGGGCTGCGCTGCTGTGCATCTGCGGCAGCCACGACATCACCCTCCAGGAAGTAGGCGACCTCGTCGGTGAGATCGGCGCCAGCATGCCCGAGGATGCAGACCTGCAGATCGCCACCGTGATCAACGAGGCCTGGCGTAACCGGATCTTCGCTGCCGTCTGGCTGGCCGACCGGCGACGCACCGTCACGCCTGTGCCACGCCCCGGGACTCGCCAGGCAGCGGCGGCTGCAACGCCCCCGAAGCCCGGGACCAAGCCGACGAAACCCGCGCAGAAGGAGCTGGAATTCGAGCCCGCGGGGACCACTCGTGGCCCGTTCAAAAACATGACAGCCACGATTCTCGATGGCGAGGATCTGGATACGCCGACCTACAAGCGAAAAGGCATCGAGCTGGAAAAGTAGCCGGTTGTGAGTATGTGTGTATGTGAGTGAAAAGAATTGGTCGTAATCGTGCTCGTAATCATAATCGAGATTCTCGGAGCATGAGGGATTACGATTATGATTACGATTGCGAGAAGGGGTAATGTAAATGAATGAGGCGGATGTGTTGAAGGTGCTGGCGGATACCGGGGCGATGTTGACGGGGCATTTCGAGCTACGGTCGGGGCTGCACAGCGACCGGTTCTTCCAGTGCGCGAATGCCCTGCGCTACCCCGATGCGGCGGAGACGCTCTGCCGGGCACTGGCGGCAAAGATGCAGCCCCTGCTGGTGGGAGGTGTCGATGCCGTGATCGCGCCCGCGCTGGGCGGGTTGGTCGTCGGTCACGAGCTGGCGCGGGCCTTTGGCGTGATGTCGATCTTTGCCGAGAAGGCCGACGGCGTGCTGGTGATGCGGCGCTTCAAGATCGTGCCGGGTGCGCGCTACGTGGTGGGCGAGGATGTGGTCACGCGCGGCGGGCGCGTGCAGGAAACCGTGGATATCGTCAGGGCCGGCGGCGGTGTGGTGACAGCCATCGGCGTGCTGGTGGACCGCAGTGCCGGCAACGCGCACTTCGATGTGCCGATGACCAGCCTGATCAAGATGGCACCGACGGTCTGGGAGCCCGGCGCCTGCCCGCTGTGCAAGGCCGGCTCGAAAGCCGAGCATCCGGGGTCGTAGGGTAAAGCTGAAATCGGGAAAGCCGAAAGTCGAGATAGAGAGCAGAACGAGTGGATAGGAAGCGGTATGCGCTTGTAGCCGGGGTCGGTGACCCCGGTCGGGAATGGATTGGCAGACGGGAGAGAGGCTTCGCAATGCGCCTTTTCATGGGTGCCGGGGTCACCGACCCCAGCTACAAGGCTTTCCCGTTGGCAACCGGGGCGAGCGTCCGCGCGAGCCAGCGGAGCAAAGGGTTTGTAGTTCCGCCTTCAGGCGGCAGCGGGTCTGCTGCTGCTCGGAAATAGGAGACGATTAAGGCGAACGATTAGGGCGAAAATGAATGGGTAACTTGGGCGGGGGAGATCGGTGAACGAGAACGGCGACGAGAACGGAAAACGAGCGGGCATTTGAATCGTCATCCGTTCTCGTCGCCGCTATCGTCAACCGAAATAGGCAGACAGTAGTGAGAAACAGAAAGCTGAAAGTTGAAAGCTGAAAGTCGAAAACCATGGATGGCTCTGGGTCTGCTGCTGGCGGCTGTCGTGGCCGTGCTCTACGCGGCGGCTATCGGGTTCGGCGCCCTGAACCAGGATGAAGGCTGGTATCTTTATGCCGGACGGCTGGTCCATGAGGGGCGGCATCCGTTCCGCGACTTCGCCTCCACGCAGGGACCGGTGATGGCCTACCTGTACAGCCTGGCCTGGCCGCTGGTACGCGTGGCAGGCGTGGCGGGCGGGCGGCTTTTCACGGCCCTGCTGGGCTCGCTTACAATCGCGCTCACGGCTTGGCTGGCATATCGGATGGCCGATGACGCGGGAATCACCGATGCCGAGCCCCGGGCAGCTGACGGCGCGGTGGCGGCCCTGCTGGCCGCCGGCCTGCTGGGGCTGAACCTGTATCACGTCTATTTCACCTCCCTGGTCAAGACTTACGGGGCGACCGGGCTGTTGACCGTTCTGGGCTTCTGCGGGCTGGCTGGCGCCTTGCGGTGCTCGCGGCACGACGGCCGCGCGAAACGCACGTTCCTGCTGGCGGCACTGTCGGCAGCCGCTTTCGGCATCGCGGCCGGCACGCGGCTTTCCGCCGGCATCCTGCTGCCGTCGGTCTGGCTCCCGCTAGCCTTCGCCTGCTGGCGGGCGCACGCCGCCGCACGCCGCCGCCTGCTTCCGCTGCTGGCCGGTATGCTGGCCGGGGGAACGCTGACACTGGCATTCGTCTACGGACCGTTCCTGCTTGGCTCCCCCGAGGCCTTGGTCTTCGGCCTGCTCGATTATCATGCCGCACGCGAGGTCGGCAGCACACCCGTCATGCTGGCCTACAAGGCCGGGTTCCTGCTGCGCCTCTGCACGTCCTATTTCCCGCTTCTGGTTATCGGTGCCCTTGGGCTGGCCGGCTGGCTGCATCAGCGCCGCCATGGCCGCGCAATCACACCGCCCCCCCCCAGCCTGTCCCTGTTGCTGGGATGCGGACTGGCGGCCGTGACGCTGGTGCATCTGGCGGCTCCATTCCCGTACGACGACTACCAGGTTTTCATCATGCCCTGTGCCGTCCTGCTTGCCGTGCCCTCCGTTGTCCGCCTGTTGCGCCGCCTGCCGTTGACGGCATCCGGGCGGCTGGCCGTGGTCGCGGGCACGCTGGTGCTGATGCTGGCGCACAGCCTGTCCTCGCCGCTGCTGCAGACCTGGCTGGTTGATGGTCGCAACCGGATCTGGTGGCCGCTGAAGAGCCGCACGGCCCTGCAGGGGTTGCGCGAGGCGGCGTCAGCCGTCCAAGCTCTGGGCGGCGAGGCTGGCGGCAAGTTACTGCTCACGCAGGACACCTACCTGGCGGTCGAGGCTGGCTGGCGCGTGCCAGACGGCATGGAACTCGGCCCGTTCTGTTTCTTTCCCGGACTCGGCGATGAGGAAGCCGCCCGCCTGCATGTGCTGAATGAGACGGGCTATCTGGACCGGATCGCCAACGGCGGGGCCGATGTCGCCGCCTTCAGCGACTGGGGGCTGGCGATCCGTTCGCCCGGGATCTTGCCGGTGGAGGCAAACCAGATGCGCCGCCTGGAGCAGGCGTTGCAGGCGCAATACGCCCCCGTCATGCGGATCGAGGGTTTCGGGCAGGGCGAGACGCCGCTGCGTATCATGAGAAGAAATCCAGCAAGGGGAGGGACGGAGGCTTCGCCGTCCGATATGAGGAACTAATCACCATGAAAAAAGCGATACTGATCGTACTGGGCCTGGCATTGGCGGCAGGCACCCGGACCTATGGCCAGGCGGCGGATTACGGCCTTGAGGAAACCGAGGTGCGCGAGGCGGCGGAAGCGGGAGGCGATGGTGCCTCCGGTAGCGGCACGGTGGACATGGCTCCTGCACTGATGCCCGGCGGTTCATCCTCGATCGGATCCGCCCGGAGCAACATCCGGGGCGGCGGCCAGTCCGCCATGCTGCGCTACGACCAGCACCGCGAGATCACGCCGCCCGAGTACGCGACACTCCGAATCGGCCCGCTTTACTCCAACGTCGGCATATCGCAGAGCGTAGGCTACCGCTACACCCGTCTCTCCGGCGCGGGCGTGGATTACCTGGAGGGCAGCCGTCGCGGCGACATCAAGGATGACGGCAGCGAGTTCCCGATGGCATCCGGCCTGACGCTCAACAACTACATGATCATCACCCGCAAGATCGACCTCGAGGCCAACGTCAGCGTCAACTATTACCACTATCCGATGAAGACACAGGAAGACGAGCTACAGGTCAATCTCAGTGATGAAGGGATCTTCGCCACCTTCTCCACCCAGTTGCTGGCATCGAGGAACGCCAAGATCCTGCTCTACGACGACATCCTCTATCGCACGGCCTACATTGATACGCGCGGTCTAGAGGATCGCTACGGCGGACGCGAGTACGAGAGTCTCAGTAATACCGCCGGGCTGGACTGGGACTGGAAGCCGACCCCGCTCGACAGTGTTTCCGCCGCCGCCTCGCGGCGCGACACCGTTCCTTTCGATGACGAGTTCGAGCGGCAGAAGGGGTACGTCTACGGCGAAATGCTATCATACCGTCGCTCGCTTACGCCCTTCATGGCTGTCGGCCTGCTGGGCAATGCCTCGCAGAGCTTTTATGACGTGGAGGACCGGTCGGATGTCTTCCTCTATGGCATCAGCGCGTTCACGGGCTTGCGCTTGTCACGCAATCTCACGGGCGACGCCTCGCTGGGCTACCAGTTCTCGACCACCTCGTTAGACGGGGTTGGCGACGAACAGGACAACAGCACCATGACGGCCTCGCTGGGACTTAGCCACGAGATATCCGAGGAGCGCAGCCAGCGGGTTGGCTACCAGCGCTCGCTGAGCGAGGCCTTCGATGGCGGCGTCGATCTCGCCGACACCCTCTCCTACCAATACAGTTGGAGCAGCGGGATTTTCCCCGGCTCGCTATCCTCCTCGTGGTCGCGCTTCGACCCGCAGGAGGAAACGCGCAACGGCTATTCAGACTGGACAACGGGGCTCAACGTCCAGCACCAGTTGACGCGGGTGCTGATGCTCTCGCTCGGTGCCACCTACGCCATGCGCATGAACGAGGACGCCGTCGGCGACGCGGCTGACTCCGGCGAGGCCGACCTGACCAGCGATTACGAGACACTCACGCTGAACGCCAGCACAGGATTCCGCGTCACGCGCAATACCCTGTGCTCGCTCTATGCGTCGCACGCGGACCGCACCAGCGACAACGAGGACCTGTCCTACACCCGCGACACCGTTGGCGTGACCCTGACCTGGGGTCACCAGTTTTAAGATTTCGCCGCGTAGGCCTCGATCTCCTTGAGCCCGCCGATGTGGCGTCCGTCGATGAACGCCTGCGGCGAGGCCGTCTTGCCGGTGATTGCCTTCAGCGCCAGCACGGTTACATCCTTGCCGATGATGATCTCCTCGAAGCTGATATCCTTCTCGATCAGCAGCTTCTTGGCGGTCACACAGTGTGAGCAGCCGACCCGCGAGAACAGGACCATAACCTTGGGCGTCTCGCCGGGGCTGATGTAGTTGAGCATCGTTTCCGCATCGGAGACCTCGAACGGGTCGCCGGGCACATCCGGCTCGATGAACATCTTGTCGATCACGCCATTCTTCACAACCATCGAGTAGCGCCAGGAGCGTGCACCGAACCCCAGGTCGCTCTTGTCCACGAGCATCCCCATCTTCTCGGTGAACTCGCCGTTGCCGTCCGGCAGCAGCGTGACATGTTCGGCGTCCTGGTCCTTGGCCCATTCGTTCATCACGAACGTGTCGTTGACCGAGATACAGACGATCTCATCCACGCCCTTTTCCTTGAAGGCGTGCGCAAGCTGATTGTAGCCGGGCAGGTGACTGGATGAACACGTAGGCGTGAATGCACCGGGCAGCGAGAAGACGATCACCTTGCGCCCGTTGAATATCGCCTTGCTGTCCACATTCACCCACGCATCGCCACGCCGCGTACGAAAAGTCACTTCCGGCACCGGCTTTCCCTCTTTGCTCTTGAACATGATTACTCGCTCCTTTGTTTCAATGATTCAAACTTCATGAACCGATTAATCGCCCGAGCCGGGAAATCCTTACAACCTGGAATTTCCATGCCGCTCGTTTTGCGCTTGTTTCCGAATGGCGGTGTGCTAGTTTCCCGGGACGAAAAGGATAACAGGAAAGCCATATGACCAAGAAAAGACAGCCTGCCGGGGAAGCACCGGAACTGATTCACCTGGAATACCACAACCAGCGGGCCGCGGAATCCTATCTTCGCTTCTATCAAGGCTATACGAAAAGACTGCTGCTCTGCATCGTGCTCTACGTGGTGAAGGCGAGTCCGATCTGGGCGATCCCGATTATCACCGCCAACATGATCAATGTCCTGACCGACCCGAACCGCGACATATCCGCATCGGTTTTTTTCCAGTTCATCATCGGCAGCATTTTCATCCTGCAGAATATCCCCACCCATATCTGGTACATCCGGACGTTCAGCAGGATCAGCCGTGAAGTGGAGCGGAACCTGCGGTCCCAGCTCTGCACGCGGCTGCAGCAGCTTACCATCCCCTACCATATCAACAACAAGATGGGCGTGCTGCAGATCAAGGTCCTGCGCGATGTCGAGAACGTCGAATCCATGACCCGGATGCTGGTCGATACCCTGCCTCAGATCACGATTTCGCTACTCATGGCGGTGATCGTCACCTCCTTCCGGGCACCGCAATTCCTCTTCTTCTACCTGGTTACGGTGCCGGTGGCCGTGGTGATCTACCAACTGATCAGCAAACGGATGAGCGCGTACAACAAGGATTTCAGAATCAGCATGGAAGAGATGTCCGGCAAAGTGATCGAGATGCTCAAGCTCATCCCGGTTACCCGTGCGCATAACGTGGAGCATGACGAGCTGGAGAAGGTCAACCAGAAACTGGAAAAGGTCAAGACGACCGGGTTGCGCCTGGATTTCCTGAACTCCGTCTATGGCTCGGTCAACTGGGTCGTCTTCATGATGTTCAACCTGATCGCCCTGTTTACCGCCGTCATATTGAGCCACCGCAAGATCATCAACGCCGGCGTCGGCGATGTCGTCCTGCTGACCACCTATTTCAACTCGATCACCGGGGCAGTCATGGGCCTGATGAACATATTACCGGGCATTACCAAGGGATTGGAATCAGTCAAATCCATCGGCGAGATCCTTGAATGCCCGGACCTGGAGCAGAATACCGGCAAACCGGGGATCGAGGGAATCGAGGGCCGCTATGTTTTCGACAACGTCTGCTATAGCCATGAGCGCAACGATCACTATGCCGTCAAGGATTTCACGCTCAGCGTCAACCCCGGGGAAACCATTGCCCTGGTCGGGGCCTCCGGTTCCGGAAAGTCAACCCTGATGCAACTGCTGATCGGTTTTATCCGGCCGCAGAAAGGTTCTATCCGTATTGACGGCCACAATATGAACGAGATCGACCTGCGGCCCTACCGACGCTTCATCTCCGTCGTCAGCCAGGAAACGATCCTGTTCGACGGCAGCATCCGGGATAATATCACCTATGGTGCCAGGAATGTCAGCGATACCCAACTGCTGGCCGCCATCCAAAGTGCCAACCTCACGGATTTCATCGGTGCCCTGCCCGACGGACTGGAGACGCTGGTCAAGGAAAACGGCGCCCGCTTGTCCGGGGGACAGAAACAGCGCATGGCGATTGCGCGGGCGCTGTTGCGCAATCCCCGCGTCCTGATCCTGGATGAGGCGACCTCCGCGCTTGATGTGGAATCGGAGGCGCTGATCCAGGATGCCCTCAACCGGCTGATTCACGGACGGACAACCTTTATTGTGGCACATCGTCTCTCGACCATCCGCCATGCCACGCGGATTGTCGTCATGGACCAGGGCACGATAGCCGAAATCGGCACTCACGAAGAGTTGATGGACCTAAAGGGGATGTATTACCGGATGGTCATTCTCCAGTCACACGGCATTTCTCCGGACGAAGCCACAGGCGCTGGCCCTGATCTGGTGAGAACGGCAGGATGATCCGACCCAACAGCTTGCATTTCACGGTAAAACCGTTACTATGATCCCCTAAATGAACACAGCGGTTGACATTCGAGGGCTCTCGGTCAGGTTTGAGCGGGGCGGTTCTTCCGTCACCGCGCTAGACCGGCTGGACGCCGTGGTGCCTGAAGGCCATGTGTTCGGCCTGCTGGGTCCCAACGGTGCCGGCAAGACCACCCTGATGCATGTGCTGCTCGGTTTTCTGCCACCAACCGCCGGACAGGCATCGATCTTCGGCACGGACGTGCGCCGCGCCATCGCCCGGCAGCGGATCGGCTACCTGCCCGAGCATCCCGACACCTACCGCTTCCTGACCGCCCGCGAGCTGCTGCACACCGCCGGGAGGCTCTTCGGCCTGCGTGGCCGCGACCTGCGCTCGCGCAGCGACGCGCTGCTCGAGCGGCTTGACCTGACGGCGGCCGCCGACCGTCTCGCCGGCACGTTCTCGCGCGGTATGCTCCAGCGCATCTGCCTGGCGCAGGCGCTGATCAATGATCCGGATCTCGTGATTCTCGACGAGCCGACCGGTGGCATGGATCCCTTCGGCCGCCTGCGGATACGCGAGATGATCGCCGAGCTCAAGGCCCGCGGCAAGACCGTCCTGCTTTCCTCGCACGAGCTTTCCGAGGTCGAGCTGGTCTGCGACACGATCGCCATTCTCTACAAGGGGAGCGTCATCACCGCCGGGTCCGCCGCCGCGCTCGTGCCCGCCGGCGAAAGCCTCGAACGCTTCTTCATCCGCACGATCGAGGCGGTGGATGCCGGGGCGGCGGATCACGCCGGGAAAGGAGCCGCCCATGCGTAAGATCCTCGTGATTGCCGGTATCGTCTGGATGGAGATGTGGCGGCGCAAGACGCTGCATGTGCTCGGTATCCTGTTGGCGGCCACCCTGCTGCTGCTCTTCTCGATCAACATTTCCGGCCTGGGGCGCATTCCCGGCTACGTCAAGGAGACCGGCCTGCTGCTGACGTGGCTGCTCGGCTGGATCATGGGCATCAATATTGCCGTGCGCCAGCTTCCGCAGGAGGAGAAGCGCGGCACGGTGTATGCCATGCTGGCCCGCCCTGTCGGGCGCGGCCAGTTGCTGCTCGGGAAATGGCTCGGTGCCTGGCTTGCCGCCACCGGCGCAGTCCTGTGCTTCTACGCGCTCAATGTCCTGATCGTCGGCGGTTTCGGCGGGCGGTTCGGCGCCGTGGCGTTGCTGCAGGCGGTCAGCCTGCACGGGATGCTGCTGGCGATGATCACCGCGCTGGCGGTCGCCCTCTCCGTGCGCCTGACGCAGGAAGCCGCCGCGGCGCTCTCGTATATCGCCACCGCCGCCATGTTCGCCTTCGTCCCGCGGATCCCCGAATTCGTTGCCGGCGCCGAGGGCTGGCGCCAGACCGCCATGCTGATCCTCTACACCGCCATGCCCCATTTCGAGCTTTTCGATATGCGCCCCCGCGTGGTGCATCTGCACGGGCCGATCCGCTGGAGCACATGGGCCCTGATCCTCCTTTACGGCGCCATGATCACCACGATCCTGCTGACCGCCGCCTGGCTCGCCTTCCGTAACCGCCACTTCTCCAGAACCGCCAAGGACTGACCTTCCTCCACAATCCGTCCGCACCGTGAAACCGAAGACACTATGTACCTGAAACACTTCAATCTCGACGAGATGCCCTTCAACATCACGCCTGATCCGCGGTTCCTCTACTACGCGCCGCATCACCGCGAGGCCTACGACCATCTGATGTACGGCATCACCCAGCGCAAGGGATTCATTGAGCTGACCGGCGAGGTCGGTTCCGGCAAGACAACCCTTTGCCGCGCCCTTCTCGCCAGCCTGGGCGACGAGGTCAAGACCGCGCTGATCCTCAACCCGACCTTTTCCGAGACGGAACTCCTGCGGGCCATTCTGAACGACTTCGGGCTCTCGCCTGAGCATGGTGACCGGCTCGCCTATGTCGAGTGCCTCAACGACTTCCTGCTCGATAGCTACCGCCAAGGCATAAACGTCGCCCTGCTGATCGACGAGGCGCAGGATCTGGCGCCCGAGGTCATGGAGCAGGTCCGCCTGCTCTCGAATCTCGAGACCGATCAGCACAAGCTCATCCAGATCGTGCTCTGCGGGCAGCCGGAACTGAAAAAGCGCCTGAACCGACCCGACCTGCGCCAACTGCGCCAGCGGATTACCGTCCGCTACTACCTGCCGCCCCTGACCGCCGCGGAAACCGAGCAATACATCCATCACCGGCTGCGCGTGGCCGGTCCCGCAAGCTCGGTCTGCTTCTCCTTGTTTGCCGTACGGGCCGTGCACCGCTATGCCAATGGGTGCCCGCGGTTGATCAACGCGGTCTGCGACAACGCCATGCTGGCGGCCTACGTCTTTGGCGAGCCGAACGTCTCCGCCAACTGTGTCAAGAAAGCGATTCGACAATTAGAAGGGTAATGCCATGAGTCTTATACAGGAAGCCTTGAAGCGCCAGCAGATGGAACAGGAAGGCAAGCTGCCTCCGCCGCCCGGAGCTGACGCGAAAACCGAATCGCCGCTGACGTCGACGGTCGTGGACGGCGAGACCTTCATCCTGCCTGGTGTCTTGCCTGAATCCGCGGCACCGGAAGAGCCGGAGGCCCCCGCCAAACCCACTCTCAAGCGCAACGCGCGACAGCCGGCATCGTCCCCCTCGCCGGTGCCGCCCGCGGCCGAGCCAGAACCCGAACGCAAACGCGTCTCGCCGACGCCGTCCGGAGAGACTTCCTCCGACGAGAAGAAGCCCCGTGTGCTGCCGGCGCTGGCCGCCATGATCATCCTGTTGCTGCTGCTGGCCGGCGCGCTCGCGTGGGCCGTCTCCTACGGGCTCGAAATGGCCGGATTCCAGATGCCCTGGTCCAAGGCCAAGCCGGTGATCGCGGAGCAGCCCCCCGCCGAACCGGCCAGAGCCGAAGGGCCGGGCGAGGTGAAGGTGGCTGAAAAGCCAGTGGAGAAGACCGCTGACGACAAGGCCGGTGACGCTGTCATCAAGCCAGCCAAGAAGACCACGCTCGGCTCGGTTGTGCGCCAGGCGGTCAAGGATGCCAATGCTGCCGTTGGCGATACGAATATCGTGATCGCGGATGCCGCCGGCGAGAAGCCTGCGGGATCGGAACCGGCCGTCAAGGCCGCTCCCGCAGAGGAACCGACACCGTCCGTCACGGCCACCGTGGCTGAACCGCCGGTCGTGGCCGCCGTCACGGCTCCGGAAACGCCCGTGACGCCGCCAGCGACTGTCAAGTGGCCCGACATCACCATTTCCGGCGTTGTCGGCAAGGAGCAGAAAGGGGCGGTTTACGTCAATGGCAAGGTCATCGGGGTAAACGAGAGTGTCGAGGGTATCCGTGTCGTCGCGATCAAGCCGCAGGGCGCGTTGCTGGAGTACAAGGGCGAGACGCGCCTGGCCAAGGTCGGCCAGCCGCTCAATCGTGCCACCCGCTAAACATCAGGCGAACAGCCCCGAGAAACGGCTCACGGTGCGTTGCATCGCCGCCGTGAGGCTTTCGCGCCCGCCCCATAGCGTCACGCCTGATCGCGTACGGGTCACGGCCGTGTAGATCAGCTCCCGCGTCACGACCGGCGAGTCCGCCGGGGGCAGCAGCACGAGCACGCGCCCGAACTCGCTGCCCTGTGATTTATGCACGGTGATCGCGAAGGCCGTCTCATGTGCCGGCAGCAGGTGGCACGGCACGCGCCGGTAGCGCTCGCCACCGGTGTCCGCCGGCTGCTCGAAATACGCCGCCAGCCGCTGCGGATCGTCCGCTGCCGGCAGCACGATCCCAACGTCGCCGTTGTACAATCCGGTGGCGTAATCGTTCTGCGTGACCATGACCACCCGGTGCGAATAGAACGCCCCCGACGGTTCCAGTGCGCGTGCCGGCCGGCAATCGGCCGGCAATTTATCCATCTGCAGCCCGCGCCCTGACAGGATCTCCTCGATCAGCGTATTCACCTGCTCCGCCCCGAGCGGACCGCGCCGCAACGCGCACAGTACACGGAAACCCGCGATGGCCTCGAAGGCTGCCACCGGTGTCTGTGCGTCGAGAAAATCGCGGTAGCCGTGCAGCACGGCCTGCGCGAAGCGCATATCCACACCGCCCTGCCAGGTCTTCAGCACCGGCGGTGCCTCGACGAAACCAACCGCATCGTCCGCGTCCACGTCCGGCGCGAGCAGCGCCATAGCCTGGGCGGCCGCCACGGCATCGTACGCCGTGTTTACCGCCGTACTGAAACGCGCGATCGCGCCGCCGGGAGCAAACCGGCGGCTTTCGGTCAGTTCCACCACGGCCGGGGCGATGGCCGGGGCCGCGCAGATGGCCGCCAGTACGCTGCCCGGCGCCACTGCCGCCAGTTGATGCCGGTCGCCCAGCAGCACCAGCCGTGCCTGCGCAGGCAGCGCATCCAGCAGCCGGGCCATCTTGGCGAGATCCACCATGCTGGCTTCGTCCACCATCACCACGTCCGCCTCCAGCGGGCAATCCGCATGGTGGCGATAGGCGGCTACCTGCCACCTGCGGCCCAGCAGACGGTCCAGCGTGCAGGCCTCGTCCACGATCATGCCATCCAGGAATGTCCCCGGCGGCATGGCCGCGCGTGCCAGCCGGATGCTCTCGCCCAGCCTTGCCGCCGCCTTGCCGGTCGGGGCGCTCAGGCGCACGCGCAGCGGCCGCTGCCCGTTGTGCTGATGCGTCAGCAGTGCCAGGATGCGTGCCGCGGTGTAGGTCTTGCCGGTGCCCGGCCCGCCGGTGATCAGGGTCAGTCGCCGCGTCAGTGCCCCGCGCGCGGCGGCCTGCTGCGCCGATCCCTCGCCGGGGAACGCGAGCCGCAGGCGCGACTCCAGCTCGGGCGGTAGGGCACCATTGTCGCCCTCTGCCGCCATTTCGGACAGGCGGCGCTCGACGAGCCGCTCGTCGTTGTAGAATCGTCGCAGGTAAAGGCGGCCCGCCACCAGCACGAAGACGCCGGGTTCCTGGGGGGCGTGCGCAAAGCCGGCGGTCCCGCCATCCGGCAGCGACCGGATCGCCGTGCAGATCGCCGCCGTTCCTTCGGGTAAGGGAATCTCGGTATCGGACTGTAGCGACCGCAGCCAGGCATCGGTCACGGCGGCAAGCTCCAGGCAGACATGTCCTTCGCCCACCGCGCGGCTGGCCAGCGCCATCGCGGCCGCCTCGACGTCACTGGCGCCATTGGCGCGGATGGCGGCCTCGGTCGCGTACACGTCGATATCGCGCAGGATGCCTGCCGCGCGCCATGCCCGCAACATGCCCGCCCGCCCTGGCATCACCCGCGTCCGCAGCACTTCTTGAACTTCTTGCCGCTCCCGCAGGTGCAGGGGTCGTTGCGCCCGATTTTCGGCTCCTCGCGCCGATACGGGTCGCGCCCGATCACACGGCCTTCGACAAAGACCCATTTCCCCTGCTCGCGGGTGAACCGTGCCCGCTCATGGTGTTCCTGCTCCTGGTCGTTGACCGTGTAGCGGGCCTTGAACTCGACAATGCCATCCTCGTCGTCCGCGCCGCCACGCTCGGTCGCCACCACCTCCAGCCCGTTCCACTGCGCGCTCTCGGCCCATTCCTTGGCGGACGCCGCATCGAACTGCTTCCGGTCTGCCGCCTGCAGCGAGGCCCCGAGATGGTCGATCGCCTTCACGGCATAGGCCGAGAAGCGCGAACGCATCAGCGCCTCCGCCGTGGCCGCCGGTTTCTTTCCCTTGATGATCGGCTCGCAACACGCACTGTACGCCAGGCCGCTGCCACATGGACAATCCTGCATTCCCCGTCCTCCGTTAAAACAGTTTCAGATCCTTCAGCGTCCGGCTGCCGGGCGTCCGGCGATTCTGGAACAGTTTCTCCTCGACCCGCTTCTCCAGTTCGGTCGGGATCACGAATTCCGCCTGATGGTCGATCCCCTGGATGATCAGCGAGTAATGCACGGACGGTTGTCCCGCATCGCCACCGAGAAACGCCACCAGCAGCGCATCCCGTCCATCCGCCAGCCGCGCTCCGACGCGCACTTCCTGCCCTTGCCGCCAAATGCCGGACCACCGGATTATCTCAACTTCCTCGTCCATTTTCATCTCTGCGTAAACCTCCCGGATAAAACAAACAGCCACGACAGCCACGCCATTAACCTACTCCAGTCAACCCCGCGCTGCAATCCCGATCTTGATAAATTACAATTTTGCGATTTCCCATGGATGGGCAATCTGCTAAGATATCCAGCGTTATGACAATTACGGATACTGAACGCGAGATATTCCGACGGATGGCACCGGCAGACAAGCTGAATCTGGTGGCTCAGATGCACATGCAGGCGCGGGAATGGAAAATGGCCGCCCTGAGGGTCCAGCACCGCGACTGGACCGACGAACAGGTCGATAAGCGGGTCCGGGAGATTTTCCTTTATGGAACAGGCTAATGTCTTTCTTATCTTCACTGAACGACTCGAGCAGGCGGGCATCTGCTATATGGCCACAGGATCTGTTGCCAGCATGTTATACGGAATCCCCCGGTTTACCCATGACCTTGACCTGGTTATTGAACTCCCGTCGCATCAGGTTTCGGCAATCAGCAAAGCCTTCCCGCTAGACGCATTCTACGCACCACCGGAAGAAGTCATTCAGGTTGAAAGTCACCGGCCTCATCGCGGTCATTTTAACATCATTCATCATAAGACAGGCCTGAAGGCCGACATCTACGTTCACGGACGTGATCCGCTACAGACGTGGGGGCTGGCCCGCAAGGCGCGGATCGAACAGCCTGACGGTAACGGCATGTGGGTTGCCCCGCCAGAGTACGTCATCATCCGCAAACTGGAGTACTACCGGGAAGGGCATTCAGACAAACACCTGCATGATATTGGTGGTATGCTGCAAATATCCGGGGATATCATTGATCACGCCATCATCCGGGATTGGGTAGAGCGCCTCGATCTTCAGAAACAATGGGCACTCGCCTCCGCCCCGTTCGCTACTCTGTAACTTGGTCATTTTGTCTCACTTTTCGGTGAGCGAGAACGGCGACGAGATCGGAAAACGAGTGAGAATTTGAATCGTCGCCCGTTCGCGTCGCCGTTCTCGTAAACCGATCTCCCCAAAAGAAGTTGATAGCCACGCCTTAATAGGTTCCATTTCAGAAGACGTGTAAAAAGCGTGCCTGTGGTAAGCCGTCATGTTTATCCGCGGCACAGACCACAATTAATCACCCGACGCGCAGTCCGGTTCCCGCGTCGCCGTCCACCGTCACCAGCCGTAGCGTCTCGCCGTCATTGGCCGCCAGCAGCATGCCGCGCGATTCCACACCGCGAATGGTCGCCGGCTTCAGGTTCGCCACCACGACGACCAGTTTGCCGATCAGCGCCTCGGGGGCATAATATTTGGCGATACCGGCTACGATCTGGCGCTTGC
>JFJP01050526.1_pt1 | contig 19616 bp, 18 predicted proteins | sample 431651 | NCBI WGS metagenome assembly JFJP01 (sample SAMN02602958, study PRJNA72255) | Microbial mat metagenome, whole genome shotgun sequencing project. | biome: fresh water; feature: sink hole; material: water; isolation source: purple microbial (photo- and chemosynthetic) mats found in...
CGAATGACATGACCGCAAGGATAGATGCAAAAAAAATAGACCAGAATGGCGATGTTTGTGCCATTATTAAAGTGGAAACTACACAGACGGGGTTCAGTTGGGAGTCGGATGCGCTGGGCATTGTGGCTGCAATTCCCAAAGTGGGTGAATACTGGTTGTACGTGCCTTATGGTGCCAAACGCCTCACCATCAAACACCCAATACTCGGTATACTCCGCGATTATAGTTATCCATTGCCCATAGAAAAGGCAACAGTTTATGTATTAACGCTGGTAACAGGCAAGGTAATTACCACCGTAGAAGAAACCATAGAAAGCCAATGGTTGGTTATCACGCCCGAACCTGCCGATGCTGCAGTGTATATCGACGAAGTATTTGTAAAGGCAGGCACTTACCAAACCAAGCTGAAAGCGGGCATTTATACCTACCGCATAGAAGCACCGCTGTACCACACCGAAGCTGGAAAGTTGGAGATTACAGATAGCAAAAAAGAGCTGAACATTAAACTAAAACCAGCTTTTGGTTATATAACTGTCAGCACGCTACCAGAGAATGATGCCAAAGTGATAATTGACGGCAAACCCCTCATTCAAACTTCACCCTGCAAAACTGAAGCACTTGCCAGCGGAGAACATACCGTGCAGGTAATGAAGGAAATGTACCAACCCACAACACAAAAAGTGAAGGTAGTGGACGGACAAACCACCCCAATAACTTTCACTCTGCAACCCAACTTTGCCGAAGTAACCATTACAGCACTAAAAGATGCCACGCTGTATGTGAATAATGAAAAGAAAGCTACTGGCAACTGGAGCGGACGACTAAATGCTGGTGTTTATAGCCTGGAAGCCCGACTCGATAAATACCGCACCGCCAAACAAGACATAGAACTCACTGCTGGTGATAAACGAACCATCGACTTGCAGCCAACACCCATTTATGGTTCATTGGATGTAATTTCTACTCCAGTGGGAGCAAGTATTTCTATTAATGGTAAGGAATATGGAACTACACCGAATACTATAAATAAATTGTTGATTGGGGAATATACGGTTCAATTGAGTAAAACTGGATATGCCAATGTAGCTAAAACTATCAATATTGCCGAGGGAAAAAGTGGCGAAATAAACGAAACATTAATCTATGGGCGAGCAGTAACAATTAATTCTACTCCATCAGGAGCTACACTTTTTATTGATGGAAATAAGATTGGAAATACGCCTTACAGTGGTAGTTTAGCTTTTGGAAGCCATTCTTTACGCATAGAAAAAGACGGTAAAAAAGCTGAGAAATCCATTAGTATATCTCAAAATGGAGGAGAAAATCATTTTACACTAAGTTTTGGACCACAAACAATTACCGAAACCGTAAACGGAGTTCGTTTTGACATGGTGGCTGTAAAAGGTGGGACATTCAGAATGGGAAGTGAAAGCGGTGAAAGTAATGAAAAACCTGTTCGCAGCGTAACTTTAAGCGACTTTACGATAGGCAAAACCGAAGTAACACAAGCCCTCTGGCAAGCAGTGATGGGCGATAATCCAAGCTACTGGAAAGGAGTTAATCTCCCAGTTGAGCAAGTGAGTTGGGATGATATTCAGATATTTTTACAAAAACTAAATCAACTTACCGGCAAAACCTACCGCCTACCCACCGAAGCCGAATGGGAATATGCTGCAAAGGGTGGCACATCTTCACGCTCAACCACCTACGCAGGAAGTAATAGTATAGATAATGTGGCTTGGTACGATAAAAATAGTGGTAACAAAACCCACATAGTGGCGGGTAAGCAGCCCAACGAACTTGGACTTTACGATATGAGTGGCAATGTATGGGAATGGTGCTCCGACTGGTATGGCTCATATTCCAGCACCGCTCAAACCAACCCTAAGGGTGCTTCAACGGGTTCGTACCGCATGATTCGTGGTGGCAGTTGGAACCGCAGTACTCAGGATTGCCGCTCCGCCTTTCGCAATAGCATCGGCCCGTACTATTACTACAACTTTATTGGCTTTCGGGTGGTATTTGTCCCATAGTTCACAGCTTTGTCTTTGAGCTAAAAGGAAAAAAATAGTTCGGGTTTGTTCCCCAAGCTAGGGAGGGACGACCGACGCAAGGGAACAACTCGCTGGGCAGGATGATAGAATAGTGGCGGCTTCAATCTAGCTATCGGGTGAAGCCATGACTAAGCCAACAATCGAATATTCAACAATGAGTATATAATTGAAAGTTTCAAGTCTGTTCCTTTTCGCAGGAGCTCTAGCCGTGATGATGCCATCATGCAAATCGAAAAAAGATGTAGGTAAACCAGTTTCCGATGGAATGACTGAAATTACGGTGCCATTGTCGGGCAAAGAATACCAATCAACAAAAGAGATTTTTAGGGCAAAATCGGTTGGTAAAAGCCCGGATATTGCTACAGCCAAGAAAATTGCATTGTCGAATGCAAAAGCTGAGTTGGCTGGTCTGATTACTACCACCATCAAATCGGTAACTCACAATTACACCAATCAACGTTCGGTGGCTGATGCACAGGATTTTGAGAATAAGTTTGAAAATCTGACAAAAGACATTGTTAATCAACAATTGAATAATGTGGCAGTTGTTGGCGAAAAAGTATTTAAGGATAAAACTGGTACCGTGGAGTATTGGGTGGCCATCGAGATGTCAACTGCATCTGTCATTGATGAATTGAACAGCAAAATCTCTCAAAACCAAAAACTTCAAATTGACTATGACAAAAAGAAATTTGAAGAGGCAACAAAAGAGGAATTTGAAAAAATGGAAAAGTCAAACTAAGATTCAACTTTTTTAAATACGAAAGGATATAGGTAGACGTAATCAGTTTACTTATATCCTTCTTCAATACCAACCATTTCATTCATTATCAATATGATTCGTACTTATACAACTGTTGTTTTTGTTTTTATATCCTTTCTAGCCTTCGGACAAAGTATCGATGAAGTGAAGAAGAATAAATCTGTTTACCTTTGGGGTGAAGGAACCGGGTCGAGCATAAAGTCGGCTGATAATGAAGCCATATCGCAGATTATAAGTCAGATATCGGCACAGGTAGAAAGTAATTTCACAAAGACAATAGAACAAAAAGCGAATGGAAAAACGTTTGAACTGAAAGAAACAGTTAAAGACGTAGTAAGTACTTACTCGAGTGCAACATTAACAAACACCGAAAAAATAGTCATTCAGAATGAGCCTGATGCCAAGGTTTTCCGGTATGTAAAACGCAGTGAAGTAGCCAAGATATTTGAGTCGCGAAAAAACAAGATAATTGAATTGTCAAAGAATGCTGATGCAGCATTGAAAAATCTCCAAATAGCAGATGCCTTGCGGTATTTTTATTGGTCACAGACCTTGTTGCGCAGTCATCCCGATGCCTCCAATATCAAAATGAATACAGAAATGGGCAATGAGGTGCTGCTTATTACATGGATACCTTTGCAAATCAACATGATTTTTGCTAACCTATCGGTAAAAATTGACCAATTAGAGCCCAAGGAAAGTTATACAAACTATATCCTTGATATCCGATACAATAACCAACCAGTACGCAATTTTGATTATACCTATTGGGGTGGTCAGGATTGGTCAAATATAGTGAGTGCGAAAGACGGACTTGGTATTGTAGAATTATCGAAAACGCAAAGTGGAGCTGATATTCGGATTAAATCAGAATATGTATTTGAAGGTGAAGCTGCTATAGATATGGAATTGCGGGATGTGATGCAAAAACTGCCCGAAGTTCCTTACAAAAACTGTTATATAAACATTGGCGAACTCTATCAATTCATCGTTATCAGCAATGGCCTCATTTTCAACTCCAGCCATTACAGACCAAAAACCTGTAAATAGCATGAATACTGTTCAATCTATAGCAGAAGTTGCTGACAAAGCGAACATAATGAAAAAAGTAATTTCAGCCATTTCTACAAAAAACTATTCAGATGCTCAGTCACTTTTTACCGCCGAAGGTTATTCAGTATTTCAAGGTTTGTTGCAATATGGCAATGCAAAAATACTTAAAGCGGTAGAACTAAAATACTATCAGTTTGGGGAGTCAGTGATTTGTCGTTCCGTCCCCATGAGTTTTAGCTTTAAATCTAACAACCGTACTTTTGTGGAAGATGTGGTGTTCTATTTCGACAAAAACAACAAAATAGAGAACCTTACTTTTGGATTATCCAAAAAAGCGGTGGACGATATTGCCGCCAATAATTCGTGGAGTCAGGAGGTGCGAATGCAATTGATTAACTTCATGGAAAATTACAAAACGGCTTATGCACTAAAACGACTGGATTATATTGAAAAGATATTTTCGGACGATGCGTTGATAATTACAGGTAGAGTAACAAAAGTAAATGCATCTCCTGAGTTTAGATATTTAAATAATTCAATAGTAAAATACAATCAACAGTCTAAATCACAATACTTGAAGAGCCTCAAGTATTCATTTGGAAGTAATGAATTTGTAAATTTGCGGTTTGCCGATAACATTGTAAAACAATCGGGCAAATCAAAAACGGTATATGGTATTCAAATCAAACAGGATTATTTTTCTCAAAATTATGGCGATACAGGATATTTATTTCTTTTAATTGATTTTACCGATTCCATAGCACCTCAAATTCATGTACGTACGTGGCAGCCGAACAAAAATGCGGATGGCAGTATTTATGGATTGTCTGATTTTTAAAAGCATTGGCTTCTTAAAATGGGTTGTTCTAAATGCAGCTTTTGTTGAAGACATAGTTAGAACTTCACCCTAAAGCCAATCGGGTGAAGCGCAAAATATAAACCAAGTTTCATGTAGCTAGATGTACACTCCTTGCTAAGCAATGACTGCTGAACGGAATGAAGTTGTGACTTAAGCAGGCTAATAACCAGATACTATACACAAATATTAATCCTGATTTTTTTGAGAACATCGTGCATCGAATAGATTCTAAATGCTGTTTTTTTTCAAGGCTTTACTCAGATTGATACCCTCAATCCAATACATTTTGAATTCTTTTTTCGATGTTTTAATCGCCTATATGTTTTTAATAGTTTACTAATTGAACCTAATTGTATTTACCAATGTGGAAAGAATTTTTCTATTTTTCAAAAGGTCAGCGTACTGGAATAATTGTGCTGTTGGTATTGATTTTTATAGTTGTGGTGGTCAATTACGCTTCATTTTTTGCGGAGGTAAGTGCATTTAAGAAAACATTGGTACTACGTGATAGCCTGAAAAATGCAAAATGGGAAAGAGAATATGCTGAACGTCAGCGAGAATTTGAGGCTAAATACCATAATTTTAAGAGTTATCCAGATTTCAAAAAGGATTTTCCGTATACATTGTTTCCTTTTGATCCCAATATTGCTGATTCAGCAACTTTTGTACGACTTGGTATTAAACCTCGTATTGCCGCTAACATTATGAGGTACAAAAGCAAAGGTGGAACATTTAAGAAATCTACTGATTTTGCTAAAGTGTACGGTATCACTGCGGAAAAATTCAAGGAACTTGAACCCTTCATTTCTGTAAAAGAAAATAGCTCTGCTGTCGATTCAACGCTGCTTAAAAAGAAGCAATTTAAGCAAGATGTTATTGTAGATATTAATAGCGCCGATACTACTATACTAATGCAAGTGAGGGGATTAGGTAGAGGCTATGCCAAAGGGATAGTGCGCTATAGACAGCAATTAGGTGGTTTTGTTTCGGTGGATCAATTGACAGAAATTAATGGAATGCGTCCAGAAAGTTTTGATAAAATAAGACCGTTTTGTACTGTGAATGCTGATGTTATTCAAAAAATTAGGGTCAATACTGCTAGTGCCGAGCGGCTTAATGCACATCCATATATCAATTTTTATCAAGCCAAAGCTATTTATGAGCTTAGAAGATACAAGGGGAAACTCCGTACTATCAACGATTTGAAAGAGCTGGAGGAACTGAAAGCGGATGATTTGAATAAATTAAAACCCTATTTGAGCTTTGATTAGTTTTTTTTAGATTTTAATGTATCATGTTTATATATAGGTGGTTGAGTTTGTATTTATTCATTCTTCTTATGCGGTTAGGCACTATTTTTGCTGTTTTTTTTTCAAGTTTTCAGGTTGAATTGATAAGGAACTAACTTAAAATTTTGTAATTATGAAATCAAAAATCAACATTTTAGTAGTATTGATTCTTGTTCCACTTTTTGTGGCATGCAATTTTGACGATGAGGATGACTACGTTGTTCAAAATTATTATGCTGACCTAGCCACCGTTAAAAATCTGGATAGTTTATCCACCTTTTTCTTCCAATTGGACAATGAAAAACTGATGTGGACTGCTGTCAGCTCATTGTACAATTATCGACCTAAAGATGGGCAGCGCATAGTGGCTTATTATAGCGTATTAAGTGATAAGCGCGCCACGGGTCTGTATGATTACGATGTGCGATTGAATAACGTGTATCCAGTTCTGACTAAGGGAGTGTTCCAAATTTCATCATCTCAACAAGATAGTATTGGTAATGACTCCATAGCTATTTCCGATATATGGATTGGAAGTGATTATTTGAATGTGGAGTTTGGTTATCTCGGTTATAATCGAACACATTATATAAATTTAGTGTATGATGCCTCCAAGCTGTATACTGATGGTAAAACTCATTTGGAATTTAGGCACAATGCCAACGGTGATTCTCCCAGCTATTACAGGCGAGGCATTGTTTCATTTGATTTAAAATCACTTCAAGCGGCATCAATCAACACTGCTATTGATTTAGTGATTCATGTAAATGTGCCGAATCAAGTTGAAGAGAAGACTTACTCTTTGACATATAATTATGGCACAAATTCTGCCTTGATTCAATCGCCAAGAAATTCAATTACACCATACACTGATACTCTATTTAAATAGAAAAAAGTTCTATACTCAATTGTGTGGGTTGGCGTGAAGCCAGCCTTTAAAATTGCGTGTAGAACTTTTTTTTGTCTGATATTGAATGCCAAAAATGAAATAAATACAGCCTTTTTGAAATTAGTAACTGTCTAATTAGAAATTGATAAACTACGAAACAGTCATTTCACCACAGATACTTTTGCTCAGTTTGTGTCTCACATCGTCCAGCGAATCTGACTCGCCTAACAAGTACATTAATTTTGTTACAATGGCCTCTGTGGTGCAATCAAACCCACTCATTACACCCGCATTTACAAGGTTTAAGCTTGTTTCATATCGCCCCATTTCCACCGAGCCAGTGCTGCATTGCGTTTTGTTGACGATTATAATCCCTCTATCAGTAGCTTCTTTCAAGGCATCGTAAAACCACGCTTTACGTGGTGCATTGCCTGCACCAAAACTTTCGAGTACAATAGCTTTTAAATCAGGGATATTCAAAATTGCACTAACTGTTTGTTCGGTAATACCCGGAAAGAGCTTTAAAATAGCTATATTTTGGTCTATACGAGTTCTAACCCTCAGTCTTGCCCCTGCCATGGGATAGTGAATTGCCGATCGAAAATACTTTATGTGCACTCCAGCTTTGGCTAGTGGTGGATAGTTGTACGAATTAAATGCACTAAAATGTTCCGCATTTTTTTTAGTAGTTCTGTTGCCTCTAAACAGCGTATCTTCGAAAAATATACATACCTCGGGCACAATGATTTGTCCATTCTCTTTGGCAGTGGCAATTTCAATGGCAGTAATTAAATTTTCTTTAGCGTCAGAACGCATCATTCCTATGGGCAACTGAGCTCCAGTAAATATTACGGGTTTGGATAAATTTTCAAGCATAAAGCTAAGCGCTGAAGCCGAATAGGCCATTGTGTCTGTACCGTGAAGTACCACAAAACCATCATACTCTTCGTAATGCTCTTGAATTAACAGCGCAATACGCTCCCATACAGGGGGATGAACATCCGAGGAGTCGATAAGAGGCAAAAAAGGGACACTTTTTACAGTAATGCCTGTATGCTTTAATTCGGGGATATATTCCAGCAGTCGTTCAAAGTCTATGGGTCGCAAAGCACCTGTTGCTGGGTCTTCCGACATGCTTATTGTACCACCTGTAAAAAGCAGTAAAACAGCACTTTCTTTTTTTATAGCCATTTTAGTTTGATATTTAGTACAAAGATAATGTTATTTATGTGGTTTTTTATACAAAAATGAAATAATTGTGCATCTTATTATTTCAAATTACAAAGCTTCAATTATTTATTCGTAATTTTGTGTTTTAAAAAACTAGAAATAATATGCGAATTTTTTTAATAGGATACATGGGGTCGGGCAAAACTACAATTGGCAAATTGGTGGCTAAGAAGCTCAACTACAATTTTATAGATATGGATAGTTATATAGAGGCAACTCAATTTAAAACGATCTCACAGATATTTGCCGAGCAAGGTGAAGATAATTTCAGGCTAATGGAGCAAAAATGCTTACATGAAGTAGGTGAATTTGACAATGTAATAATTTCTACTGGTGGTGGTGCTCCTTGTTTTTTTGACAATATGGACTATATGAAAAACAACGGATTAACTATTTATTTAAAATATTCTGCACAAGAACTTGCTGATCGTTTAGGAGGGGCACATGTAGCCAAACGCCCTATACTAGCGAATAGACAAGGTGAAGAATTGACTCAGTTTATTGCCGAAGGCCTTGCCAAAAGAGAACAGTTTTACGCACAGGCAGCGCATTATGTTTCGGGTGATATAAGCTCTGAAGTCAATCAAGTGTACAACTTAGTTGTTGGTAAATAAAAAAAAACTAAGGTTGATGTTTTCTCTTAATATCCCTTTTTGTCTAATCTATATTTGTTTGCATTTTCAGCAGGTTTGTGTGCTTTGACTGGATTTAAAGCAACAACAACTAAAACAACAAAATGAGCATGAGTAAATTAATTTTCTATTCAATAGTATTCGTTTCTTTTGGTATCACGGCTTGTACCACACCCGACGACACAATAACTGATTATTACTCGTCATGGAGAATGAAGAATGATACTTTCTTTATTAGCATGAAAGATAGTTCAGATTATGTGCTTTATCGTATTCCAATAGCTAGAGGTGGAAGTAGCTTTTATTATAAAATTAGAACACAAGGAAATCTTTCTACTGTTAGTCCGTTGTATTCCGATTCTGTAACAGTCAATTATAGAGGTAAAATGATAAACGGAACCATTTTTGCTGAGACATATAGTACCATTCTTCCTGATTCAACTTCTAAGTCAGTTACTTTTAAAGCCAATAAACTAATACAGGGATGGACCGAAAATTTAATTCAAATGAAAGCGGGTGAAACCAGAACCATTGTAATTCCAGCAGAACTTGGATATGGATATTATGGCTCAGGTCCTATTCCGCCTTATTCTACATTAGTGTTTGATATACAACTTGTTTCGTTTACTGGTATGAAGTGATACGTTACAGTGTAAGTATCCAAATCAATTGTTGGAAATATAAAATAACAAAGGCTTCACGTTGAGTGAAGCCTTTGCTGTGTAAGGATATATTGTTATCACTTCCATTTCACTGTTTTACCATTGGCCCCGATACGCCCTAACGTAAGAATATACATGCTTACAAGTGGAAGAAATAGGTCAAAAAGAGGCAGTGACAAGATGTATCTTTGTCCACCAAAGTGTTTTGACGATGAGTTGAGAATAAACAATTGAGTAGAATAGCGAATCAGGAACAGTATAGCGGCCGTAATAATGGTTGCTAGGTTTCCTACCGAAACCGCCAGTAGTAAAGACGAATAGAAAAGCGCACGACTGATGGGCTCTAACGATAATTGAAATTTGCTGGAAACTTTATAATAAGATGACACTGACAAATGTCGTTCTTTTTGAACAAACCAAGCTTTGTATGATTCTTTAGGTTCCGACCATGTAATGCTATCGGGAGCAATTTCTATACGTGTATTCCAAGGTGTTGACGCTTTGTTTACCATCAAATCATCATCGCCAGAACTCAAATGCAATGATTCTTTTCTATACGCCAAATTTCTGCCTACACCCATGTAGGGCTTTTTGGCAAGCGCCATTCCCATATATTGCAGCGCAATAAAAAGCGTGTCGTAGGTTATTAATAAGTTTACAAAGCCTTTTTTCTTGAAATAAGCCCCATACCCCAATACAAAATCCGTTTCGCGTGTAAAATTTCGAATCATACGTGCTATCCAAACCTTGTCTTCGGGCATACAATCGGCATCTGTAAACAGAAGATACTCATGTTTGGCAGCCTTTATACCCAATGTGAGTCCCAATTTGGACCTTGCACAAATCCCTCAACAGAATGTCCGTTTCGTCGGTAGAACCATCGTTGATAACAATTACCTCAAAGTCCGGATAATCTTGTTCCAAAACAAAAGGTAAGAATTTACGCAAATTGTCGGCTTCATCCCTGGCGCAAATTATAATTGAAACAGGGGGCTGTTCGTTTAAAAATGGCAATTCATTCGATTTTATTTTCGTTCGCAGTCGTAAAACACCATTTAAGTACCGAAAATAATAAAACAGTTGGTAAAGAAACGAGGTGCTAAGAAATCCCAACACAACAAGTTCAAAAACCGAAAAGTACAAGCCAAAAAAATCCATAGTTAATAGTTGATAGTGAAAAGTCGGTAGTTGACAGTTGATAGCTGATATTTGTCAACTATCAACTGATAACTAATTAAAGCAGTTCGTCCGAAGTATAAGCTTTGGGCAATTGGCGTAAATTATATTGCGAGGCCATTATTTCGCCGTACGCTCCTGCAGATCGTAGCGCAATAATATCGCCACGTTTGGTTTTGTTAAGCGAAAAATCTTTGGCAAAAGTGTCCGACGACTCACAAATTGGACCTACAACATCGTAATTTTCAACAGGCAATTCAGATGTCAAGTTTTCGATACGATGATACGCTTGGTACAATGCCGGACGGATAAGTTCGGTGAAGCCCGCATCTAAAATGGCAAACTTTTTAGAAGTTCCCTCTTTGATATACAGAACTTTAGATATTAAACTTCCGCATTGAGCCACCACAGCGCGTCCTAATTCAAAGTGAAGTGTTTGTTGCGGCTGAAGCACCAAATGGTCGCGATAGACTTTAAAGAATGCCTCGAAATCTGGAATAGGAAAGTGATTTGGGTGTTCGTAGTTGATACCCAATCCGCCCCCTACGTTGATGTGGTCCAGCACTACGTTTTTAGCAATAAAATGTTCTTGAATTTCGTTCACGCGTACACACAAATCCTGAAAAGAAGTCATATCAGTAATTTGCGACCCAATATGAAAATGAATTCCTATTAATTTGATATTTTTCAGCAGTGGGCACAAGTCAATTACTTTATCCAGTTCAGACATATTGATGCCAAACTTGTTTTCGCTCAGTCCGGTGGTAATGTAATGGTGTGTATTGGCACTTACATTAGGATTAATACGTAGTGCCACGTTGGCCACTTTGCCTTTGGCAGCGGCTAGTTCGTTGATGATTTCCAATTCAGGAATAGACTCCACGTTAAAACAAAAAATGTTGTTTTCTAGCGCCATATTTATTTCCCAATCGGCTTTTCCTACACCAGCAAAAACTACTTTTGAAGGTGCTACTCCAGCGTCGAGTGCAGCCTGAATTTCGCCACCGCTCACACAGTCGGCACCAAGCCCTGCATCTTTAATTACATTGAGTACACTGCTATTCACATTGGCTTTCATAGCATAATGCACATGAAAATTTGTTTTGCAGGCTTGCGCATTTATTTCATTCAATGTAGCACGCAAAACGTCCAAGTCATAATAATAAAATGGCGTTTGAATCTCTTGAAACTTATTTATAGGGTAATTTGCTTTTGTCATAATTTATCCAGCCCCCTCAATCCCCTACCTCTATTCCCCTTATGTAACTTTCTCCATTAGGAGAAAGACAAAGGAATAATAGTTCTGGGGATTTTAAGACCAAGTGTGTGTGTTGAAAATAATTGTTGATAATTTATTTGGTATGGTTTCAACTAAACTCTTATCCCCCCTTTCGGGGGTTAGGGGGCTAGTTGAAAAGTTTTTCACTCAAGGCATTCAGCGCACGTTTTTTGTCGGTAGCTTGTATCAAGAAAGAGATATTATAGTTGCTACCGCCGTACGAAATCATGCGAATAGGAATTTCTTTGAGTGCATCCACTACTTTTGCCTGAAAGCCGATATTTTCGTATGGCATATCGCCTACTACGCACACTATAACCATGTCTTTATCAACCGTTACAGTGCCAAATTTTTTCAAATCATTCACTATTTCGTCCAATCTTTTTGCATTGTCGATAGATACCGATACGCCCACTTCGGAGGTGGTAACCATATCAATAGGTGTTTGGTAAGATTCAAAAATTTCGAATACTTTGCGCAAAAATCCGTGTGCCAAAAGCATACGACCCGATTTGATTTTAATGGCAGTAATACCATCTTTGGCTGCAACGGCTTCTATTTTACCTTTTTTACTTTGGGTAGAAATTAATGTGCCAGGAGCACTTGGATCCATTGTATTGAGGAGTCTTACTGGTATATTGCCAAGTTTGGCAGGCAGAATACAAGTAGGATGAAGTATTTTTGCCCCAAAATAAGCCAACTCGGCTGCTTCCTCAAAATGTAACACTGGAACCGGTTTTGTGCCTTCCACAATACGAGGGTCATTGTTGTGCATTCCGTCAATGTCCGTCCAAATTTGAATCTCGTCGGCCACCACAGCTGCACCTATTAGCGAGGCAGAATAATCGCTACCCCCACGTTGTAGGTTGTCTATTTCGCCATAAAAATTCTTACAGATAAAACCTTGGGTAATGTATATGGTTTTGTCGGGGTTGGCAGCAAGCACTTTAGCTAAGTTTTCGGCAATAAAAGCTGTATCGGGTTCTGCATTTTTATCAATACGCATGTAATCAAACGCAGATATAAGTGCGCTATTTTCCCCTTTTTCTTGCAAGTATAGTTGAAACAAAGAGGTAGAAAGTAATTCACCTTCCGACAACACTGCTTTTTCTTCAAACAACGTAAAGATTGATTTTGAAAAAGAGCGAAGATAATCGAAGTGTGATTTGAGTATTTTTTTTGCCTCTTTTTTATATTCTTCGGCCGTATAAAGCGCTTCCACTACATCAAAATACTTTTCTTCCAATGCATTAATGCGCTCTAGTGCGCCAGCAGTATTGTTTTTATACAAATAGTCCGAAATCTCCACCAAACTATTGGTCGTTCCAGACATGGCCGATAATACTACTATTTTTTGATCGCCATCGCATATTAGCTTCGCTACTTCTTTGATACGAGCGGCTGAACCTACGGATGTTCCACCGAATTTTAATACTTTCATTTCTTTTTAGTTATAATGTATTGACACAAAATATTATTGACCACAAAAGTAATATTTTTTTCTCAATAATTTTTCATTTGTCATTTCGATTATTTGGCTTACATTTGCATAAAAAAAATAAGCATAGATATGGCAAAAAGATTAGTGTTGGCTTTGGTCTTAATTTTCATGCAATGCAACCTTTCTTATGGAATAGATGCATGGATAAGGATTAACCAATTGGGGTACCTACCTAATGCGCAAAAAAAAGCCGTTTTTGTCAGTGAGTCAGAGCATAAAATTACCCAGTTTTCCATACACGATGCACTCACAAGCGAGTTGTTGATGGAATTGAGTACAGTAAAGTCTTATGGTCAGTTTCAACTTTTCAAAAGTACTTATATTCTCGATTTTTCTTCATTCAAAAAACAAGGTGCTTTTTATATTAAAGCTGGTCTTGTCTATTCGCCAAGCATTTATATAAACAAAAACACCTATCTAGGTACGGCAGACTTTCTGCTCAATTATTTGCGAAATTCTAGGGGTGAAAGTAATTTTAATTCAGGCATCGCTTATTGCAGCCTCCGATATTTCTAAACAAGAGATCAATGGCTCGTCAAAACTTACCGCCAATACATCTACGAGCAAATCCAGCGATAAATCAACGAGCAAGTCCAGCGATAAAACTACCAACAAGTCTAGCGATAAATCTACCGTTAAGTCTTCTACTAATTCTACGTCAGAAGCTACTACTAAAGCTACTACTAACAACTCTACTACTAAAATTAGTACAAAACCGAGCACAAAAAGCACATCGAAAGCTTCCGGAAAGCAGTCCACACAAGCGCTTCCGCTCACCCTGGAGGTGTCAGGTGGATGGCACAAGTCGGGCAATTATACTCAAAATGCAGCCATTTCGGCCAACACCGTTTTTCAGTTAATGTTTGCTTATCAAACTTCTCCAGCATCGTTTTCCGACAAGCACGATGCCAACGGAAAAACTATTTCCAACGGTGTTCCCGATATTTTGGACGAAGCAAAATGGGGTCTTGACTGGTTGTTGAAAATGTATCCCCATAAGGATAAGCTCTACCATCAGGTGATAGACACCACCCTACATTCAACTAATGCGCTGAGCACAATGGCGATAGGAACTGCTGGGGCTCAACAATCACAGCCATTGCTCTATTTGGCCACAGGAAAACCACAAGGGTTAATGGGCAAAAAAAATCAAACCACTGGAATAGCTTCTATTGCAGGCAAATATGCGTCTGCTTTTGCTTTGGGTGCTAATTTGTTCTCAAAATACCTGCCTAATTATGCCGACAGTTTAAACATTAAGGCTATTGATGCATATCTGTTGGGAAAAAAAAATGAAGGTGTTTGCCAGACATTGCCCAATAAAATACCCTATAATTATGAGGAGTCAAATTGGGTGGATGATATGGAACTGGCAGCCACACAGCTTTATAGGCTCAGCTACGAGAGTAATTACATAAAAGATGCTGCCAATTATGGTAGGATGGAGCCTATCACGCCATGGATGTTTTCGGATACAGCACGCCATTATCAATGGTTTCCGTTTTTGAATATAGGACATTATATGCTTGCTAATGTAGAAAATCCTCGTTATCAAAATGAATTTTTGCTCAATATGAAATATGGTATTGAAAGAGTGCGGTTAAATGCAGTTGAAAATCCATTTAATATAGGTGTACCTATGATTATGAGTTCCAATAGTTTGGTGATTGCAGCTGCCACGCAATGTATTCTTTATCGTACCTTATCGAAGGATTCAAGTTATATAGATATGGAAACCGCTATGGTGGATTGGTTGCTGGGCTGTAATCCATGGGGAACTAGCATGGTGGTGGGGTTGCCCGAAAAGGCGGTTTCGCCCACAAATCTTTACGGCTATGTTCCGTCCAACAATAATTCGCGCCTCAATGGTGCTTTAGTGAACGGGCCTGTAGGCGCAAAAGTCTTTCATCAAGTAGCTGATATTAATGTCACAAACTCAGATGTTTTTGACCGTTTTCAAACACCATTGGCAGTTTACCACGATATTGGATGCAACGGCTGCTTTTACACATTTGCTTTCGTACAAACAGTTGGAAGGGGTGCCCAACAAAACAGTTGATAAAAACCAATATACCAACGGTAGTATTACCCGAACGGACGATACAAAGAAACAAATCAGTCTTGTTTTTACTGGACACCAATATGCAGATGGATACAAAACAATAGGCAAAACATTACGGAAATTAAACATTAAGGCTTCCTTCTTTTTTACTGGTGACTTTTATAGGACGCGCAAATTCAAGAACATTCTAAAAGCAATTAAAGAAGACAAACATTATTTGGGGGCTAGTTCGGACAAAAATAGGTTGTATTGCTCCTTCCAGCACGCCGATTCGCTGCTAGTAGATAAAGCTACATTTATAGAAGATGTAAAAGCCAACTATGCAGCAATGACTAATTTTAGTATTAATAAAAGTGACGCCCCTTTCTTTTTACCTGCCTACGAGTGTAATAACGATAGCATAAGTCAATGGTGTAAAGAGCTGGGATTGATAGTGGTAAATAGCACTGCTGGCACATTGTCAAACGCAGATGCTAGTACACCCGAGATGCGTGAAAAATACTTCTCTACTGGCGAGATATACAATCGTATTATCAAAATACATAAAAACGAAGGATTGAATGGGTATATACTTCAGTTTCATATTGGTGCTGACAAGCGCAGAGAGGATAAGTTTTACAAAAGATTACTACCACTGCTTGCTGAGTTAAAACAGGCTGGCTATGAATTTGTAGATTTGTATACGGCCACAGATAAGGTGGACAAAGAAGTGGAGATAATAGACAAGGCATCCAAGGCGGGCAAAAACAAAAAAAGGAAGAACTAATGAAAGTACTTCCTTTTTATTGGCAATAATAATGGGTGGGAGACGGGGCTCGAACCCGCGACTTTCGGAACCACAAACCGACGCTCTAACCAACTGAGCTACAACCACCATGTTTTGCGGGTGCAAAGATACTACAGCATTTGAATTTATGCAACTATTTATACGAAAAAATACTGTATATTTTTCAAACGCTTAACTACCAACGAATAAAATTAGAAATATAATGAAATATTTTTTCACAGCCCCTTCAATAGAGGCACAAATTGTAGATATTAAAGCCAAAATTAGGGTTTCGATGAACGGAATTGTGTCCGACCAAATGACCAAAAGTGGTATTTTGTACAAAAAAAACTATGGTGTCAGCCTTCATCGCATCAAAGAAATTGCAGCCACTTACCCCAAAAATCATAATCTTGCACAGCAACTTTGGGTATTGAAAATTAGAGAAACCATGATTATGGCTACTTTTCTTGAGCCAGTAGAATTGTTTACACACGAAAACGCAAACGATTGGGTTTCGCAATTTAATCAAATTGAAATTGTAGAGCAAACCTGTATGCACCTATTTTGCAAGCTTGATTTTGCACCCGTTTTATGTTGCGAGTGGGTTAATTCCGATCAACTTTGGACCCAAATTGCTGGATTTATTCTATCGGCAAGAGTGTTTGAAGCTTTAAGTGATGATGAGTTGAAATTAATTATCAAAAAGGGATTGGAATTGTCCACCACCCATGAGTTACATCTTTATAAAGCCATCGGGCTTAGTTTATCGCGTTTGTGCCGAAAAGACAAGGAAACAGCAGCTTTCATTTTGAAACAAATGGACCATTTTTTAGAGCCTTTTTCAATAGCACAACACTACATTTTGGAAGAAGTGAAACAAGAAATATTATTTTTGGATATTTTATAGTTATAAATACTGCAAATGTTGTACTTTTGTTGGTCAAATTTTGATACATGGGCAGCAGTAGTGTGTATTCACCAAAAAAACTATGAAATGGTTCCAATTATTGTATTACAATCTTGCTTTTTTTTGCGCTAAAAGTCAATGAAAGAGGATAATTCATACGAAGATATTCGGGCGATATTCACGAAATACTTATCAGAACATCAACATCGCAAAACGCCTGAGCGATATGCTATTTTGGAGCAAATATATACCTATGTTGGCCATTTTAATGCCGATTTGCTGTATAATAGCATGAGAGAAGAATACAGAGTGAGCCTAGCCACTGTGTACAACACATTAGAACTTTTGCTCGAAGCGGATTTAATTGTTAAGCACCAAATGGGTGGACAGTTTGCACAATACGAGAAAAAATTTGGGAATAATATCCACAATCACTTAATATGTACTAATTGTGGAAAAGTAAAGGAGTTTCAAGATAAACAAATTCGAACTTGCATTCAGTCCAAAAAGTTTTCGCTGTTTGAAGTTTCACATTATTCTCTCTATTTATTTGGGCTATGTAGTAAATGCAAGGAACTTTTACACACTACGGGTGAGCGAACAAAATAGAACGTTTTTTAGCTAGACACATATAAATATTAAATTATTCAACATATAATTCGAAATGAAAGTAGATGTATTATTAGGTCTCCAATGGGGGGATGAGGGCAAAGGTAAAGTGGTAGACGTACTTACACCAAATTACGATTTGATTACCCGTTTTCAGGGCGGCCCCAATGCTGGTCATACCTTGGAATTTGAAGGAAAAAAGTTTGTACTTCGATCAATTCCTTCTGGTATTTTTCAGGGCGATAAAGTAAATGTTATTGGTAACGGCGTAGTGCTTGATCCAGCCTTGTTTAAAGCCGAGGTTGAAGCGCTCGAGTTGTCAGGGCATCCATTGACAGAACGCTTGAAGATTTCTAAAAAAGCCCATCTAATTCTTCCTACCCACCGATTGCTAGATGCGGCTTATGAATCGGCTAAAGGCAACTCAAAAATTGGAACTACCGGAAAGGGTATTGGACCAACCTACACCGATAAAATTAGTAGAAATGGTGTGCGAGTGGGTGATATTTTACATAACTTTGAAGAAAAATACAGCGCTGCCATTGCTCGCCATGTAGAGATATTAAAACAATATGATTTCGAATATGATTTGCCGGAATTAGAAAAAGCATGGTTTGAAGGTATTGAGTGTATTAAACGTTTTGATCTGATAGACAGTGAGCATTATGTAAACGATGCGTTGAAAGCCGAAAGAAAAGTGCTGGCCGAAGGCGCTCAAGGCACCATGCTCGATATTGATTTTGGATCGTACCCTTTTGTGACGTCTTCAAACACTATTTGTGCAGGTGCTTGTACCGGATTGGGTGTGGCACCTGGTAATATTGGTCAGGTATTTGGTATATTCAAAGCGTATTGTACCCGTGTGGGAAGTGGCCCGTTTCCAACAGAGCTTTTCGACGAAACTGGCGAGTCAATGCGCCGTATTGGTTTTGAGTTTGGATCAGTTACTGGCCGTCCACGTCGCTGCGGATGGGTCGATTTAGTTGCACTAAAATATGCAATTATGATCAACGGTGTGTCGCAACTTATAATGATGAAGAGCGATGTAATGGATGAATTTGAAACCATTAAAGCCTGTGTAGCCTACAATATTGATGGCAAAGAGGTGGAGCAATTTCCGTACGATTTAACCGATGGAGCCGAGCCGGTGTTTGTTGAGTTGGCAGGTTGGAAAACAAACATGACTAAAATGAAATCGGAAGACGAGTTCCCAGAGGAGTTCAATGCATACATTAGCTTCTTGGAAGAAGAGCTTCAGGTGCCTATCAAAATTGTATCAGTAGGTCCAGACCGCGACCAAACAATTATCAGATATGTAGAAGATTAATCTTCCTCAATACAGAAATTTCATAAAAAAACCAACACTCAATATGAATGTTGGTTTTTTTGTGCCTGATAAGTGATGTTTTGTTCTGAAATATATATAGAAATCATTACTTAGATACGAATCAATAATGACTAAAAAAACCAAGGTTCATAGCGGTGGATACATGCTTTCACTTTTACGTCATATAGTATCTGTAAGTGGTACGGTTTTCCTACAATTGCATTGTATAAATTCAACACCCCATCCTGTCCCATAGAATGAAAATCTTGCTTCATAGTGGCGGTAGATGGATGGTTTTTTATGTAATTCAGTAAGGGTTTGGATACATCAAAAAAAACCGACACCCCACCATTTTTAATAAATCTAGCTAAAGTTGGAATGCTGTCAACTCCATTGAGCACCGGAACTCCCCAAAGCATTTGTAGCCCTGTAACTTTTTTCTCTGGTGCTAAATTTATGGTCAATAATTCTTTGCCGTATTCTGGCATTTCAAATGAATATAACACTTCGGATAATACCCCTTGATTAAGTGTAGACCGAAAGCCAGTAAGCCTT
>JFJP01038198.1_pt1 | contig 19615 bp, 18 predicted proteins | sample 431651 | NCBI WGS metagenome assembly JFJP01 (sample SAMN02602958, study PRJNA72255) | Microbial mat metagenome, whole genome shotgun sequencing project. | biome: fresh water; feature: sink hole; material: water; isolation source: purple microbial (photo- and chemosynthetic) mats found in...
ATGTTCACGGAGATTTCATGGCAAAGGCTGAATATGCAAACGGTATAACGATGTACACCAGCGGAGGTTATCCAAATGGTATAAGATATGAGGGTTCTGAAGGATGGATTTTCGTAACACGCGGCAATTATACAGCTTCAGCAAGTGATCCTGTTGTTGCAGGAAGAAACGCAAGATCGCTTACAGCCAGCAATCCAAAAATTCTTGAGTCTGTAATAAAGGAGAACGAAATTCATCTTTATAAGATTGATAATCAGCATGGAAACTGGCTCGATTGTATCAAATCGAGAAAAGAACCTATATCTCCTGTCGAATTAGGACATCGCGCATGTTCTATTTGCCTTATAACACATACAGCAATGAAACTTGGAAGAAAGCTTCCATGGGATCCAAAGACTGAAAAATACGGAAATGATGCTGAGGCAAGAATAAAATGAAAAAACTATTGCTGGCAACATTGATTGTTGCAGGATTGATTATTGCACTTCCTTTATCTGCGGCTAAGATCACAGCCGTGAAAGTCGGATCAAAAATTAATGTTACAATCGGGAACAAATATTTTACAAGCTACATTTTTTCGGAAGATGAAAAGTATCCCTTTTTCTATCCTGTAAACGGTCCTGCCTCAGGTGGCTCGGTAACATCGATGCGAAACAGTGAATATCCTCATCACAGCTCACTGTTTTTCGGATGCGACCTTGTTAACGGGGGCAATTACTGGCAGGAAGGACTGGAACGCGGAAGGATCATCTCCGTTAATGCCGGCATACTGAAGCAGGGCGGCGATACCGTAATTATTACTGATGAATGCATCTGGAGTCGTCCGGGGGCGATTTCGCCAATAAAGGATAGCAGAATAATAACTATAACTGCACCTTCGGCAACAGTTTTTCAGATTGATGTTGATATCAAAATGGAAATGCTTATAGATGTTAATATCAAAAAAACAAACCATTCTCTTTTCAGTGCAAGAATGGCAGCTGATCTGTCAGTTAAGAACGGCGGAACAATGATAAATGCTGAAGGAGCTAAAAGCGAAAAAGATACTTTCGGTAAAGGTTCTCCATGGATTGATTTCTACGGAAAACGGGGCGAGGCTACTGAGGGGCTTGCTATTTTCCAGCATCCGTCAAATCCCTGGTATCCGTCGCCATGGTTTACGCGCGATTATGGTTTCATGTCGCCAACACCTATGTACTGGCCTGCAAATGATAAAGATACATCTATGAAAAAGGGGACAGTGTTAAATCTGAAATACAGGGTTCTGGTTCATTCAGGCGATCATGTTCAGGCTAAAATTGCTGAGGAATTTGCCAAATATAAAACTGAAATCCATTAACCGCAGAGAACGCAAAGTTATTACGCAGAGGACGCAAAGAAAATTTGATATAGGCAAATTCGCATACACATCTTTGCGACCTTTGCTTTCACTTTGTGTACTTTGCGGTTAATTTTTTTCATTATTTTTTTCCTTCACTTTTCTGTAAATGCAATCTTTCATGTCGCAGATGCGGCAGGTATATGAATTGCTTTTTACACTGGCACCTATTCCGATAATTCCGCTTACCGACTTTTCAGGATCCATAAGCGCCGAATCAGTTAGCCTGATTCCGCAATGATTATGAGGCATCAGCTGAAAAAGTTTATGCTGCTCAGTTACATTCCATCCACAATAACCAGGGCTATATCGGTTAGTGATCTTAGTTCCTGCAGCTATGGCAGATTTCTCAAGTTCTGCCTGCATCAGGTCGGCTGCGGCCTCAACAACCTCGCTGCCAATAACATCAAAAATGTATCCCCTCAGCATGTCGCGATCCTTCATAGCCTGTCTGCTCCTTATCCCTATTTCTGCTCCTGCAGTACATAAGAAAAGTGCAACTGATTCAGATTTCTTAATCTGTCCGAAGACTATTTTCTTGATATCAAAACCAGTATTGTTTATAGTAACTACCTTATTATCATTATCAAAAACAATATCACTAAAAATCCGGTACTCAGCTTTTACATCGGCAATTTTAGCTGACTCATTCAGGATCTCCTCAATCATTCCTTTTATAAATTCACGGTCATCGTCCTCGTTAAAACCTATAACCGACTCAATCTGAGAAACAGATAGCTTTAGCTCACTAAATTTAAAATTGAATATTTGGTTGTTCATAAAAATTATTTACAAAAAACTGTCAATTTTCAGCCGTTCATGCTGCCCCTAAATCCCCTAAAGGGGACTTTCCACTATGTTTCGGCTCCCCCTTTAGGGGGCCGGGGGGCGTATTGGGTTGAGGTCCAATCCAGACTCTATAACCAGCCTTTTTACTATTGATTCCCATCCCAGTGTCATAATATGTATCCCGTTTACTCCCTGCTTGTTCCTAACGGCATCTATTACTTCAAGTGCTATCTGAACACCCTCTTCTGGTGCTGATTCGCCAGCTTTTTCCAGCCTTCTCAATACCTTATCAGGAACAACAACTCCCGGTACATTTGAGTTCAGATAGTTTGCAACCTTCAGACTCTTAAGGGGAGCAACACCTATTAAGATATAGACTTTATTAAGAACATCCCGCTTATATAGTTCCTCAAGCCACTGATCAAGTTTTTCGGGCTCAAAAATAAGGTTTGTCTGAAAAAATTGTGCTCCGGCATTAACTTTTTTCTGATCTTTAATAGCCTGCAATAACGGATCGGACGCAAATGGTGATGTTGCAGCTCCAAGAAAATATTTTGGTGCATTTTTAAGTTTACGTCCATCGAGATAAACCGATTCGTCTCTCATCTTTCTCAGTATCCATAACATCTGAACGGAATCAAGATCAACAAAATTCATACTTCCTCTTGGTTCAGGACCCACTTTAGGGTTATCCCCGGTTATGCAAAGGATATTTTTTATCCCCATGGCATTAACTCCAATCCCCAGAGCTTGTAGTCCCGCCCGTGTAGTGTCACGCGAGGCAATCTGAAGTATGGGCTCAGCACCAAGACCGACTGCAACACTGCTGCAGGCTAAACCCGACATCTTCGGACGTGCCGAGGAGGAATCAGTAAAGTTTATCGCAGTTACGTATGGTTTAACCGATTCAATATCAGCAATCAGCTTATCAGTTACAGAACTGACCGGGGGTGATACCTCCGTTGCAACAACGAACTCACCACTCCGCAAACGTCTCTCAAATTCCGAAGCAGGTTCATTATAAGCCGGAGGATGATAAACTGAATCGCCCTTCCACCAATCGGGCTGCCTTATGGTTTTGAAAACAGAGTCCCAGATTTCTGTCTTTCTGACTTTATTTTTTGAAAACAGACTTCCGGCAAATTTTAAGGTACCGGTTTTTCTGATAAGAGTTACAACCTCACCCCAGGTTTCTGTTCCGACCTTATCCCAGTCCAAAGGTGGCAGCACTTCGAGGAGAGTCTCTTCCTTTCCTGACTTTAAAGCCTGTTTATATATAGAGTACCAGATACACTTTCTCGATTCGTCGACGTAACAGTTTTTTTCGGGAGTAATTCCACCGCATGGACCGTTTCTCAATCCCTTCGGGCATTCCATCGGACATATAAGGGCAGTTTCCTGAAGAAGGCAATTACCGCACATGCGGCAACCAAAAACAGGACCTTTAATGCAGAGTTCCGTGCGGGCAAGCAGGCGACGGCCAAAAGTCTCCTTTTTGAAAGGATAAAAGGCAGGCTGCCATCTCCGTGCAGGGTTAAACCGCGACATTTATCAGATATTATTCATCTGGAAATTCTCAACAAACCTGACTGCATAATCATCCCTGCCGAGAATCAGATCTGTAGCCCTTACAGCCGCCGTTATCTTTTCTGGGTTGGCAATTGGGCAAGTTAAACCATTCAGAATTGCCAGCGACATAAAGGCTGAGTTAAGCACCTCACGGTTTGGAAGTCCGAATGAAATGTTACTTGCACCCTGGGTAATATTCAGGCCGAGTTTAGTGTGTACAAGCCTGATTGTTTCGAGAGTAACAATGCAGGCCTGAGGGTCAGCACTGACAGCCATTGCCAACGGATCAATAATAACATCTTCCTGCCGGATGCCGGCCCTGACTGCTCTTTCAAGTATTTTTTCTGCAATTGCAAGTCTCTTTACAGGATCGTGTGTTATTCCATCATCGTCCATGCAGAGTCCGATTATGGCGGCACCATATTCATAAGCCATGGGAAGGATTGCCTTCAGGGATTTCTCCTCTCCGTTTACTGAGTTTATAAGGCATTTCCCGGGGGCAGCTTTAAGTGCAGCTTCGATAGCTTTAGGATTAGGTGAATCTATACAAAGAGGAATATCAAATTTTGATGATATCGCGAGAACAGTTGCAGGAAGAAGGGCCACATCGTCAACACCCGGAAACCCGACATTGACATCAAGAACATCAGCGCCTGCTTTTATCTGACTATCAGCAAGTTCAAGAACATAATCGAAATTCATTTCCTGAAGTGAAGAGACAAGTTTTTTCCGTCGAGTCGGATTGATACACTCACCTATTATTACAACAGGACCATTTGTATTAATAGTTACTTCAGCAGTTTTGCCTTTTAAAATCGTATACATACCCTCTTTTTAAACCCCCTTTCTTATCCCGCCTAAGCGGGAGGTACACTCCTTCCCCCCTGCTTTGCTTCGCTGAAGCTACGCGAAAGCGAAGGGGGAAGGTTGGGAAGGGGGTAATGAATTAGAAATTATTTTCTTTTATCACTGTGCCAGTTGCTTCAGATAATTAACAGCACCCTGGGGATCGGGTGAATAAAAATCGGCACCGATTTTCAGGCAATAATCCATTGTAACGGGTGCTCCTCCTACAAGAATTTTAGAGCCGGAATGTTTCTCTCTTATAGCTTCAACAGTCTTCTTCATATTCTCCATTGTTGTTGTAAGAAGCGCAGATAATCCGATAACAGCACCCGGATTTTCATCGATTGCTTTCATAAACTTTTCTGTACCAACGTCGACCCCAAGATCGATAACCTCCCAGCCTCCACCTTCTATCATCATGGCAACAAGGTTTTTACCTATATCATGAAGGTCGCCCGACACTGTTCCGATAATAAATTTGCCCTTCCTTTTTGTCTCGCCCGACTGGAAAAACGGCTTCAGGTGGGCCATAGCGCTGTTCATTGCCTTGGCAGACATAAGCATCTGGGGCACATAAATCTCCTTCCGGCTGAATTTTCCACCAACGACAGCCATGGCGGGTATCAGTGCACCTTCGAGAATCTGATCAGGCTTAATCCCCTGTTCCAGAGCCATCTTTGCAAGTTCATCAGCACCATCCTGATCCTTCATATTCGGGGGATAAGGCGATGCCTTGTTAATCTTACCAAACTCAACACACAAAGCAATTTTTTTCAGAATATCATCCATATTTTAGTTTTTAATCTGGTCCTATTTTCTGTCCGAATGACCAATTTAATTCAATTATTTATCTCATCATTCAAATTTATGGAATTATTTAAGTACTGCAACCGATTGCATATAATATTTTTATGATTTGACATTCCATAAAATAATTAACTTTATCTGACTTTTAAACAGTTTTTGAGTTTATCTAAAAATCAGAACTATGAAATACATTCTTACTCTCCTCCTCACCCTGCTTTTAATCAGTCCTGCAAAAGGACAATCTGCAGTGGGTATTTTCCAGTCAAGCTCCGATATCGGAAATCCCAAGATGAAAGGATTATCTACCTATAACATTGGAGACCAAAGCTATATACTCAAAGGCGGAGGTTATAATATATGGTTTGAAAGAGATGAATTCTACTATTTGTATAATAAGATAAAAGGGGATTTTCTCCTGACAGCCAATTTTGAGTTTATCGGTAAGGGAAAGGTGCTTCACAGAAAAACAGGTTGGATGATAAGGGAGTCGACAGATGAGAAATCAGTTCATGCAACGGCGACGGTTCATGGCGACGGACTAACAGCACTTCAATGGAGACCAACAACAGGGGCTTCAATGAGAGATCCTCAGGATGAGGCTTTTGCCCCTGATTCTGCCTATAATATCATTCAACTTGAAAGAATAGGAAACAAGATAATAATGCGTGCAGCAAGAACCGGCTTAGCGTTTGATGAAGTAGGATCTCATGTTTTTGAGAACCTACCGGCGGAAATTCTTGCCGGCCTTTTTGTTTGTTCACATGATCCTGATGTAACTGAGGAGGTAAAAATCTGGAATGTCAGAATAGATCAGCCCCTGCCTGATAACGCCGCATCACAGAGGGTTGTTGTTGCCTGCAGAATGGAGACAATGACAATTGCCGACGGCAAAAGAAAAGTCATTTATGAAAAGACAGGGAAATTTGAGGCACCAAACTGGATGCCAGATGGGAAAAAGCTTCTTTTCAACATGGATGGTTTAATTTACACAATCCCGGTTGAGGGTGGTGAAATTGAAAAAATAAATACAGGTTCTGTTACCAGATGCAATAACGATCATGGCATTTCATTTGACGGAAAACTGCTCGCCATAAGCAGCTCGGGTGCCGGAACAACAGGTACTTCATCTGCCGTTTGGGTACTTCCCATAACCGGAGGAGAACCAAAACTAATAACAAAGGAAACTCCTTCATACTGGCATGGCTGGGCACCCAATAATAAGGAGGTTGTTTATGTTGCCCAAAGAAATGGCAAGAAGGTTTATAACATCTACAGGAATTCAATCGAAGGTGGTAAAGAAGTTGCTCTTACCGACATAAAAGAAGGAGAACATGCTGACGGCTGTGAGTATGACCCGGCAGGCAAGTATGTATATTATAACGGCAACCATACCGGCATGATGCAGATCTGGCGTATAAAACCTGATGGTTCAGGACGCGAACAACTCACTTTCGACAATTATAATAACTGGTTTCCGCATATTTCACCCGACGGAAAATGGATAGCTATTATCTCTTTTCCTCCTGACATTGAACCTAACAGCCACCCTTCATATAAAAGGGTAATGCTCAGGATCATGCCTGCTAATGGCGGTGAACCAAAAGTACTTGCTTATTTATGGGGGGGACAGGGAACAATAAATGTCCCATCGTGGTCGCCTGACAGCAAACAGATCTCTTTTGTAAGCAATAAGTAATAAGAATAAAATATTCAGGCGATGCTGAAACACTTTATCAGCTCGCCTGGATATTTGATAATCTAAGGTTAAGATCCTTCAAACCTTCAGGGGTATCGCCGCCCGGTTGTTCAATTGTTGTCCAGCCGGTATATCCTATTTCGTCGAGCGATTTCATAACAGCAGTCCAGTTTACGTCACCTTCCTGAAGCTTCACTTTAAACCCGGCCGATTTACCCTGGGTATTAGCCAGTTTATTGCTGAATTCCTTTATATGGACTTTTGCAATCCTTTTACCAAGAATTTTTATCCACTGTTCGGGCCAGCCGTACGCAAGAATATTGCCACAGTCGAAATAGAATGCCACAAAAGGGCTCTGAAACTGATCAACATACACTGATGCCTCCATAGGACTTAGCAGGAAACTATTCCAGACATTTTCGAGAGCAATTTTAACCTCAAGTTTCTGGGCAACGGGAAGAGCTTTTTTTATCTCTTCGGCCGATCTGCTCCAGCAGTCGTTATAGCTCACTGTTTCAGTTACCCTGCCGGGAACCAGAAGTACAGTATCTGCGCCGTAAGCAGCGGCATCCTCAATTGATAATTTTAGTGCTGCCACTCCCTCCTCCCTGACCTTCGGATCGGGATCAGAAAGTGCAAGTTTCCAGTGCTTATCACCACAAACACTGGGAATTATGAGTCCTGTAGCATCCCTTGCGGCAAGTACTTCATCACGGTTGAGATGGCTCATAACTTCCACGCCTTCAAAACCGGCCGCTTTTGCCGCCTGAAATTTCTCCATAATTGTAGTACCGAAACCAATGCTGCCCCACATCACTCCTCTTTTCAGTGTTCTTGCCGGAGGAGATACAAGTCCGGAAAAACCCGGCAATGAAGAAACTGAAAGCATCGCTGAAGCCATCAGAGTGTTTTTTGTGAATTGTCGTCTATTCATGGTACAATCTATTTATTTTGAATTGCGGTCCCGAAAAATTATAAACCCCCTTTTTAATTTCCCCCAGGGGGGAAAAGTTGACTCCTTCCCCCCTGGGGGAAGGCCGGGAAGGGGGTTTATTACGCTTTAGGTTCTGCGCCAATAACAGGAACCGTTTCCGGGATTCCCGGAATGGCCCCGAATTCGTAGGTTTTGGGGCCAAGATACATGTCAGAGTTCATAACCTCATCCCATGTTACATCCTTGCCCGTGTAGGCCGACATTCTTCCCATAATTGTTACAAGGGTTGAATTTACCTGGGCCTCGGCATCACTCACAGTAACACCGCTTCTGATTGCTGTAACCAGATTAATATGTTCCTGAACATAAGGGTCTGTAACTTTCATTGACTGGTCAGCATCCCCCTCCTTTGGATAAGGGTAGGTCCATATTTCCTCACCTTTTAAATTATACAGCGATCCTTTGGCATTTGCAAATCCGTTTGAACCGACTATATGTTGTTTTGTGAGATTGCTGCAACCGGTTATCTGTCTGGCCGCACAATGTGTATGCATTCCGTTGTCATACAGATATTCCACGCTGAAGAAATCGTATTGGTCACCTGTTACCCTTCTCTGGCGCCCCCCCCAGCCTATTGCCTTGACAGGATTTTTGCCAATATACCAGTTCATAACATCAACCTCATGAATAAACTGTTCAACAATGTGGTCGCCTGAAAGCCAGCAGAAATTTGCCCAGTTGCGGAGCATATACTCCATATCTGACATTCCCGGCTGACGTTTTATAACCCACAGGGAACCCCCGTTGCGGATAATATGAGCACTTACGATATCACCTATTTCTCCGTTCAATACTCTGCGTCGCGTTTCCATGAAGTCTTTCTGAACCCTTCTTATAGTACCACTTATAATTGAGAGGCCCTGTTGTTTTGCCCTTTCCGAAGATACAAGAACTGATCTTGCTCCAACAGGGTCAACAGCACAAGGTTTCTCCATAAAAATATGTTTTCCGGCTTTTACAGCTGCTTCGACATGCTGTGGACGAAAGTGAGGAGGAGTGCATAAAAGGACGATATCAACTCCTGCATCAATAACCTTTTCATAATTATCGAAGCCCACAAAGCATTTTTCATCAGGGATCTCAACATTTTTCTGAGTTTTCAGTTCAGCCCTGCATTTATCGATACGATCCTGGAAAACGTCGCCAATGGCAACAATCTGAAGATTGGGACCGGCATCAAGAAAATTTATAGCAGCACCGGTGCCTCTTCCTCCGCAGCCAATAAGTCCAGCTCTCAGTACTTTACCATCGGGGGCCTGGTTAAGAAGAGTTTCCAGCTTAATCTCATCATTTTTTGCCTTGCTGCCCGAACATGAAGTTATCAGCTGCGCTGCACCGATAGTACCTAAGGTAGCAATAGCCGTATTTGATATAAATCTCCGGCGGCTCAGATCTTCTTTGGTTTTCATAGCAAGAATATTATCAGGTTAAGAGATTCCGTATAAGATTGATCTCTTCATAAAAATAGGAAAAAGAGTTCGATTAGGGACAATAAATGAAAAAATACTTATATTTCAACCGGATATTACACATAAATAATGCGTCCAAGACTATACGCAATCCTTACAATACCTGTATTTGGTGTTCTTTACTGTTATACGGCAATTATTGTGCTTGTAATACTCATTCTAGCCTGGCTTCATCTGAAAAAGCCAATACGCTTACTTTCGGGAATTTGGGCAAAATCAGTGTTTCCGATTATGGGGAAAAAATTCAGGGTTCAGGGAATAGAGAATATAAATAAGAATGATAAGTACATTCTGGTTTCTAATCATGCCAGTTTGTTTGATATTGTTGCAATTATGTCATTTTATCCGGGTGTTTCCTGGTTCGGACATGAAAGATTACTTAAAGTTCCTCTCTTTGGAAAAATTCTTAAAATGACTGATTATGTTCCATTCAGGGAACCAACTGTCGGAAACACAAAACTAATGCTTGAACAGCTTGTTGAAAAAGCCAGATCTCAGACCGTTGCAATTTTCCCGGAGGGGACAAGGACACTTAGCGGAAAAATAAATCCGTTTTACAAAGGATTCATATATATATTCAGATCGTCAAAACTCGATATCCTTCCTGTAACTCTGAACGGTTTTTATAACCTAAAACCAAAAAACAGGTTTCATATTGGATTTGATTCAAAACTTAATGTGGTAATTCACGAGCCTGTCAAAAGGGAAACTCTTCTTGACAAAAGTGATTCAGAGATAATTGAAATTGTAAAAGCAATTATAGAATCTGCTTATATTTAATTAAATATCAAACCCCCTTCCCAACCTTCCCCCCTGCCTGCCGGCAGGCAGGGGGGAAGGAGCAGAAGATATTCATTTAAAATTTTTATATATGGATCGAGGTAAAAAGTGGGCTTTCATAGTCAATCCTGTTGCAGGAAACGGTTATTCTCTGACTTTAGTTCCGAAGCTGAAAGAGATGATTGAAAAACATAAAATAGATGCAGAGATTGCTTTCACAGAGAGATACGGTCATGCAACTGATCTTTCAGAAATGTACATGAATAAGGGATTCTCATACATAATCGGAGTCGGCGGAGATGGAACATTTAATGAGATTGCAAGGTCTTTAATAAACCGGAAAGATGTTGTTACAGGGTTAATTCCTGCCGGAACCGGAAATGACTTTATTCAGATCCTGGGATTTCCAAACAGGTTTACGGACAATGACTGGGAGTCATTCTTCATGGCTCAAATAAAGAGTATGGATGTCGGTTCATGCAATGGCAAGATATTCATGAACGGGATGGGACTTGGGTTTGATGCTCAGGTTGCAGCTGAAAATTACACAGAACCCGGAAAGGTTAAAAGAGGCGGAGCACATAAATATATATGGCATATTGTAAAGACGCTTCTCTTTTTCCGCGAGAAAAAAATGACAGTTATTGGTCGTGATGGAAGACATGAAACAGATTGTTTTATTAACACAATAGCAATAGGCAGAAGATTTGCCGGCAGCTTTTTTCTTACTCCCCAGGCAATAGCAGATGACGGGCTGCTGGATGTATGCATGATAAAGAGACTCAACCTTTTTGAACGATTCGGAATTCTCTTAAAAGTACCTAAGGGTGAACATATTACCGATAAACGCGTTAATTATTATCAGACACCGGAGATTAATCTTGAATTTTCTGAACAGGTACCCTTTCATGTTGACGGAGAACTTAATTTTGCAATGAAATTCAATGTTACAATTATGCCTGGCGCCTTAACAACAATCTATAGTCAGAATGGAAACCATTTCTTCAAAAAAGGATAAACAAAGCGACAGGTATGCTGCTTTCTTTGATCTGGATAATACAATTCTGAACATAAACAGCGGAAAGGTACTCATCAGTAAAGCGTACAGAAAGGGTTTGCTTTCGCACTCTGAACTGTTAAAAGCATTTTGGTTTTCAATAGCTTACAAACTTAACATTGGAGATACAATCAACCTGCTCAGGAAGATGGTTGGTTGGATTAAGGGTAAAAATCAGTCAAGCCTTGACAGTCTTGCCGCCGAAATATTTGATGAACATATTTTGAGTGCCGTCAGGAAAGAGATCATAACTGAGATCAATCATCATAAAGGTAACGGGGCGGTAACTGCAATACTTTCGTCATCAATTGTTCCTCTTTGCAGCAGAGTAGCCGGGCAATTCGGAATTGATGATATTATTTGTACTGTTCTTGAAACAAAGGATGGCATTTACACCGGTGAAACAGTTTCAAATCTCTGTTTCGGAATGGAGAAGGCCGTGAGGATGACTGATTACTGTCTTATAAACAATATAAATCAGTCTGAATCATATTACTATGGCGATTCAATAGATGATTATCATGCTCTCGCAATAGTCGGAAATCCGGTGTGTGTTTTCCCCGACAAAAAGCTGAGAAAGATTGCAGAATCGAAGGGATGGAGAATTATTGGTGATTCTGAATCTGAAGACCTCCTGACAAAGGATCAGCGAGGGGATTACGTAATTGAGTAATTTTTAATAAATTTGGACCTTCATCAACACACAGTTCGAAAATAATGGAAAGCTCAGAGAGGGCAAAAAGTGGTCAGAAAATAGATGTCGACAGGATACTCTATTCCAAGAATGCCCGGCTGAGCAGAATGGTGCCGCGTTTTATTACTAACTGGCTGAAGAGAATTGTGCATCAGGATGAACTTAATGCCTTTCTGAATGAGTATGGACATCTGCATGATGCAGAACTTATCGGTACTTTTCTCACACATTTCCAGATTAGCTATAATATTTTCGGAAGCGAGAATATTCCGAAAACGGGCAGAAACTTTTTTGTGTCAAATCACCCTCTTGGCGGACTCGACGGACTTGTTTTTATTTATGAGCTTTCGAAATATTACAAAGAGCTAAGATTCCCTGTTAACGATATTCTGACATCAATCGACAGTCTTTCGGGTATTTTTCTCCCTGTTAACAAGCATGGTCTGCAGGGAAGGGATGCAGCATTAAAAATAGAAGAGGCCTATGCCTCTGACAGCCAGATTCTATACTTTCCTGCAGGATTGTGTTCGAGGAAAAAAAAGGGAGTCATAAAAGACCTTACATGGCATAAAAGTGTTATTGCCAAGGCTGTTCAGCATAAGAGGGATGTTATTCCTGCATTTATCTCAGGAAGAAACTCCGATTTTTTCTATAGCCTCTCAAATCTCAGAAAGGCGATCGGAATCAAAACCAATATCGAAATGCTCTACCTTCCCGATGAAATGTTCAAACAGAAAGGGAAGGAGATTAGTCTTGTATTCGGAGCCCCGATACCATGGCAGACCTTTGACAAAAGCCTTACGTATCCAGAATGGGCTGAATGGGTTAAATCAAAATCCTACGAGCTTGAATCAATTATTTCCTGAATGCATGTCATCTGAAAAAAAAGATTAAATTGCAATTTATTCTATAAATAGTGCTCATGAAACCCATTACTGACCAGCTTCCTAAGGATCAGATTATTGCCGAATTGACAAAGGACAAGCTTCTTCGCACTACAAATAACGGCAACAATGAGGTTTACATTTTTGATAACAATTCCTCACCAGTACTTATGCAGGAGGTTGGCAGAGTGAGGGAACTAACCTTCAGGCATGCAGGCGGAGGCACGGGCAAGGAGATTGATATAGACGATTTTGATACTGCACCTATTGATCCACAGAAGCAACTTATAGTCTGGGATCCTGAAAATAAAGAGATAGTTGGTGGTTACCGTTACTATTTTCCTGAAAAAGGCTGCATTCATTGCGATATCACAAAACTTGCTTCCTCATCATACTTTAACTTCTCCGACAAGTTTCTTTCGAAGTATTACCCTCATCTTATGGAACTTGGAAGATCATTTGTCCAGCCCGATTATCAGTCTCGCGCCATGGGAAGAAAAAGCCTGTTCGCCCTCGACAACCTGTGGGATGGCCTCGGTGCATTGGTCATAGATAATCACCATCTCAAGTATCTCTTTGGAAAGGTTACAATGTATTCGCATTTCAATCCCAAGGCGCGAAACATGATACTCTATTTTCTGAACAGACACTTCCACGATCCTGACAAACTTGTTGTACCAAAAGATCCGGCAAACATTGACATTCATTATGATGAAATGAAGAAACTCTTCAGGGGATGGCGATACAAGGAAAACTATAAAATACTGTCGCGTGAAGTAAGGAATCTTAACGAGAATATTCCGCCTCTTATCAATGCATATATGGGCCTTTCTCCCACAATGCGCACCTTCGGCACCTTCATTAACCACAAATTCGGTGATGTTGAAGAGACAGGCATAATGATAACATTAAGAGACATTTATGTAGAGAAGATAAACAGACACCTCTCTTCATACAAACACGATTTTGAAATAAAATGGTTCTCACACGAGAATCAGTAAGCCCTCACATTTCTTCCTTCAACATAGTTTACAAAAGACTGATTCACTACCTTGTTTCCGCCAGGGGTGGGGTAGTCGCCGGTAAAATACCAGTCGCCGGTATGACCCGGACAAGCCTCATGAAGGCCTTCAACTGACTGGAAAACTATTTCTACTTCAGAAGTTATCTCGTCTGACTTAAGCATCTGTGAGATCTTATGAGAAATCTCTTCGGTTGTAAAAGGATTATAGATCTCCTTAACTACGTTTTTCATCTCTGATACAGGCTTCTTCAACTCAGCAAGGGCACTTTCATAAACTTCCTTCATTTTTGACTCCATGCCTTTGTCTTTCAGAAGTTCAACAGCAGCTTTGAAGGCAATAAAATCGCCCAGTTTCGCCATGTCTATCCCGTAGCAGTCGGGGTAACGCAGTTGAGGGCTTGACGATACAACAACAATTTTTTTAGGATCAAGTTTATCGAGAATCCGTATTATACTCTTCTTGAGAGTAGTACCTCTTACAATTGAATCATCAATAACTACAAGGTTGTCTACACCCCTCCTTATTACACCGTATGTTACATCGTAAACATGACCGACAAGATCATCGCGCCCCTTATCCTCCGAAATAAAAGTACGCAGTTTTGCGTCTTTTACGGCAATCTTTTCTACCCTGGGACGCTGGTTAATTATCTTCTCAAGCTCTTCGCGGCCAAGATAATTACCACGGCTTAAAATATGGTCGATTTTTACCTGGTTAAGATAGTTCTCAACGCCCTTTATCAACCCGTAAAATGCACTCTCTGCTGTATTGGGGATGTATGAAAAAACCGTATGATCGAGGTCGTGATTAACTGATTCGAGTACCGGGCCTGTAAGCAATTCACCGAGTTTTTTTCTTTCCCTGTAAATAGCCTTATCGGTTCCCCTTGAAAAATATATTCTTTCAAATGAGCACTTTCTCAATTCGGCCGTCTCCCTTATCAGCTCAACACTTGTTTCGCCTGATGCCTTGATAATGAGGGCTCCGGCTGGCGGCAGTTCAAGTACGTCCTGTGTCCTGACATTGAAAATTGTCTGAATTACAGGTCGCTCCGATGCAACCACAACAACTTCGTCATCAATATAATAAAAAGCAGGTCTTATTCCGGCAGGGTCTCTCATAACGAATGCATCGCCATGACCAATCATCCCTGCCATTGCATATCCGCCATCCCAGTTACGACTAGCTTTCTTCAATATTGACGTTACATCGAGATTCTTCTCAATCATTGGTGAGATCTCTTTCTTGGAGAATCCGTCTTCCTTAAATTTTCTGAACAGCCTTTCGTTTTCCTCGTCGAGACGATGTCCGACATTTTCAAGAATTGTTACAGTGTCGGAAAAATCGACTGGGTTTTGTCCAAGTTCAAGAAGGCTGCTGAAAACCTCTCCTACATTTGTCAGGTTGAAGTTTCCTGCCATTACAAGGTTCTTTGATTTCCAGTTATTTTCGCGGCTTACAGGATGAACATAGTCAATGTTGTAATTCCCGTAAGTGCCATATCTGAGATGACCGAGATAAATATCGCAGGCAAAGGGAACATTATCTTTTATGAAAGAGGGATCCTTAAAGTCGTCTTTATTCGTACGTGCAACATTATCAATATCCTGATATATAAGGCTGAAGATCTCCTTGATGGGATTTGCCATGTTCGACCTCTGGCGGTATATATATCTGTTTCCCGGAAGAACATTCATTTTAATACCGGCAATACCTGCACCGTCCTGACCCCTGTTATGCTGCTTTTCCATCATCAGGTACATCTTCTGAAGTCCGTAACTCCATGTACCATATTTCTTAATATAGTAATCCACCGGCTTTCGCAATCTTAACATTGCAATGCCGCATTCATGTTTTACGCTGTCGCTCATAACTATTTTTTAATCAGATCTGGAAAGTAGATATAATCAGGAACCAGATAAGCATCAGGAAATTCCTGACTCACCAGGAGGTATGTTTCTGTGGCCTCTGTCTTGGTTCTGAAGTCACCGGCTCTTATTTTGAAATACCCCGGTTTCTCATAAAGAAAATGAGTTTTTATGTCCGGGAATTTGCTCATAAACTCTGCATTTGCCTTGTTAGCCTCATCCCTTGCGTTTCTGTTTGAACTTGCATAGATTTGAATTCTGTAACCCGACATACCAAGATAGGTGTTTTTTTCAGCAAGGTTCTTATTCATCATTATATACCGGCTTATCAAAGTATCAATTGCCGGATTCTGCATAATATTAAGGTTTCCTGCACGGGAATTGTTCTCAGGATTTTTAAAAAGATCAGAGGTTTTAACAAAGGTCTGTGCGGAAAGAATCCCGGAGACGAAGACAAGAAATAAAGCCAAGATTAAAGACTTCCTGTTCATGGCGCAAAAATAACATTTACCCGACAGAATAAAAACGGATTCAGCTCTTTTATTATTACATTCCACTATATAGCTGTTTGTATGGCTTTTAGCCCTATAAAAAAGTTTCCACCCCTCGATCCTGCGACAAGAAGATTCTTATCATAGCTGATATCAGCCGAAGAACCCAGAGAATCAGTATCCTTCGAATTGCAGGCATCAAACACACGCAGCGTTCCTGCGTCGGCGCCATCTGAAGTGTGCTGATATCTTACTACACAACAATTCCTGTTAAGCATCAGTATATCGCCTGCCTCATCAAAAAGCAGATCTTTTCCTGTATTCGATGCTTCGAGATACTTTTTCCAGTTAACGGTTCCGCTTAGGGTAAGTGAAGTAAGAAATGAGTTGTTTACCGGACCTGTTTCAGCAGAGAGTTCGGTATGACCTGCAACATATACTGATCCGTTTCCGTCGAGTATTATTGATTTCCCTGAGGCTCCGAAACCCGGATTGTTATAGAGTTCAGTCTCCCATAATTTTGCAAACTGGTCGTTGTATTTTGCAACAGTGGCCCGGGCTTTCTCTCCTGTATTTTTTCTTGTCAGTGCCAGGTAAAAGTTCCCCGCGGCATCCCTTGAAGCAGAGCCGCAGGCAATAAATTTTGCATCGGCGATATTCTGCTGGGAGATTAACACTCCGGTTGTATCAAATGTTACAAAAAGGAGGCCTGTTGCACCGGTATAAGTTGTATCGGAAGAGGCAGAACCAATTGCAAGCAGATTTCCATTTCCGGTATAAATAAGTGTTGTTGCATCGACACGATAACCGGCATCTATTGTTTTTTCCCACAACTTGTTCCCGGTAGGGCTATGCCTCATTAAAAGCATTTTACCTCCCGAATTTCCCGCACTTACATAACCACTTGTATCATACCAGAATGAGCTGAAAAGTCCTTGTACATCTGCGTTTATTTCAAGTGAAATTTTCCTGTCTTTATCAAAACGTACCAGAAATGGTTTATCATTGACAAATCCGCAGGCAGCAAATCCTGAGTCGACAGCTGCGGCAACACTTAGTGCCTCTCCCTTACTGAATGATCTTTCCCATATAAGATCGCCATTATCCTTTTTATTGCAGGAAGAAACAAGTAAGAGAAGAAAGAACAGGGGAAACAAATTTTTCATAGAACAGAGTATTAAGGAACAGGCTTTTTAGCCAAGTTCGGCAGCCAGTTCATCAGTCATTTCAAGATTATGATAGACATACTGTATATCATCGTCATCCTCGAGAGCGTCGATAAGTCTCAATACTTTTTTTGCAGAATCGAGATCTACTTTCTTAGTATCATTCGGAATACGTTTTAGTCCGGCTTCTTCAGGTTCAATTCCAAGATCATTCAGTTTCCTGTTAACACTGCCGAAATCTTCCATGGCGCAGGTCACAGTAATCATATCACCATCAACTTCAAAATCCTCAGCCCCGGCATCAATCATCTCAAGCTCAATGTCTTCCAGTTTGAGTCCCTCATTTTTAATTGTAAAGATCCCTTTCCTGTCGAAAAGAAAACTAAGGGAACCATTTGTGCCAAGGTTTCCACCGTGCTTATTGAATGAGGATCTTACAGCAGCAACTGTTCTATTATTATTATCGGTAAGACATTCTACAAATACTGCGACACCGCAAGGTCCGTAACCTTCAAATGTTGTTTCTACAAAACTCTCAGCGTCAGCACCTGAAGCCTTTTTGATAGCTCTTTCGATATTATCTTTCGGCATGTTGGCACCCTTGGCATTCTGTATGGCAAGACGAAGCCTTGCATTTGATTCAGGGTCACTTACACCTTCCTTCGCAGCGATTATAATCTCCTTGATAATCTTGGTAAATTTCTTTCCGCGCTTTGCATCAATTGCCCCTTTTTTGCGCTTAATCGTTGACCATTTACTGTGACCTGACATATTTTAGATATTTATTATACAGAATGCAAAATTAAATAATTCTTTCAAACCTCAGTCATTGTTCCTAGATTTGTAGGGGAAATAAAAGGGGCGTTAAGGCGTAACGGCGTAACGGCGTAGAGGCGTAACGGCGTAGAGGCCCGTAAAGCCGTAATGCCGTAATGCCGTAAAGCCGTAATGCCGTAAAGCCGTAAAGCCGTAATGCCGTAACACCGTAATTATATATTGGCTATGATTAAAAAAGTATATATAGAGACTTATGGTTGCCAGATGAATGTTGCCGACAGTGAGGTTGTTGTTTCAATTCTTGCTGAAGCCGGTTATACTCAGGCTGATGATATAAAAAGCGCTTCGCTGATTCTTATAAATACCTGTTCGATAAGGGATAATGCGGAACAGCGTATCTGGGGCAGGCTTAAAGATATTGGCCATCTTAAAAAAAAGAATAAGGAACTCAGGATAGGTATAATCGGATGTATGGCTGAGAGGCTAAAAGAGAAGCTTCTCGAGACTGAAAAGCTTGTTGATATTGTTGTTGGTCCCGATGCTTACCGCGAACTGCCACTGCTTGTTGCTGAGGCTGAAGCCGGACACAAGGCAGTTAATGTTTTGCTATCGCGGGAAGAAACTTACGCTGATATCTCTCCGGTGAGGATGGATAAAAACGGCGTTTCCTCATTTGTTTCGATTATGAGAGGATGCAACAATATGTGCTCATATTGCGTGGTTCCTTACGTCAGGGGAGCCGAGCGCAGCAGGAATCCTGAATCTATTCTAAGGGAGGCTAATGAGCTTTTTATTAATGGTTACAGGGAAGTGACCCTGCTAGGACAGAACGTTGATTCCTTTAACTGGAAAACAGAATCCGAGACTATCGGGTTTCCTCAACTTCTCGAAAAAGTGGCCCTGATAAGTCCGCTTTTGAGGGTCAGGTTTTCGACATCCCATCCCAAAGATATTTCAGACGAACAGCCGAATTCTTAAGTTAATGAACCGGGAATATACGAGGGAATATTATATGGAGCGTATAACCGCTATAAAGAATATAATTCCCGAATGTTCACTCTCAACCGATATGATAACAGGGTTCTGCACTGAAACTGATGAGGATCATAAAGAATCGCTCTCACTTATGGAATGGGCAGGATTTGATTTTGCATATATGTTCAAATACAGTGAAAGGCCTGGCACTAAGGCTGCCAGGAAACTGGAGGATGATATTCCCGAGCATATAAAATCTGAAAGACTGAGTGAAATGATAGCGCTTCAGAATAAACTATCTATAAAAGCCAAGAAAAGCGACGTTGGGAAAACATTTGAGGTACTTGTAG
>JFJP01038110.1_pt1 | contig 19612 bp, 11 predicted proteins | sample 431651 | NCBI WGS metagenome assembly JFJP01 (sample SAMN02602958, study PRJNA72255) | Microbial mat metagenome, whole genome shotgun sequencing project. | biome: fresh water; feature: sink hole; material: water; isolation source: purple microbial (photo- and chemosynthetic) mats found in...
TAACATGTCGGATAGTCATAATTTGTGACATAAAAAAATCAACTATTTTTAAAATATTTTCTTTTATTCTCATAATCAGCTATTTATACTGCATTAAAAGTGGCAGGACTTAATTCATTTGCATTTATTATCTTATTTATGGATATTTATAGAGTTATTTCCACTAAATAATTTTTGATTGTTCACGATAAGAAGATGTTGCATTAAGAAGTTGTTATACTTTTCTTTTATGGCTGGATTTATCCTGACATCAGAAAGCCATGCAACCTTAATTTCTGAATTCTCTACTCTGAATCATTACTCAGAACATATCTTAACAGCAGATACCACGAGTAACTCAAATGAAAAAATAAGGCAATTCAACTCTTTGCTTCAGCGGTTGCTGACAACCAGGGATCTTATTGGCAGCAGAACCATCGCAGACAGTGTTAATTCTGCAATTAACAGGAAGGAGTTATCCGATTCGCTTGTTTTGTCGGATTCATATTATCTGATGGGTGTATATAACCTCTTAACAAAAAAATATCAGGAGTCAATCAGACTTTTTAATCTCTCAATGAGGATAAGAAAAAAGGAAAAAGAACCTGATGAGAGACTTGCAAAGACACTATATAACCTGGGAATTGCCTACAACGGTCTTGGCGATTTTAAAAAACTTGAGTATTACACATTGAGTTCCCTGGAGGTGGAAAAAAATATATATGGAGAATCAAGTCCTTATCTGATTGGATCTTACTTAAGCATGGTAACTGCCTATATAGGGTTGAATGATTATGAAAAAGCTCTGGATTACGCTTCAGCGGCACTTGCTGTTTACGAAAGTAACAGAGATGCAGTCAGCTCTTCAGATATGGAATTTCTGTATAGCAACATTGGTGTGTTATATCTTTTATTAGCTGATTATACGAAGGCAAAGATCTATCTTGAAAAAGCAGAGTCGTCACATGATGCAAGCCAACAGGGTTTTAACGATAATTATATTAACCTGATGAATAGCATGGCTGTTACTTATGGCGCATTGGGCTTCTCAGGGAAATCAGATGAGTATTATGAAAAAGGAATCTCAATGGCGCTTTTAACCAATTCCTCCCTGGCATATAATATTATAAACAGTTATGCGATAGCGCTTGGGAACAGAGGTCTTGAGAAAAGAGGAGAGGAATTACTCATTGATGCACTTAAAAGGGAGGAAGCACGTTTTGGAAAAGATTCCAATAGCTACTTTGAGATACTTATCTATTGCGCAGATTTCCTGAGAGATTATAATATTGATAATGTCAGATCACTTCAATATTATTCTCTTTGTATTGATTATCTGAAAAATGTTAACAGCGATCATTTTCTGAGCGATCGTGTTTTTGCTGGTTACTCACTCTCTCTGGCTGAAGCAGGAGAATGTGAAAAGGCACTGGTAGTGTTACAGTCGCTGCTTTTTAATAATAAAGAACAAACAAATAAAAATGACATCTTTGAGAATCCTGATTTATCGACACTCACAGCTGACAGGAATACTCTTAGATTGTTTAAGGCTAAGTATATAATTATTCAGAAACTACTGAAAAAAAGATATGACAGCAATACCATGCAAGCCTCGGCACTTACTGCTGAATATGTGGTCAGATTGCTTGATAAGGTAAGAATGAATATAAGTGAAGAAGAAAGCCGGCTAATTCTTGGCGACAGGTACAGAGAATCATACCTGAATGCGATTCGCGATTTTAATATCCTTTTCAAAAACACGAAAGAAAGGTATTATCTGGAAAAAGCTTTTGAGTATCTCGAAAAGAGCAAAGTTTCCGGGTTACTGGCTTCTACCCGGGAGTTAAAAGCAGTTCAGTTGAAAATTCCATCTCACATAGCCGGCCTGGAGAAAAATCTGCAGAGAGATATAGGCCTTCTGAACGTTCGTATTGATCAGGAGATGAACAGAGATAATCCTGATCATGCATTACTTAATGAATGGAAGGATAATTTGCTGGCATCTGTCAGGATTCGTGATTCTTTGGTGTTGGTTTTTGAAAAAAATTATCCCGACTATTATGCCATCAAGTACAATACTGAAGCAATAAAACTTGATGAATTACCTTCAATTGCTGGTCGGGAGATAAATTACATTAATTACGTTACATCAGATACCCTTCTTTATATCTTTATTGCTAACAGAAAGCATCAGCAACTTCTGACAATTCCTGTTGACTCTTCTTTCTTTTCGGATATCAAAGATTTCCGAAGCTTATTATCAAATCCTTCAAGCTCTGAAAATGCCAGAGAGGCTTATGAAGTATTTTGTAATAAAGGTTATGAACTATACAAAATCCTCATAGACCCAGTTAGACCCTTCCTCATTTCTGAAAAACTGCTAATCTCTCCTGACAATCTTATGTCTTATATTCCTTTTGAAACAATACCAATGTCACCAGATGTTGGTACCAGAATAATGTACAATGAGATCTTATACCTGATGAACGATTTTGATATTTCATATACCTACTCTGCAACTCTTATGGCAGAATCTGCAAGCAAAGAATTTACTTTTAAAAATAAAGTTATTGCCTTTGCACCTGCTTATCCTGATCCAATTGATACCAGATTGGTGCTGATGAGCAGGCAGCCTTCAGCAATTTTGCAGGATCTTCCTTTTGCAAGGCTTGAAGCTGAATACATTACACAAATCACCGGGGGGCAGCTTTTTGAGAATTCAGCTGCAAAAGAGTCAGTTTATAAGGAGAAATCAGGCAGCTTTGATATAATACACCTTGCCATGCATACAATTCTGAATGACAAGGACCCTATGCAATCTACTTTATTATTCAGCCCTGAAAATGACTCGCTTAATGACAGCCATCTGAAAACGTATGAAATTTACGGCACCCCGTTAAAGGCTAAGATGGTCGTGTTAAGCTCTTGTAACACAGGAAGTGGCCTAATGTATTCCGGGGAGGGGATATTAAGCATGGCAAGAGGATTTATATATGCAGGAAGCGAATCGGTAGTTATGTCGATGTGGGAGATTGAAGACCGGTCAGGAACAGAGATCGTGACCTCATTCTATGACAATATTAAGCTGGGTAAATCTAAAAGTTCCGCTCTAAGAAAAGCCAGGATCTCTTATCTTAAAAAATCTGACCAGCTTAGGTCTCATCCATATTTCTGGTCAGCCCTGGTGATTTATGGTAACAACAGACCATTATATCTGCCAAAGCATTTGATTGTTAAATCTGTTGTAGCTGTACTTATCGCAGTAATATTGATTATATACTATTTCAGAAAACGCAGATACTCACAATATTCCTGATCTGCTCTTACAAGCTCCATAAGTGCCTCCTTGCAGAGATATTTCTTCCTCCTTGCGTATATCTCACTTTTCAGGCCCATCTGGAGAGCTATATCCTCATATGAATTACCTTCTGAAAAAAGATTAAGTATCATTTGCTGGTCAGGCTTAAGCTTTTGATATGCACGTCCAATAACTCGTTCAAGAATAGGATCATACGTCTGTTCAGGCTCTTCTTCTTCAGCCAAATCAATTTGTAGTTCTGTTGTTTTGTGCCTCTTTCTCAACTGGGCATTCCATATATTACGCGAAATTCCAAAAAAATATCCCTTAAGATCGGAGGTTAGATTTAAACTGTTCACGGATATCTGCTTATAGAGCACTATAATCGAATCCTGAAATACATCAGAAACATCTTCAGCTGATCCGCTGTTAGCAAGTACGTACTTTCTAACTGTTTGTAAGTAGTTATCATACAGCCAATTCAGGATTTTATCATCCTGTTTGCGTACCCCCTCAATTATCTCTATGTCAGAAATCTTTTTAAACAACCTTTTTAATATATGCAAATCAATGGGCAAATATAATACTTCCTTATTCTAAAAATGATCTAAACCTATTGATGGTATTGTTTTTATGCAATCCATACTACAGGTATAATTAAAATATAAATATCTTTACTTTGTTTATAATAATTTTTCAGTCACAACAAATGTCTTTTCCTTTTGTAAAACAACCAGATGCAATGGATTGCGGACCCGCTTGTCTTAAGATGGTTGCGGGGTTTTACAAAATGAATTTCTCTCTTGAATCGCTCCGGAAAAAGTGCTATATTACCCGGGAAGGAGTCTCATTTCTTGGGCTGTCTGAGGCAGCTGATTCACTTGGATTCAGAACTATTGGAGTAAAAATTCCGTTTGAGGTTCTTGAAGAAAACGTTCCGCTTCCCTGTATTGTACACTGGAGACAGAAACATTTTATTGTTGTTTACAGGATTAAAAATGGTATTGTATGGGTTGCTGACCCTGCCGTTGGTCTTATAAAATATTCATTTCAGGAATTTATCAAATCCTGGACATCAACTGTTAGCGATGGAAAAGCTTCAGGGTTAGTATTAATAATAGAACCAACGCCGGCCCTTTTCGAGAATGAAAATGAAACGGAAAAGGCAAACGGATTCAAATTTCTTCTAAAATACTTTCGTCTTTACCGGAAATATTCTCTTCAACTGGTCCTTGGATTATTGCTGGTGAGTTGCATTCAGCTGATAATACCATTTCTTACCCAGTCAATAATTGATATTGGTTTGAATAATAACGATTTAGGATTTATTTACCTTATCTTATTTGCCCAGCTGGCGCTGATTTTTGGAAGAATGTCTGTGGAGTTTATCAGAGGCTGGCTTCTGCTTCATATTGGATCAAGGATTAATGTCGCTGTAATCTCCGGATTTCTGCAGAAACTGATGTCATTACCTGTTGCTTTTTTTGATACAAAGCTGACAGGCGATATACTGCAAAGGATTGAAGATAATAACAGGATAGAAGAGTTTCTGACATCCGCAAGCCTGAATATTCTGTTTTCATTCTTTAATCTTTTGGTTTTTGGTATCGTCCTCGCCATCTTTGATCTGAAAATACTTGTTGTATTCCTGTCAGGTTCTGTACTATATATTCTGTGGGTCTCCCTGTTTATGAAGTCCAGGTCACGGCTCGACCATCAGCGTTTTAAGCAATTATCTGCATCAGGCACCAAACTTATTAATATTGTTAATGGAATGCAGGAAATTAAGCTGACTCAAAGCGAATTAAGCATGCGATGGGATTGGGAAAACCTTCAGGCTACACTCTTTCGTCTGAAGGTTAAAGGTTTAAGTATAATTCAGTATCAGTCAGCTGGCGCAACACTTATTAATGAAGTTACAAATGTTCTTATAACTGTTATTGCTGCAACTTCTGTCTTAAAGGGTAATATGACCCTTGGTATGATGCTGGCTGTACAGTTTATTATTGGTCAGCTAAATGTTCCGGTAAGCCAGATTATTGGGTTTTTTCGTATGTCTCAGGATGCTAAGATGAGTCTTGACCGGCTTGCGGAAGTGCACAATATGGACGACGAGGAATCAAATCCTGAAATGAAAGTGCGGAAGCTTCCCGATAAAAAAGATATTTATATAAACAACCTGTCGTACCAATATGAAGGCCCGCGATCTCCATTTGCACTGAAAGACATTGACCTGTTTATAGAAGAAAATAAAATAACAGCAATTGTCGGAACCAGCGGTAGTGGGAAAACAACTCTCCTTAAAATGCTGCTTGGTTTTTACGCACCTGTAAGCGGGGAGATACTGATTGGAGATACCCGTCTGTCAAATCTTAGTCTCCGGGTCTGGAGGGAAAAAGTTGGCGCGGTGATGCAGGATGGTTTCCTCTTTCCTGATACTATCGCAGCTAATATTGCCCCAGGTTATGAAGAAATAGATGAAGTGAGGCTCATTAATGCAGTTAGCATTGCAAATATCAGAGGATTCATCGACTCACTTCCTCTTGGTTATAACACAAAAATTGGCGCAAATGGTCATGGTATAAGTGAAGGACAAAAACAACGGCTACTTATTGCCCGTGTTATTTATAAAAACCCTGACATAATTATTTTTGATGAAGCAACAAATTCACTTGACGCAAATAATGAAAAAGTAATAGTCGAAAACCTGGCGGATTTTTTTAAAGGCAAAACTGTGGTTGTTGTGGCACATCGTCTTAGTACTGTGAAAGGCGCTCATAAAATAGTAGTACTCGACAGTGGCCGGGTAATTGAACTTGGTACACATCAGACTCTTATTGAAAGCAGAGGTGCTTATTATGATCTGGTAAAGAACCAATTGGAACTTGGAAATTAGTGTTTGTGAATGAAGGAGCGTAAACCCGAAATATTATTTTCTGACCCGGTTAAAGATATAATGGGAAATCCGCCCGGAAGAATCATACGATGGGGCACGACTGTAATGTTCTCCGTTTTTGCACTCTTTCTCATCTTCGCCTGGTTAATAAGATACCCTGATACTATTCCTGCTCAGGTTGAAATTACAACAGTTAATCCTCCTGTAACACTCGTTACAAAAATAACGGGACGTATTACATACCTGTATGTTAAAGATAAAGAAAATGTGTCAGAAGGACAGATAGTTGCGGTAATGGAGACAACTGCTTCCATGAGTGAGATTAATCTTCTCCGTACTATAATTGATACGATAAATCGACCGGAATCATTATCATTTCAAACACTACCACGATTTTCGGAACTGGGTGAATTGCAGGAAGCATATGCCTCCTTTCTGAAGAATCTATCAGATCTTAATAATTACACAAAAAATGATTTCTACGGAAGTAAAATTCTGTCTCTTGCTGAAGAAATAGGCGGACTGCAGCAATATATCAGCAGACTAATTGTAAAGGAAGGATTGTATGTTGAAAATCAAAAACTTGAAGCAAGAAAGCATAAGAGAGATTCATCCCTTTATCTTAATGGTGTTATACCTGAAAGTGAGTACGAGTTATCGTTCCAGTCACTTATCAGGATAAATATTGAACTTCAGCAGGTTAGACTCGATCATTCAGAAAAGACCATCACGATGGCAGAAAAAAAACAGCTTCTTCAGGATTATAGAATAAAAAGAGTTGAGGAAGAGGAGAATCTTTTATCAGTGCTAAATGAGTCATTTATGAATCTGAAAGCTCAGCTGAATATTTGGGAAAACAGTTATCTCCTTATCTCGCCAATTGATGGAATAGTTTCATTTACAAGATTCTGGAAAGCAAATCAGTCTGTAGTAAAAGATGAACCAGTTGTCAATATTGTACCTTTGCATACGGGAAATTTTCTGGGAAGAATAAACCTCAAGATGCAACGTTCAGGGAAAGTCAAAACAGGACAGGAGGTAAATATTAAACTCAGTGGATATCCATATCTCGAATATGGAATGGTACGGGGAATTGTGAAATCAAAATCTCTGGTTCCATCAGGCGATGCTTATGTCATCGAAATAGACCTGCCAAATGGATTGACTACTCTTTATGGAGTAAAACTCGATTTTACACAGAATATGCAGGGAACTGCAGAGATCATTACCGAAGATATGAGATTGCTTCAGAAAATTGTAAATCCATTCAGATATCTGATCTCTAAAAATAAAAGATGATGCTGATCATTTTTTCGAATAGGGTTCATAATCATCATCCTTTGAGGATGATGTAAACATCGAATTTTCAGCGGTGCCCTTACTCCCTGTCAGTGATTTTCCTTTGCCATTCTTTAGGTATTTCTGGTAGAGCCTGACACCCGCAAAAGAGAGAGCCGAGACAATTATAATAACTTCAACTTTATCCATGGATTCTGAGTTTTGTTATTTTTTTGGTTGAATAATTTAGTTCCGGTACTTCTGAAACTGAATTTCAAATATATTAATAATCTTTTGTTAGTGCCTGAACGATGCCGGATTATTATTTTGTAATCTGGCTTTTTAGGTAAGTCTGATCCTCTGCTATTGGGTGAGGACAATAGCTTAATATCTGATTCTCACATTTATTTATGCTAAAACTTTGAGTTTTATTAAATATTTCAATATTTTCGTACTCTGAAATTTCCATGGAATGCCATGGTGCTGAATACTGATAATGTGCTGAAACATAAAAGGATTGATTATGACCAAGAAAAATCCGGATGACTCTGTTCGTGAAGAACAATTCGGAGCAACTGAAAATGCTGCCGGAACTGAGGATACGATACATACTGAAAATGAGCTTGAAACTGGCTCTCCGGAAGATGACACTGTCAGTGTCGTTGATAAGGATAAAGTTACTGAAGATAAAGATAATGAGCTTGTTGAGGATGGAGATGTTACTGCTGGCCTGAATGAAGATGTTTCGGATGATGATTCAGGACTTCCTCCGGTAGATTATTCCGGGTATTCAAAGCATGATCTGATTGAGACTCTTGTTCTTATTATAGATAACAGGCCACCTGCTGAGATCAGGAATGATGTTGAGCGGATTAAGGTTCTGTTATTCAAAAAGTTTAAACTTGAGGCCGAGGAGGCAAAAAAGAAATTTCTTGATGAGGGTGGAAAAATTGAAGAATATAGAGCATGGGTTGATCCCGATGATGCCCGTGTAAAGTACCTTCTTGAAAAATACAGAGACAAAAAGACAGACTACAATAAGATCCAGGAAGCTGAAAAGTATGATAATCTTAAAAAGAAATATGAAATTATTGATAAGATAAAGGACCTTGTAAACAGGGAAGAATCTATCAATAAAACATTTCATGATTTCAGACTTCTTCAGAATGAATGGCATTCAGTTGGTGCCGTTCCTCAAAATTCATTAAAGGACATCTGGGAAAATTATCATCATAGCGTTGAAGTTTTCTACGATTATATTAAAATCAATAAGGAGCTTCGTGACCTGGACCTTAAGAAAAATCTTGAGCTTAAAGTGCAGTTATGTGAGAAAGCAGAGGAGCTCCTGCTTGAACCAAGCGCGATAAATGCTTTTCGTTCTCTGCAGGATTTTCACAATCAGTGGCGCGAGATAGGACCGGTACCACAGGAATCAAAAAACGATATTTGGGAAAGATTTAAAGAGGCCACAGCACAGATAAATAAAAGACATCACGAGTATTTCGAAAAACAGAAAGATGATCAGCGGAAAAACTTTGAAGCAAAGATAGCTATCTGCGAAGAGGTTGAAGCGATAAATCTCCTAGAGATCAAGAACTTCAAGGATTTTGATGAAAAAGCTGATAAAGTAGTTCAGTTGCAAAAAATGTGGAGATCTGTCGGTTTTGCTCCCAAAAAGCAAAACAATAAAGTATATCAGAGATTCAGAGAAGCCTGTGATGCATTTTTCGAAAAGAAGAGAGGATTTTATGCTGATAACAAAGGCATTCAGATTAATAACCTTCAACTGAAAACAGAGCTGTGCTTACAAGCTGAGGCACTTCAGGATAGCACAGACTGGAAAGCTACTTCCGATGCACTGATAAAACTGCAGAAAGAATGGAAGGAGATTGGCCCTGTGCCACGAAAACAATCGGAGCGGACATGGAAGAGGTTTCGCAATGCCTGCGACCATTTCTTTAACAAAAAGGCTGAGTTCTTTTCAGGACTTGATACATCATATGAAGATAACCTTAAAGCAAAAGTTGCAATAATCGAAGAACTTGAGAAATTTGATTCAGGCTCAGACGTGCACGTTGCTTTTGAACGTCTTAAGGATTTGCAGAAGAAGTGGACCGATATTGGATTCGTTCCGTTTAATATGAAAGATGAAATATCAACAAGATACAGGAATGCTATAAACAAGGAATTTGACAAACTTAAGATTGGTGACTCTGACAAAAGTATTCTGAAATATAAAACAAAACTTGACAGTCTTAAGACTAATCCAAAGGCTTCCAGAAAAGTACACAATGAGCGCGATAAATTTGTTACAAAAATCAAGCAGTTGGAAGGTGATGTTGTATTGTGGGAAAATAATATAGGATTCTTTGCAAAATCAAAGAATGCCGATGCAATGATCAGGGAGGTTAATGACAAGATTGAGAGTGCTAAGCAGATGATTAAAACCCTGGAAGAAAAGGTCAGGATCATAGATCAGTCAGGTCTTGATGATTAAAATATATAAATTCAGACAGTTAAACTATTAAATTTTCTTGCTTTGACAGACGTTAAGTACGTATTCGTAACAGGAGGAGTAACATCTTCGCTGGGGAAAGGCATTATTTCAGCTTCCCTTGCTAAATTATTGCAGGCCAGAGGATATTCCGTTACAATTCAGAAACTTGATCCTTATATAAATGTTGACCCGGGTACACTTAATCCTTATGAACATGGGGAGTGTTATGTTACTCTCGATGGGGCTGAAACTGATCTCGACCTGGGCCACTATGAACGATTTTTGAATGTGCCAACCAGTCAGGCAAATAATGTTACTACCGGACGTATATACCAGTCTGTTATTAATAAAGAGCGAAAAGGTGATTACCTCGGAAAAACTGTTCAGGTCATTCCTCACATTACTGATGAGATCAAAAGAAGAATCAAACTTGTGACTTCCGGAAACAAGTTCGAAATTGTTATCACAGAGATAGGGGGTACGGTAGGTGATATTGAATCACTTCCTTATATTGAATCGGTTCGCCAGCTTAAGTGGGAACTCGGCTCCCAGAACTGCCTGGTTATTCATCTGACTTTGGTGCCATACCTTTCTTCAACGGGAGAATCAAAAACCAAGCCAACTCAACACTCAGTAAAAGAGCTTCTGGAAACAGGAATACAACCTGACGTACTAGTGCTCAGAACTGAGAGACATCTCAATGAAGATATCAAAAGAAAAGTTGCTTTATTCTGCAACGTTGAAGAGAATGCTGTAATTGAGTCAGTTGATGTTTCTACAATATACGAGGTGCCTATAAAAATGCTTGAACAGGGCCTTGACAGTACCATATTGCGGAAACTTAATCTCCCTTATGAAAGCTCGCCACCGCTTACTGAATGGAGAGAATTTTTAAAAAAACTGAAGAACCCTGCCTTTTCTGTCAAAGTAGGTCTTGTTGGAAAGTATGTCGAGCTTCCTGATGCGTACAAGTCTATTGCAGAGTCATTTATTCATAGCGGCGCCATGAATGAATGTGAAGTAAATGTAGAATACATACACTCTGAAGAGATTACTGAAAAAAATGTAGAAGAAAAGCTTAAAGATCTTGATGGAATTCTTGTTGCTCCGGGATTTGGATCACGTGGTATTGAAGGCAAAATACTTACAGCCAAATATGCAAGACTCAATAATATTCCATTTTTCGGTATTTGCCTGGGTATGCAATGCGCAGTCATTGAATTTGCAAGGGATGTATTGAATTTAGAAGGAGCCCATTCAACAGAAATAAATCATAAAACAAAATTTCCTGTAATTGACCTCATGGAGGAACAGAAGAGTATAATTGATAAGGGAGGAACAATGAGGCTTGGAGGATATAAGTGCATAATAAGTAAAAATTCAAAGGCATACAAAGCTTATGGTGTTACAGAAATTATAGAAAGACACAGGCACAGGTATGAATTCAATGATAAGTACTTCAGCGATTTTGAGAAAAATGGTATGGTTCCCGTCGGAATCAACCCCGAATCAGGTCTTGTGGAAATTATTGAAATACCTGAACACAAGTGGTTTGTTGGAGTCCAGTTTCATCCTGAATACAGCAGTACTGTAATTAATCCGCATCCTCTCTTCGTTGATTTTGTTAAAGCATGCATTAAAGGATAACTGTTGATTTTTGACACACCTGAATAAAAATATTTTAAACTAAAATGATGGATAGAAATACGATAACAGGCATAATATTAATTTTTGTAATCTTTATTGGTTTTAGCGTGTATAACAGCAGCAAGATGAATAAAGAATATGAGAAGGCTGTTGCGGTTGCAGAGGCTTATTATAACAGCGGAGAATTTGAAAATGCAAGGGCGGAATATATTAATGCCCTCAGATTTAAACCAAATCAACCTGATGCTGTAGCAAAAATAACTGAAATAAACATAAAACTGGGGATCTCCCCTGAAGTACAGAAAACAGACTCAGCTTCTTCTCTTCCAGTGAAACAGGAAATGCCTCCGGTTAACCCTTCCGGAGTTCCTGCAGATCCAAACCAATACGGAATATTCGCACAATCAGCAACCGGTGAAAATGATTTTATTACACTCGAGAATAATAAGATTGCACTTAAAATATCACTTAAGGGTGGCAGGGTATATTCTGCCAGGCTGAAGGATTACAGAACACACGATTCATTGCCTCTTATCTTATTCTCTGGCGACTCCACAGTTTTTGGTTTTAACTTTTTTACTACTGATAATAAAGCCGTTCAGACTAATAATTTGTTTTTTAAACCGGTTTCAGACAAAAAATCATTTGTTGTAAATAGTGAGGCACAGAGTGTTGTTCTGAGATTAATGGCAGGAGTGGATAAATATATTGAATATAAATACTCACTAGAGCCTGATAAGTATGTGGTGAATTTTGATGTATCCTTTAAATCAATGGAAAACATCATTGCCTCTAATCAGAACAGCCTGACACTTGACTGGAAAATGTATATTCCACAGCAGGAGAAAGGAAGGCAGAATGAGGACAGTTATACAACCATTAAGTATAAATATTTCCAGGATGACGTTGATAATCTTAAGCTGCGCTCTAATAAAGAAGTAGAGGAGGTTGATATATCTACAAAACTAAGCTGGATAGCCTACCAGGATCAGTTTTTCTCTTCGGTGCTGCTAACTGATGATTTCTTCATAAATGGGGCTGTGTCTTCCACTAAAACTGAAGGGTCGATGAAATATCTGCGATATTTTACATCAGAGGTAGGAGTTCCATACAACCCGGAATCATCTAACTCAATACGCCTTAAGTTCTATTACGGACCCAACCATATTAATACTCTTAAGAAGGAAGGCCCTGAACTTGAGAAAATTGTTTTCCTCGGGAAGAATATAATTGGTTGGATAAACAGATATTCAATTGTTCCGATCTTTAACTGGCTCGAGAAATATATGAGCAGCTATGGTCTTATTATTCTGATTCTTACTCTTATTATTAAGATTGTTTTGTTTCCTCTAACCTTCAAGTCGTACCAGTCGACGGCGAAGATGCAGGTGCTTAAACCCATGGTTGAAGAACTGGGAAAGAAATTTCCGAAGAAGGAAGATGCAATGAAAAAGCAACAGGCAACAATGGATCTTTACAAGAGAGCCGGAGTGAACCCAATGGGAGGATGCCTGCCAATGCTTCTTCAGATGCCTATTCTCTTTGCTATGTTCAGATTTTTCCCCGTTTCAATTGAGCTTCGACAGGAGCATTTCCTTTGGGCCACTGACTTATCAACCTTCGATTCAATATTAACTCTTCCATTTACCATTCCTATGTATGGTAATCATGTTAGTCTTTTTACATTGCTGATGACTGGGTCCACATTGTTAACAATGAAGATGACAGGCTCTACTCCAGGCTCTGATCAACCAGGTATGAAACTGATGATGTATATGATGCCTGTTATGTTCATGCTGATACTAAACAACTTCTCAGCTGGTTTAACATATTACTATTTCCTGGCAAATATGATCACCTACGGACAAAATATAATTTCAAAAAGATTTATTGACTCTGATGCTGTTTTGGCTACACTCGAAGAAAATAAAAAGAAACCTGTTAAAAAATCCAAATGGCAACAGCGCCTTGAATCAGCAGCCAGACAAAGAGGAATTAACCCTCCAAAAAAATAGCCGGTAATGGCATTGTTAAAAAGAGGATATCTCAATAGCTTATTGCTGCCCCCTGCTCCCTAAAGGGGGTTCTGTAACACTTTGATAATCAAAAAGTCTCCTTTGGGGGATTTAGGGGGTTTTTAAAGAAGGAACTTTTAAGATAGCTTCTCTTTAATTGTTAAAAAAACAAAATTCTTTTTTCTTGGAAATAAAAAAGCACTAAATTTATTTCTTCAGATTATCAGGAGAAATGGGTAAAAAAGTGAAAAATAAGGATCTGGCCTCCAGACTGGGTTTATCAGGTACTTTAGTATCATTGGTGCTAAACAACAAAGCTGATCAGCATGGGATACGGAAAGATACCCAGGAAAAGGTGCTGGCACTTGCCAGGCAGATGGGCTATTTTGATATGGCAGAGAAGAATGATGTTTCCTCTCCGGTTGATGAGAAACCGGGTGTTTTAGGGATGCTGGTCCCTTCCCTTGATGACCCGTTTATTGCACAGATTACTCCGTTTCTTCAAAAAGCATTTGCCTCGATAGGTGTAGGTTTCTCAATTGTGACAAAAGATCCTGATGATCAAAGATATGACAGGCTAATTGGATCGTTCAAAAAGTTCTTCAGCGGGTTGATACTCTTTGGCGATGCTGCTGATGACCATACAATAAGAATGCTCAGGGCAATTGATTACCCGTTTATGGTCCTGGAGAAACAGGTGAAAACATTAAGACTGAATACTGTGTGTACAGATAGCATGGCAGGAGCTGACCTTGTTGTTAATCATATAAATAAACTGGGCTATAAAAATGTCCTTATTGTTGCCGACAAAAAGAATTTTAATGCAGATACAGCTTCCATTAAACATATTCTAAGTGTAATTGGTGAGAAAGAAGATATGAATGCTCCGGTTGTTGTTGAACTTGATAACACGGGTACCGCTGATGAACCTGATATTCTGCAGCTTGAGAAATTCTTTCGCCCTCCGTTCCGTGCAGATGTTATGATAATAATGACAGCCTCTCTGGTTTATCCGGTTATGGCTCTTCTCAGGAAGAAACAGCTTAGAGTGCCCAGGGATGTTGCAGTTGTTGCTATGGAAGAGGGTACTGGTTTTGACCTTATGTTCTCCCCTGTAACATGCCTGCGAAAACCTCTGGCCGGTATGGCAGTGAAAATTGTTAATATGATCTGGTCTGAGGTAAAAAACTCAGGCAAGGGTAAGTATAAAAGGCAGGTTAATATTTCACCAGAGCTCATTATCAGAAATTCCTGCGGAACAATCTGATATCTATTGATTCATACGACTGATAGTTTTCTCCTTCAGATTATACTGAGAATTAGGATAAAAGTATATCATAAAGGAAATTTATGAAAACAACTAATTGAAAGACAATAAATTATATTCATAAAACCCCTGAAGAATCGTTTGCAATTGCATTTTCTCTCTCCGAAAGGAATAAATCGAGTATTTCAAAATTTGCGCTGTTAATAACTGTTGATATCTGAGATATACAACAGGTGCATCTGATTAAAAAAAATCTATCTTTGCAATGTTTTGGTGTTACAATGAAATAATATCATTGTAATGAAAAGGGAATGCGGTTAGAATCCGCAACAGTACCCGCTGCTGTGATACCCGATCCCGCTTTCCGCGGGATGATGGCTTTCTGAAATACCTGCCACTGTTCCGGTAAAACGGAATGGGAAGGCTTCAGAAAGCTGGGATAAGTCAGAAGACCTGCCATAATGTATTAATATTCAGAGCTTTCGGGAAGAAAAGCGTCGAATCAACTAATGATTCCCACTTTCATCTTTCCTTTTGAGCACTTTGACAAGTTGTTTAACCAGTTATTTTGTATCTGTCATATTGCATTAAAATTTAGCCTTTCCCAGTGAGATATACCTTATTATATATAGCAATTTTGATCTCTCTGCAACTCAGCGGACAAATCTCATTGAGAAATGACACCATAAAAATATCTGAGGTCATAATCAGCGGAAAGAAAATTACCCGCGAACCGGCAGGTTTCAAGAGTATTACTATTGATACATCTGTACTGAGAAATTACAGTCACGGAACCCTGGCTGAAATATTAGCAGTAAACTCCGGCATATTTATAAAAAGCTATGGAATGGGAAGTGTTGCAACACCCTCTTTCAGAGGTACCGGAGCTAGTCATACGCAACTCGCATGGAACGGTATAAATTTAAATCATCCCATGCTTGGACAGGCTGATCTGTCACTGATACCTGCAGGACTGATAGATGATATTCATATATATTTTGGTGCTGCCTCTATGGTACATAATAGCGGCGGAATTGGCGGGCTGATAAACCTTGAAAGCAAATCAGACTGGAAGGATGAAACTATAATTTCAATTAACCCGGGATATGGAAGTTTTGGCCATTATACAGGTCTGCTGAAGATTAAAAGCGGAAACGACCATTTTCAGAGTGTCACAAAAGCATACCTGAGCTCTTCAGAGAATAATTTCAGATATCTGAATACAGAAATTAGTTCTGATCCTGTCTGGGAAAGAAGGAAAAATAGTCAATTCTTTCAGCAGGGATACATTCAGGAACTGTATTATCGCAATAAACAGAATCTTGCTTCTGCAAAAATATGGTACCAGTCTGCTGAGAGAAATTTGCCTGGATCAATGCTCACACAATCAAATAATTCCGGGGAAAAACAATATGATGAAGCGCTAAGGGCATTGTTTAATTATGATTTCAGTCCTAATGCTACTGATTATTTCGTTACCGGGGCGCTAACTCATTCCCGGCTCAATTATGCCAACCGTCTGGCTGGTATAAATTCAAAGAATCAATCTGAAACATTGATTTTAAAATCTGGTCTGGAGAAAACAGCTGCAGGCAATATAAAGTATAAGGTAGTTTTGCAGGAAGAACTGAATGTTGTAAAAACTACAAATTATAATGGTAACGCACTCCGCAATACAGCATCATTATCTGCATCGGCCGAAAACAGCAGGAGCAACAGGCTTGGATTCAGTATTCTGGTAAGGGAGACATTGGATAAAAACACTTTCCTTATTCCTGATTTCTCTGCGGGCCTGCAATTCAGAATACTTAAGAATTCCGACCACCTGCTTAAAGCTAATATCTCAAGAAACACAAAAATCCCAACGATGAATGATCTGTTCTGGGTTCCGGGTGGGAACAAGGAGCTAAAAAACGAATATGCCTTTATGTATGAACTGGCTTATGGGATGTCTGCCAACATATCTTCCCATTTGTCAGTCAGCTACGATCTGTCACTGTTCAGAAACAGTATTATGGACATGATACAATGGTCCCCGGGTGATTATTCGTACTGGACTGCTGCTAATATCAAAAGTGTTGTATCTGAAGGCCTTGAGTCGGATATGTCTCTGGCTTATACTGGAAATAATTATAGTTCGAGCTTATCGGCAGGGTATTCTTATACAAGCGCTTCGTCAAAAGGCTCAGCGGGTACTTATGATTCTTCTGTAGGAAAGCAGCTTATTTATATTCCAATGCATCAGGCAAATATCTCATGCCGTTTCAGCTCCATCCATTTCTACTCAACATGGGGGATTAATATGACTGGTAAGAGATATACAACAGTGGATAATTCAAAGTACCTGCCTGGCTACATCCTGAATAACCTGTCCATAGGCGACAAGGTCAATCTGAAAAGTTTTCTGCTTGACTTGAATTTTAAAATAGATAATCTGTTTAATGTAACATATCAGACAGTCGCACATTATCCTTTACCCGGCCGGTACTATTCAATAAACTTATTAATACAAAAACAAATTACCAGATGAAAAAAATTACGATTTACATTTTGCTTGTCTTGCTGACACTTTCATGTACAAAAAAAAGTGACGACACCACAGGATCATTTCTGACCGGAAGCGGAATTTTTATTTTAAACGAAGGAAATTTTATGGGAGGCAACGGTTCACTCTCATTCTATTCATATGACTCAGCAAAAATATATAACGAACTCTTTTTGAATATAAATGGCCGTCCGCTTGGCGATGTTCCAAACTCGATGATGATTGATGGCGACAAGGCTTATATTATTGTTAATAATTCTGGTAAGATTGAGGTCATAAACAGAAATACTCTTGAATCAATTGCTACAATAAATGGTTTGAAGTCACCACGCAATATCTTATTTGTGAACAGTACAAAGGCATATGTAACAAGTCTTTACTCTGATTCTGTATCCATCATTAACCTTATTGATAATTCAGTTTCAGGTTATATAAACCTGCGACGTACCTCCGAAGCAATAGTAATGAGTGGCAACAAAGCATTTATTTCAAACTGGGCCGGAGGTAATGAGGTGTTGGTTGTTAATTCTTTAACAGATGTTTTGATTGATTCTATTGTAACTGGTGCCGAACCTGAAAGTATGGTGATAGATAAAAACAACACACTCTGGGTGCTCTGTAACGGGGGTTGGGCGCGCACGAATTATGCTAAACTTACTGGTATTAACGCACAAACAAATGCTATTGTAACAGAAATTGAATTTCAATCACTGCAAACATCACCATCATCCCTTCAGATAGATGGTGCCGGCGAAAATCTTTACTATCTTGAATGGGGTAGCGGAGTATTCAAAATGAATATTTCTGCATTAACTCTTCCTGTGGCCCCTCTTGTTCCCGAAAATGGTCATAGTTTTTATAAATTGGGGGTAAACCCTGTTAACGGCGATCTGGTTGTTACTGATGCCCTTGATTATCAGCAGAAGGGAAGTGTATTGTTATATAGTAAAGACGGGACACTTATCACTACAGAAACGGCCGATATTATACCGGCTATGATATATTTCAAGTTAAATGATAACTTTAATGCTGAATGATTCTCTTAATAAAACCTTACCTGCAAGTGAAGATTTTTATTTGTGGATTAATTTGTTTCACGTTATTCCTGATTAATTCATGCAGTGGCAATAAAGCCCCAGTTAGTGCTGATGTTAAACATGGCTGGACAGAGACTGTCACCCAGGCAGAAAGATTTACTATTCTAAAGAGGGATGGTTATACTGAAATAATGATCATTAATCCATGGCAGGGAACCGATGATCATAATATTGTTTATCAAATTGTTAAGAGGGGCGAAAAAGTACCTGAAGGAGTTGATTCAGCCACAGCCATTTTTGTTCCGTTGAAGAGGATAATTTGCATGTCAACAACACATCTTGCAATGATCTCAGCACTGGGAGAGGAGAACTCAGTTTATGGAATGTCGGGTGTCAGGTATATTTTTTCGGAAACACTCACCAGGTATGTGGATAGTGGTCAGATAGAAGATGTTGGGTATGAGGGTAACCTGAACAAAGAGCTTATAATCAATTTAGATCCCGATCTGATAATGATGTACGGTATTGGCAGCGAATCTGCCGGATATGTCGGAAAAATTAAAGAGCTGGGCCTTAAGGTGATGTTCAACGCTGATTACCTGGAAACCGACCCACTGAGCAAATCAGAGTGGATAAAACTATTCGGGGTGCTTTATTGCAGAGAGGCAAAGGCTGATAGCATATTTCAGGCTGAAGTTGAAGCATATAAAAGCTTAAAAACTGAAATAAGCAACAGGATAACAGGCAGACCAAAAGTAATGCTTGGTTTGCCATTTAAAGACACCTGGTATATTTCACCAGGTAATTCATTCATCAGTAGGTTGATAAGTGATGCCGGAGGTGATTACATCTGGAAAAATACAGTCTCATCGGTTTCTATGCCATACGGGATTGAAAATGTTTATCTTGGAGCATTAAAGGCTGACTTCTGGCTGAATATTGGAACTGCAAATAATAAAGCTGAGATATCTGTTGCTGACCACAGGTTGACGGAGTTGCCATGCTTTAAAAGCGGGAAACTTTATAATAACAATAAAAGGATCAGAGAGAATGGCGGGAATGATTACTGGGAGTCGGGAAGTCTTTATCCCCACCTGATCCTTAAAGATATAGCTTCAATTCTGCATCCAGAGCTGTTTAACGAAAAAGAATT
>JFJP01039025.1_pt1 | contig 19612 bp, 14 predicted proteins | sample 431651 | NCBI WGS metagenome assembly JFJP01 (sample SAMN02602958, study PRJNA72255) | Microbial mat metagenome, whole genome shotgun sequencing project. | biome: fresh water; feature: sink hole; material: water; isolation source: purple microbial (photo- and chemosynthetic) mats found in...
GATTCACATTTTATCTGCTTCCCTTATGAAACGAGACGTACAGGAATTTACGCCTGTGGTGGCGTGCGTAAGGCTGAAACCATGGAAGAGGCAGTGGATGATGCGACAGGTGCAGCTTTAAAGGCTATTCAGTGTATCGAATCAACCGACAGAGGTGTTTCGGTTCACCCTCGTTCCGGGGATGCTACTTATCCTGAATTTTTCATGCAGAGATGTACGCAATGCAAACGGTGTACGGAAGAATGTCCGTTCGGTGCATTGGATGATGATGAAAAGGGTACGCCGCTGCCCAATCCGACACGGTGCCGTCGCTGTGGAACATGTATGGGCGCTTGCCCCGAGAGGATTATCGGCTTCAAAGATTATAATATCGATCTTATCGGCTCGATGATCAAATCGATAGAGGTCCCGGAAGACGATGAAGACCGTTTACGGATTCTCGTGCTGGTTTGTGAAAATGATGCATATCCTGCTTTAGATATGGCTGGTATGAAGCGTTTAGGAATAAGTCACATGGCTCGTTTCATCCCGGTTCGTTGTCTTGGTTCAGTCAATATGGCCTGGATCCGGGATGCACTCTCTGCCGGAATGGACGGAGCAATGTTGTTGGGATGTACCTACGGCGACGATTATCAATGTCACTTTGTCAAGGGCTCGGAGATCGCTAATAAGCGTATGGAAAATATTGGTGATACCTTGAAAACCCTGGGTCTTGAACCTGAGAGATGTGCGGCAAATCAAGTGGCAATAACAGATTATGATAAAATACCGCAAATTATCAATGAGTTCGTAGAACAGATTGTTGAGATGGGACCGAATCCGTTTAAAGGCTTTTAGGCTTTTATTGGAACGAACCTGCACCAGTCATATCTCATATCTTCTGGTGCAGGTTCTTGATTTTTTGCGCTATCGCTTCCGAAACAGCATGTATTTTTTGATATTTAGCAGGAGGATGAAATGATTGTTCAACCTGATTTAGAATTTATAAAATCCCTCAAGGAGGCCGGTGGTGACACTCTCAAGAAGTGTTTCCAATGCGCAACTTGTTCGGTTATGTGTCCACTTTCGAAGGAGGGAAAACCTTTCCCACGCAAAGAAATGATTTGGGCGCAATGGGGCCTTAAAGAAAAACTGGTAACTGACCCTGATATCTTTCTCTGCCATCAGTGTGGTGATTGTACAGCAAATTGCCCGAGAGGAGCAAAGCCGGGGGATGTCTTAAGCTCTATTCGGGCTTTCGCCTACACGTTTTATGGGTGGCCGGCACCTCTCGCCAAGTTGGCATCGAGTGCTAAGGGCTTGCCGATTCTGATAGGTCTTCCGGTGGTAGTTATTTTCATTATGTGGGCTTTATCCGGGGCAATGCGCTTCCCGACAGCTGAAGAATTTGCAAGTCATGGCTACCAGCAATTTTTCGGCACTTGGGACTTCCGCTGGTATGCAAAAAATATTTTCTTTATTGTTCTTATAATGGTTCCTTCGCTAGGTTTAGGGCTATTTTCGGCGTTTAAAGGCATCAGCACCATGTGGAAGTCTATGTCTGCAGAAGCCGGACTGAATAAAGAATACCGACCCGCTATCGGCCAATTTGTTACAGATTTCATTTGGCCTTCTTTGGTTGAAATTGTCAAGCACAGCCGATTCAAGGAATGTAAAACCAATATCGACAGAGTGCAGGGACATCTGCCTCTCATGCTTGCTTTCATTGGTTTATTTATCGTCACCTGCTGGTCTCTCTTAAAAAATGATGTACTTGGCCTTTTTTGGCATTCTTTGCACGGACCCTTGCCTCTGACGGACCCGTTTAAAATTCTTGCCAACGTTTCTGCCATTGCACTTCTCTTCGGCATAGGTGTGCTTTGGTCCAACCGGAAGAAGGCTGAGTCCGAACTCAACACCCAGGCAACATTTTATGATTGGTTTCTCATTTGGGAGATTACCGCTGTAGGTGTTACCGGTCTCGGCTCAGAACTTTTGCGTTGGGCGGGAATGCCGGTTCTTGGATATATCGTGTATTTTCTCCATCTCGTCTCAGTAATGATGTTGTTTCTCTATCTTCCTTATACCAAATTTGCTCATCTCCTTTACAGAACTGCTGCATATACTTTTGAAAAGTATCGGCAGAGCTCTTACAACAGTGCAGTATGAGTATACCAGGAAATAACTAGAAGAGTATTTTCGTTGAGAGGGTAGTCTTTTTGTTCAAAAGCTCGGTCACTCGCTGACCGAGCTTTTTTCGTTTCTTATCCCGGGTAAATCGTTTCGCTGCCTGAAGATGTTGGCTAAAGAATTATGAGTAAAAAAATATGTTGAATTACGAAAAGATTGTGAGTATATTCTTCCGTCTTGTAAGCTGGCGTAGCTCAATGGTAGAGCTCCTCACTTGTAATGAGGTTGTTGTGGGTTCAATTCCTATCGCCAGCTCCAAAAAAATATTACTTTACAAAGTGGAAAGAAGAGTTTAAAGAGACGTGTCTTTTCAGGCATTCTCCATGGAGGGGTTCCCGAGCGGCCAAAGGGAACAGACTGTAAATCTGTCGGCTCAGCCTTCGGAGGTTCGAATCCTCCCCCCTCCACCACACTCTTCTGTTTTGCAAAGAAAGAGATACCCTGAGCGGGAATAGCTCAATTGGTAGAGCATCAGCCTTCCAAGCTGAGGGTCGCGAGTTCGAGCCTCGTTTCCCGCTCCATTATTTTCATCTTGTGTTGTGCTAGGCGCCCACGTAGCTCAGTTGGTAGAGCGCATCCTTGGTAAGGATGAGGTCACCGGTTCGATTCCGGTCGTGGGCTCCATGTTAACACCGGTAGCAATCATAGAAAAAATATTCAACGGCCTGAGGAGACAAGAAAATGTCGAAGAAAAAATTTGAAAGGACAAAACCGCACGTCAATGTAGGTACGGTCGGACATATTGATCATGGTAAGACCACATTGACCGCAGGCTACATTCACTGATTTCTCCGAGATCGACAAGGCCCCTGAGGAAAAAGAGCGTGGTATCACCATTGCCACAGCGCATGTTGAATATGAGACGGTAAATCGTCATTACGCTCACGTTGATTGTCCGGGCCATGCGGATTATATCAAGAATATGATTACCGGTGCGGCGCAGATGGACGGAGCTATCCTGGTTGTTGCCGCAACCGATGGTGCCATGCCGCAAACCAGAGAGCATATCCTGCTTGCTCGTCAGGTCGGTGTTCCTGCGATTGTCGTCTTTTTGAATAAGTGCGATATGGTTGACGACGAGGAGCTGATTGAGCTGGTGGAGATGGAACTTCGCGAGTTGCTGGATAAGTATGAATTCCCCGGCGACGATGTTCCGTTCGTCAAGGGTTCAGCTTTAAAGGCTCTTGAGAATGCTGAAGATCCCGAATCGGCAAAATGTATCTGGGAGCTGATGGATGCCATCGATTCCTATATTCCTGAGCCGAAGCGTGAAGTTGATCAACCCTTCCTCATGCCGGTGGAAGACGTGTTCTCAATCTCCGGGCGTGGCACTGTTGCCACCGGCAGGATTGAGCGGGGTGTTATTCATGTCGGCGATGAGGTTGAGATCATCGGCATCAGGCCGACGACGAAGACTACCTGTACCGGTGTTGAGATGTTTCGAAAACTGCTTGATGAAGGCCAGGCAGGTGACAATATCGGTGCTCTTCTTCGCGGAGTCAAGCGAGAAGAGATTGAGCGAGGCCAAGTTCTTGCCGCCCCGAAATCGATCACTCCGCACACCAAATTCAAGTCGGAGTGTTATATTTTGAGCAAGGAAGAGGGCGGGCGACATACGCCGTTCTTTAATGGATATCGTCCGCAGTTCTACTTTAGAACGACCGACGTTACCGCTGTTGTGAGTCTTGAACCTGGGGTTGAGATGGTTATGCCCGGCGACAATATTTCCGCATCAGTTGAGCTCATCACTCCGATCGCCATGGATGTCGGTTTGCGTTTTGCCATTCGAGAAGGCGGACGTACTGTTGGTGCCGGCGTTATCAGTGAAATTATAATTTTTTATATGGGAAAAGTCAATGAGAGATATCGTAACCCTCGCATGTGGAACATGCAAACGGCGTAATTATACGACCACAAAGAATAAGAAAAATACTCCCAATAAGCTGGAATTCAGCAAATATTGTCCCTTTTGTAAAGGACACACTCCCCATAAAGAAACTAAATAGTCAGCGTGCAGGCCAGTAGCTCTAATGGTAGAGCGCCGGACTCCAAATCCGGAAGTTGGGGGTTCGAGTCCCTCCTGGCCTGCCAGTAGTATTTTCATGATTATTACGCAGTTGATTTACTCAGCTTGAGCAGTTCAAAAGTGACGGTACGGAGAAATGTGATGCCATGGCAGCGAGCACGAAATCAAAAAATCCCAACGCTGTGAAGACGGAAGAACCTTCACCATTTTCGCCGGCGGAAATTAAAAAATTTGTTGGTGAAGTAAGGGCGGAATTTTTAAAAATTGTCTGGCCCGATAAAAAGACTACCATGGGATTAACTGGGATTGTTGTCACACTTACCATAATAATGTCGTTGTATCTTGGGTCCGTCGATCTGCTCCTAGGAAAACTTATTGGAATGTTTTTGCGTTGAGACAGGAGAAAAAACATATATTTTTTTGTAGTTTCAATGGTAGCTTTATATAACTTTTTAATTACTTACAGGTCACATGGCTAGACAATGGTATATACTTCAAGTTCATTCAGGCTTTGAAGAAAAAGTAAAGGCTACTCTTGAGGAGCGGATAAAGAAGGATGGTTTAGAGGAACAATTCGGTGAAATTCTCGTTCCGACAGAACAAGTGGTTGAGATGATAAAAGGATCACGCAAGACATCTTCTCGCCGATTCTTTCCCGGATACATGCTTGTGAGTATGGATCTTAATGACCAAACTTGGCACACAATCGGAGATGATCGTGATCCCGTTCCCTTGTCGGATACTGATGCTGCTAAAATTATTGGTAGAATACAAGATGGGTCAGAAAGACCTCGACCGAAGGTCGTTTTTGATGTTGGTGAGGTGGTAAGAGTAATAGATGGTCCGTTTGCAAATTTTCAGGGGATAGTTGACGAGGTTTTTCCAGAGAAAGGCAGGGTAAAAGTCATGGTATCGATTTTCGGTCGCGAGACGCCTGTAGAACTAGAATTTGTACAAGTATCGAATACTTGATAGTGTTATGAGTTTGTCACTTCCCGATAGGGTTATAAAAAATATCAGGACGGGAAGTATTGAAATAATAGTTAGTTGGGGTAATTAAAATGGCTAAAAAAGAAACGGCTTACATTAAATTACAGATACCGGCCGGTAAAGCTAATCCGTCTCCGCCGATCGGTCCTGCTCTGGGACAGCGCGGCGTTAATATCATGGAGTTTTGTAAAAGTTTTAACGCCAGGACTCAAACACTGGGTGATACAATAATTCCAGTTGTTATAACTGTTTATCAGGATAGATCCTTCACTTTTGTTACCAAGACGCCACCTGCATCCATATTGCTGATGAAGGCTGCCGGGTTGAAGAAGGGTTCGAGCAATCCGAAAATTGATCGTGTGGCGGAAATCGGAAGAGATAAGATTCGTGAAATCGCAGAGCTCAAAAGGCCGGATCTGAATGCTTATGATGTGGAAAGCGCCATGCGGATTATTGAGGGTACTGCGAGAAGTGCGGGAATTACCATTATTGACTAACGATATTTAAACTTTGATACTGCAGATAGGGGGAATTCTTCCCTATACATGTAGGAGGCCTCAATGCCGAACCACGGGAAAAATTATAAAAATAAGATGCAAGCCGTTGATCGATTAACACAGTACAGTGTCGAAGACGGTATAGAATTGGTGCTTAAATCAACATACGCAAAGTTCGACGAAACTTTTGACGTTGCCATGAAACTCGGTGTAGACCCAAGGCATGCTGATCAAATGATTCGCTCTTCGGTTGCTTTGCCGCATGGAACAGGAAAAGTCACTCGAGTCCTTGTTTTCGCCAAAGGTCCGAAAGAAGCTGAGGCATTGGAAGCTGGTGCGGATTATGTTGGTGGTGATGATCTTGTTGAAAAAATTAAGGAAGGATGGCTTGAGTTTGATAAAACTGTTGCCACTCCTGACATGATGGGTGTTGTTGGAAAGATCGGCCGAATTCTTGGGCCGAGAAATTTGATGCCGAATGCAAAATTAGGAACCGTTACCTTTGACGTGGCTAATATCGTTCGGGATATTAAGGGCGGTAAGGTGGATTTCCGCGTCGACAAGGGTGGGATTATTCACAGTGGAATCGGTAAGTTGTCCTTTGGAAAAGAAAAAATGCGTGAGAATCTTTTAGCATTTGTACAGCGAATAATTCAACTCAAGCCATCGACAAGCAAAGGTATTTACCTGCGTTCTATTACCATTTCCTCAACGATGGGTCCGGGTGTTAAACTTGATCCAATTGCTTTAAGGACCTTGCTCAGCTAGTATCTTTTAGAATTGTTGTGCTTCAGTAATTTTTTTTAAAGAAAAGGTTACTGTTTTAATTATATATTTTCCTTCGAAAGAAGGAGCTTCGAAGTCGAAGACAGCAGGCACAATTTGTTTAATCGTGCTAGGACGACCTGCCGAGACGAAAAAATGTTTTTTTATCGTACCGAATTCAGATCAGCCATGATGACACGGTCGTACCTGCTGTTACCCAACTTTAACTTAACCTAGGAGGAGTGCTTTGAATCGTGATGAAAAAGTGACGATTGTCTCGGATCTAAATGAATCATTTAGCCGAGCAAAATTCACAGTTGTCGCTGACTATTGTGGTTTGAAGGTTTCCGAATTTCAGAAGATTCGCGTTGAATTGCGAGGCTGTAATTCGGAAATCCGTGTAGCCAAAAATACTCTCCTGAAAAGAGCAGTTACGGATACAAGTAATGCCGCGTTGAGTGATGACTTCGCCGGCACTACTGCGGTTATCATGGCGTATGCAGATCCTGTTGAACCCGCAAAGGTTGTGACAAAGTTTGCAGACGACAATGAAAAGTTTAAAATCCGAGCAGCGGTTCTTGATGGAGAAAAAATTGGAGTGGATAAGCTTATAGCCCTCTCCAAGTTGCCAAGCAAAGAAATACTGCTGGGACAGTTGTTGTCGACATGGAAAAGTGTTCCAACTGGACTCGTTCAAGTTCTCAATGGTGTTCCACGTACTTTTCTTTATGCTTTGCAGGCTATTAAAGACCAGAAAGAAGCAGCGGGTAATTAACAGGTATTCTGAAATATTAATGTTCCAATCTTTTAAAAGAGGATAATGATCATGGCTGTAACCAAACAAGATGTAATAGATTTTATTGCTAACATGTCCGTTCTTGAGCTCTCCGAGCTTATTAAGGAATTCGAAGAGAAATTCGGAGTATCTGCTGCGGCACCTGTTGCGGTTGCGGCTGTAGGCGCTGTTGCTGCTGAGGCCCCGAAGGAAGAAAAAACTGAATTTGACGTAATTCTTGCCAGTGTCGGTAGCGAGAAAATTAAAGTCATCAAGGAAGTTCGTGCTGTAACAGGTCTTGGATTGAAAGAAGCGAAGGAACTTGTTGAGTCCGCGCCTGCCCCCTTAAAAGAGGCCACCACCAAAGAAGATGCGGCTGAGATTAAGGCTAAGATCGAAGCTGTGGGCGCAACTGTTGAGGTTAAATAGTTGATAATAAAGATGTTGTTCATGGTTTGAGCAACAGCTGCCTGATAACGACACGCTACGAGCTTTGCCTCGTGGCGTGTTGTGCTTTATAGGCAATCAATAATAAATCAACGTACTTTTCAGATAGAAGTTGGACGTAGTTCAGGTGAGAAATGAGTTAATTTGTGTAGGCAAACTAGCAAAAAGGATATTACCATGCTCAATTTTCATGCTTATGTTCTTCCTGGATTTATTTTCTGTATCAACTCTCGTATTCAGTGTCAGCACATCTCCACGTAAGCGCTGCGTCGCTTATCTCCGCCCGCAAACTGTGTAGCTCGTACATAATGCATGTCGAGCCCGTTTATTACTAAAATACTATAGTACGATTCTTAGGCAATTTCGAGGACAATTATGGAAAGAGTGAGAAAGAACTTTGCCACGGCAGAGACCATCCTGGAACCGCCACATCTAATTTCAATGCAGCGTCTTTCCTATGAAAAGTTTCTTCAAATGGATTGTGATCCCGACGAAAGGGAAGAATATGGATTGCAAGCTATTCTGAAAAACGTATTTCCTATAAACGACTTCAATGGGCTTTGTTCTTTAGAGTTCGTAAAATATAAATTTGGTGTTCCCAAATATACGGTCAATGAATGCCTGCAGCGTGGCATGACGTATGAGATACCGCTGAAAATTGTCGTTCGCCTTATTACTTTTGATGTTGATGAAACCACTGGGGTCCAATCGATTCGTGATATAAAAGAGCAGGAAGTGTTCCTCGGTTCTCTTCCACTCATGACCGGTGATGGGGTCTTTGTCGTTAATGGAACGGAAAGAGTTATTGTCTCGCAATTGCAGAGATCGCCGGGACTCTTCTATACCCATGATAATGGGAAAAGCCATTCGAGCGGTAAACTACTGTATTCAGCACGTATTATTCCAGTTCGCGGCTCATGGATTGATCTCGAATTCGATATAAAGGATTTCCTTCATGTGAGAATCGATCGGAGAAGGAAGTTTCCGGTCACCACCCTCTTGAAGGCCTTGGGCTACTCTTCGGAGGAGTTGCTGGAGGAATTTTACCCGACGAATCTCGTTGTCAAAGACGGTGAGGTCTTCAAGGTAAGTTTTGATGCTGAACTGGTGAAAGGTCAGCGTCTTGAATTTGATATCGTAAATCCGCAAGATGGTGAAGTACTTGCGAAAAAGGGTAAGAAAGTCTCTAAGGTTCTATGTAAAAAATTGGAATCTGTCGGCATTCATTCTCTTCCGATTGCGCCGGAATCACTGATAGGCGAAACGCTGGCCGGTACGATTGTAAACGCACAGACCGGTGAAATTCTCGCTGAGTGTAATACCGAACTCACCGAATCCTTACTGGATATTCTTGCAGCCAATGGTGTTGATGAGTTCAAAATTTTGCATATAGATGGCGTGAAATTTTCAGATTCATTTAGCAAAACTTTAGCTCTCGATAAGGCTAAAAGCTCCAAGGACGCCCTCATTGAAATTTATAGAAGGTTACGGCCATCCAGTCCTCCCACAGCGGAAGTGGCTGAGTCGTTCTTTCAGAATTTGTTTTTTAACCAGGATTTGTATGATCTTTCCGAAGTCGGCAGGTATAAAATAAACGCCAAACTTGGTTTGAATATAGATATTTCCCATAGAGCTCTCACCAAAGAAGATATTATCCATTCGGTTCGACATTTGGTCCGCTTGAAAGACACCCAGGGTGGGGTAGATGACATAGATCATTTAGGAAATCGTAGGGTCAGAACCGTCGGTGAACTCGTCGAAAATCAGTATCGTATGGGTTTAGTGCGCATGGAAAGAGCGATTAAGGAACGAATGACGCTCCAGGATGTCGAGACGCTGATGCCCCACGACCTTGTTAATCCGAAACCGATTTCGGCCGCGATAAAGGAATTCTTCGGCACCAGTCAGCTGTCTCAATTCATGGATCAGACAAATCCCTTGTCGGAAGTTACCCATAAACGGCGCTTGAGTGCACTTGGACCCGGCGGACTTTCGCGGGAACGTGCCGGTTTTGAGGTGCGCGACGTTCATCCGACACATTACGGCAGGATCTGCCCGGTCGAAACTCCGGAGGGCCCGAACATCGGATTAATCGTTTCTTTAGCTACCTATGCGCGAATTAATCCCTACGGTTTTATTGAAACACCTTATCGAAAGGTGGAAGATCGAATCGTCATGAAGGATGTCAAGTACCTCAGTGCCTTACAGGAACAGAACCAATACATAGCTCCGGCTCTTACTTCTGTTGATGAAAACCATCGAATTGTCCCTGAAAATCTTATTGTTCGGGAAGATGGAGAGGTACTGACGACGGTAACCGAAAATGTTACCTATATGGATATTGCCCCCAATCAAATGATCAGTATCGCCGCGTCGCTTGTTCCCTTTTTGGAAAATGACGATGCCAACCGTGCTCTCATGGGGTCGAATATGCAAAGGCAGGCGGTTCCTTTAATGGTTACTTCGGCTCCGCTTGTCGGAACCGGCATGGAGCGGTATGTCGCCAGAGATTCCGGAGCCTGTTTGCTTGCCGCAGGAGACGGCGTTATTGAGGAATCTGATTCCAACCGAATTGTTGTCAGATACGATGCGCCGGGAACCGATGGGTTTGATACCGGTGTGGCTTTGTATCGCCTTGAAAAATATAAAAAATCTAATCAGAATACCTGCTTTAATCAAAGGCCCATAGTTTTGCCGGGTACCCGTGTTAAGCAGGGAATGGTGCTGGCCGATGGCCCCTCCTGCGAAGCCGGTGAACTTGCTATCGGCAAGAATGTCACCATCGCCTTTATGCCTTGGCGGGGATTTAACTTTGAGGATTCCATTCTTATTAATGAAAGACTTTTAAAGGAAGATACCTTTACCTCGGTGCATATAGAAGTTTTTGAAACTATGGCCCGAGACACCAAATTGGGCAAAGAAGAGATAACTCGCGATATCCCCAATGTCAGTGAGGAAACTTTAAGAAATCTTGATGATTCTGGAATTGTCCGTATTGGTGCCGAGGTTAAGGCGGGAGATACCCTGGTGGGGAAGGTCACGCCAAAAGGTGAGACGGTATTGTCGCCCGAAGAAAAACTTCTGAGGGCCATATTCGGAGAAAAGGCTCAAGACGTAAAAGATTCTTCCTTACGTGTCCCGCCCGGTATCAGTGGTATCATTATTGATGCCAAGGTATTTTCTCGAAAGGGTGTTGATAAGGACGAACGGTCGTTGCTCATTGAAGATCTTGAGATTGAGAAGCTTAATCAAGACAAGGTGGATGAGTTACGCAGTTTGCGCCGAGGTGTGTGTCGAGAGATTGGTAACCTCCTGGAAGGTCGCACTGCGAAAACCGATATAGTCGACAAACATGGCGAGGTCATTGTAAAGCTTGGTAAAAAAATAGCGGCTGAGCAAGCGGAACTTATCGGCTTTGAGCGCTTACGTGATATCGATTTTTCAGAAAAAGCGAAACACATTGATCTCATTGACGCCGTTTACGAACGATACGGCAAACAGGCAAAACTCATTTCCGAACGGTACGATGGTATTATCGATCGCATGAAAAAAGGTGATGATCTGCCTCCCGGTGTTGTCAAAATGGTCAAGGTTTATGTTGCAACGAAACGTAAACTCTCCGTGGGCGATAAGATGGCTGGACGACATGGAAATAAAGGTGTTGTCTCCCGGCTTCTTCCCGAAGAGGATATGCCGTTTTTCGCAGACGGTACAGCCGTTGACATAGTTCTCAATCCCCTTGGCGTTCCTTCTCGTATGAATGTTGGACAGGTCCTTGAAGTTCATCTCGGGTTTGCTGCTAAAAGGCTTGGGGAACAGCTTCAGGCGCTGGCACAGCGTGAAGCGGTCGGTGAAATTCGCACAAGGCTGCAGAAAATTTATTCCGCCAATGAATTTAAAGCGTTAACTGAAGGGAAATCCGATGAAGAAATCATAGAGTGGGCCCGGAAACATTATCGTGGCTTGCATATGATGACCCCGGTTTTCGATGGTGCTCCAGAAGACTCGATAAGAAGGTTGTTGACCGAAGCCGGGGTAGATGAAGTCGGCCAGGTGCAGTTGTACGACGGTCTTACCGGTGAACCCTTTGCAAATAAGGTGACTGTAGGAGTCATGTACATGCTGAAACTCCATCACCTTGTTGATAATAAGATTCATGCAAGATCTACCGGGCCATACTCATTGGTGACCCAGCAGCCGCTTGGCGGTAAGGCGCAATTCGGCGGCCAGCGACTAGGTGAAATGGAGGTTTGGGCGATGGAGGCTTATGGAGCTGCCTACACCCTCAAAGAGTTTTTAACTGCCAAGTCCGATGATGTCGAAGGCAGAACTGCTATGTACGAGCGGATTGTTAAGGGTAACAACTTTTTAACAACGGGCCTGCCTGAATCATTTAATGTTCTTGTTAAAGAACTTCAGGCCCTTTGTTTAAATATGGAACTCATTGAAGAATAAGGAAGGGTGTTCCTAGAGTCTGTAATGGAACCCTTGGTCCGGTGTCATGTGAAAACATGATTTTTTCTGTCTCTCGCAGCAGGGAAGATGCCGGAAAAATCCTTTCAAAATAAGGGAGAGGTGATTTCGTGGAAGAATTGTTCAATTTTTTTCAAAAACCGAAAGCTCCAGTCAAGTTTAAAAGTGTGAAAATTTCTCTGGCTTCCCCAGAGAAAATCATGGATTGGTCACATGGTGAGGTCAAAAAACCTGAAACCATTAATTATCGGACATTTAAACCTGAAAGAGATGGTTTGTTTTGTGCAAAAATCTTTGGACCGGTAAAGGATTTCGAGTGTAATTGCGGCAAATACAAGAGAATGAAGCACCGCGGAGTTGTATGTGAAAAGTGCGGTGTCGAGGTTATTCAATCCAAGGTTCGTCGTGAACGACTCGGTCACATTAAACTTGCCGCACCGGTCGCGCATATCTGGTTTCTCAAGAGCCTGCCGAGTAAAATTGGCGCTGTTCTGGACATGACCTTGAAGCAGCTGGAAAAAATCCTTTATTTTGAGCAATATGCAGTGATTAATTCCGATGTTGACGGTATGCCCGTCGGCTCGCTGCTTACTGAGGAAAAATATCGTCAGGCGTTGGAGGAACATCCGGGTCGCTTTCGTGTCGGCATTGGTGCTGAGGCTATCAGGGAGTTGTTGTCGGCCCAGAATTTAATCTCTCTGTCGGTACAGCTCCGGGAAGAGATGCTGGCAACCAATTCTCAGACTAAACGACAAAAATTAGGGAAAAGGCTCTTTGTCATTGAGGCCTTTCGTGACTCAGGCAATAAACCTGAGTGGATGATTCTTGAAGTTATTCCCGTACTTCCTCCGGATTTGCGACCACTCGTGCCCTTGGAAGGTGGTCGGTTTGCCACCTCGGATCTTAACGACCTTTACCGGCGAGTTATCAACCGCAACAATCGCCTGAAAAGACTTTTGGAACTTGACGCTCCTGATATCATTATCCGCAACGAAAAAAGAATGTTGCAGGAGGCAGTCGATGTTCTTTTCGATAATGGTCGCCGGGGGCGTGTTATTACCGGGGGTAACAAGCGTCCGCTCAAATCTTTGTCGGACATGCTTAAAGGTAAGCAGGGACGTTTTCGTCAAAACCTTCTTGGTAAGCGGGTTGATTATTCCGGTCGTTCAGTCATTGTCGTCGGTCCGCATCTTCGCTTGCATCAATGCGGTATACCTAAAAAAATGGCTTTGGAGTTGTTTAAGCCGTTCATTTATAACAAATTAGAAAGCAAAGGCTATGTCACCACTATCAAGAGTGCAAGAAAGATGGTGGAAAAGGAAGTCAAAGAGGTTTGGGATGTTCTTGAGGAAGTAGTCACTGAATACCCGGTAATTCTTAATCGAGCACCAACCTTGCATAGGCTTGGTATGCAAGCTTTTGAGGCCATGCTTATAGAAGGTAAGGCTATTCAGCTGCATCCTTTGGTATGTATGGCATTTAACGCCGACTTTGACGGTGATCAGATGGCGGTGCATGTACCGCTTTCGGTAGAAGCACAAGTCGAAGCTCGCGTGTTGATGATGTCGACCAACAACATTCTTTCGCCCGCCAACGGTGAGCCGGTTATCATTCCCTCCCAGGATATTGTTCTTGGGCTCTATTATATGAGCAGGGAGCGGATTAATGTGCCGGGCGAAGGCAAGGTCTTCAGTTGTGTCGATGAGGCCATCATCGCTTATGATTATGGTGAGATACATCTGCAGGCCAAGGTTAAGGTACGGAAGAACGGAGAATTGGTTGATACGACTTTAGGGCGTATCATGCTTGGCCAGCTGTTACCCGAATCGGTGAAATTCGAGGAAGTAAATAAGGTTCTGACGAAAAAGGCCTTAGCTAAGCTTATCGATCATACCTACAGACATGCGGGCACGAAAGAAACCGTTATTCTTGCCGACCGGTTAAAAGATATTGGTTATGAACATGCCACTCGCGCCGGGATATCCATATGTATCAATGATATGAAGATTCCCCTCAGTAAGGAACAATTTGTTGAGAAGGCCGAGACCGATGTTCTCGACGTTGAACAACAATACACCGACGGTCTCATTACCTCGGGGGAAAAATACAATAAAGTTGTTGATATTTGGTCTAAAGTTACCGAAGATGTGGCGAACGCCATGATGGATGAAATTAAAGTCGATTTCTTCCTTGATAAGGATGGAAAAAGGGTCGATGGCCCAAGCTTTAACTCGATTTTCATTATGGCCGATTCCGGCGCCAGGGGCTCAAGGGATCAGATCCGTCAGTTAGCAGGCATGCGCGGTCTTATGGCAAAACCGAGTGGCGCTATTATTGAAACCCCCATCAAGGCAAACTTTCGTGAAGGACTTGGTGTTCTTGAGTATTTTATCTCAACACACGGTGCTCGTAAGGGGCTTGCCGATACTGCCTTGAAGACTGCCAACTCCGGTTATCTTACCCGGCGATTGGTGGATGTTGCCCAGGAGTCGACAATTGTTGAAGCAGACTGCTTAACCCTGGACGGTATTATTGCCGAACCGTTGATGGACGGCGGTGAAATTATCGTACCCCTCGGTGATAGGATTCTCGGTCGCGTCGCCCTGGATGACGTTGAAGATCCTTTTACCGGCGCCGCCATCGTTCAGGCCGGAGAGGAAATAACAGAAGATATCGTCGAAAAAATTACTGCTTCAGGTATCGACAGAGTTGCTATTCGCTCAGTGCTCAGTTGTCGATCGAAACGTGGCGTTTGTGCAGCCTGTTACGGCCGTGATCTTGGCCGTGGTCATATGGTCAATCCGGGAGAGGCTATTGGTGTCATTGCCGCCCAGTCCATTGGTGAGCCGGGAACGCAATTGACGATGCGTACCTTCCATGTCGGCGGTACTGCAAGCAGGTCGGTCGAACAGGCGGAATTACGAACGAATATCGGTGGTACTATCGCCTTTAATAATCTCCATTCGGTTACCAATGCCGAAGGCACTAAAATCGTCATGAATCGTAATGCAGTTATTGCGGTTAAGGATGAACTCGGCCGTGAAAGAGAAAAGTTCAAAGTAAATTATGGCGCACAGCTCCTTGTTAAAGAAGGTGAAGTAGTGGCAAGGGATACCATTCTTGCCGATTGGGATGCTTACACGATTCCAATTGTGGCTGAAGTTGGTGGCGTTATCAAATACGGTGATATTATCGAAGGTGTAACGATGCAGGAGAAGGTCGATGGTGTCACAGGTCGATCATCCCTGGTTATTATCCACACCTCCACGGGATCTCAGCTTAACCCTCGTATTTCCGTTAAAAACGATCGTGGTAAGACGGTAAAAATGCCTGATAGCGAAACATACGCACGCTATAGCCTGCCCGTGGGATCGATCATTTCAGTCAGTGAAGGTGATGTCATCCAGCCGGGTACAATCGTTGGAAAAATCCCTCGAGAAACGACGAAAACCAAGGATATTACCGGCGGTTTGCCGAGGGTCGCAGAGCTCTTCGAAGTACGCAAACCAAAAGATCCGGCAATTATCTCAAAAATCGACGGAAAAATCAGTTTCGGCAAGGAGTTGAAGGGTAAACGCCGCGTCATCGTAACACCTGAATATGGTGAAGCGCAGGAGTATCTCATTCCCAAATCAAAGCATGTTATCGTCCATGAAGGTGACTATGTCCAGGCAGGTGAGGCCTTAATGGAAGGGACCATTGTTCCCAACGATATTCTTTCCGTTCTTGGGGTAAAGGAGCTTGCTAAATTCTTGGTCAATGAAATTCAAGAAGTATACCGGTTGCAGGGTGTAAAAATTAACGATAAGCATATTGAGGTTATCGTCCGACAGATGTTGAAAAGGGTCATGATTACCTCTTCCGGTGATTCGAAATTTATGATCGGTGAACAAGTGGAATGGTGGAAATTTGAGGAGGAAAGAGATCGGCTTATCGTTGAGGGTAAAAAACCGGCGGTCGCTGAACCTCTGCTCCTTGGCGTAACGAAAGCTTCTCTTTCAACGGAGAGTTTTATCTCGGCGGCATCTTTCCAGGAAACAACCAAGGTTTTAACCAACGCCGCGGTTGCCGGTCGCATTGATGAATTGGCCGGTTTAAAAGAGAACGTAATTATGGGACGGCTGATTTCTGCGGGAACGGGGCTTGAGGGCAATCATTCAGGCCGGTGATCAACACATCGAGACGTTTTTTTCCTTGACACTACAGTGCCGTCAGGGTAAATATGACCACTTTCGAGTTTAAATTGAGTGTGCAGCTCTGCAGCTATGAGAGATAATCTCAATAAATGGGTATGTAAACAGGAGCAGTTAAGGTAATGCCAACTATCAATCAACTTGTACGGATCGGGAGAAAGAAGTCTGTAAAAAAGACGAACACTCCAGCTTTGAAAGGATCACCGCAAAAACGCGGAGTTTGCGTTAGGGTTTATACCACAACTCCGAAGAAGCCGAACTCGGCTCTGAGGAAAGTTGCCAGGGTCAGGCTGACAAATGGAATAGAGGTAACCTCGTATATTCCCGGTATCGGTCATAACCTCCAGGAGCATTCGGTGGTCTTGATAAGGGGCGGCAGGGTCAAGGATCTTCCAGGCGTAAGGTATCACATTATTCGCGGTACGCTTGATACGTTGGGCGTTTCCAATAGGCGTCAGGGACGTTCAAAATATGGAGCAAAGAAATCCTCTTGACGGATTTCTTTTTGTTGAGAGGTTAAAGCATGTCACGAAGAAGAACTATAGAGAAACGACCGATTGATCCGGATCCCCGCTTTAACAGCGTTTTGGTTGCCAAGTTTACCAACGGCCTTATGGAGCGCGGCAAAAAGACTCTGGCGCAGAGAATCTTCTATGATGCGATGGACGTCGTTCAGGACAAGGTTAAAGATGATGAGGCTTTGGCCATCTTCGAGGGAGCAATGGAAAATGTGCGTCCTCGGGTTGAAGTAAAGTCAAGACGCGTTGGTGGTGCGACCTATCAGGTTCCCATGGAGGTTCGCCAGACGAGGAGGAATGCCTTGGCGATTCGCTGGATTATCAATTTTTCGAAATCAAGATCCGGTAAATCGATGGCGGAAAAACTTGCCGCTGAGTTGATCGATGCTTTTAATAACAGGGGCTCTGCTGTAAAGAAAAAAGATGATACTCATCGTATGGCTGAAGCTAATAAAGCATTTGCACATTATAGATGGTAGCCCCCGTGGGGAGGATCTTGTTGGAGCGTTAGTGGTTTCCGGGTTTGGGGCTTGCTGAAGTAGTTTAAGAAGAATTAAGAATATTATGGCGGCCCATATCAGTTTAACGGATGTGCGCAATATTGGCATAATGGCCCATATTGATGCAGGTAAAACGACAACAACCGAAAGGATTCTCTTTTATACCGGAAGGTCTTACAAGCTAGGCGAAGTCCATGAAGGAACAGCCGTCATGGACTGGATGGAACAGGAGCAGGAAAGGGGTATAACAATTACCTCGGCAGCCACTACCTGTTATTGGAATGATAAAAAGATTAATATTATTGATACTCCCGGGCACGTCGACTTTACAATCGAGGTTGAGCGGTCTCTAAGGGTATTAGATGGGGTTGTTGCAGTTTTCTGTGCTGTCGGAGGCGTGGAGCCTCAGTCGGAAACTGTTTGGCGCCAGGCGGATAAGTATCGTATTCCGCGAATAGCATTTATTAATAAGATGGATCGCATCGGTGCCAACTTCGACCGTTGTGTATCGATGATCAGAAAGAGGCTTGGCGCCAACCCTTTACCTATCCAGCTACCGGTAGGTAAAGAATCAAACTTTGAGGGTATCATCGACCTCATTGAAGAGCGAATGCTGGTGTTTGACGAGCAATCGCTGGGTCAGGAAATTGTTGTAAAAGACATTCCTGCCGATTATCAAGAGAAATTCACGGCCGCACGTTTGATGCTCCTGGAGAAGTTGGCCGACTTCGATGAGGGCATCATGGAAAAATATTTAGAAAATCACCCGGTATCTGCGTCCGATATATATACTGCTCTTCGTCATGCTACTTTATCACTTGATATTGTACCCGTAGTGTGCGGAAGTGCTTTTAAAAACAAAGGTGTGCAGCCTTTACTCGATGGTGTTATTAATTTTCTTCCCTCTCCACTTGATGTGGACAGTGTCGAAGGGGTTGGAATCACCGGAGAAGTAGTTAAGAGGGAATCAGACCCAAAAGAAAAACTCTCAGCGTTGGTATTTAAATTGATGAGTGATTCTTTTGTGGAGAATCTCGCTTTTGTCCGAGTGTACTCCGGCACGCTGAATGTTGGGGACAAGGTATACAATCCTGTTAAGCAAAAACAGGAAAAGATATCTAAACTCATGAAACTGCATGCAAATAAACGCGAGGAAGTGCCGCAGATTTCGGCAGGAGATATCGGTGCTATAGTCGGGTTAAAATTTACGACAACCGGAGATACCCTGTGCGAAAAGGGTGATCATATCATTCTTGAAAGCATGGATTTTCCGGAACCGGTCATTGGAATAGCTATTGAGCCTCAAAGCAAGGCGGAAGAGAAAAAGCTACACGAATCACTTGCTAAGATAGCCCTTGAAGATCCTTCCTTCACGGTTTCCAGTGACAACGATACCGGGCAAATGATTATCTCGGGCATGGGAGAGCTTCACCTGGAGATAATAGTTGATCGTTTGCTGAATGACTTTAAAGTGGGCGCGAATGTTGGGAAACCGCAAGTTGCTTACAAAGAGACCATTCAGGTTCCAGCAAAAAGTGAAGGTAAGTTCGATCAAATGACCGGTGCTAAAGGACAGTACGGTCATGTGGTCATTGAAATAGAACCCCTAGAACGTGGTTCCGGGATTGTTTTTGAAAGTTTGGTTGATAAAGAAATTATTCCCGAACAATTCCTCACCTCCATTCGACGAGGGATTGTTGACAGTTTAGATTCAGGCCCGTTGATTGGCTATCCTTTAACCGACATTAAAGTGAAGCTTGTCGGCGGTTCTTATCATGATGAAGAATCGACCGAAATGGCTTTTGGCGTAGCCGGGGCCATGGCGATCAGAAGAGCAACTTCTGAAGCTGAGCCGAAGTTGCTCGAACCTATAATGAATATTGAGATTACAACACCGGAAGAATACATTGGTGATGTAATTGCGGACTTAAACAGTAAGAGGGGGAGAGTTGTCGATATCCAAGAGGATGCGCATCTCCACACGATCAGAGCTCATGCGCCACTGGCAGAGTTGTTCGGCTACTCGACTTCCATAAGGTCTGCAACCCAGGGGCGGGCAAATTTCACAATGCAATTTTTACAGTATGATGTGGTACCGGCAAACAAAGCTGAAGCAATAGTTAATAAAATTAGAGGAATTTGATATTCAAGCATATTGAGGAAAAATCATGTCGAAGAAAAAATTTGAAAGGACAAAACCGCACGTCAATGTAGGTACGGTCGGACATATTGATCATGGTAAGACCACATTGACCGCAG
>JFJP01038111.1_pt1 | contig 19611 bp, 16 predicted proteins | sample 431651 | NCBI WGS metagenome assembly JFJP01 (sample SAMN02602958, study PRJNA72255) | Microbial mat metagenome, whole genome shotgun sequencing project. | biome: fresh water; feature: sink hole; material: water; isolation source: purple microbial (photo- and chemosynthetic) mats found in...
CCGCCAAGAAGTTTAACATCGGCTTCTATAAGATGAAAAACCGCTGCAATTTTCCAGGCAGTGGCTTCTTTGGCTGAATCAACTGAACTTCTTGTAAGGTTATGTGCTTCAAATTTACCCTCTTTGCATTTTACAATAGCCAGGTTATTTGATGTTTCAACAAGACCTTTCATGGCCTGACTCATTCTGACGACGCCGCATGGACAAACGAATACAGCTCTGATTATTCTGTATTGTTCTCCGGGGTTCATAACTTTCGCAGGAAGTGAAACTTTTTCAGCCGTAAATTTCAGATCAGGTTCTGTGTCTGAGAATTCGGCTTTGTACATAAGTTCATAACCCTTCACAAACTTTTCAAAATCCAATGATTTAATTTCAGGTACAAGAACAACAGAATAAGATTCTCTTGGGATCGCGTTCCGAAGGTCCCCTCCTGCTGCTTCCGCAAGGCGAATACCAAAATCAGATTCAGCCTGCATGAGGAATCTGAACATTATCTTGTTGGAATTTGCTCTACCCAAAGCAATATCAACACCTGAATGACCACCTTTGAGGCCTTTGGCAACTATTTTATAGGCAACCATGCCTTTAGGGGCCGTTTCTTCGCCGTAAGTTTTACTTATGCTAACGTCAATGCCACCTGCGCAGCCGACATAAAGTTCACCTTCATCTTCTGAATCGAGATTCATCAGGATATCGCCTTTCAGAAGACCTTTCTTCAATCCGAATGCACCTGTCATTCCGGTCTCTTCATCAATAGTAAAAAGAGCTTCAACCGGTCCGTGTACAAGCTCTTTTGATGCAAGAACAGCCATTGTTGCAGCAACCCCAATGCCGTTATCTGATCCGAGTGTTGTACCATTTGCCCTTACCCACTCTCCATCAATAATAGTTTCGATTGGATCTTTGAGAAAATCATGTTTCTTATCACTGTTTTTCTGAGGAACCATATCGAGATGAGTCTGGAAAATAATTCCCTTACGGTTTTCCATTCCTTTTGTAGCTGGTTTTCTGATAATTACGTTACCAACTTCATCAATTATGGTTTCAAGATTATGCTTTTTCCCGAATTCCTTCATATACTCAACAATTTTTTGTTCATTTTTTGAAGGACGGGGGATCTGAGTTATTTCATGGAAATAATTCCACACCTGTTTCGGCTCAAGTTTTTGTATGTCGCTCATATTCAATAAGTTTTATTGTTTCATTTTAAGTCATTAAAATTAATATAATTTGCCAATAAAAACAATGACAAATCAGCATATCTATAACATTTCAGAGCACTATTTTGTTTCTTTTAAAATTGTAACAAAAACTTAATCAGGTTAATACTTTTTAGTTTGCTCATTAAGTGTTAATTTGCATCCGTTAAACAGTTCTGGCAAGACAAAGCATAAAACAATGCAAATGAACCAGTTATCGAGCAGTCGTCAATCAAATTCCGGAAGATTCTCCCTTTTCAATTCTAAAAACAAATCCAAATGACATTTTTATACATTGTTGTAGCACTTGTTCTGATATTCGATTTTATAAACGGATTTCATGATTCAGCCAACTCAATAGCAACAATTGTCTCGACGAAAGTTCTGTCCCCGTTCTCTGCCGTTCTTCTGGCGGCATTTTTTAATTTTATTGCTTTTACAGTTTTCCCACTTAATGTTGCAACTACCATTAGTGGAAAAATCGTAAATCCTGATGTAGTTAACCTAACTGTAATAGCATCAGCACTTGTAGCAGCGATCACATGGAACTTGCTAACCTGGTGGTGGGGGTTGCCATCCAGCTCATCCCATACCCTTGTTGGCGGACTTGTAGGAGCTGCAATAGCAGGAGCCGGAATAAGTTCTGTTGTGTTTGCCGGGTTGCTGAAAATCGTGATCTTTATTGTAGTAGCACCCGTGATGGGTATGATAATGTCATTTCTTATTTCATCAATAGTTCTGCATATTGTTAAAAGGTCGTCCCCATCAGGCGTTGATAAACATTTCAGAAGGCTTCAGCTGTTATCAGCTTCGGCATTCAGTCTTGGTCATGGAGGCAATGATGCCCAAAAATCAATGGGTATTATTTGGGTTGCATTGATGGTTACAGGACTAGTAACAAAAAATGATGAAATTAAAAATCATATGTGGATTATACTTTCATGCCAGTCGGCTATTGCCCTAGGAACACTTTTTGGAGGATGGAGGATTGTTAAAACTATGGGGCAAAAAATAACCAAACTCAAACCTTTTGAAGGTTTTTGTGCAGAGACTGCCGGAGCACTTACACTGTTTGGAGCTACCCACTTTGGTATTCCGGTGAGCACCACCCATACGATTACTGGAGCGATAATTGGTGTTGGAGCTACAAAAGGTGTTTCAGCTGTAAAATGGGGAGTTACAACAAAAATATTTTGGGCCTGGATTTTAACAATCCCTGTTTCGGGAGTTATAGGTGCAAGTATGTATTACTTTCTCAATTGGGTTTTGTAATGTAAATTTTTTAAATCATTTATTATGAATCTTGATAAACTATTGAAGATCTTTGTACCAACAGATCACGCATTCTTTCCATTATTTGTTGCTGATGCTGAAAACCTCGTTAAAGCAGCTGAGCAACTTAAAAATCTTGTATCAAAAGGTACCTTTGAAGAGAGAGAATTAATAAATCTTGAAATCAAGAAATTAGAACATGTTGGTGATGAAATAACAAACAAAACTTATGAACAACTTAATAAGTCATTCATCACACCTTTTGACAGGGAGGATATACATCAGCTTACAAGCAATATTGATGATGTTGTTGATTCAATTAATGGGATAAGCCGAAGGATATGCCTTTACAAACCCAAGATTATTAATCCTATTTTTATCGATATGGCAGAACTTATTCTGCATGCCTCGAAAGAAATAGAAATTTGCATTAAACACCTCGAGCATGCCATCGACAAAAAAGCTACTATTCTCAACTCATGTAAAAAGGTTAAGGATATTGAACATAATGCCGATGAGCTATATTTTAGAGGGATACAAGATATATTTGAAAATGAGCCGGATGCCAAGGAAGTAATTAAAAATAACAAAATTCTTGAAAATCTTGAAAGGTGCGTTGATGAGGCTGAAGATGTAACTGATACAATTCAAACTATCCTCATAAAGATGGCATAGAACATAAATAGATTAACGAAAGCGCGTAACTCCCCTGGAATTACGCGTTTTTCATTTAACAATAACTTAATCTAAATGAATCATTAATGGATTATCTCTGTAACCATTACACTTTACTTTTGTCGATGTAATATATCAATAATGCTTACATGAAAAAGTCGAAAAAAGAGAGTAAAACAGAGAAAGCACCCAAATCTGAAAAAGAAAAAAAAGCCAGTAAATCAAAAGAAAGTCAGATTGAACCAACCGAAGAGGAGATACGTGAAAAGGCACTGGAAATATACTACCAGAGAACAAATCGTGGAGAAGAAGGCACTGCATTAAATGACTGGTTGATGGCTGAAGAATGGTTGAAAGAATAAGAGACATTTCGGAGAAATGGGGACCATGGCCTTTGTTTATAAGTGCTCTTGCCGATGCATCACTGCTTCCAATGCCTGTCACTACAATATTTCTGATTTTGATTGCCGGTAATCCCAAAGATGCTTTTAAATATACAACCTTTGTTATTCTTGGGACAATGGCCGGTTCTCTGGCAGGATATTTATTTGGTCATTTTGCATGGCTAAAAGAAAATGGGGAGAATACCGCATTGGCACAGTTTATTGCAGGCAATATTCCGGGTTTTTCAATAGATTTTTATGCTAAAATAAATACCCTGTTTAATAAATGGGATATATGGGTATTATCAATTGCTGCCACAACACCAATTCCTTATGGATTCTTCTCAATTGCATCAGGAATTTTCAATATAAATGTTTTAGCATTCAGTACAATAACACTTTTAAGCCATAGCATTAAATTCATTTTCCTTGCATTTCTTACATCCAGGATAAGATATGAATCAAGCAGATTAAAAGTGTTTTTTCTATCTAAAGGAATGAAAGGAAAGACTGCATGAACAATTTGATGCTTCAGATACAATTAAAAAGTATTCAATCGTTGAAAACCCAGTCATCAGGACCAGGGTTTATTAAATCAGTTTTAGAAAAGTTTGACATTAAATATAACGTCTCAGAGAGTTCAAAGGCAAACATCCCTGCTACTGGAGCTTTCATAATAATTGCCAATCACCCCCTGGGTATTATTGATGAACTCATACTTTTAAGAATATTATGTGAAAAAAGGTCTGATTTTAAACTATTCGGAGGCAATTACCTCAATCAGATCAGTTCTATCAATGATCACATTATACCAACAAACGCAATTGAAAACACTGGTTTCAACCAGATTTCTTACAATGGTATTAAGGCTGTATTCAAGCATATATCAGCAGGGAGTCCTATTGGAATTTTTCCATCAGGAGAAGTATCATCAAAATTAACAGACAGCTTAAAAACGAATGATAGACAGTGGCAAAAAGCATCAATCCGGTTTATCCAAAAAGCAGGTGTTCAGGTAATTCCGGTTTTCATTAACTCATCAAATGGTAATCTGTTTAATATTATGGGACAAATGCATCCCCTTTTAAGGAGTGCAAAGATTCCCTCAGAAGTACTTAATATTGGCAGACAATCTTTAGAGATAGTAATTGGGAAGCCAATTACAACAAAAACAATTGAATGTTTCACTACAACAAATAGCCTTAGTGTATTTCTTCGGGCCAAAACCTATTTCCTAAGCAATTCTGTCACAATTGAGACCTTTTTCAATGCAGCAATGCGTAAAAAGGAAGAGCCGAAGCAGAATATCATAGAGCCTATTGATCCGGAATTATTACTTACAGATATTAATCAAATATCTGAGGAGTGTTTCCTATTCACCAAGGGGAATTATTCAGTGTATTGTGCACCATTTAATCAGATCCCGAATATTATCAGGGAAATAGGAAGACTGAGAGAGATTACTTTCAGAGAAATTGGTGAAGGAACAAATAAAAGCATAGATCTGGAGCAATATGATATCTACTATAATCATCTCTTTATCTGGGATAATGAAAAGAAAAAGATTGCAGGTTCATACCGAATTGGAAAAGGAAAAGATATTTTGAATCAATATGGCAAGAATGGCTTTTACATCAGTTCACTCTTTAAAATAAAAAAGGGGTTTTTAAGCGTTCTGGATAAATCACTTGAGCTTGGTCGTTCTTTCATTGTCATGGAATACCAACGCCAGCCTATGTCACTGTTTCTTCTATGGAAAGGAATACTATGGTATCTTATTAAAAACCCTCATTATCAGTATCTGATCGGGCCAGTGAGTATTAGTAATGATTATTCTAAGCAATCAAAAAGCCTTATAGAACAGTTTATAAAGGAAAACTATTTTGACTTTTCATTGTCAACATTCATTGTTCCAAGGAACAAGTTCAAAATACCAAAAGGTATTTATAATTCGAACAGGATTATTCTTGAAGGGATAGATGACGACATAAAAATTCTTGATTTATGGATAAAGGAGTTTCAACCCGGACTGTCAGTACCCGTTCTTATTAAAAAGTATCTCCAGATGAATGGAAGAATAATCGGGTTTAATATTGATCCCGATTTTAACAATTGTCTCGACGGATTAATGTTTGTAAACATTTCCGACATACCTGCAGAGATGATTGAGACTCTTGCAAAAGAACTGGAAAACAGTCAGTTAAAAGATAGATTCCTAAACTAAAAGAGAGTCTTTGATTGACTCATGTTTTTCTTTCCTGAATGATTCAATAGTTTGAATGATCCCGTTATAATAAGTAGTTGGTTTAAATTTAAAAAAATCGTTGAATTTGGTTGAATCAAAATAATAACTGTTTTCATACTGATACAACATCTCAAATGATTCGTTAGTATTTTTATTAAACATGCCAGCTGCCTTTATCATCCACTTGTTCAATACATCATATCCGTTATTAACTCCAAGAGCATTAGCAATTGTATGTATGAATGTTTCTCCGTCAATCGGGTAATCAGTTGGCAAGTGCCAGGTTTGCTGGTAACACTCCTCTTTATTATACAACAACATAAGCGCCCTGGCACAGTCGATTGTATATGTAAATGAATGTGAAACACTTGCATCCATCATCCACTGAGCCCTTTTATTATTGAGAAACTTATCAAATACCAGTATATATGGAATGCTTGATTTTGTTGCAAAGGGACCGTAGAAATCAGCCGATCTTGCTATTATTGCTTTAATATTATTTTTAGTGATCTCACTCTCGAGCATCATTGCAATTCTGGCTCTTACTTCTCCTTTTTTGCTTGCAGGATTATATGGAGTAGTTTCAGTCATTTTCCCTGCTACTTTCCCATACATGTAAACATTATCGAAAAAAATCAGTTTTGCATTCTCGCTTTTACAGGCATCGATGCAATTGCGCATGATTTTTGGCCATTGTTCAAACCAAATTTTTGAGTCGTACGGCAGACCAACACAGAGATATACAATATCAGAGCCTTTAATACTTTTCAGGGCATCATCATATATTGTAAGATCTGCTTTTACGGTTTCTGTTCCGGGAATCCAGTATTTACTTCTGGAAACCAGTCTGACATCCTTGTAGTTTTTCAACAACTCATATGCAAGTGCATTCCCTATAGCTCCTCCAGCTCCCAGAATTGTGTGTTTCATATTATAATGCTTTATTTTTTGTGGCATCAGCTAAAATAATGCATTCTAATTTATTATTTATCTGTATTTCATACACTTAACAAATACTTAATTTTTTCTTAACATTCTGTTATTTACTTAACAATAGATTCTTTATAAAGCAACAACTGTGTAGTATCTGTCGGATATATTTGTTCAAACAATTAAGAGAAGATGAATAACCAGAATTCCGGATTATCGGAAAAAAAGAAAGATCAGTTGAATAGTTTAATTCTTGAAATGGTTCTGACTGTATTCGTAGTGACTTCCGTGATGTTTTGTCTTTGGCTCCTTTTTCGCTGAATTCTACTTATATGAACACTTCAAACTCAATTTCGCCAATCCTCAGAGAAAAATTCTGGCTTATATCAGCTGACATGGGCTATGGACATATGAGGGCCATTTACCCTCTTAAGCCGCTAGCAATCTTTGAAGAAATAGTCATTGCAAATAATTCTCCCTGCGCCACAAAAAAGGAAATAAAACTCTGGAAAAAAATGCTCAGCATGTATGAGTTTTTATCAAGGGCCGGTAAAATACCATTAATAGGAGTTTTACTTACTGGTTTTCTCGACAGGCTTCTTTACATTCCAAAGTACTATCCAATCAAGGATCATTCAAAACCAACATCACAGGTCAGATACCTGAAAAAAAGGATAAATAATGGGTTATGCAAGGGTATAATTGATGAGATCCAAAACCCTGAACTTCCGATAATAACTTCGTTTTATGCACCTGCAATAGCCTGTGAAATAGCGGGTAAAAACAATGTTTACTGCATAATATGCGATACTGATTTAAGCAGAGCCTGGGTCGCCGAAGATCCTTCAGCAAGCGTAATAAAATACTTTGCATCATGCAGTGAGTCAGTTCAGAGATTAAAATCATATGGCGTCACTGAAAATAATATTCTATTAACCGGATTTCCTCTTCCACTGGAACTTTTAGGAAACCGTCAGCTCGATGTTCTTCTTAGAAATCTATCACGCAGATTAATTAACCTTGATCCTGACGGAAAATTCAATAACCTGTACAAACACAGTGTTAATGCATTTATTCCAGAGAGTGTTTCATCTGATAATAAACCAAATAGCAAAACAAACCAGATAACTATCACTTATGTTGTAGGAGGTGCAGGTGCTCAGAAAGAAACAGGTGAAAAAATTGCCTATAGCCTTATTAATGCTATATACACCGATCAGGTCAGACTTAATCTTGTTGCCGGCACAAGAGTTGAATTGAGAGATTATTTCAACTCAGTAAAGGATGATATTGCTCCCTCAGGTGATAATATTCAGGTAATCTGGGCAGAAAATTTCGAGGACTATTACTATCAGTTTAATAATTGTCTTCAAACAACCGACATCCTATGGACAAAACCCAGCGAACTCTCCTTCTATTGTGCTCTCGGAATACCTATTATAACTACCCCTGCAATTGGTCCGCAGGAAAAATTCAATCGACGATGGCTCAGGGAAACAGGAGCTGGATTCAAACAAAAAAATCCTGAATATACTGAACAGTGGCTTTTCGATCTCATCAGAAAAGGGAGACTGGCTGAGGCAGCCTGGCTTGGATTTCTGAAAGGCAGAAAATACGGAACATATAACATTATGAACTATTTTGAGAAGGGCAGCTTTACTTCAAGTAACGACCCGTTATACCGGTAACTATCAGTATTAACACAATACATAAACTATGAGCAAATATCTTTTCTTATACTTAAAAACCGGAGGTGGTCATCTTGCTCCGGCAAAAGCAGTGGCGGAAAAAATAAAAGCAAAAAGGAAGGGAAATGCCGAAATAATCCTGTATGATGGCCTTTCTGAGTCAAAATCCCTTGCAAAAATAATTATAGAAGACGGCTATAAGAATGCTGTTAACAAGGCAGTATGGACATTTGAATTTTTGTATGCCCTTCACAAGATAAAACTTGTCTCAATAATTACATCAAAATTAGTTTCGCGATACATAAAACCAGGTTTAGAAAAGCAGATACTTACACTGCTGCCTAAGAAAATAGTAATATTTCACTTTTTCCTTATTAAACCGGTTGACGAGATTATCGAAAAGTACAATCTGGATATTCCTGTTCTTACAGTAGTTACTGATCCTTTTACAGCCCATCCTATCTGGTTCCTTAAAAAAAATCAAAATTTTATAGTATTCAGTGAGATGCTGAAGGAAAAATGTATACGCAAGGGAATCAGTGAAGAGAATCTCAAGGTTTTCCCATTTGTTCTCGACAGGAAATTTTCTCAAAAAATAAGCGATTCCAAGTCCCTGGTTATACGCAAAACTCTTGGATTTGAGCCTGATTCAAAGGTGATTCTGATAATGGGTGGCGGTGATGGAATGCCCAGAGGGAAAAAAATACTCAAACGGCTCATAACAAAAAATATGAATGCAGAAATAGCAATCGTTTGTGGCAAGAATAAAGACTTATACAGCCATGTTATGAAGCTGAAATCAAAGTATGAAATAGAAAATCTAAAAGTATATGGCTATGTAGATTTTGTTCACTCACTTATTAAGATTTCCGATGTTGTAATAACAAAATGCGGAGCATCAACATTTATGGAGATTCTACTTATGGGCAAAGTGCCATTAATTAACAATTACATCTGGGAACAGGAAAAAGGAAATATGGAATTCGTGTGCAATAGTAATATGGGTATACTTGAGAAAGACACAAGAAAAATACCGGAAGTACTCAACCGTTTACTAACTGACCATGAATTCTATAACTCTCTCAGAAACAATATTAAGAGTGCCTCAATAAGTAATGGCGTCGGACAGGTTTCTGAATACATTTTAAAGTTTAATGCATAAACGATTTCTTATGAAAATACTTGTAATTTCTGATTTACATATTGATACCCGGGATAATTTCGGGACTTTTCAATGGGGTGAGATGGATCTTATAATGCAGATAGAAGGCATTAGAGATATCCATAACATTGATAAAGTAATATTTAATGGTGATGTTTTTGAATTGTTTAAGTACACTTATGATGATATCGTAAAGGCTAACCCAATTCTGATGAGGTATTTTGCTGATAATGATTTTATTTTTATAAAAGGGAATCACGATATAGTAAGTGATTATGGATTAAATTCTTATAGCATAAAGAACTCTCAGGGCCAATCAATACACATTGAACACGGACATAATGCAGATTGGTTGAACGGAACCAGGTTTGGCAGATCAATCGGGAAATTTGGTCTGTCGCTACTGAAAAAATTGACTCATTCAAAAGCAATGATGAAAATATACTTTAAGATAGTTGCCATTGAAGATCAGATTAACCACATACCAAAGAAGTACAATACAATCAAATATCTTTCCTATGCCCTGAAACTGCTGAAAGAGCATGATATAGTTATTCTGGGACATACACACAAACTTGAATCACATCATACCTATTATCTAAATAATAAAAAGCGTTACCTTAATTCAGGGTCATGCTCAATGGGTAGATTCCAGGGAATTATTATGGATACAGAAACACTTAAATATGAATTGATAAAGGAGAGTAAAGAGTCAATAATAAACTCGCTGCAAAGTGTTTATGCAATCTGAAGATAGCTCTAAAATTCCTGATCAGATACCGATTCCACCGGTTTTAGCGACAGATTATCTGATTTCTTTCCTAAAAAATGACCGATAGTCTCAATCAGCAAGTCAATTCTGATTGGTTTTGCCAGGTAATAATCACAACCTGCCTCAATACACTTCTCCCTGTCACCCATAATAGCATAGGCTGTTGTTGCAATAATCTTAATACCAGCATTCTGTGACTTGATTTTCCGGGTAGCTTCATAGCCATCCATAACAGGCATGCGCATATCCATCAGAACAATTTCTATGTCATTCTGTTCATTTAAGATTTTGAGGGCCTCACTTCCATTATACGCCCGTATAAGACACATTTCAAATGATTTAAGGGCCTCACGCAGAAGCAGGAAGTTATAATCCACATCTTCTGCAATCAACAGTTTTTTCCCTTTAAAATAACCATAATCTATTGGGCTTGAAGAGACATATACCTCGTCGAACCTTATTTTTTGATTAACCGAGAAAGGAATCTCAAAATAGAAAATAGAACCACAGGCAGGAAATGACTCAACCCAAATTTTGCCTTTAAGAAGCTCAATAATGCTTTTGCTTATTGACAAACCAAGACCGGTTCCCTCATATTGCTTATTATTGACCTCCTCAATTTGAGTAAATCTTTCAAAAATCATTTGTTTCTTTTCAACGGGAATTCCAATGCCTGTATCTTTTACAAAAAATTCAAGCATATTATTTTCAGTAATCCGGTACCCCAGCTCAACAACACCTGCAGCCGTAAATTTTATTGCATTATTTACAAGATTAATAAGGACTTGTTCCAATCTGTATGGGTCAGAATTGATGTATAAATCAGTATCTTCATAATACTTAAGCACTCTGATTTCAATATGCTCCTTTTTCTTGTTCTTCTTCATTTCTGATGCCTGCACTCCAATTTTATTCATCAAAGAGTTAAGATTGAAATTTGAATAAGCAATCTTTAATTGACCAGATTCTATCTTGGCAATATCAAGTATGTCATTTATTATTTTTAGCAAAAGATCGCTGCTGTTACTAATATATTCTGCATATTCTAATCTTGATTTATTGTCAAGATCAGGTTGTGACAAAATCTGGGAAAATCCAACAATAGAGTTCATCGGAGTACGGATTTCATGAGACATATTAGCTAGAAATGCCGATTTAAGCTTATCTGCCTGTTCAGCTTTATGTTTCTGATCCTTAAGTTCTTCGGTATAACGCATTTTTTCAGTTATGTCTATAATTATACCTCTCAGTCCAGAATACGAATTATTTGTAATTATCTTGTTAACATAAAGTAGTACAGGAAACTCATCACCATTTCTTTTCTTTGCAACGTAGTCAATACCAGAAGAATTGTCATTATCGTACAACCTGTCAAAATCAGTATTAAGTATCTCTGATATTTTGAAATAATTCTCTAAAACATACTGATCATACCCGAATGTTTCAATCAGTGTTTTATTGAAATAGGTTAAGATACCATCAGAGTTTATCTCAAAAACACTTTGAGGTAACAAATCTGCCAGATTACGGTATTTGGCTTCGTTTTCTTTCAGAGCAGTCTCAGCATTATTTCTTTCTATTTCTCTCAGATGAAGCTGTCTGAGCATGTTTCTAAACTCCTTAATAAGAATAGAGATCTCAATATCAGATTTTTTAAACCCCGGAAATTCAGTTGATTTAAAGTTACTCTCAGTAACTTTTGATATAAAAGCTGAAAGTGATTTCAGAGGCTCAGTAATATGTTTGGATAAATAAATGCATAAAATGAAGTTAGTAACCAACAATAAAACAATAAACACTATCGCATTTACTTCCAGCCTTTTAAACATGGAGTTCTTCTCCAGGTAAGCTTTATTGTTTATTTGTTCAATTGCTACTTCAGACATCCTTATCAGTTTGCTCAGGCTCTGAATAATACCTGCATTTTTATATAGTCCGATTTTCTCTTCCAGTTCTACTATGTTGTTAAACTTTTGCATGTAATTGTTTAAAATACCAGTGATTGAATCTTTAAATGGCAACCCCTTGTTTATTCCTGCATTGATATAATCTTTAAACCCATTACCAAGATTATTTAGTTTTGCAATATATTGCGACTCCTTTCTTATTATATAATCCTTTTCGTGACGTCTAAGGCTAAGAACAATTGTTGAGTTTATGCCGGACTCTTCAAGCATGTGTGCATAGTTTCTCATTTCTCCTTCCATCCCAAAGTCCTTAAATCCTCGTACCGTAATGTCTAACACAATTCTCTCAAATTCCTTGTTCATAGTATTAATGAAAAGAGCCAAAGTATCCAGATCAGTCTGGATATTAAGCATTGAAATATACTTATCACTTTGAATAGAGCTTAATATACCTGCAATATTCCTGCTTATTCTTTTATGCTCCTCGGTATTATAACTTTTTCTGGTTAAATGAAAGGCAGTGTCGACTGCATCATATTTAATAAAGTCGGTCTGAGTTTTAATATCTTTCATCAGATTGATATTCAACTTATTGATTTTATCAATTAAGTTGGTTATTTCTTCCTTTTTATTAAAATAATGTGCCCCGTAAAGAACAATTAATAAAATAGAAAACAAATTCAGAATTAGAAAAAACTTCAATAGTTTGCCTCTGAATGAACTGTTGGTTCTCATAAATTAATATTTGGATCAATAATAATTCATTTAAGTACCAACAAATGGGATTTGAAATTAAACTATTGTTAATAATTTAACAGTAAATTGTTAAAGAGAGGGGTGTATAAAAAATAAAAGAAACCATTATAATCTGTCATCGATCAGATCATAATGGTTCAATAAAGGTATCAGAAGGATACCTATCGTAATCAACCTATTTCTTTGCCATACCAGGACAAGTTGCGGCACAACCTGCAGCAGGTGTAGCAGAAGCTGTTACATGAGTTTTGCATGTTGCAGGATCACATTTTCCTTCTTTACATTTTGCAGGATCGCATCCCATTTCCTTGCATTTCGCAGGGTCGCATTTTACTGTCTCAGCTGTTTTTTTTGTGCTCGTTGTACTGCATGCAGCAGTTGATGGGCATGCGGCACATTCAGTCTTTGCTGTTGCCGGGCCGGAAGCTTTTTTAACCTCCTGAGGGGCAGACTGAGCATTCACAAAAAGAACAAGTACGAAAGCTGCAACCAGAACTCCTGATAAACTTAAAATTACTTTCTTCATCTTTATAGTTTTAATTATTGTTTCACATATTATGACATACAAAACTAGAAAAAGATAAAGCAGCAAAGATGCAGGAAGCCCAGTTTAATCATAGCGTGGGTATGGCAATGAACAGAATAACCGAAAACCTTTCACGTGATCAGAGAATCTGCATGGAAGTATCAAACTGCCTTCGCGAAGGAGGGTCTTGCTACCTCCTTATGAAAAACCGTGAGGAATGGGCAAGCATGGGCACCATGATTAGAAAAGATCTGAATTACTATGGAATTAATCTCGATTTTGAATTTGACGCTGAAAACCAGACTCTTACAGGCAATGGCAATTCCCGGCGGCTTACACTCAAGGAGAGCAGGATATTAAAATTACTTGCATCATCGGGCGGAAACCTTGTAAAAAGGGAAGAAGTTATGATTGAGGTTTGGGGCGAATCCGATTACTATACGGGCAGAAGCCTTGATGTATTTGTTTCCAAAATCAGAGGTTACCTAAGGGAGGACCCTTCAATATCAATTACAACTATACCTACTGTGGGATATATTCTGGAGATAAAGCCGAAATAATAACCGCAAAGTTCACAAAGTCTAAGCAAAGGACGCAAAGCCATACAGATGTTTATAAGCTCTTTGCGACCTCTTTTTTTTTATTTCTTTGCGAGCTTTGCGGTTAAAAAAAGTTTATAAACTAACTCTTTATATTCGGCAACTCAAGTCCGTATCCTTTTTTCTTATCTTCAGCTTTAAGGAGTAAAGCAAAAACGAGTGCAAGAACACCGAATCCGGCAAAGATTACCATTGGAAGAGTATAATTATAGTTCGATATTTCCACGCCATCAACCAGATGGGTACCAGTGATACAATATTTATTCAGAACCCACCCGATTAAAAGAGGAACGAGTGATAATCCAATATTCTGTACCCAGAAAATCATTGCATATGCTGATCCCAGTTGCTTTTCAGGTATTATCTTTGGAACTGACGGCCACATTGCAGAAGGAACAAGTGAGAATCCAATACCGAGTACAACTATAAGGAATATCGCAACGGGAGTCTGCTTAAGGAATGGTATTGAGAACATAACATGGACAAAAATCAAAAGCATTGCTCCAAGAATCATAATACTTGCACCTTTGCCTCTTCTATCATATATATTTCCGAAAAGAGGAGTCAGAAGCATGGTACCAAAAGGTAACAGAGCCGGAATCGAACCCGCAAACTCAGGATCCACACCGAATTTATTTACCATCAGGTCTGAGGCATATTTCAGGAAAGGGAAAACTGATGAGTAAAACAATACGCAAAGAATTGCTATATACCACCAGCCTTTGTTAGTCATTATTAACCATATATCAGATACACGAAAAGATTCTTCTTCTTCAGTGACACCACTTCTTCCGGCTTCCGCAGTAACTGATGCATCAAGTTTTTTATCCATGAATGTGTAGATAAAAAATGCAATCATACCAATACAAAGCATTATCAGACATACAAGTATAGGTGCGGCTACATTACCAAAGGCATTTGCGATCGGAACAGATGTTGACAGGGCAAGTGCAGTACCCATACGTGCGGTTGCCATTTCAAGTCCCATCGCAAGAGCAAGTTCCTTTCCTTTAAACCACTTAACTATAATCTTTGAAACTGTAATACCGGCAACCTCCACTCCTACTCCAAAAAGTGCAAAACCAAGTGCCGCAATAACAACCTGGCCCTTCATTCCCAGAATTATTGTTGAGTCGAGAGAATCTGTAGAAATAGCCCAATACTTGATTCCGGTTCCTATTACCATTATTATGGTAGCCATCTTTCCTGTAAAGCGGACACCCATCTTATCAAGGATAATACCGCCCAGAATAAGCATGAGAAGAAAAACATTAAACCATCCGTAAGCACTTGTAAAAATGCCATATTCATTACTGTTCCAAAGCAATTCTTTCTCAAGAAGTGGCTTCAGAGGCGCCATAACATCTGTCAGGTAGTATCCACAAAGCATAGTAAAGGATACAACTGCCAGCGCCGTCCACCTGGCTGCTTTAGAATCGCGTAAAGTATTTGTGATAGTTTCCATAGTTGGGTTATTTGTTTCTTAAAGAGGGGTAAATGTAAAAAATAATTTCAAGGAAACTAAACTGATCTTCCAAAATACTTGAACCAAATAATGGTCTGATTGTTGATATAACTGAATCAAAGAATGGATTAAACCGGTTTTGAAAGAAATCATTTATTTTGCATTTATTAAAACGTTAATTATTTATTATAACATATGAAAAAGACAATTATCTTCACGCTACTGGTTATCAACACCTTAGGTTTATTCTCACAGGCAACGACACTTAAGGAAGGTGAGAGTGTAAAATGGTATACGATTCAGGAAGCAGAAAAACTGATGAAACAATCTCCCCGTCCTCTGTTTGTTGACACATACACAGACTGGTGCGGATGGTGCAAGAAAATGGATAAGGAAACATTTACAAATCCTGTTATTTCAGATCTGCTAAACAAAAAATTCTATGCAGTAAAATTTGATGCTGAAGGAACAGAAAAAGTCAGTTTTCTCGGACAGACATTTATAAACGACGGAAAAGCAGGAAAAGCTCATCAGCTTGCCGTAGCGCTGCTTTCCGGCCAGCTCTCCTATCCTACTGTTGTGTTTCTTACAGTACAAAATGATGGTAAATATGCAGTTTCGCCGGTACCCGGGTTCAAACAGCCAAAAGAGATGGAAGTCCTGCTGAGTTTCTTTGCCGATAAGGCTTATGAGACTCAGAAATGGGATGAGTACCAGAAGAGTTTCAAAGGGAAAGTACAGTAATTCTGCTATTTTCCAATTATATAATTCGCCGGAAGCTGAATAACAGATCCGTACTGATATATCATTTTTCGTGTTGTAAGAAGAACCTCATCTCCAATTGAGATTTTCACATTTACAATATCAGGAACCCTGTAAAATAGCTTATCCCATGCAGGTGCTACAGGGTCTGTCATATTATCGCTTATAATAGTAAGGTCTTTTGTCTTATTTTCAGGCAAAAACTCAACGTTTACTGCCTTTACATTTGCTGATGGCTTGCTTACCACCCCTGACTGTCCTGAAAAATAAAAGAGAGTTCCCGGTTTAGAGTCCTTCTCTTTTTCAGGTATCATGCTGAATGTAAATATTTTTCTCTCCCTGAATGTTTTTCCGGTAAAAAGATCAGTATAATCCCTTTCCATCTTATTCATTTCGTTTATCGGAGCATCATTCTGAGGAAAAACTGTAGCTTCACCTGTGAGTATAAGATGTTTACCTTCCCTGAGTTCCAATAATCGCTTTGCGGCGCGCTCGGCAAGCTGCTCAGGTGTTAACTTCTTCTTCTTTTCAACTATATAGGGTATCCTTACAAATGATGAATCAATAGCTACTCTCTTATATAAAGTATCTCTCTGAATCTGAAAATACTCGTCCGACCCAAGATCAAAAGAATCGGGAGAATATAAATCGTTCTTTACTACTCCTGATTCAGTTCTGACCTGACTGAATAACTCGGGATTAAGATCAAGGATCAGTCCCTCTTTTTTGAGCGCCAATGCGTTGGACTCAAATAAAGAACTGCTTTCTATGACATAGAACTCCGAAGGGTCTATTTCCTGGTGAGACACAAGCTTAACTGAAACAAGCGACCATCTGACGGATTCCTGAAGTATTGCATCATCAATACCAAGATAATCAGCTGCATAAACTGCATATGGACCAGGCTTCTCAACAATCCTTTCAGCTTCTGCAACAACCGTGAATACTGTTCTTGGAAGCGCATAAACAAGAGTTCCTTCACGCAATCCGGAAGTATCGGAAAGCTGATGTATGCTGACACTCTGATTTCCCGTTTTCTTACCAGTGAAACATGAGGTCATGGAACTAAAAATCAGTAGTATTATTGAGACTTTTACAGATAATTTCATAGTTATTTATTTATTTATTTCTGTGTTAATAATTTAACAGATAATATTCAAACTGATCTCACCTCATTAAACGCATTCCCAAGGTTATTAATTATGTCAGAGGCTATCATTGATTCAAAACTACTCTTTCCTGCAGCCATATCACCTGCAAGACCGTGCAAATATACGCCAGCAATTGCAGCTTCTTCCGATGAAAAATCCTGAGCAAGCAAAGATAGAATTATTCCGGTAAGTACATCGCCACTGCCACCTGTTGCCATTCCCGGATTGCCGGTGGAATTAAAAAAGAGCCTTCCGTCGGGAGTTGATACTGAGGTGTTTGAACCCTTCAGAACAACAATACAATTATAGTCGTCAGAGAATTTAAGTTGCTTCTCAATTTTTTCAAATCCGTTTGAAGATCTTCCTGCAATTCTTTCAAATTCCTTTGGGTGAGGTGTTAGTATTGATCCTGGAGGAATCAATGAAAGCCATTCCTTATTGAGCGATAGTATGTTAAGAGCATCGGCATCAATTACGATGGGCTTTTTGCAGGTATTTAACAGATCAAAGAGTGCTTTCTGCGTTGAAGGCTCAGTACCTATTCCGGGTCCCACTCCAACTGCTGAATATAGTTCAGTGTCAACAACTGCTGAAATAAAGTCTGTCATTGAATCAGTAACTACCATTGCCTCAGGAACTGAAGTCTGAACAATCTGATAACCGCAGGCAGGAATATTACAGGTAAGCAATCCAATGCCGGACCGAAGGGCAGCACCGGCAGCCAGCACTGATGCGCCTATTCTGCCGTGAGATCCGGCAATCAGTAATCCATGTCCGAAAACACCCTTATGGTCAAACCGCGACCTAACCCGAAGAATAGGTTTTATATCGGATTTTTCAAGAAACGAAAATTTTGATGGAGTATTTCTTATAGCATCCTCGTGCAGCCCAATAGGTAAAACTGCATATTCGCCGATGTACTTATTGTTCTCTGCAAACATGAACGAGATCTTAGGAAACTGAAAACTCAGAGTATAGTCAGCTTCGATAATACTACCTTTCAGATTCTTACTGTTATCCTCACCAAATAATCCTGAAGGAATATCTATCGAGATTACTTCGCATCCGCTTTTATTGATATAGTTGATTATCTCTGCCGGGAAGCCTTCTGCAGTCCGGGTAAGACCTGACCCGAATATTGCATCAATAATTATATCGTCTGCATGGAGTGAAGGAAACGAATCGCTGTAGGTGAGAATAATTAGTTTCAGTGAGGTCTCTGCTTCGAGCCTCTGACGATTTGTTTTCCAGTCAGTAGATGTTTTTTCAGTGAAATCCACATAATAAACAGTCACACTATATTCCCCTGCCGACAACATTCTGGCCAGAGCCAGACCGTCACCCCCGTTATTGCCGGGACCTGCAAATAGCACAAAGCGGGATGATTTCTGATATTTCTTCTTTATCCAGAGGAAGAGCTGTTGTGCAGCTCTCTCCATAAGATCAGCAGATGCTACAGGCTCATTTGCAACTGTATACTCATCAATAAGCCTGATCTCTTCGCATCTGAATAATTTCATAATCGGATTTTATTATGATACAAATTTACAATCTTCATCCGGCATTAAAAAGTTAAAGAAAGGAAATAGGCCAAAGAAGGTCCATAACCGGGATTTTGCTTAAAAAAGATTAATATATTTGTTTAATGTCATTATCAGGTTGTTTTTCTGGAATGGGGATCGGTGAAACCAGCCAAAAGGGGTATTAAACAATGAAAATTTAAATATAAAATAATGAATTTAACCAGTTTAACCCTTGCATATATTCTTTTAAACCTGATTACTCAAATGTCATTTGGGCAATCTGCCTTACCTGAAATACCAAATATAGAAATCTATCAGCTTTGGGAGTTAGAAGTAAAAAGCACTAATAGCTATAATGATCCCCTGCGCGATGTAACATTAAGAGTAAAGCTGACCTCACGTGAGGGCAAGGTATTCTTTCATTCAGGTTTTTACGACGGGAATCAAACATGGAGGATTCGCTTCAGCCCAGATGAATATGCTGAATGGACTTACGAATATTGGTTTACCGATGATCAAAAGAAAACTTCGGGCAAATTTGTCTGCATTCCAACCACCAAAACCGAAAGAGTGTTGAAAAATGCCTTCAACCC
>JFJP01039486.1_pt1 | contig 19603 bp, 21 predicted proteins | sample 431651 | NCBI WGS metagenome assembly JFJP01 (sample SAMN02602958, study PRJNA72255) | Microbial mat metagenome, whole genome shotgun sequencing project. | biome: fresh water; feature: sink hole; material: water; isolation source: purple microbial (photo- and chemosynthetic) mats found in...
ACCGCGGATGTGTCGTAATTGGTAGCCGAGCAAGACTTAGGATCTTGTGTCTTCGTGACGTGGGGGTTCGAGTCCCTTCATCCGCACAAATAACAAACCGCCCTTAACGATCTTTAATAGTGCGTTTTGGCGGTTTTTTTAACTGTGCAATAAACAAGAATAAAAATGAATATCACCAGAGAAAACATCGACGATCTGAATGCAGTGTTAAAAATTAAGATCGTGAAACCTGATTATGAAGAAAAGGTTGAGACTGTACTTAAGGATTACAGGAAAAAAGCAACTATAAAAGGATTCCGCCCCGGAATGGTTCCAATTGGCCTTGTAAAAAAAATGTACGGCAGGGCTGTGCAGATTGACGAGATTAACAAGGTTGTGACAGAGGGCATACAAAAATACATTACTGACGAGAAATTAGAGGTCTTAGGTGATCCTCTGCCAAAAATAAATGATCAGGAAATAATTGATTTCGATACCCAGGAAGAGTTTATATTCTCATTTGAACTTGGACTTTCGCCTGTTATAGAATTAAAAATAAATAAAAAAAATAAGGTAAATCAATATGAGATAATCATTGATGAAAAAATGAAAAATGATTATCGCGACAACTACGCCCGTCGTTATGGGGAATTAAAACAAGCTGATATAACTGAAGAGAAAGATGTTATTAAGGGTAAAATTGAAGCACTCGATAATAATGGAGATCCTTCAGCCCAGGGCCCTTCAGTCGAAGATACATCGCTTGGTATTGATATCATAAAAGATAAAAAAATAAAAAAACAGTTCATCGGAAAAAGTAAAAATGAATCCATTGATTTTGATCTGAGAAAAGCTTACCCCAACGACACTGAGATAGCCGGTATCTTACATATGAAAAAGGAGGAAGTGACTGACCTTGGTAGTAACTTCCGATTTACTATCAAAGAAATAAGCCGTTTCCATCCTGCTGAATTAGGACAAGAACTGTTCAACAGAATCTATGGTGAGGGTATAGTGACAACAGAAAAGGAATTTATGAGCAGGATTGAGGATGAGATTGCTGTCAACCTAAGGCGTGAAAGCGATTTTAAACTGATGCTGGATCTTAAAAACCTGGTTCTCGAAAAAACCGAATTTCAGCTTCCTGAAGAATTTCTGAAAAGATGGCTGCTTAAGGTTAATGAGAACACCACAGAAGAACAGATCGAAAAAGAATTCGAAAATTTCAGAAAAGACCTTAAATGGCAGCTCATAAGGAATAAAGTAGCCCGTGAGAACGAAGTGAAAATTACAGAGGAAGAACTGCAGAAAGAAGCTGAGAATATTACACGATATCAATTCCAGCAATATGGCCTCTTCTATGCAACCGATGAACAGATAAGCAATTATGCAAAAGAAACCCTGAAGAGGGAAGAAGATGCGAAAAGAATTGCTGATAAGATCCTTGAAGAAAAGGTCATTCTGCTCATGAAGGAACTTGTGAAACTGGAAAGCAAAAGTATCTCAGTAGAAGAATTCAATAAGCTTTTCGAATAGTAATCAGCACATTGCGATGATTATTCTATATTTTATTATATTTGTTAGTTAATATTTAATCCTGAAAATATGAGCATCCTTGACGATTTTGGGAAATTTGCAAAAGGCAAACGTGGAATAAGCAGTCTCAACCTGCACAGATATACATCTGTTTATGGAAGCTATATTTCACCTACTATAATTGAGGAAAGACAATTAAATGTGGCATCGATGGATGTCTTCTCACGTCTTATGATGGACAGGATAATCTTTCTGGGCCTGCCAATAGATGATTATGTGGCAAATATTATTCAGGCGCAGCTGCTCTATCTCGATTCATCTGATCCGGGAAAAGATATTCAGATTTATTTCAATACCCCCGGAGGGTCAGTAAACGCCGGACTGGGCATTTATGATACAATGCAGTATATTTCTGCTGATATTGCCACAATCTGTACAGGTATGGCTGCATCGATGGGTGCTGTTCTGCTGACCGCTGGAAAAAAAGGAAAACGTTCCGCGCTCAAACATTCAAGGATTATGATTCATCAACCCATGGGTGGCGCTGAGGGCCAGGCTTCTGATATAGAAATTACAGTTCGTGAAATTGTTAAACTAAAGAGGGAACTATATGAAATAATCGCTCTTCATTCAGGTAATACTGTAGAAAAAGTTGAGAAAGATTCTGACAGAGATTACTGGATGACTTCACAGGAGGCAAAGGAGTATGGGATGATTGATGAAATACTTCATAAAACTGAAAAATAACTGATAATGGATAAGTGTTCATTTTGTGGGAGAACAAAGAAAGAGGCTAACATGCTTATTGCAGGCCTCGAAGGCCATATATGCGATCATTGCATTGAACAGGCACACACTATAATGAACGAAGAACTGGGCAGTAAAAAAAATATCGCATTTGACACTATTAACCTCCTCAAGCCAGCAGAAATAAAAAACTTCCTCGACCAGTTTGTTATCGGTCAGGATATGGCAAAAAAAATTATTTCAGTTGCTGTTTATAATCACTATAAGAGGCTTATGCAAAAGCCTGATGGGGATGATATTGAAATTGAAAAATCAAATATAATCCTAGTTGGGGAAACCGGGACCGGCAAAACTCTTCTTGCCAGAACTGTTGCCAAAATGCTTCATGTCCCTTTCACAATAGTAGATGCAACTGTACTTACTGAAGCTGGTTATGTAGGTGAAGATATTGAAAGCCTGCTTACCCGACTCCTGCAAAATGCTGATTATGATGTTAAAGCAGCTGAAAAAGGTATAGTTTTCATCGATGAAATTGACAAGATAGCAAGGAAAGGTGATAACCCTTCAATAACTCGTGACGTATCAGGTGAAGGGGTGCAGCAGGGACTTCTTAAATTACTCGAAGGCTCAATAGTAAATGTCCCACCACAGGGTGGACGTAAACATCCGGAACAGAAAATGATACCTGTCGATACAAAGAACATTCTCTTCATCTGTGGCGGAGCTTTTGAGGGAATAGAAAAGAAAATCGCACAAAGACTAAACACTCAGATAGTTGGATTTGGAGCATCAAAAATCAGGGAAAAAGTTGACAAGGATAACCTTCTTCAATATATTGCTCCCCAGGATCTCAGATCATATGGCCTGATACCTGAAATAATAGGAAGGCTCCCTGTACTTACACATCTCAATCCTCTCGACAGAACAGCATTGAGAGCAATACTTACGGATCCAAAAAATGCTCTTGTAAAACAGTACATTAAACTGTTCCGAATGGACAATATAAATCTGACATTTGCCGAAGGTGTCCTTGATTATATTGTTGATAAAGCTATTGAATTCAAACTTGGAGCCCGGGGACTGAGGTCTATATGTGAAGCAATTATGCTGGATGCAATGTTTGAAATGCCTTCTATTGATACAAACGAACTCGAAATTACAATTGATTATGCAAACCGGAAACTTGAAAGAATTAATCTTAAAGTTCTGAAAGCATCATAAAAAAAAATGGAGACTTATCACAGTCTCCATTTCAATTAAAATCCCTGTCACTTAGTTTTCCATATTACGATGCCTGTTCCTTAGCAATATCTCTTTTGACTCCCCATTACGGGTAACAACAGCCTTTGCGTCGCATTCACCAGTGCCATAATTCAGTTCAACAGGCTCAGTACCTGCTCGTTCTATCTTAACTACTCCTGCAATTATAAAAACACATGCACGCTTCCAGTGAAGGGCAGTTATTATTGTATTGGTATATGTAATTCCGTTAATATTTTTGCCAGTTGCAGTACCTGTTATAAGACATTCATCATCCCAGATATTTCTTGTAAGCTGACCAGCTATACACTCTCTTTCATGCTGAAATGCTCTTTCAATTGTGTTTCCGTCAGGAAGTGTAAGTTTTCCTGCAGTGAGCTGGACAGCGAAAACAAGGTTCTGATTACTGTTATAACCCATATTTTCCAATACTTTTGTCCCTTCAACCTTAATTCCGTTGAAGAAATAATCTTCAAAAGTCACAGTTTTTACAGATCCTTCTTCCATTCTTGGTCCCGTCACTTCAATAATAATCTTGCCTGATCGTGTGTTCCCATAAAGAACTGTACAGCCCGTGCCGTAATCAATAGTGATCGTTTTCGGCCAGACACCTGGAGTTACAGGATCAATTGTTATTGAGGGACATGAGTCAGAAACTACAACCAGTGACTTTGATCCATCACCTTTATTCGCATCGTCAAGAATAATGTCAGCATTATCGACAGTATTGAATACATCTTCAAAAACTGCATCAGTCACTGCATCATCATCTGCCAGATCAATACTTGTCTGTTCAATAACGGCAGATTCCTTATTACATGATGTAAATGATATCAATATCGAAACTGCTATCATCAGAAAAATGTTCTTTTTCATAACTTCTAATTTTTTTTGTTTGTAATTCAGATCAACAAACGTATAGATGAAAGTAAACTGAAAAGGTTTAATGAGGAATTAAAAAAATATCATTTCTTAACAGATAATAATTGTTTATAGCAGGTTTTACCCTGGAATTACAGGGGCAGCAGACTTAATATACAAGCTCTCAGTATATAGGAAGGAGTAGTCAGGAAGTTACCTTCTTATTGCTATCCTTTCTGTCGTATATTACATAGGTATATGGAATGGACACCGTCTCACCCGGAGGAAATTTCTCCTTTTCAATAACGTTCCAGACATTCTTGTCTATCTCAGGAAAAAACACATCGGCAGGTGCTTTTCTATGAACATGAGTGATATAGAGGCGGTCAGCAATTGGCATAAATTGCCTGTAAACACTTCCTCCTCCAATTACGAAAATTTCGTCATTCTGATCACATTTACTAAGGGCATCTTCAATTGAATATGCTGTAACAGAGCAATCAATACACTCTTTTGGATCATCCGTAAGAACAATATTCTTTCTGCCAGGCAATGGCTTTCGTGGTAAGGATTCCCAAGTTTTCTTACCCATTACAATTGTCTTTCCCAGCGTCAGTTTCTTAAACCTCCTGAGATCCTCAGAGATATGCCATAAGAGTTCATTATCCTTGCCAATACCGTAATCTTCAGAAATTGCAACAATTATTGAAATCATACATTAAATATTATACTGAAATTTCGCCTTTAATATGAGGGTGGGAAACATAACCTTTTAGTGAAAAATCATTGTAACTGAATTTCGAAATATCAGATATATCATGATTCAATATCATTTCAGGCAATGGATAAGGCTTTCTGGTAAGCTGAAGTCTGACCTGATCAAGATGATTTAGATATATATGAGCGTCTCCCAGAGTATGTACAAAATCGCCTGGTTTAAGTCCGGTTACCTGAGCAACTATAAGGGTAAGCAGGGAATATGATGCAATATTGAATGGAACGCCTAGAAAGATGTCAGCACTTCGCTGGTATAACTGACATGATAACCTCCCCCCGGCAACGTAAAACTGAAAAATAATATGACAGGGCGGCAGCGCCATCTTATGAAGTTCACCTGCATTCCATGCACTGACAATATGCCTGCGTGAGTCAGGAGATGTTTTTATCGATGTTATGACATTGGCAAGCTGATCAATTTTTTTACCATCATCCGAGGGCCATGACCTCCACTGGGAACCATAAACCGGACCGAGGTTCCCGTCTTTATCGGCCCACTCATTCCAGATTCTTACTCCATTATCATTCAGGTACTTTGTATTTGTATCTCCCGAAATGAACCAGAGCAATTCATGAATAATTGACTTCAGATGGAGTTTCTTTGTTGTAAGAAGAGGAAAGCCCTCTTCTAGATTAAACCTCATCTGGTGACCAAAAACACTTATTGTTCCTGTTCCGGTCCTGTCTTTTTTCTCGGTTCCGGTTTTAATGACATGATCCAGAAGATCAAGATATTGCCTCATCCTTACTAATTAATTACATTTCAATTAAAGTCCGCAATCAGTAAGACCTACCGTGCGGAACAGAAATGAACTACTTCTTTTTCTTCTTACGTCGTTCAATCTCATCTCTGACAAACGCAGCACGCTCATAATCTTCAGACTTTACAGCATCATCTATAATCTTATAGAGTTCCTCATCAGAATAAGTACTGTACTTGGTTTTGTCCGGGTCAGAAAAATCATCTGGTTCATTTACACCTGGGATATCAGTATTTGTTGAGTTTACTGCTATTCCTGCTTTTTCAAGTATCTCTTCTGTAATGAAAATCGGGCAGCCGAATCGCAAAGCTATAGCAACAGCGTCAGATGTTCTGCTGTCAATTGAATACTCCTTCTCCCCGTTGTTGCAAACAAGCTTAGAGAAGAAAACCAACAGGTCATGTGTCAGTGGACGTGGTGGATCGAGGTTTTCCAGCTTAATAACTATTGCCTGTGCTTCAAACCCCCCAATAATAATAGGAATCCTTCTCTCCCCGTTTTCTTCGATCAACAGCAATGCATAGGCTCCAGATTGTGTCTGGCTATAAGATATCCCCATCACTTTGAGCTTTACTCTCTTCATATCAATTATTTATCCATCAGGTGAATATCCGTACTTCAGATTGCATAATACAAATATATAGATATTAGCAGTACCACGTGGATTCACATTATTCTTTTTTATCAACATCAATAATTAATAAGGTAATAAAGTCCTGATATCATTCCCTCCAATATATCCCGATAAATCAATCTGATATGAGTTTTTTGCGTGCATAAGAAAAATTAGCTGTAGTTGGTTTGTAAATAATCTTATTTGTATATCTTTGCAGTCCGAATTTGAATAAAAATCCGAAGGGGCAAACAAAAGCTATATAATCACAGGATTGTATACGCCTCGCGGAGTAACGTAAAATAGATAAAAAATGTACGCAATCGTAGAAATTGCAGGTCAGCAGTTTAAAGTAGAGAATGGTAAGAAGATTTTTGTTCACCGTCTGGAAGCAAAAGAGGGAACCAAGATTGATTTCGACAAAGTTCTGTTAATTGAAGATGAAGGCAAAATCACTATCGGAGAACCTGTTATTAAGGACGCCGTTGTTGAAGGTGTTGTTATTGATGACAAAATCAGGGGTGATAAAGTAATTGTCTTTAAGAAGAAGAGAAAAAAAGGATACAGGATTAAAAACGGTCACCGTCAGAACTTTTCTCAGGTTGAAATTATTAGTATTAACGGCGTTGGAGCCCCCAAAAAGGCAGCTGCTCCAAAAAAAGAAGCGGAAAAAGTCGAGGATACTGAAACAACTGTAAAGGAAAAGAAAGCTCCTGCAAAAAAGGCAGCAACTAAAAAAGAAGAGGTTCCTGCAAAAAAAGCTGCAGTAAAAAAACCAGCTGAGAAAAAACCAGCTACAAAGAAACCCTCTAAAGGGAAAGAATAATAAAAATAATCATAAGCAAATAAAAATATAAAATTATGGCACACAAGAAAGGAGCAGGTAGTTCACGTAACGGTCGCGATTCGGAAAGCAAGCGACTGGGAGTGAAACTCTTCGGCGGCCAGGTAGCCAAAGCAGGCAATATCATAGTTCGCCAGAGGGGAACAAAACATAATCCCGGCCTCAATGTTGGCCTTGGGAAAGACCATACACTTTTTGCTCTCACCGACGGTGAAGTTGAGTTTAAAAGAAAAAGAGACAATAAGTCTTATGTTTCGGTAAAACCGGTAACTGAGTAATCTCAGAATATAAAAAATACTTCCTCCCGTAATTCTTTTCTTCAACAGGAAAGCATTATCGGGAGTTTTTTAATATTTTTACAGCAGGCTCCTTCGGGCTTGCTTTTTTTTATTAACCCATTACTGAAAATGTTAACGATTAACCTTATTCGCGAAAAAAAAGAATTTATCATTGAACGACTTAAAATAAAAAACTTTAAGGCGGAAGAAATAATAAACAGAATTCTTTCACTCGATACTCTACGGCGGGAAATACAAAACAAAACCGATTTGATGCAGGGAGATATGAATCGTATCTCAAAGGAGATCGGAGCTCTCATGAAAGACGGGAAAAAAGAAGAAGCTGATGCCGCAAAGGAAAAAACTTATGCTTTAAAAGATGAGATCAAAAAACTGTCCGACAGGCTCGTACCAATTGATCTTGAACTGAAAAATGAGATAATAAGGCTCCCTAACCTTCCTCACGAAACAGTCCCTCAGGGACATGGGGCTGATGATAATATTATTGTCAGAGAGGGAGGAGTTATGCCTGTTGTCTCTGAAAATGCCCTTCCACACTGGGATCTTATTAAAAATTATGATATTATTGATTTCGAACTTGGTATAAAACTTACTGGGGCAGGTTTTCCTGTCTATAAGGGAAAAGGAGCTAAGCTCCAGCGCGCCCTGATTAGTTTCTTTCTCGATGAAGGTGAAAAAGCTGGTTATCGCGAAGTGATGCCTCCCATTATGGTCAACGAAGATTCAGGTTTTGGAACCGGACAACTGCCGGATAAAGAAGGACAGATGTACCATGCCACACTCGACAATTTTTACCTCATTCCTACTGCTGAAGTGCCTGTAACAAATATCTACAGGGATGTAATTCTTTCTGCCGATATGCTCCCTGTCAAGAATATTGCCTATACTCCTTGTTTCAGAAGAGAAGCAGGATCCTGGGGAGCTCATGTCAGAGGTCTCAACCGTCTTCATCAGTTTGACAAAGTTGAAATAGTGCAGATCGCACACCCCGATCATTCTTATAAATCTCTTGAAGAAATGGTTAGCCATGTTGAAGGACTCGTCAGTAAACTTGAACTTCCCTATCGCATACTTAGACTCTGCGGAGGAGATATGTCTTTTACATCTGCACTGACATTCGACTTTGAAGTCTGGTCAGCCGCACAGAAAAGATGGCTTGAGGTAAGCTCTGTATCAAACTTTGAATCATTCCAGGCAAACCGACTGAAATGCAGATTCAAGGAGAAAGGCGATAAACAGACACGACTGGCGCATACACTCAATGGCAGTGCTCTTGCCCTGCCCAGAATAGTTGCTGCAATACTTGAAAACAACCAGACTGAATCAGGAATTAAAATCCCCTCTGTTCTGATTCCATATACAGGATTCAATATAATCAATTAATTGGAAAGGAGACTTCTTTTTGCTTTAACTGGTTTCAGGAACCCGGGAAAGAAGCATAAATAAAGATAATACAAACAGCGATTTAAGATATAAAAATTGCTGCACTCAACTTTTGAGTGTTCGTTGTAATTTCTTCAAAAAACATTATGGATAAGACCAGACAATCATATATCTATGCCGGACTGGCAATATTATTCTGGTCAACCGTTCCAACAGCATTCAAATTGAGTCTGGGAGCTATGGATGTTTTACCAGTACTCACAATAGCTTCTCTCACATCCACAATTATCCTGTTTATATTTGTCCTGGCAGGTAAAAAATCTGATCTTATAAGAAAGACAACTGCCGGTGATCTCATTTTCTCGTCAATATTAGGCTTCATAAATCCGTTTCTGTATTACCTTATCTTACTGAAAGCATACCAGTTACTTCCGGCACAGGTAGCCCAGCCCTTAAATATGATCTGGCCTATTATACTGGTTTTTCTCTCTGTCCCTTTGCTAAGACAAAAAATTGAACGTAAAAGTTATGTTGCCCTTCTGATAAGCTTCGCTGGAGTTTACCTGATCTCGTCGCAGGGGAATCCTTTTGATCCTGGCCATTCCGACTATACAGGTGTTATTCTTGCAACCGGAAGCTCAGTTTTCTGGGCTCTGTATTTCATCCTAAATGTCAGAGATAAAAGAGACGAAGCTGTCAAACTGATGTTAAATTTTCTCTTTGGATCTGTTTATCTTCTAATCGCAATTATTATTACGGGAAAATGGCAGATTTCTTTCAGTATTACCGGATTGGCTGCATCTGTCTATATCGGATTATTTGAAATGGGAATTGCTTTTCTGTTCTGGCTGAAAGCACTGCAATTAGCACCTACAACCGATAAGGTTAGTAATCTTGTTTACCTGGCACCTTTTATTTCTCTTATTTTTGTACACTTTATTCTGCATGAACCCGTTTACATAACTACACCGGCCGGATTAATTCTTATCATTTCAGGTATATTGATCCAGAACCGGAAAAGAGAGGGTAATAATTAATTATCTTTGACCGATCATTAGGAAGTTCTAAATTTTATATATGAAAAAACTGCTTTTCTTTTCTTTAATTTTTTTAGCCCTTTTCTCATCTTGCAGGAAAGACAATATTGACAATGATAATACAGTTACCCCTGCCATGGCACGAGATAGTTTATACTATATTATGAATGACTGGTATTACTGGTATAACCTTATGCCTGGGGTTGATAAGGATGATTATACAGACCCGTACTCTTTACTCGAGGCTATGAGGTATAAGCCTCTCGATCGATGGAGTTTTGTGGCAGATTATGATGAATTCATAGCAGAAATGCAGGGTACATTTGTGGGACACGGTTTCAGGATCGGACTTGACACTGCTGATAATGCCCGTATTGCAATGATATACTATAATTCGCCTCTTTATTCACAGGGTGTACGAAGGGGATGGATAGTTAAAACAATAAATAATACTGCCATTGCTCCTATTCTTTTAAACAATGATTCTGAAGCATATTCCGCAATTATTGGTCCGGGCGAAGCAGGAATTACAAATATCTTTGTTTTTGAGAAACCCAACGGCACTGAGGTACAGATATCATCAACAAAAAATATTTTCCAGGTTAACTCTGTCCTGCTTTATGATACACTTCACCTTTCCACCGGAATAGCCGGACAGCTGGTATTTGAATCATTCATCTCACCTTCTGCTAATGAACTCGCAGAGGCTTTTAGTTTTTTTTATGCCAATAATGTAAAATACCTGATCGTTGACCTGAGATATAATTCAGGGGGCTATCTCTCTATAGCTCAGCTCCTTGCAAGCTATATTGCAGGAAACAGGTTCCAGGAAACTGTATTTGCAAGCTTAAAATATAACAACAAAAGAGAGACCGCTAACAGCACATATTCCTTCATCAACACAAGTTTTCCGGTTACTTTCGAAAAGCTGGTATTTATAACTACCCGATCAACAGCGTCAGCTAGTGAAGCAGTCATAAATGGACTACTGCCTCATATTAGTATTGTGAGCATTGGTGATACAACAAATGGGAAGCCTACAGGAATGAATGGCTGGGCAGTTAATGAAAAATATATCTTCTACCCGATTACATTTAAGATGGTTAATTCAGATAATGAGGGCGACTTCTTTGATGGGCTTTACCCCGACATTGTATTAAATGATGATATAACACGAAATTTTGATGACAGGAAAGAACTCTGCCTCAAAGAGGCTATTGAATATCTTGAAACAGGATTTCTTAATCAAAAGGGGATATCAACATTCAGACCTTCAAGTCATTTTTCAGATAAACCTTCATGGATGCAATCTGGTCTTACAATTGAAAAGTAGTATCAAAATCTAAAAGCATTAAGACTCTTGAAATTTAAACCAGAAGAGAGGATAATTCTTGGTATTGACCCGGGAACAAGTATCACAGGTTATGGTGTTATTAAAGCAGCTGGTAATATTCCTGAACTTATAACTATAGGAGCAATTGATCTTTCCAAATTTGAGGATCACTATGTTAAGTTAAAATATATTTTCGACCGGACCATTGGAATAATTGATGAATATCACCCCGACGAACTTGCTATTGAAGCCCCATTCTATGGCAAAAATGTCCAGTCAATGCTTAAGCTGGGAAGAGCCCAGGGTGCAGCTATCTCAGCTGCCTTATCGCGCTCATTGCCAATATTCGAATATGCTCCCAGGAAAATTAAAATGTCTATCACCGGGCAGGGGGCTGCATCAAAAGAGCAGGTTGCTGCCATGCTAATGAATATCCTGAAATTCAATCTGACTGAAATAAAACTTGACGCTACAGATGGCCTTGCAGCTGCCTTATGTCATTTTTACCAGTCAAATCATCCCCTGAAGGAAAAGAACTATAACAGCTGGAAGGATTTTATGAATAAAAATCCAAAAAGAGTAAAATAAACATAATCCGTTCAGACAGCTGCATATGCAATTGCAACAGCACTTACCCTTACGCCGGAAACCTTCATCAGCTCATTGGCACACGATTCAATTGTCGATCCTGTTGTAATAACGTCATCAACCAGTAAAATATGCCTGCTCCTTATCATTTCCGGATCGGGAACACTAAAAATACCTTCAACATTAGTCCATCTCTCGTATCTCGATCTTCTGGTCTGAGTCTCAGATACAGATTTCCGGAGCAGAAAATCTGTATAAAGAGGTAACCCTGTCACTTCAGCTATTCCGGCTGATATGACTTCACTCTGATTGAAGCCCCTGATACGCCTTTTAGAAGGATGCAGCGGAACCGGGATTATCATATCAAGATCCTTTGTAAATCCTGAAGATACAAGAGTTAATCCATATATTTTTCCAAGCTCATACCCAATTTCCTTTATTCCCTTATACTTCAGATTATGGATAAGATTTCTGATCCTGCTTCCCTTATTATAAAAAGAGAATGCAGCTACCTTTTGTAACTGGCATCTTCCCCAGAAAAGTTGCGACGCCTGATTGTTATCATCCAGATGATAATTAGTCCTGGGAATAAGAACATAACATCTGGTACAGATAAGAGTTTCATTTCTAAGCAAATGTTCTCCACAGGCATAGCAAAGACGTGGAAACAAAAGACTGATAAAATCGTCCCACAAGTAATAAATGTAACTCATGCAGCGATGCAGAATTATTTACATAAAGTTATTAAAATTAATTGTTAAAAACTGATTTGGGTTGTACAGAAAAAAATCTCCGTTTCCAGAACAAGAAAAAACTGGTCGCTGATTTTACGTACCCGATGTAGTATAAAAAATTCAGAGGATGACCCTGCTGCTTATTTTAGCAGCTGTTACTTTAAACTCCTCAGTTGAAAATTTCAGCTTAGGTTTTTTAAAGTTAATATCATCCATAGAATCCATAGGAACAAGATGAATATGTGTATGAGGAACTTCCAGTCCTAGTACAGCTACTCCGATCCGATTGCAGGGGATAGCCAGTTTAATGGCTGCTGATACCTTTTTTGAGAACAGTATCAGGCCCGCAAGATCATCATTATCCATGTCAAAAAGATAGTCTGTCTCCTTTTTTGGAACAACAAGTGTATGACCTTCTCTCAATGGGTTTATATCAAGGAATGCAAAATATCTATCATCCTCAGCGATCTTAAAACAAGGAATATCCCCGTTTATGATTTTTGTGAAAATAGTTGCCATTATGAATTAGGAATAGTTTTTAAACTGATATTGAAACAATCTCTAAAGGGATTATACCTGACGGCACTCTTATCTGAACAATATCGCCTACTTTCTTCCCCAGAAGCCCCTGTGCTATAGGTGAACTTACTGCAATCTTGCCCATTTTGAAATTAGCTTCACTCTCTGGAACAATAAGATATTCCATAACTGAATTGTTTGCTTTATTCCTGATCTTTACTCTGTTAAGTATTCTGACTGATTCAGTGTCAATTTTTGTTTCGTCAATGACCCTCGAACGGGCTATAAGATCTTCAAGCCTGGAGATTTTCATCTCAAGCATCCCCTGCTCTTCCTTAGCTGCAGAGTATTCAGCATTCTCGGAAAGATCACCCTTATCACGGGCATCTGCTATCTGCCTGGATATCATAGGTCTTTCAATATTTCTCAATTGATTGAGCTCTTCTTTGAGCTTTTGCAGCCCCTCCTCAGTCACATAAATAACCTCTGACATTTTTTCTCGATTCTATTTAAAAAATAAGAAGAATTCCGGGGTTGCCGGAACTCTTCGAAAACAAATATACAAAATCTTTTGATCAAATACAAAAAATACCTGTGAATTGTTGTTTTACAGTAATTTATATTTAAAAATAATAATTTAGTTATATTTTTTCCCTGCCTTTCTTGTGGTAGTCTTTACTTTCTTCTTTTTTGACTTATCCCTTGCGGCTGTATCTTTTTGATTTTGCTTCATTCGAGCCTGTACTTCAGGAGATTGTATTTCTATTGTTCTTTTCTGTGACCTTTTTACTGATTTCGCATAGTCACTTTTCATCTTTCTTTCTTTGGCTTCCTGTTTCTTTTTAGCCTTAACTACTGCCCCGGGTTCCTTTACTTTTACTTCTTTCTTCTTTCCAAGAGACTTTCCGAATAATCCCTTTTCAGTTTTCCTGACACTGTTTTTTTTTGAAAGCTGGGCATCGCATATGCCTGCAGTTAAAAACAAAAACAATAAAAACAAAAACAACTTTCTCATAATGGCATATTATTCATTTTCAGCTTTTACAATAAATATTTTCTGATCCCGTTAAATTTCCGGTGGTTATACTAATTTTGCATTAAAATATATCACATTGACTACAGATTCAAAAATAAGATTTTTTTCAATATTTATTATTGTTACCATTATCTTAAGTTCCTGTAACAGAAAGAACGATGTCATTCCTGATCCGTATGTAAATTTCACTCTCAATCTTAATGATCCGCAGTTTGTTGACCTCAATGCGCTTGGAGGGACCGTAACAGTTAATTCAGGCACTAATAACTGGGGGCTTGGTGCAGCTGGTTTTGATGGGAACGGCATTATAATTCATGCGGTTGTTGATGGGTTTTATGCTTATGACCGTACATGTCCCCACGACTATGCTGTCAATGAACTAAGTGTCAGAGTAAATATCGACCCATCATCATCTCTTTTTGCTATTTGCCCTCAATGTAGTACAAAATATTCGCTTCCGGCAGGAGGAACACCTGCTTCAGGCATAGGAAGATATCCACTGAAGAATTACAGAGCGAGATATTATGGAGGAGCAATTGTAACTGTGGAAAACTACTGATCAGAGACCCATTGTATATTCTGTCCGTTTAACCTGATATAACCCGGCAGGTACTATAATCCTCTAATACCTGTAATGATCTGGTTTATAAGGTCCAGCCAAAGGTACTCCAATATACTCTGATTGTTCTTTAGTCAGTTTTGTAAGCTTCACCCCAAGCTGTTCCAGGTGTAAACGGGCAACCTCTTCATCAAGATCTTTGGGGAGTCTGTAAACACCAATTTCATATTTTTTCTTCCAGAGTTCTATCTGGGCAAGTGTCTGATTACTGAAGGAGTTGCTCATAACAAATGAGGGATGACCAGTTGCACAGCCCAGGTTTACCAGACGCCCTTCAGCCAGAATAAAAATTGCATGCCCATCAGCAAAAACATACTTGTCAACCTGTGGTTTAATATTTATCATTTTGATCCCTTTCAGGTCATTAAGACTATCAACCTGAATTTCATTATCAAAATGGCCTATGTTACAGACTATAGCCTGATCCTTCATTCTGATCATATGGTCTACAGTAATAACATCCTTGTTGCCTGTAGCTGTAACAAAAATATTACCCTCTACCAGGCTATCCTCGACTGTTTTGACCTCGAAACCTTCCATTGATGCCTGCAGGGCGCAAATAGGATCAATTTCGGTCACAATCACCCTTGCTCCATATGATTTCATCGATCTTGCACAACCCTTTCCAACATCCCCATAACCGCAGACAACTACAACTTTCCCGGCTAACATCACATCTGTTGCTCTTTTTATTCCATCGGCAAGTGACTCTCGGCAGCCATAAAGGTTATCGAATTTTGATTTAGTTACCGAATCGTTCACATTTATTGCCGGTACCAGTAACTCACCATTCTCCAGCATCTGATATAACCTGTGAACTCCCGTTGTTGTCTCTTCTGATATCCCTTTAAGTTCACTAACTGTTCTATGCCATTTCCCAGGTTCTTTTTCAAGGATATCCTTGAGTGTTGCAAGAATAATTGCCTCCTCCCTGTTCTCGGGTTTCTTGTCAAGAATTCCGGGAGTATTCTCAGCTTTATAACCAAGGTGTACCATAAGCGATGCATCACCTCCATCATCAACAAGCAGATTAGGGCCTTTACCTCCTGGAAATGAAAGTGCCTGGGCAGTGCACCACCAATACTCTTCAAGAGTTTCCCCTTTCCACGCAAATACCGGAATTCCTGCAGCAGCTATAGCAGCAGCAGCATGATCCTGAGTAGAAAATATATTGCAGCTTGCCCACCTTACTTCAGCACCCAGTTCAACCAGGGTTTCGATGAGAACTGCTGTTTGAATTGTCATGTGAAGAGAACCGGTAATCCGGGCTCCCTTCAAAGGCTTCTCTGCAGAATATTTCTTCCTGATAGCCAGTAATCCGGGCATTTCCTTTTCAGCAATTTCTATCTCTTTTCTTCCAAAATCAGCCAGTGATATATCTTTTACTTCGTACTGCATTGTATAGGTTATTATATTTAAAATTTTTAGTTTTTCAGAGTGCAAAGATAACAATTATTGTGTTATCAATGTTCATTTAAACAGCAACAGAACCTGCTGTTTATCAATATTCATCTGGTCGGCAAGTTGATTCGTATTCTCAAATTTTATCTCATCCCTTAACCTTTTCCGGAAAAAAACAGATATAGTACTCCCATAAATATCTTTCTCAAAATCAAAGATATTGACCTCAATTGTTCTTGCCCCTGCATCGGAATTGACAGTTGGATTTGACCCAATACTTAGCATCCCGGGATATCTTAATCCTTCTGACTTAACTTCAACTGCGTAAACACCGTCGGCAGGGATAAGCTTATATTCATAATCAGGCTTAATATTTGCAGTAGGAAATCCGATTGACTTGCCAATCTGCCGTCCTTTTACTACAGTTCCTGTAATTGAGTATTGATACCCAAGCCAGTTATTGGCTTCATCAAGTCTCCCTTTAAGCAAAGCTTCCCGAATTGAGGATGAACTGATTGCCCCCTCTTCAGTATGAAAGCCCTGTACCTGCTCAACCCTGAAATCGAGCGATTCAGCGCACTCCTTTATAACAGTGAAATCGCCTTCCCCGCTCCTTCCAAAATGATGATTATATCCTATAATCAGGTGTTTGGTCCCGATTTTTTTTACAAGTATCTTTTCAATGAAATCACATGCCCTTATTTTACTGAAAATAGTATTGAACTCTATAACAACCAAATGATCCACCCCTGCTTCTTCAAGAAGTACTGTTTTTTCTGTCATACTTGTCAGGAAAGCAAGGTTACCCCTGTTTTTGTCAAGTACAATCCTTGGATGGGGAGAGAAAGTTAATACTGCTGATTCTCCATTTGCCTCGCCCGCCCGCGATACAAGGCAATTTAAAAGAGCACGATGACCACGGTGCACACCATCAAAGATTCCAAGAGTTACAACCGGATTATTAATATTAATATTTTCGTATCCCTCATGAATGATCATAACATCAGATTATGGTCGCAAATTTAGTAAAGCCGGTGGAAATGAAACCAAATAATGATTTAGTTTTTGTATATTTATAGAAAGATTTCTTTTAACAAATCCACATGGCCCCTGCAAGTTTTTATATATCCGATCCATGGCTTAAACCCTATACCGGAATAATTGATAAACGTATCGCAAAATGTCTTGAAAAGGAGCAGCAGTTATCCGGCAAGGGATCTTTGTGTGACTTTGCCATCGGACATTATTACTACGGACTTCACCGGAGCAATAATGGCTGGATCTTAAGGGAGTGGGCCCCAAACGCTACTAATATTTTTGTAACCGGTGTGTTTTCTGGCTGGAAAGAGCGACCCGAATTTATGATGAAAAGAATTGATCCTCAGGGAGATTGGGAAATATTATTACCACCTGATACCCTGAAGCATGGTGATATATTCAAACTCCTGGTTCACTGGGAAGGAGGAAAAGGTGAACGTATACCGGCTTATGCCAAACGTGTTGTTCAGGACGATAAGACTAAGATATTCAGTGCCCAGGTTTGGAATCCGGGGGAACAATTCAAATGGAAAGTAAAGGATTTTATATCAGCAGACTCTGTCCCTGTAATTTATGAAGCTCATATCGGCATGGCTACTGATGAGGAGAAGACAGGTACATACCGTGAATTCACAGAAAATATCCTTCCTGTAATTAAAAAAGCCGGATATAATACGATACAGTTAATGGCTATTCAGGAGCATCCTTTCTATGGGTCATTCGGTTACCATGTTTCGAGCTTTTTTGCTGCATCCTCTCGTTTCGGGACACCTGAAGACCTTAAAGAACTTGTTGACAGTGCGCACCAGGCTGGGATAAGGGTGATTATGGACCTTGTTCATTCTCATTCCGTTAAAAATGTCAACGAAGGACTGGGATTACTTGACGGATCACCGGGCCAGTATTTTCATCCTGGTGAGAGAAGGAATCACAAAGCCTGGGATTCATTATGTTTCGATTATGGAAAAGACAATGTAATTCACTTCCTGCTGTCGAATTGCCGCTTCTGGCTTGAAGAGTATAAATTTGACGGATTCCGCTTTGACGGGATAACAAGTATGATCTATTATGACCATGGGCTTGAAAAGAATTTTACATCATACGACGAATATTTCGATGGCAACCAGGACGAAGATGCACTAACCTACCTTTACCTGGCAAATAAACTCATACATAATTTTAAACCCTCGAGCCTGACAATAGCAGAAGAGATGAGCGGTATGCCGGGAATTGCAGCGAAAACAGAAAATAAGGGTTTTGGGTTTGATTACAGATTATCGATGGGAGTACCTGATTTCTGGATTAAACTTGTTAAAGAGACTTTTGATGAGAACTGGGATATGGGAAAGCTTTTTTATGAATTAACCCAGCACCGCCCGGAGGAAAAAATCATTTCCTACTGCGAATCACATGATCAGGCCCTGGTTGGAGACAAAACACTTATTTTCAGGATGATAGATGCAGAGATGTATACCGGTATGGCCAGGTCTTTTCACAGTATTGTTATTGACAGGGGCATTGCTCTGCATAAAATGATCAGACTAATCACTTTTTCCACTTCAGGAGGCGGGTATCTGAATTTTATGGGTAATGAATTCGGCCATCCGGAATGGATTGATTTTCCGCGTGAAGGAAATAACTGGAGCTATAAATACGCCCGACGTCAATGGCAACTTGCAAAAAATAAAGGCCTTAAGTACTATAACCTGGCTAAATTCGATAAAAATATGGTGAGTCTCCACCATGATTTTAAATTTCTTCAGGATCTCTCAGTGAAAAGGATATATGAGAATAATTCTGATAAAGTAGTAGCTTTCGAACGGGGCGGATTACTATTTGTGTTTAACTTCAATTCAGGTATCTCATTCACTGATTATGGAATTCCCGTGAAAGGAAAATTCAGGATCGTTCTGGATACTGATGATACTCTTTATGGTGGGTTTAACAGAATTGACAGAAGTAAACTATATATGTCTATCCGAAAAGCAGAAAGGAACATTATTAATGCTCCTTTATACCTTTATCTTTATCTGCCAGCCAGGACAGCCCTTGTCTTTAAAAGAGAAGCTCTACGCAGAGCAACTGATATTTAATCAATCCACCTCAGCAGGTAAAAATCCTGTTTGTGTGGCAGATCTTCATGTTTCGGGTAAATTCGTATTCCATAGAAGAAAGAACCAGCTTTTTCAGGAACAAGATTAGCCCTGTAAAGGCATTTCCCGCTCTTGCAGCTTATCA
>JFJP01002356.1_pt1 | contig 19600 bp, 16 predicted proteins | sample 431651 | NCBI WGS metagenome assembly JFJP01 (sample SAMN02602958, study PRJNA72255) | Microbial mat metagenome, whole genome shotgun sequencing project. | biome: fresh water; feature: sink hole; material: water; isolation source: purple microbial (photo- and chemosynthetic) mats found in...
ACCGCACGCAAGGTGATGTAATTGAACACGGCGAACGTACGAACGTCTTCTGCCAACCACTGGGCTAATGCGAGCAGCATGCTTCCTCCTTTTGTAGTGCGCAGAAACGCACGACTCGTTCCATCTTCATGAAACGCGACCCCTTCACTAGTACCGTGGTCTGCGCATCCATCACTTTTTCTAATTCTGTCTGCAAGGCTTCGCTATCTGCGAAGTGCTGCGCACCCGCACCAAACTCACTCACCGCAGTCGCACTCATCGCGCCCAGCGCGAACATGCGTTCGATACCCAACTCACGCGCGGCGACACCGATCTCGCGATGGAAATGCACTGCGTCGTCACCCAGCTCGCCCATATCGCCCAACACGAAGATGCGCTTACCCGACGCTTGCGCCAGCACTTCTAGCGCCGCTTGCATCGAGGCGGGATTGGCGTTGTAGGTGTCGTCAATGACGATGGCACCGTGCAAAGCCTGCTTGCGTTGCAACCGACCCGCCACACCCCCAAAACCTTCCAATCCCTTGACGATGGTGGTCAGTGGCACTTGCAATGCGAGTGCAGCCGTTGCCGCTGCCAATGCGTTACGTGCGTTGTGTTCGCCCGGCACTTGCAGTTGGAACTTCAACTCGCCGGCTGGCGTACGCGCCTGCACCACACCACCGAAATCATGTGCGGCCCACTTACCTTGGATGTTCGCGGAATGACCCAGAGCGAAATCGAACACACGATGTTTGTCTGCCAACTTGCGCCATAAAGCTGCGTGGGTGTCATCGGCATTGATGACTGCTGTGCCGTCACTCACGAGTCCGGCGAATATCTCGCCCTTGGCGTGCGCCACACCTTCGATAGAACCTAGACCTTGCAGATGTGCACCCGTAGCGTTGTTGACGACAGCGACATTTGGGTTAGCCAGACGAGTGAGATAGTCGATCTCACCGAAATGGTTCATCCCCATCTCAATCACCGCATAACGATGGTGCGCACGTAATTTGAGCAGCGTGAGCGGCATGCCGATGTCGTTATTGAAATTGCCTTGGGTAGCAAGAACCATCTCTTCGCTACCCGTAGCAGTACGCAAGATCGCCGACAACATCTCTTTGACGGTGGTCTTGCCGTTACTGCCGGTGATGGCGACCAGCGGGATGGCGAACTGAGAACGCCAATACGCAGCGAGCTTGCCCAGCGCGATGCGAGTATCTGGCACGCGAATCAACGGGCAGGGTGCGCCGTCGATGACGCTATTCGCATTCACCACAGCAGCGACCGCACCTGCTTGTGCAGCTTGTGAGACGAACTTCGCGCCATCGAAGTTCTCGCCTTTGAGGGCAATGAACAAGTCACCTTGTTGGATGCTGCGCGTATCGGTGGAGACGGCAGCGAAGCGCACGTCGGCACCACTCATGGTCGCGTGTAACGCTTGCGCAGCTTGCGAGAGCAGCATCATATCCAGCGCTCCTCTGGCTTCCACACGCTCAAGGCACGGCTAGCGATCTCGCTATCCGAGAAGGGATGACGCACACCGGCGATCTCTTGGTAATCCTCGTGACCTTTGCCTGCGAGCAAAACGGTGTCGTTCGGCTTGGCTTTTTCGATGGCGTGCGTGATGGCGCGGGCTCTATCTTCGATGACCTGATAGTCGCCCGACATGCCGGATGCGATGGCCTCGATGATTGAATGTGGATCTTCGCCGCGCGGGTTATCACTGGTGACGATGCGCACATCGGCGAACTTGGAAGCGACCGTACCCATCATCGGACGCTTGCCTTTATCCCTATCGCCACCACAGCCGAACACACAGATCAGCTTGCCGCCGGACGCTGCTGTCACTTCACGCAGAGTGACCAGCACTTTTTCCAAAGCATCTGGTGTGTGTGCGTAATCGACTACGACGGCGGGTGCATCTTTACCACCCAATGTCTGCATGCGTCCTGCGACAGCCTTTTGCAGACTCAATTCGCGCACCGCACCTTCCACCCCCACCTTGCTCACCAACAGCACCGCCAATGCGCCCAATAGATTGGAAGCGTTGAAGCGCCCGATGAGTTTGCTGTGCAACTCCGCTCCACCCCAGCTGGTATGCAGCTTCAAGTTGAGTCCATGCGCATCCATCTGCGTCACGTTGCCGTATACCATGCGGATTCCGAGACGCTCAGCCAGTTGCAATGATTCGTCGCTCAATCCATACCCGACCACCTCAGGGGCCGAATCTCCTCGCGATATCTCAGCCGCAAGTTCAGCACCAAAGGCATCATCCAGATTCAGCACGACATGTTTGAGTGAAGCCCAATCGAACAGCCGACGCTTCGCAGCGGCATAGTTCTGCATGTCGCCGTGATAGTCGAGATGGTCGCGCGTGAGATTGGTGAGTAGCGCCACGTCGTAATGCACACCGTTGACGCGACCTTGCGTGAGCGCGTGCGACGACACTTCCATCACTGTCGCTTGCGCACCCTGCACCACGAACTCACTCAGCAATCCATGCAACACCAACGCATCGGGCGTGGTGTTCACTGTCGTTTGCAATGCGCCCGTGAAGCCATTACCCAAAGTACCTAGCATGGCGCATTTGCGCTCCACTCCGCTGAAGGCTTTCGCCAACCAATGACTGATGGAAGTCTTGCCGTTGGTGCCAGTGACACCGACCATCCACAACTTCTGCGATGGCTGACCGTACACGTGGTCGGCGATCACACCTGCTTGATGACGCAAGTCATGCACCGCAAGATGAGGTAGCTGCCATTCTTCGTTCCATTCGAAATCTTGCGCATCCCAGATGACCGCATTCGCACCACTTGCGATGGCTTGCGCGATGAAGCGGCGACCATCTGCTTGCGTACCGGGGTATGCGACGAAAGTGTCACCCGCTTGCACTGCGCGACTATCGGATACCAAGCGCGTGATGATCACACCTAATGTCTTCAATTCATCGAGATGGAATGTACTCATACATCCTCCTCGATGATCGCAGCTTCCGGTGCGACGATTACGTTATCCAGCGGCGCGTCGTAGGGAACGTCAAGCACGCGTAATGCCGCACCCATCACACTGCTGAATGCGGGCGCAGCCACTTGTCCACCGAAGTGTTCCTTGCTACCCGGATCATCCACCATCACAGCCACGATTAAACGCGGATCGGATGCAGGGGCCATACCTACGAAGGACGCTACGTATCTATCCACATAGCGACCGTTCTGTAGCTTGTGCGCGGTACCGGTCTTACCCGCCACGCGATAACCTGCCACCTGTGCGAGAGGTGCCGTTCCACCGGGCCCGACTACCATCTCCAACATGACGCGGACAGCACCGGCTGTCTCATCTGAATAGATCTTGCTTCCGACGACAGGTGTGTCTTGCTTGAGCATAGTGATTGGCTTCAACTCGCCATTGTTGGCGAAGGCGGTATAGGCGCGCGCCAATTGCAACAGATTCACCGAGATACCATTGCCGTAAGACATCGTCGCCTGCTCGATAGGGCGCCATGTCTTGAAGTCACGCAGACGCCCTGTCGCTTCGCCAGGGAACTCACTGCCCGTGGCAGCGCCGAATCCGTTTTCACTCAAGCTGCTCCAAAAATCTTGCGGCGATAAAGACAAGGCCATCTTGGCTGCACCGACGTTGCTGGATTTCTGGATGACCTGCGCCACACTCAGCATATGCTCGGGATGCGTGTCGTGAATGGTGCGACCGCCGATGGTCAACTTGCCATTCTCCGTGTTCACCATCGTCGTCGATTTGAACTTGCCAGACTCCAACACTGCGGCGGCTGTGAACGGCTTCATGGTCGAGCCGGGCTCGAACAAGTCAGTGACTGCGCGGTTACGCAAGAAACTTAACGCAGGACGCACACGATTGTTGGGATTGAAGGTCGGCCAGTTCACTAGCGCCAATACCTCGCCCGTCTTGGCATCCAGTACGACGATAGAGCCCGCTTTGGCTTGATGCTTTTCGACGGCCTGCTGTATCTCACGGAACGCGATGGATTGGATCTTGCTGTCGATACTGAGTGCGACATCGCCGCCTTCTTTTGGCGCACGCAGACTAGCGACGTCTTCGATGATATGACCACGACGATCTTTAATGACCTGCTGGCTACCCACTTTGCCGCCAAGTTTCGCCTGATGCACCAGTTCGATGCCTTCGCGCCCGTTATCGTCCACATCGGTGAAACCGAGCAGATGCGAAGTGACCTCACCTGCAGGGTAGTAGCGGCGATATTCGCGCTTCAAGGAGATGCCGGGAATACCTAGACGCACGACTTGTTGCGCTTGCTCGGGCGGCAACTGGCGCTTGAGATAGATGAACTCTTTGGATGTGTTGAACAGACGCTCTTTGAGGTCGCTCTCGGTCATGCCGATGATGCGAGCCAGTTGCTGCACTTGCTTGGGCGATGCTTCTACATCGGGCGGGCTCGCCCACACAGTCTCGGCAGGCGTACTGATGGCTAATGGCTCACCGTTGCGGTCGGTGATCATGCCACGATGCGCTGGGACTTCGATCACTCGGCCATAGCGGGCATCACCCTTCTGTTGCAGGAAGTCGTTGTTGATACCTTGCAGATAGACGGCTCGCACCAACAGACCTGACATGCCTGCCAACAGAAACAAGAACAGCACGCGCGAACGCCATGCTGGCAGCGCTTGTTGTGCAGAGGTCTGAGGTAGATGGGCGTAGTTCATCGCTGCCCCACCATGCCGGAATTTACGCGGATGTAACGGATCTCATCGCTGGGCGGCATGTGCATCTGCAATTGCTGACGAGCGAGTTTTTCTACGCGTGCGGGCATCGCCAACGTACTCTGCTCGATCTGCAACTTACCCCATTCGACTTCCATCTGTTGCGCCAGTTCTTTCTCGTTTTGCAGTTCCACAAACAACTTGCGCGCTTTGTGTTGAGAGGTAACAACACCTAACGCGCAAGCGATAGTCACAAAGAGGAGGAATGCATTGAATCTAGCCATCCAATCCACCCAAGCGTTCCGCCACTCGCAACACCGCACTGCGTGCACGCGGATTCACCGCCAATTCTTGTTCTGATGCATAGATGGGCTTGCCCACCAACTTCACTTTTCCCTGCGGCACATCTGCCGCGCGGATGGGTACGCTCTTCGGCAACTTGTCGCCTTGCGCCATGTCGCGCATGAACTGCTTCACCATGCGGTCTTCTAGCGAGTGGAAGCTGATTACCGACATGCGTCCGCCCGCCTTCAGCTCATCGACACACTGCGGCAACACGTTCTCGAGCTCTTCGAGTTCGCGGTTGATATAAATCCGTATAGCTTGAAAGGTGCGCGTAGCCGGATTCTTGCCAGGTTCGCGGGTATGCACCGTCTTCCCAACGATATCGGTGAGTTGTTTCGTTGTGTCGATCGCGCGCTCTTGGCGCGCAGCAACAATCGCCCTTGCAACCTGCCTAGCAAACCGTTCTTCGCCGTAATCACGTATCACCTCCGTCAGTTCGCCTTCGTCCGCTACCGCCAACCATTCCGCCGCCGTCCGCCCGCGACTGGTATCCATACGCATATCCAGTGGCGCATCGAAGCGAAAACTGAAACCGCGTTGCGCGTCATCTAACTGCGGCGACGACACCCCCAAGTCCAGCAGCACGCCATCCACTTTGCCCACACCTGATTCGCGCAACTTCTCGCTCAGATGCTCGAAGCCGCTATGCACCATGTGAAAGCGCGCATCCTGTATCGCTTGCCCCGCCGCGATCGCCATCGGATCTTTATCGAATGCGATCAATCGACCCGACGTACCCAGCTTGCTCAATATCAAGCGACTGTGTCCGCCGCGCCCAAAAGTGCCATCCACATAGACGCCATCAGGCTTCACCTGCAAGGCATCGACGGCTTCATTCAATAAGACGGTCGCGTGAACCAGACTCTGGCTCACAACGTGAAGCCCTCCAGCTCTGGTGGCAGATCATCAGTGGAGAAGCCGGACATCTTTTCGTACTGCGCTTGCCAACGCGTCTCGTCCCACAATTCGAATTTATTGCCCTGGCCCACCAGCATCACGCGCTTGTCCAGCTTGGCGTAATCGCGCAGGGTGGCCGAGATGAGTACGCGCCCAGCGGCATCCATCACCACATCTTCGGCGTGGCCGACGAGGAAGCGTTGCAAGGCACGAATCTTTGGATTGAAAGCGGAGAGCTGCATCAGCTTTTCGCGGATAGGTTGCCACTCAGGTTGCGGATACATCAACAGACAGCCGTCCGCATCGGCGGTCAGCACCAACTGACCCGCACAATGCGCCAACAGCATGTCGCGATACCTTGTGGGAATCGTCAACCTGCCCTTGCCATCGATGTTGAACTGCGTCGCTCCCTGAAACATAGAACCCCTTTGAACCCCCATTTATTCCCACTTATCACCACTAGTTCCCACTATATTGAAAATATATGGGTGGGTCAAGCAAGAAATCAGGAATTTTCTTTACGGTACAAGGAGTTAGCGATGGAAGTTAATGAAAAACAAATATGCTTAAAAAGCAAGGGATTGCACAAACAAGCTAAAGTTGTTTGTGATGGAAGGCCTATATATTATTGGAGAGTTGCAACTAAAGTAAAAATCGAGAGTTCACACTAGTACTAGCTTGGTCCTCTATACACCGCCCACTTCTTCGAGCTTTCCAAACTTGCGATCTTGTCTTCGGCGCGGATGCCGAAGCGGTTGGGAAATTGCCCTTCTAGCCACTTCACGATGGGCATGAGTTCTTGCCGCTCAGAAGCGGTGACGAATTCATCCATCTCGAACACGCCCAGACCTTGCTCAACTGCTTGCAGGTAGTTATCTGAATCACTGATGCTGGTGAGGAAAGGTAGCTTGAGTGAAGTTAGGAAGCGCTCCAACGCGGCGTAGTTATTGGATGAACGCATGCGTACACGGTTGGCGACAACGGCGATCTTGGCTTTAGCGGTGTGCGCACCGCCCACCAGGAACAGGTCTTTGATGAAGTCAGCGGTAGCGCGGATGTCGATAGGTGAAGGTGCGACGGGGATGACGATGAAGTTGGCTTTACGCACCAACTCTTTCAGCAGCAAGCCCGTTGCACCCGCTGGCGCATCCAGTATCTGCACCTCGGTATCTAGTGGGATCCAACCTTGTTTGCTGTGTAGCACTGCATTGCCTTTGGCGGGTGCTGCGTTCGCGCCGTGGATACTGTGCTGTGTCTTTGGACGCGCTTGCAGCCAATGCAGACTGGAACCTTGCGTGTCGTAGTCCATGATGGCGATACGCATCTTTTTGCTGGCGTAATAACTGGCGAGGTTGGTGGTCAGCGTGGTCTTGCCTGATCCGCCTTTGGAATTGATCACCAGTATCGTCAGCACGTCTTCTCCTCGTTTGTTTTTATGTCGAACCTAGGTTCTTCACACCCGCCCATTGTCACTCTCGCCTTCGTCTCCACCTTTTTCAAATCCAGCGATGGCAGCTTTAGCGACGAGACAACTGCGGTGGATGCGGGCGAAGCGAATCGAGAACTCTCGCTCCATCGCGGTGAGGGATTCTTCGACAAGGTATTCGCGTTCTGCTGTGCGCACGGTGACGTATTTCATCTCGGCACGCAGATACAACACATCTTCGATAGGAACGAGGATGACTTTACCGCGCTCATGCACCGAGAGGTGGGTACGCGCTTCAGGCATAAGTTCCTGCAACACTTCCGTGCGGATGGGGACAGCATCGCGTGCGCGCGACAAGGCCTCGAACAAGCGCCCTAGCCGGATCGGTTTGAGCAGGTAGTCGATGGCGCGTTGCTCGAAAGCTTGCACGGCGTAAGTATCGTAGGCCGTAGTGAAGATGATGACGGGCGGCTGTTCGAGCTTGTTCAGGTGACGCGCCAGTTCGATACCCGTCATCTGCGGCATGCGGATATCCATCAGCACGACTTCCGCATGCACCTCGGCGAGTTTGTCCAAGGCTTCTTGACCATTGCTGGCCTCGCCCACCACCTGCAAAGAGAGTTGCACATCACAATCGGCTAGCAGATCTTTTAAGCGAGCACGCGCAGGCGCTTCGTCATCGACGATGAAGATGCTTAAAGGCAGGATAACGGCTTCGTTACTCATAGCGTCTCCGTCACATAGGGGATGAGTATATGCACACTGTAATAGTCTGCGTCGCGTTCGACTTGATAATCCGCTTCCACATCGAACAGCAGTGACAGCCGCTCACGAATATTGGAGAGCGCCATCTTATGACCTGCGTTATGCGGCTTACCTGTGGGCGATACGGGGTTGCCAACTTGCAGATGCAGTTCTTTGTCTTCGCGATAGATACGCACCTCGATGACCCCACCATCCGTCAACGGTTCGATGCCGTGATACACCGCATTCTCCAGCAGCGGCTGCAACACTAGTGGCGGAATCAATGCGTCGGGCGGCATCTTGTCAGTGTTCCACTGCACTTGCAGACGCTCGCCTAGACGCAGTTGTTCCAGTGCCAGATATTGACGCGCCAGTTCGATCTCTTTGCTCAACTCGACCAATTCGTGTGGTTCGCTCATCGCCATGCGGAACAAATCAGACATATCTTCTAGCGCGGTCTCCGCGCGCTTGGGGTCGGCGCGCACTATAGCGAGCACGGCATTGATGCTGTTGAACAAGAAGTGGGGCCGGATGCGCGCTTGAAGTGCTTGCAAGCGCGCAGCTTGCCTAGCGGGAGACAACGCCAAGGCGCGCCAGCGGAAGTAACTCAACAGTAGCAAGATGACGATGGCACTTTCCAGCACGTGGCGAATATAACGGAACGAGCCGACATCGCTTTGCGAAGCATACAAATCGCCACCCATGACATCTAGCCCGAACGTGACCAAGGCGATGAGTGCGACGATGACAGCAGTACCTTGCCAATAGGGCAGTTTGGCGAACATGGGGGCAAGTGCATACAACAACAGCAAAGAGGTGAGTAACACAGGTTGCAGCAAGGCCGAGCCATAGAGCAATTGTTGCAACAGGTCGGAGAAAGTATCGGCTTGGGTGAGCGCCACGAACAACGCGACAGCATTCACCAATAATATAGCGCGCAACACGGTTCCCAGATTACGGAAGTTGGGTAGCAACGTGGGCGTATTGATTTGATTTATACTGCGCGACTCCGGCATAGCTTCCTCTCAAGTGCCGCTCATTCTGGACAAGACATGGCTACGATGCAAGACAATCAAACATGGTCGGGACGTTTCAATGAACCCGTGGCTGAACTGGTGAAGCGTTATACCGCTTCGGTGGATTTCGACAAACGCTTGGCGTTGTTCGACATCCAAGGTTCTTTGGCTCACGCGCAGATGCTCGCCCACTGCAGCATCATCAGCGCACAAGACCTGAAAGACATCCAGCGCGGCTTAGCGCAGATCGAGAAAGAGGTCATCAACGGTGAGTTCGTATGGCAACTCGATCTGGAAGACGTGCACCTGAACATCGAGAAGCGCCTAACCACCTTGGTCGGTGACGCAGGCAAGCGCCTGCACACAGGACGTTCACGTAACGACCAAGTGGCGACCGACATCCGCTTGTATCTGCGTAGCTCCATCGACGACATCGTGAGCTTGCTCAAAGCCCTGCAAGTCTCGTTACTCGATTTGGCGCAACCGCACACGCATACCATCATGCCCGGCTTCACTCATTTGCAAGTGGCGCAACCAGTGAGCTTCGCGCATCACCTGATGGCTTACTACGAGATGTGCCAGCGCGATGTGGAGCGCTTCAGCGATGCACGCCGTCGTGTGAACCGTCTGCCCTTGGGTGCGGCTGCGTTGGCAGGCACTAGCTATCCCATCAATCGTGAATTGGTGGCGGAGATACTGGGCTTCGAGTCCGTATGTCAGAACTCATTGGATGCCGTGTCCGACCGCGACTTCGCCATCGAATTCACTGCTTGCTCTGCGCTGGTGATGACGCATCTGTCACGCCTGTCGGAAGAATTGATCTTGTGGATGAGCCCACGCTTCGGTTTCATCGATATCGCCGATCGCTTCTGCACCGGCTCATCCATCATGCCGCAGAAGAAGAACCCCGACGTACCTGAACTGGTGCGCGGCAAGACAGGTCGTGTGAACGGCAATCTGGTCGCTTTGCTCACATTGATGAAAGGCCAGCCGCTGGCCTACAACAAAGATAACCAAGAAGACAAAGAACCGCTGTTCGATACAGTGGATACGCTGACGATGACCTTGCGTATCTACGCCGACATGATGCGCGGCATCACGGTGAAGCCAGATGCGATGCGCAGTGCGGCGTTGCAGGGCTACGCTACAGCGACCGACCTAGCTGACTATCTAGTGAAGAAAGGTTTGCCCTTCCGTGATGCACACGAGGCCGTCGCCTTGGCGGTACGTTTCGCTGAACAACGCAAAGCGGACCTGGCAGAGCTTAAGCTGGAAGAGTTGCAACAGTTCTCCCAACTCATCACGAACGACATCTACGCCGTGTTGACGCTGGAAGGTTCGCTCGCTGCACGTAACCACACCGGCGGTACGGCGCCACAACAGGTAGAAGCGGCAATCGCGCGTGCGCGCAAACACCTCTCCGCCTAAATCGCAGGCAAAAAAATGGGCCATCTTGCGACGGCCCAGAATAGGAGGAGAGTATGAAAGATCGAGTTGGTTACAACTCAAAGCTCACAACTCAGATGCGATTGTAGGAGCCTGAATCCGCTTTGCATATATGCCAAACGGCCTATACCTAGGTCTATATCTCTCCAAAAATTATCTATATCTTATTACTTAACTCATTGATTTATTTTGAGTCCGGCAAAACACCACCTGTGACTCTCTCTATACCCGCTAAATCTTTTTCAGAAAACACCTCAACAAAACCGCGCTGAGTCAGCATATTTCGCACCGATTCAGCTTGGTCGTAGCCATGTTCCAGCAATAGCCGACCATTCGAAGTGAGGTATTGAGGTGCGGCACTGACGATGTACCGGATATCGTCCAAGCCATCCACCCCAGAAGCTAGCGCAGAAAGTGGCTCAAAACGCAGATCTCCTTGTAAGAGATGGATGTCATCAGATGCGATGTAGGGCGGATTGGAAACGATGAGTTCAAATCGCTGGCCATTGTCGAGTGTGGAGAACCAATCGCTCTGCATGAAGCCCACATTGGCGATACCCAATCTGCCCGCATTTTCGATAGCGACCGCCAAGGCATCCTGCGAGGCATCCACGGCGACCACTTTGGCATTCGGCTTGTGCTTAGCGATAGCGAGAGCAATGGCGCCACTCCCCGTTCCCATATCCAAAACGCGGCAGAGCTGCGCTTGCGGAATTCGATCCAGTGCAAGCTCAACGATCAATTCGGTATCTGGTCTTGGGATGAGCGTGGCTGGCGTGACTTTGAGGTTCAGCCCGAAAAATTCTCGTTCACCCAACAGATGCGCGATAGGCTCTCCACGCAAACGGCGTCGTAGCAAGGCATCAAAGGCACCATTCTGAGTCTCGCTCAACATCTGGTCTGAATGAGCAAGCAAATAGGCACGTTGCACACCCAACACATTTTGCAACAGACATTGGACTTCGATTCGAGAAGAAGTCAAATCAAAATCGAGGAGATTACTTAGCTTACGTACGTCTTCGCGCAGTATGTCGGCGATGCAACGCACGGCATCAACCCTCTTGCGCCAGAGCAGCCAGTAACTCAGCTTGATACTCTGCCATCAGCGCATTGGTGAGTTCGCTTATGTCGCCATCCATGATGTGGTCCATCTTGTACAGCGTGAGGTTGATGCGGTGGTCGGTGACGCGACCCTGCGGGAAGTTGTAGGTGCGGATGCGCTCTGAGCGGTCGCCACTACCCACCAGAGATTTACGTTCGGCGGCAACTTTGCTGTGTGCATCTTTTTCTTGTTTGTCTTTGATGCGCGCAGCGAGCACACGCAAGGCTTGCGCCTTGTTCTGATGTTGCGATCGACCATCCTGACATTCGACGACTGTGCCTGTCGGTAGGTGCGTGATACGCACAGCTGAGTCGGTCTTGTTGATGTGCTGACCGCCCGCACCAGAAGCGCGGAAAGTATCGATGCGCAGATCCGCCGGATTCAGCTCAACTTCGCCCACCTCATCCGCTTCCGGCAAGATCGCAACGGTACAGGCTGAGGTGTGGATACGTCCTTGTGTCTCGGTGGCAGGAACGCGTTGCACTCGATGCGCACCCGATTCGAACTTCAGCACCGAGTAAGCACCTTGGCCTATGATGCGTGCGATGACTTCTTTGTAGCCGCCCATCTCGCCCAAGCTCTCGGAGATGATCTCGACCTGCCATCGGCGGCGCTCGGCAAAGCGCATGTACATGCGAAAGATGTCGCCCGCGAAGATGGCTGCTTCATCACCACCTGTTCCAGCGCGGACTTCGAGAAAGACGTTTCGGTCGTCGTTAGGGTCTTTCGGTAACAACAGTTTTTGCAATTCGGCCGCAAGTTGCTCCTGACGCTCGCGCCCTGCTTTCACCTCGGCATCGGCAAACTCACGCATGTCCGGATCACTCGCCATCTCCAACGCGGTGGCGATGTCCGCCTCACAGGATTGATAGGCGTGATAAAGCTCGACGACAGGTTCGATCTCAGCGCGTTCACGGTTGAGCTTACGGAAAGCTTCCATGTCGCGCGTGGCTTCTTCTGTGCTCAATAGGCGCGTGACTTCATCCAGACGCTCGGCGAGGTTCGCGAGCTTGGTGGCGATGCTGGGTTTCATTCTGTGTCGTGCAGACGATAGAGGCGATGCACTGTTTCGAGCATGCCATCGCGTTCGGCGGAAGTGGCTTGGTTCAACGCTTGGGTAGGCGCGTGTAAGAATTTATTGGTAAGGGCGCTGCTCAGGTTCTCCAATACCTTTTCGGCATTCTCGCCTTTTGCCAGTGCGCGCAACGCTTTTTCCATCTCGGCGCGGCGTTGACGCTCGGCGTGGTCACGCAGGGCACGGATGGTCGGTACGACACCGCGGGACTCCATCCAATGTACGAAATCACTTACGCCAGAATCGATGATGACTTCTGCCTCTTTCACCGCACCTTGGCGCGCATCCAAACCGTCACGCACGACTTCGGATAAATCATCCACGGTATATAAGAACACGTCATCCAACTCGGACACTTCGGCTTCCACATCTCGTGGAACAGCCAAATCGACAATGAACAATGGGCGATGTTTGCGTGCCTTGAGCGCACGTTCGACCATGCCTTTACCCAAGATGGGCAAGGTGCTGGCGGTGCAGGTGACAATGATGTCGTGCTGAGCCAATTGCTCTGGCAATTCGTTCAAGGTGACTGCGTGACCATTGATGCGACGAGCCAAGGTCTGCGCGCGATCTAGCGTGCGGTTGGCAACGGTGATCTGCTTGGGATTGCGTGCCGCGAAATGGACCGCATTGAGTTCGATCATCTCGCCCGCACCGATGAACAACACCCTCTGGTCGGCGATGGAGGGATAGATGCGTTCAGCCAATTTGACTGCCGCCGCCGCCATAGACACCAAGTTGGCACCTATCTCTGTCTGCGTGCGCACGTCCTTGGCCACCGAGAATGTGCGCTGAAATAATTTGTGCAGCAAGAAGCCCATCGTACCCGCTTGCTCGGCCTGACGTACCGCTTGTTTCATCTGCCCCAATATCTGCGGCTCGCCCAACACCATGGAATCCAAACCGCTTGCGACCCGGAAAGCATGCTTAACAGCTTTTTCTTGTGGTAAACGGTAGATGTACGGCTCGATATCGTTAGCCGCCAAGTGATGGTATGACGCCAACCAACCTACGGCTTGCGTTGGGTCACTCGTACTGCAATAGACTTCGGTGCGATTGCAAGTTGACAGGATGGTGGCTTCTTTGGCCGCACCGTTCCCAATGAGGTCACGCAAAGCGACATCCATGGTCTCGGCATTGAACGCGATCTGCTCGCGCACGTCTAGCGGCGCGGTCTGATGGTTGATGCCAAAAGTGAATAACTGCATGGGGTCCGCTATCCGGATGATTCGGGGGCGGGATTATAGAGGCTAGGGCGGCTTTCTGCCAGTCGCCCCAGCCTCTAAAGGACTACTTAGTGGCTTGCAATTGCGCCAACGCCGCTTCGGCATCTGCACGCAAATTACTATCGGGGTGGTTCTTAATGAAATCACTGAATGCCGCCTGTGCATCTGCGGTCTTCCCGGCATCAACCAAGGTGATGGCTTTCTTGAATGCGCCCAATTCATCCGAATCGATCGATTCGGGCTTGTTCTCGCCTTTCCAATAGACATCATCTGCGTCTGCCAAGGAGCCACGCACACCACCTGCAGCAGTCGTGGTGCTCAACTTCTTCTTGGGAGTCATCGCCTCAATCTTCTTGCGCAAACGATCCCACAATGACGGTTCCGTCGATACACCAGCTGCGTAGCTTGGTGTAGCCAAGATCACGCCCAATAGTACGAACAATGCGATCAATCTCTTCATGACGTTTCTCCTTGTTTAATTTAAAGCTGGCACTCCGACTCAAAGTGCATTCAATAGTTCCATCCCAAGTGCACGATACTGCTCTTTAACCTTAGGGTCCAATCCTTGCGCCTTCACAAAAGCTGCCTTGGCCTTTTTGGTATCGCCGGTCCTTGTGTAAGAACGCGCCAGATTGACCCAGACCTGCGCATCTTTTGGACTTGCCACAGTGGCTGCTAGATATGCCTTTTGAGCTTCTGCATACTTGTCTTCGATCATAAATAGATTGCCTCTATTATTCATCGCAGCCGCATTCTTACGATCTAAGCTGATGACCTTGTCAAAATATTTCATCGCTTCTTGACGATCTCCCAACTTGGCCAAGGTGATACCCATTTGCTGATTCGCCTCGATATCTGCTGGATTCGCTTTCAGTACCTCAAGGTGACGGCGTGTCTTGGTTTGCGAACTGATCTTCAACACTGACATGTTGTCATTAGGGAACTTCTTATCGATGGCTGCCCGCGTCAACCCGCTTGGCTTCCAATCCGAATCGGGGAGACTGGCTGGTTTGAAAGTCTCCCACGCCTTATTCACATCAAGGATGGTCAGTCCTTTGTCCTTGAATTTGTAATACGTGGCACTTCCGTTCTCCCACGCCTTGATGAACGAGTTGCCCACCAATGTGGTTTCCACGGGTATCCATAGTGTTTCCTCATAGATGACGTAGAGATTGTTCATGGTGTATCCATCATCATCCGCATGGATTCCAGTGGAGAACATCATGAACATATGTCCCGGCACTTCAATCACCCTAGTAGCGATGCCCATACCTTCCAAGCCGGCGGAATAAACCGCCACCAAGTCATCACAATCGCCAGACTTGCGCTCCAAGGTCTCCCGTGGAAACTGGATGTAATCGACCGTGTGCGCCTTTCCCGCTGTGACTTGGTAGGGATTGCTCGGGTCTTGTATGTAGGTCAGCCCAAACACACCGAGTGCATCGAACAATGCCGCAGCCAAGCGCGCCTCATCCTTGGTCTCTTTGAATTCACTCACCACCATGCGAGCAAGATTGAGGACAGGCGGATCTTTAGGCGTAACGAAAGACGCAAAACGCTCGCGCTCATCCCAAGTCAGACGGTGTTTGTCGTACACATTGACGGTGGCGCTACGATTGAAAGAGACACGCTTGCCATTCTCAAAGAAGCTCGCTTCGATCTCTGCTTGAACGGCACTGTCTTCGGTCACCGTGAGGATGCTGTTGTTGAACACCGCCTTAAGCACCAACTCTTCACTCTGCCCTGGAAGCAACTTGGCTATCTTCGCCTCTGTCGAATAATCCATGAAGTTCTTCAGCACGAAACTGACGCGGATCTTCTCCATCGGCTTGTCCGTGTTGTTGGTCAGCTTGATGCTGCCAATACCGTTCTTCTCATACAACTTGTAGGAATTGGAGAAGATGTCGCTCAGTTTGATGACTTCGATATCGAGCGGCGGACGATTGAATACCAGCGTGGTCGCCTCAACAGACACCTTCTCAGATTCCGTCCCATCGGTGCTCAATACACTGACGTGATATGCGTACTTCGTCTCAGGGAGAAGTGCATCTTTGATGAATTCGGGCTGTGCCACTTCGCCTATCTTGACGAAGTTATCGCCTTCTTTTTGGTAGATGCGATAAGCACCGAAATACTGTGGCTCGACGGCATCCCAAGTCAGCTTCACTTGCCACGGTGTCGTTTCCGCTTTGACAGCATGCAATGGTTTCGGCATGTGCTTCTCTGAGACAGCACTCACAGCGGCACTGGTCTCACCTTCATAACCAAAATCGGAGACCGCTGCGACTCGGTAGAAATACTTCATGTCTGCATCTAATCCAGCATCATGATAAGTGTTACCTGTGGATGTCGCGACCTGAACATAACCACCGCTCTCAGACTTAGATCGGAAGATACGGGACTCTTTCACATAGGGAACTGAGGTCTGAGCCCAATGGAGTTCAATACCGTGCACTTTGCCTTGAGCAGCGAACTGCTTAGTTTTTTCAGGTTTATATAGAACTGCGAACGACTGGATCTTTTTACTGATTCGGTCCGCCACAAATAAGGAACTACCACCTGCTGAAGCCAAGGCGATTGGGTCAGGCAAGCTACCAGCACCTGATGCCTTTGCACCAAAGACTCTGAGCAAATCACCTTTACGGGTAAAAGCTTTAACTTGATTTCCGTCTAGAACCAACACCTCGTCCGCTGTGACCTCCATGTCAGTCGGCTTAGAGAACAAGTTAGCCTCTTTTAGCTTGCCGAACTCTTGGATGAAATCGCCGGTGGCAGAGAACACCATTACGCTGTTGCGACCGCCATCCAGAACATATAGATTGTCCTGAGGGTCGAGTCCAAGTGCCAAAGGATTAGAGATGTTAGCGGTCTTGCCGCCCAATTCGTTCAGATAGACTCCGTCGCCACGAAACACTTGTACCGAACGGTTGCCGCGATCAGCCACAAAGATCAGACCTGACGTAGCGATAACAATGGAACTGGGATTGCTAAACTGTCCCGCACCACTTCCACCGCTACCAAAACTAGAAACGACTTTGCCAGCCTCATCCAACTTCGCACATTGCTTCTTCTTTTTATCCAACACCCAAAGCGCGCCAGTAGCATCTACCGTCACTGCTGTCATTTCCATATCCTCGGGTTTGATCTCACCGATGACTTTTTCTGAGTTCAGTTTGTACAGGCTCTTGCCATCTTTGCTGATGGCGTAAACAGTGCCTTTGCCATCCCCCGCCAATGCACTCACTTCGACTGTAACGCTACCAATCCATTTGGCCGAAGCCCTGCCAGCCGCTTTGGGAACCACTTCATATTTCGCTCCCGCGACGGTCAGGAAAGCGTTCACCAGCGCCTTCTCAGCATCTCCGACGAACACATGCTGCCCTTTCTCAACCGCGATCCCTGCTATCTTTTTGAACTGAGACTTTGCCTCACCTTTGGATCCAAAGGTATATGCCAATTTACCTTCGTGATCGAACTTGGAGATGACTTGGGTATTAGCATCGGCGATATAGACGCCGTCTTCCGCCACGCTCAGCGAGCCTGGCTTTCCAACACTAGGTAACGATTTGATATAACGACCACTCGGCTCATACAGCTTCACTTGGTTGTCGTCTGCATCCAACACATAGATACGCCCTGCGCCATCCAGTGCGATGCTGGTAGCTTCTTTCAGCTTGAACGGAAGTTCTTTCGCTTCGCCAGTAACAGGTGTAGCGCTCAACTCCAATGTCTGCAGGAACACCCCATTGACGCCGAACAGTTGGATACGAGCATTTCCTGTATCCGATACATAGACGACACCCTCTCTGACCGCGATACCTTGAGGAGAATTCAAGGCGTTGTCGTCGCCACCACCGAAGAAGCCCCCCGCTTTGCCGCCGAACCTACCCAAGAACTTGCTTGTCGAAAGCGAGTACATCACAACTTGATTGGATTCACTATCCACCACGTAAAGGGTGTCGCCTTCGGCAGCTGCAGCTTCGGGCTGTTTGAGCAGTACGTTGTCGCCATCTTTGGTAGCGAACGTCAGCGTCGTTTTCGTCTCTTCGTTGATCGCTTCAACAGCACCGTCTTGCTTAGCCAAGAACATATAGCCCGCCCCGACGCCCAGAAGTTTATTTAACTTTGGCGCCGGTATCTCTCGCTTGAAGTCAGCCTTGATGAAACCGTTAGCCGTGCCCGTAGGGGCCTCCGCCCAAGCCATACCGACACACAAGGAAAGTACCAAAGGAACGACTGCTATGTTGCGCATATATCCACCTATCCCAATCAATTCAAACGAACAGTGCGGCTCAAGCCGCATCTCTATGATGCACTGCCGATTATTTTTCAGCCCTGTTAAACACCCCATCCCAATCCGCGACGGGTGGGTGCTCGATAAAGTAATCACAACGCTCCATATACAGCTGGGTCGGCTTGTCATGCGGCAACTCTGCCGCTAGCTCTTTAAATTTCAATCTTGCTTCGCGCCAGTTACCCGACCTGCGGCTCATAAATTGTAACGGGTAAATGTTTGCCGACCACTCGAATCTTGTCTAGCTCTCTATATCGGCATACATCGGCTGCACTTGAGTATGTCGCTTCGCCCACTAAATAGGTGATGCCGTAATACTTAGCCGTGCCTTCCAATCTCGATGCCAAGTTCACTGTATCGCCGATGACGGTGTACTCCATTTTTTTCCCAGCCAATCCCACATTTCCAGCGACCACCTCACCCGAGTGCAAGCCACAACGTATGGCGAAAGGTTCCTCCCCCTCGGCTTCCCACTTGACGCGCAACTCATCCATTCTCACCGCCATTGCCACTAGACAACCCATCGCCAATTTGGCATGGTCAGGTTGACTCAAGGGAGCCCCCCAGTAAGCCATGATGGCATCGCCGATGAACTTATCTATAGTGCCGTCGTGTTGCTCAATAATCTGCACCATAGCACCCAAATATTCATTCAGACGCGACACCACCTTTTGCGGAGGATGGGATTCACTAAAGGTGGTGAACCCCTTGATGTCTGTGAACAAGACAGTCACATCTTTGTTATCACCGCCTATCTTCGCAGCCTCTGGATCTTTTTCAAGACGCGCGACCAACTTTGGAGAAAGGTAACTGGAGAACATCGAACGCATCTCGCGCGCGCTCTTTTCCAACACCAGATAACGGAAGCTACCACCAACCAACAAAGCAAGAATGGCAGACAAAGTGGGGTAGATGATATTGATCCAATAACCGCTTCCAAACATGTAGTTCGCGTACCAGATGTATCCGGCCAGTAAAAGTGTGGTTGCAGGTATCGCACCATAAAGATTCAAACGAGTCGTCAGGAAATAAGCCAGCGCACCCATCAATACGATGAATGCCATATCGACTAGCGCCGTCATCCCACCCTGCTGAATGAAGCGACCGCTGATGATGTTATCGGCAATGGTGGCATGCACTTCCACCCCTGGCGTGTTCTGATTGAAGGGCGTCACACGTAAGTCGTAGATACCCGGGGCTGTCGCTCCAACAAAGAGCACCTTGCCTCGCAACTCTTCTGCGGGGATGCGCCCATTCACAACATCAGTGAAAGAGTATCGCGGATAGCCCTTGGGGGGGCCAGTGAAGTTGACCCACATCGAGTTGTTCTCACTCACAGGGATATGGCGCTCGCCC
>JFJP01027132.1_pt1 | contig 19599 bp, 24 predicted proteins | sample 431651 | NCBI WGS metagenome assembly JFJP01 (sample SAMN02602958, study PRJNA72255) | Microbial mat metagenome, whole genome shotgun sequencing project. | biome: fresh water; feature: sink hole; material: water; isolation source: purple microbial (photo- and chemosynthetic) mats found in...
ATCGTGACCCTAATTTCCACTGCAAAAAGCCAATTAAAATCTATTAATTTTTTTATTGTCAAATTTTGTAATAAATGTTATGATATTTTTTTTTTAATTAATAAATTTTACTTACTTGTAAACCAACAAAGATGCAAATAGAAATAAGAAAATTATCTGATGGTGTAAGACTAAATAAATTTTGAGGGCATCCTCTGAAATAAAGCTAAAAATATATTGAAATTTTCAATTCAATTTAATTTCTTTTATACTGGATAAATCAATCGAATTGACAAAAATCCAAACATGTAAATTGAAATATAACCAGAATTTCGACGTCGAATGGCCGTATGAATAATTTGAGGAATAAATAGCAAATGGAACACTATAAGTAGCCAATTTTTTAGCACAAAGAAATAAAGCAAAGCCAAGCATAAAAAGAGTCCAAGATCTAAAAAAATTAATAAAAAGTTAGAAAATTTACACAATTTTAAAGAAAATTAAACAAAGCTTGATATAAAAGAAAATCAATCCTTTTCTAATATCTCTAATAGTCTATATAAAATAATTCATTTCAAGATTTTAAAAGTAAAGTAAAATAAAAAAGTGAAAAACCTCATAATTTGAAAAATATCTCGCTTTCCATAACATCAAAAGAAACCTCATTTCGAAAATTGAGAATAAAATGAAATACCAAAAAGCAGGTGTAATAAAGAAATGGAAAAAGTCTTCAATATAAAGTGCCATATACAAATGAAACAAGCACATATATGTATCCATTATAGTAGCAATAGAAACAGTTATAATAGAAATCTGAGAACAAAAAAGTTAACAATTTTTCTTTTAAAATCAACCTTATTCAATTCTGATTCTGAATCATTTCCATTTTTTATCATTTTTATTATTGAGATAAGTTTGATGACACATACTATAGTAACTGTAAGAGAATAATATATAGCTTGACTTTGTGAGCTCTATATTATAAATCATGATGAATTTTATTAAAATTTAATAAAAATTACCCATTCACCCATATGCAAATCTCCTCGTAGATTTATGTTACAGTTGTCAGATTTGAGATTAAAAATTCCTTTGGCTGTCGATAAATGTGTATTCCAAAGACTGCCATCTGCGTTGATTAATAGCAATGAATAATCCATTTGGCAATTTATCGTGGCATTCAGAGGTTCAAATTCATAATATGGAACAAATGAATGTTTTAAAGATGAGCTCCAAACGCTTTTTTTTTATAATTCTTTTTTAAAAAAAAATAATTAAAAAGAACTTTTCCATTTTTTCACTTTCAATCAAAGGGAAATTTTGAATAATGACCACTTTTTTATCTAAATAGTCTCCATCTCGAATAGTGATCTTAACATTTAGGAAATAGCTGTTGTTCAGATAAAAATACAAACTTATTTTTCCTGAAGAATGTTCAAATTCATTGAAATGTGCTTGCTTTTAAATTTTTATTTGTAAATAGAGAAAAATCATATGTTAAACATTATCATGTCTTTGTGAATTCCAATAACCAATGAAAGTGATTTCATTCAATTGGTTTTGTAAATCAAATGATTTGTATAATTGTTGAGTTGAGTGAATTATTGAGGAGTTATTTTCCGTTTTATAAAGCTTCTAAAATAATATATATATGAACATTTTTTGAAAGTTTAACTTTAAGATCAGAAGTGGTGTCTCGTGAAATGAGAGATGGCATGGGCAAAGTGATGAAAACACTAATTAAAAAGAGCAAAAACAATATAAAAGAAGAATTCATGGTCTTTAATTTAAAATAAAAATTGAGAGAGAAAAAAAATTATAAATATTTTTTGTGATCAAATTTTAAGTTTTTTTAAAAACAAAATGGATTTTTAAAATTTATGATTTGATATTTGATCAAATTTTATTTTTGTCATTTTGTTCAAAATATTTCTCAACCAACTTCAACTCTTCATTCTGAGGAATGTCTTGAGGTTTTTTTTGTTTAGTGTTGGTGTTGATTCTGGCCTCAACTTTTTGAAACTTCTTTAATGTGAACACCTTCGGCTTTTCATTTTCTTTAGCTTTCTCCTCAATCTTCTGTTTATTTTTATTAGAGCTCAACAACTGAGATTTATTTTGTTTCACTTCTAACTTCTTTTTTACATTTTTCTATTCAAACCACAAAAAATTAATCATAAAATTCTTTCATTTTGATCAAATTATTTGAAAAATATTAAACCTCCTCTATTTGTTTGGTATAAATTGCATTTAAAACATTTTCTGACTCCTCTCCAAAATCATTGGCTTTTTAATTTATGATAAAAAATTTATAGTAAGTCTTGTATAAAACTTTATTTTGTTTATTAGTTTATACATAAGAGCTTTCCTATTGGAGTACTAGGTTTAACTTTTTTTCCGTAAATGAAATTCTCATCTGGTAAAATATTTTTCTTTGCACTTTGACGTTTTTCCATGTTTTCTTCTGTTTTTTCCTGTTCCTAAAATTAATTTCTTCAAATGATTTTTAACGATCATTATAACCTTTAATTTTGGGTTAATTTTGTCTTTATTTATTTTTTTGAAATCAGCAATAGGCAAAGGGTCTCTTGTAGATTGATGGAAATTCCATGTCATGCTCACTAAACAATCTTTTTTTTAAAGGTCGAATTCCTTTATTTTAACCTTCTTTTGCTCCTTCTTTATCTTTTACATAAGCCTTTCCATAGGAGTAATTTTCATCAGGAAGATGATAGACTGATGGCTTGGCTTTTCCAACATCACCTTTGATCAACAAGATGTTTTTGTTGGAATTTTGAGCCAAAGCATTCGAATTTGTTGTCATTTGTTATTTTTTGAGTTTAAAAAAATTATAACTTAAAAATTAAAAAAAAAAATTAAATAAGAAAAATACTTAATAATTACCTTTAAATTTTAAATTTTAATTTTTTTGGTATTGAAATTCTATTTAAATCAGTTAGTTGTTTTCAAAAATCAGTTGCTGTTCTAAAACAGTTTTTTCTTTATGAGAAAGCTTTGTTTTCAATAAAAACTTATTACTACTGCTTCCATATAATCAATATTTTTATAATTTAATTAAATAAATTATGAAAAAAATTTTTCTAATGTGTCACAATTTTTTTTATCTCAATAAATGGAAGATTCCAAATTTAAATTCCAAATTTTCCACTCTCAAAACCCATGGCTTCTCATTACTGAGCAGAACGCACTTAAATTTATTCACAATATCAACAAAAACAATGATTGTTTTTTCAATTTTAATCAGAACAAGGATTACTATTCTCCCAAAGAAGCCTTTTACAAATTTCCATTTGATGAGTTTTGTGAAAAAACTATAAATTCCACCAATTATTTCTTCAATCAGGCCAAACAAAAAAACCAGTTAGAAAAGCAAGTTCAACCCCTTTGTAGAGAAGAATTGAAGCATTTCTTTAGTGTGATCTCCTTAATGCAGGATTATCAGTTTCCAGACTATAGAGATCATTTCAAACTTCAATCACAAAACTTTATACAGAGTCCGATTGCCAAACTGATGCCTTTAGGTCGTTTCCAAATCTTATTGAAATACATGGAGCTTGATACAAAAGAATTTTCTTATGATTTATATAATTTTTTCTTTGATTCTTTGCTTTCGTCTGATTTTCTGATCAAAGAGAATTTGAATTTGATCTTAATTCTTAAAATAAAAAAACTAAGGTTCAAAAATTCAAACAATTTGAAGCTTTTTTTAGTTTATGATCAATCAGGATATTTGCTAAATGGACTCATAGTAAATGAATCTCTCATTGAAGAGAAAAAACCATTTTTCGATCAAATAACACAGGTTTTATTCAAATTCTCTACAAAAAATCATACTTTAATCCTTCCACATAAAATTTTTTCAATGGATTTGATCGAATTCCTGCAAAATGAATTGAAATTTAAGTGCATTGGAACGTTCTTTTTGAATGCTTTTCAAAACATCTATGATCTTCCACAAAATTTGAAAGATGCACCTTTTTTAAAAAAAAAATCAATCTATTGTTGTAATAAAGAAAGCAGTTTATTGGCTTTGAAAGAACGAATTTCACCAACACATCTTAAATATATGGTATTTGGCTCCTATTGCTTCTATAACCAGAGCTCAAATCTTGAAATTTGTGATCAAGCATCGATGTTTCATGAAGAAATCTTTGCCAGAATTAAGAAATTATGGAAGATCTCTATTTGGAATGAGTTTGATCAAGAACATATGAAATGGCCGATGGAAATAATTTTTTTTCTTTTTCAAAGCTTTATGAATAATGCTTATATACTATACTCTACAGATTTTTTGGATTTTTCAAGCTTTAAAGAGAAATTAATAGATGAATTGATTACATGGAAGAAAGAAGTTTCATTAATGAATTCAAAATTGACAGTAAACAGAGATAATACTTTAGATAAAGGACATTATCCAGAGAGGATGAACTATTGTAAAATTTGTAAGGTTTGCAAAAAAAACAAAGATGCCAAAAGGAATAAAAAGAAGACTTTATATAAATGCCCAGGATGCTCTTGGAAAATGGGAAGGGATGTCTCTTTATGTGTTGTCCCTTGTTTTGAGACTTATCATTGTAACATTGAGATTTATAATGAGGATAAAAAACTAAACAAAAGGATGATCTTGAAAAAAAATCTCAATAATTAGGTTTTGACCAGAAGTAATTTTTGTTTTGTTTTTTTATGCTTTTATGAGTGCATGTATGATTTTTATGTGTGTTTATCAAAAATTCACATTTAAAATTATGTATATTGAAAAAAAAGTTATTGAAAGAGTTATTTTTTAAAAATCTCTAATTTTCATAACACTTTACTTTTCTATTTAAAAATTAAAGAGCAAATTTGAAATTTGATTGCATTTCATTAATTTTTAAAATTTCTATTAGGAAATTTAAAAAAATTGAGTTGAAATTTTTTTTTTAAAAAAACATAAAATATTCTCATTATGACAAATGCCAATCATTTATCTCAAGTTTTTGCAAGAAAAAAAAAAAAAATTATTTATAATAAGTTGAATCACCTTTCTTCTTCATCCATAATTTTCTTCTTTTGATTTGACAAAATCCAATTTAAAAGATTTCAATCCTTTGATCTCCTCCATAGAAAATTTTGATGTCATTCTCACAAAGGAACATGATTTTGAAAGAGAATTCGTCGGTGAACACCTACTTTACTAGCAGAACTCGGGATGTGAGTAAAATGATAATTTTCTCCAAAGAGGCAACTTTATGCACATATCAGAGTTTTCTTGAAAGTTTAAGAGTTTAATTATAGACAGTATCTATTTTAAAAAATTTAAAGAAATTTTCTTGTTTTTTTTTGATCGATGAACCTTTCTGAAATTTTTTCTCTGATTTGAAGATTTCATTGTTTTTGTTAAGTTCAAAGAGGAAATAAAAAAGTTTACTATAAGGATTTGTGAAGTTCTCCATAGAATGTTGTTTTTGTCTTTATAATAAAAAAATTAAAAAAGACTTAAGGGTTTTATTTAAAATTAATAATGTTTAATAATATATAATTTTTCATATATTCCATTCAAATGCCTTTCACACTTGTCATTGGCCTTTGCATTTCTTCCATCATAATTTTATCGCGGTCTTCAGTTTTTTTAGGAGTGTTCATCAGCTTTTTAATTCAAATTTTTTATTTTTTAATTGAGTTTTGGAAAATTATTAACTTTTTTTTCATTGTAGAAAAACAAATTGTTCTCAAAAATTGTTGCTGTATTGATTGCTGGCTTAATTTTAGTCACTAAGTCTTTAGATTTATCAAACAAAATGCTTGTTTTCATCTCGTTTTCTTCTATCATATTCTTATTCACAAGCTTTTCACAATTGATTTTTTTTAAATAACCCTTTGATTTTATCAATAATTTATAGATTTTACAATTTTTTAAAAAAAAATTACTTTATAAATCAAATTTTCATCAAAAAATATTTCCAATTCTCTCACTCCTCTTTTTGGTGTTTTGGCATAATTCCAAATATTTATGCAAGAAATTACAATAAGCTTATCAAATGAGATGTATATAGTGTTATTTTTCATCCCATTTCCTAAATTCTCTTTTTCATTGCAATCAGCTCCAATCCAAGGGGTTAGCCACATGTTTTTATCATCAAATGTTTTATTGATCCCATTTATCAATTTATCAATTGTTCGAACATCGTTTTGCATTCCTTTCAAGCAATTTATCTAAAATTAAGGTCTTTTTTTCTTTAGAAATAAAGGTTTATTTATAAACAGAAGGCGGTTCTGCTCCTATTGACACTGAATTGCTTTTATTCGATAAAATTTCATTCCCTTCAGAGTCAAAAATTTCAATACCATTTAAACCAACATAATGTAAATCTCCCCAAGTTGAAAGAAAAACAATCTTTAAAGTAAATCCCATAGGTTTAGTGCAAGCGTCATATTCCTTTTGTTAAAATAATGAAAAAAAAATAAAAATTTGTTCTATTTTATTACTTGAATAAGTTTAGGGATTTTCTCTTTTTTTTGATTGAATTTCATAATTTTTTCTTGATCCCATCCATCAATAAAAGGTAAATTGATAATTTGCCCAAAATCATAAACAGCATTGCCGCTCGACTTTTTTAACAAAACACCTGAAAATTTATTAATTTTTCTCTTTCAATTTCAAAACAATTTATTATCAACCAGATTTCGGCGTCAAATATATATTATCTAAAAGAAAAGCGATTCTTTTCACACCACGATTGATATCATCGACGTTTTTATTATAATTATAAATCTTAATTGCTATTGAATTAGTCATAAAAATTAAAGAAGAAACAAAAAATTAACCAGAAATGTTCACATTTCCTAAAAAATCAATGAAAATTGCATGTTTTTGACCTTTTATAAAAGGTATCATCCACATATTTTTCTCATTGGCAGTGACATTGTTCCCATTGATTAAATTTTCGAGAACTCTTGGGTCTGATTCAAAACCAGGTGTACTTTTCAAATCTCTTGGCTTTGCATCAAGAAATTTCTGGTTCAAATACACTTTATTTTTGTTGTAATCTACAAAGTTTATAAATAAAAATAAAATAAAATAAAATTCTTTTTGATTTTACCAAAAATCTCAATTCCTGTCAATCCTGCATAAAAAGGATCTCCCCAATTTTCTAAAATCTGAATCACCAATTTTTTTCCTTTATTCTAAAAACAAAATAGTTCAATTCAATTCAAATGATCTATAATCAAATAACAAATAACCCAATAACCCAATAACCCAATAACCAAATAACCAAATAACCCAATAACCCAATAACCCAATAACCAAATAATAAAAAAATCAAATAACCAAGAAGAAAAATTAAAAAATTACTTCGAAATTCTTCTCCTTTTTAATTTCTCCTCTCAAATCTTCTTGATTCTTCTTTGAAACTAAAGGTTTATTCGCAGAAGTTAATGGTCTCCCATCATCTCCAAACCTCGAATTCAATAACTTTTCAATCTCAACAATCTCATTCTCAAAGTTCTTCGTCGCAGTTTTCGGTCGATCTTCCATCAGATTCGATAGATTTTCTTTATCGAAATTATAATTCAACGGAGCTTGATTCAACCAATCTCTGCTTTCAATCAAATTGAGTAAACTTTCTTCATTACTGAACATAATATATTCACAACTTTCTTTACAATTTTCTAAAATCCCTGACGCTTTTTTAACTTCTCCTATAAAGATAACTCTTTCATCTAATAAAATCCTCATATTTCTTGCTCCTCTAAACGAATGAATCCTCGATTTATTATAATTCCATACTCTAATCATCGAAATCTTCACATTTTCACCTAAATCTATCGTAATAATATGTTCTTTATTTTTTGTAAACGGAGCTAACCACATGTGTAGATCATCACAAGTCAAATAAACTCCATCAATTAATTTATCAATAGTCCGAGGGTCTTGTCCATATCCTGGTAAGATATTGATATCGGCAGGATCAGCCTTTATTTGTAAAGGGCTCAGTTTTATAGGAACACCACGGTCGTTAAAAGCTTCAAGACCGGCTAAACCTATATAATGATGATCACCCCATGTTGTTAAAAGCTTTAAAGTCAATTTTCGACCCTTTGGAAGCATAGGTATCATAAACTCTTCTTCACTGTTTTTTATACGCTTTTCTTGCTTTTTTGGAGATTTTGGAAGGTCTTTTTTGAAGAAAACATCTAAAGCATCGAATTCTTCATTCAAATCCAGGTTTGATTGAAGGATTTTCAATGTGTTTTGAACGTCTTGTTGGACAGTCAAGGCTTCAGCCTGAAGAAAACGTTCACGACTGCCTGGACGTAAGCGACCTTCGTTTGTGAGGTTGAAATAACGGAGTTTTTCTAAGGAGTTTGGGTCATCTTGGGAGAGAGAATGTTCAGGGTTTTTTTCATCAAGACCAAGATCATCGAGATCATCAAAGAAGGATTTTGTGTGAAGAGGAGCTTTTTCTCTTATTTGAGCAGTTTTTTGTGTATTTATTACTGTTTTTTCATGAATTTTTGTAGATAGTTCTGGAAATTTTTCTTTGATTTTTTCTACTGGAAGTTTTTCTTTGATTTTTTCTATTGGAAGTGTTTCTTTGATTTTTTCTACTGGAAGTGTTTCTTTGATTTTTTCTACTAGAATTTTTTTCTGATTGTTTTCTAAAAATAAATTAGTATTTTTTTCATTGATTTTGTTCTCTTCAATCATTTCTTTGAGTTTTTCTATTTTTGATTTTCCCTTGGGTTTATGTTCAATAATTTCAATTGCTTTTTCTACATTCTCCACTACTTTTTCTTTATATTTCTCACAAATCCTTTCACCTTCTTCTTTGTTCAGAGTCATTTTCCTCCCCATTTCATTATTCTCAATTTCCTCAAATAGCTTAATAGTCTTGGGATGCACACGACTGATGCTTTTCCTTTGTAAAACTTCTTCATTTTTCTTAAGATTTTCTTCAATTTCATTTTTTAAAGCAATTTCCTTGACATTTTCCACTTTAATTTTTTCATCATTCTTCACAAAAAATTCAAATTCCTTCATAATTCTCACAACTTCTTTATAATCATCCCTTTCATTACCCACGCCTCTTTTCACAGTCCCATTCCAAACCAGCTCATTATTCATCAGAATCTCCATTTGTTTGACTCCTTTAACGCTCTCAATAAGACTTTTATTATAATTCCATATAACAACCCCTCCTATTTTAACATCTTTCTTCACAGAAATACACAGTTCAAGGCAATCTGGTGGTGCTGGCATATAACTTAACCACATATTTTCTTCATCTACCGTATTATAAATGCCATTTATCAGGTTCTTTAGTCCTTTATTTGAAGGAAAAGAAGTGTTTTTTATTTGTAGATCAGAAGCTTCAAGAGAGATTTTCTCATTAGAAATGGAAAAAAGCTGAAGTTCAGTTAAGCCAGCGTTGTGAATACTACCCCAAGTCGATAAAAATCGTAATTTTATCAATGTTTTATCTTTAGGAAAAATTTCGGGAACTTGAATTTGCTCTTTTTCAGGGAAATTCTCCTTTTTTTCTAAAGGAAAACCTTCTATGAAATGCAAATTTTTCGTTTTAGATGATGTTTCAGCTAAAATCTCGTTTTTTTGTAGTTCTTTTTCTGTAAAAATCTCGTTTTTTTGAGTTTTTTGAAGAATTTCATTTTTTTTTCCTTGGAAATTCTCATTTTTTTCCAAAGGAAAATCCTCTTTAAAAGTCCTGCTAATTGAGGAAAAGATTGATTTTGGCTGTATTTCGACTTTATTTGTGAAGAATTTTAAAGGTAATTTACTGATACTTTTATCAGCAAACTCGAAATTTAACAGGGATTTTATATCTAAAGATCCATCCACGATTTTCTCGAGAAAAACCTCTAATTCTTGTCTTTTATCCTCACTTAATTTCTCGATTTTATGCAATAAATTCTCCATTCCTTTGTTTTTCAAAGGAGATCCCTATAGAAAAACTCAGTTTTACAAAGGAAATCCTTTAGTTTTATAGTACTTTTAGCATAGAAACCTCAAGATTTAACTTACTTTTTGCATAAAAATCACTTTTTTCTTTAACTTCAAGGGGTTTTCTACAAGAAAGCTCTGTTTTAGGTCTATTGAAAGATTTAAAGGGATTTGTATTGATATTCATCACTTTTTCTTCAGGATTTTCGTTGATCTTTGCGAAAACTGATTCAGAATTCAATTTATTTAAGCCTTTTATCTCAATTTCCTTGTTTAAATTCTTGAAATTCGCAGAAATCGGCCTTGCGTTTATCACTTTTATCGGTTTTGCATTAGATTTTATTACAAATCCCTCATTTTTCTGAGGTTTAAAAGGGACAATATCTTCAGGAATTTCATTGAAATTTTGTTTTTGGAGCAATTCTTCATTAATTTCTTTTTCGAAAAATTCTTCTTTTAATTCAGGATCTTCGAGGATTTCCTCAATGTTTTCTTCAGGTTTTTTAAAGGGATCACGGATAAAAGAAAGTCGCAGACTTTCACGAAGAAGATTTATATCGTCTTTATCAAGACTATCAAGACAATTCACTAAACTCTCATCATTTTCTTTGATAGTTTCAGAGATTTCTGAAGAGAAAAAGTCAAAATCTATTGCGTTTTTCGATAAGGTGTCCTTTAAAATTATAGGTTATTTGTTAGTGAGAAAAAGAGAAAAATGCAAAAATATCAGGATTTTATCAAAAATAAGAATGTGATGTTTTTCATTTGTAAATTGTAAAAAAAATTAGGGGGGTTCGTTATAAATCTTTTGCAATTTTTGTCAATTCTATAGTATTTTTTGAGTTTACCTTCTGTGGAAGAAGCTTTACAATTCCCCATTTTTTTCTTTCCGCGTTTTTATCAAAGGAACTTTGAACTTTCTGCTTTTTTGATTCTTCAGTCACCATTTTCTGAGTCTATTTTATCGAAAAAATCAATAAAATCCCAATTTATTTACAGAATAAAAGGGTTTTTCCTTTAATAAATTACATTATCATCTGAAAAAACACGTGCTGCAACACCTCCTTTACCCCAATTTTTGCGATCTTTTCCAAGGCTTTCATTTCTTTTATATTTTTGGGTTTTCTCTCGTTTTATTTGTTCATGGACACGTTCCGCATTCGCTCCCTGCAAATAAACGTTAAATCCTTGAAAAAAAAGAGGATTATGCAAAGGGTTTTAAAGGAAGATGGGAACCTTGTTCACGTTTTTCAATTGTTTCCTTTTTATCAGCAGTTTTGGAAGAGGGTTTCATTTATGTTTTAAAAAAAAGAAAAAAAATTCATTATTAAATTTAAAATTTAAAAAGAATGACATGAGAGAAAAATTTTAAATAATATTAATTTTTTAAATTTTTTTTTTTTTAATTTTTGGATATTCCACAGTTGTAATTTTGTAAAAATCTTGAATTTTTTCAAATCAAAATTTTTTTTATTTTTTATTTTAAAATTAATTGATCAAGTTGAATGCGAAACAATTTTTTGGCTAGAATTTATAAACTTTCTGAAAAATTTAGTGTAAATTCCAATTTCAAAAATAATGATAAATAAATTTTGTAAAGATTTTTACATTTTTAATTTTTGAGAAAAATCCATCCTTAAATGAGTCTTAATTGTCTAAAAAAATTCCTTTATCAAATTGATATATTCAAAATTCCCTTCCTCTTGTCATTTAAAAACAGAAAACAATCATCCACATGCCTGGGCTCTTTTTTTTCTCTTTCAATTTTGGCCTTAGTGATCTATTTGTTTATTAATAGTGATATGGTCCTTAAAATCAACCCTCAAGTCATAGACCAAATAACTACCAATGATCATGCCCCATCTATCGAATTAAATCATCATAATTTTGAAATCGCAGCAGGAGTAGCAGATTCTTTCGGAATAGGTTTTTCAGACCCCACAATCTTCAAAATTAAATTTATTCATGTGCACATTGATTTGTTTGCAAGCGACAAATCTAATAAAACAAAAGTCATAGAAATCTTCCAAGTTAATGATTGTTCGGAGAAAAGTTTTTCAGAGCCGAATACTTTCTCTGAGTTGGTTTTGGCTAATTATACATGTATTAAAAATGAGGGATTTGAACTAGAAGGCGGTTTCGAAGAAAAATTTGTTCAATCAGTCGTTGTAATGATTTCCTATTGCAACAATAAAACAGATGGGGTCGTTTGCAAGTCGCAAACAGAAATTGAGAACTTCTTCACAGATAAAGGTCTATGGCTTTATTATCAAGATGACATATACGATGTCTCAAATTATGAAAATCCAGTGAAAAAAAATTGGAGAGTGCAAGCGATTCAATGCGCTGCTGTCCCTAGAATCATAGACCTATATCTAAAGAAATTGATCTTCATCACTGATAATGGTTTTCTATTTTCAAATGAGCAAATCATATATGGATTTATGAAGGAAAGAAGTGAAGGTTTAAGTCATTATGTAATGGTTGACAGTCCATTAATTACAATCAATCTTTTCTCAAGTAAAAATATTCAAAAAACACAGAGACAATATCAAAAATTTGGAGAACTTTTGGCGAGCATTGGAGGTGTGATAAATGTTCTGGTCATTGCTGGATTTTTCATCACAAATCTACAAAATGAATTTCAAATGCAGAATCATATAATGAATAGCTTGTACTATGGTTCTTTTGAACAAGAAGCGAAAAAGCCGAAAATAAAAAAAGGCATGAGACTTAAAAAAAAAAAAAGTGATCGAAATTTATATAATTGGAATGAAAATTGTGAAGAAGGCATCCATCATCACATAAAAAAACCGGATTTGAATGAAAATGAAATATTCTCTCTCAAAATGCTCGATAACCCTTTCAAGAATAAAACAAAGTCGAATTTTAACAAATCTGATAATTTAAAAACTCAATACGGTCCTCCAAATGAGCGAAAAATTACAATAAATCTTCAATCAAAGAATTTAGAAAAAATGAAATCAAAGATAAAAGATGAAGAAAATAAACCTATTTCTTTGAAGTTTTTAGAGTATTTTAAGATGCGTTGGAAACTCTTTTGGAAAATGAAAATGAAAAACAAAGAAAAATTGTTCCTTTTATCTGAGAAACGACTCAGGCAAGAAAGTGATATTGTGCATATTTTGGAGAAAATTCATCAGTTTGAAAAATTAAAAAGGATCATGTTAAATCCAAAACAATTAGAATTATTTGAATTTTTAGCAAAACCGCTCATTATTTTAAACAGTCAAAAAAAATTAATTCAAAAAAAATCTATTTATATGCTTTCAGAAAACTTCATTATGAACAGTCAGGGAAAACCAGATGTAAAAAAGAGAAAGGAACAAATGCAGATTTATTACAAAGAGTTATCTAACAATGGGAATCTGTCCAAAATCGATAAAAGTATGCTTCGTCTCATTGAAGAGGATATTTCAATCATTGAATAATCTTGTTATGAGTGAAAAATCGATTTTTTTTAAATATTTTAATAAAAGACATAATAATCAATATTTTTCTTTTAAATTTAAATTTTAATGAAAAAAACACAACAAAAATTTATTCTTTATTCATTGAAAAACAGCATTGTTTTCATAATAATCCAGCAGAATCAATGGGAATCTCTCTTTTAAATCCTCTCCTCTACAATAGGAATTCTGTGGTTTCCCTCCTTTTTCTCTTTTCTTCCAATCAATCAAGAACAGTCTTTTCTCTGGTGGTGTTTTATTGACAATATCATACAATGTATTTGTGATAATATGATCAGGAACATCGTTTTCTAAAAGGCTTCCAACAAGGTATTTCTTCTTATTTTTCTCCTCTTTCAATGAAGAACTTGTAATAAAAGTCCTTTCTTTTGAATTATCTTCAATAGGCTCTTGTTTTATTCGTTCTTTACAAAGAAGAACCTTCTTTTTATGATGAAAAAATGAAGTTTGGGGCCTTTTTCGCTTGAGATTATGGATTAATGGAGGAATTTCGGTGTTTGAGTCATTCGTTTTGATTTTTCGACGAAGTTCTTCAGAAATTTTCAAAAGAGAAAGAGGTTCTTTTTTCTTTTCAAGCTGGCTTTTCGTTGGTTTAAATGCTTTAAACTGCTTTTTTTTCTTCTTAAAATCAATTTTCTGAACAAATTGTTCGATTATTTCTTCCTTTTTCTCGACTTTCTCATCATTTCTTTTAAAAAGCTCCTTTTTCTGATAATTTTTATCTTTTTTCAGGTCTTTTTGATCTGTTTTCTTTCCATTTTTCTGATCTTTTTCCTCAGAAATCATCTCTTCTTTCTTTTCAAAAAGCTCTTTTTTCTCTACTTTTGTATATTTTTTCTTCTTTTTCTCCGAATTCCTCTTAATAAATAGATTTTTCTTGTCATCTAGTAGAAAAAGTCTAATTTCATCCCAATTCCTGGCATTTTTTATCGAATCCACACAAATAGGCATATAAGAATCATAATCTAAAGTCTCTTCTCTGAGTTTCTCTCTTTTTTCCTTAGGAATCTTCTCCGAAACCCGATCTTTTACAAAAGGAATCGCCTTTAAAAGTGATTGTTCTTCTCTTAATTCTTCGAAATTATCGTATTGTGCTTAAGAATTTTCTGATTTTAATGAGAAAAATCAAATGAAATACGCTTTTTTGCAATGGGACTGAGCAATTTTTGAATTTCTTTAGAAAAAACACTGCTTTCAAAGCCTTTAAACTCCTCTAAACAGCATTTTGTAAGAGAAATGGTCGGGTCTTGAAGAAGAGAAAGAGAATTGTCAAGGGTTATTAGTAAGGGTTTCATTTGTATTTGAACGAATTTTTTTTATTGGCGAATTTCCCTGCAACATTTTTTGGGCTTTAAGCAAAAAAGGAAATAATTCGAGGGTATTTCTTTTAATTGTCCAGAAAAACAGTTTTTTTTTCAATGTTTTTCAAAAGAGAAATTTCTCAATGAATAAAATTAAAAAAAATTAAAAAATGGACATTGAACTTCAAGAAAACATACAAAAAGCCCTACCTTTAGAAACTTCTTTAATCTCAATTGCCAGCAGTTCTATAGATATTAACACTTTTCCTTATCAGGAATACGAAAACTCTTCAAAAGAACTTCCATTGTTGAATTTCCTTCCAACATCTTTTTACAAATACAGACACAAGCTTTTTCATTGTTTTTCTAAGAGGTTTTTCATAAGGAATTTCTCTTTTGGAGAGATTTTCGCACTTTTTCTCTTTAGTATGCTGTTTATTTTGTCAGAATATTGGATTTTCATAAAGGATTTCCCTATAAAAAAGACGAAGAAATTCACTGGTTCTTTAGCAGCGATTTCTATTGGTTTTTCTTTGTCCTTTTCAGTACAAAACTCCCTATGGACAATTCTCTTAGGAATTCCTTTTGAAAGAGGTGTTTTCTGGCATAAATTTTTCGCGTTTTGGGGTATTTGTTTAGGGTTATATCACAGTTTTGTTGAAGAAGCTCGTTATAATGAAATTCGTGATATTTCCGGCTTGATTCTCTTATGTCTTTTGATAATAATTCCAATTTTTTCATTTTTCTTGATTCGAAGGAAATTCTTTACGTTTTTCTTTATAATTCATTGGTTTTTTTTCATTGGAGTTTTTATCTCAGCAATTATTCACAAAGCTGGAGAAGTTCTTATTGGTGCTTTTCTTGTGTTTTTCGATCTTATTCTTAGATATTTCGTGATAAAACGCAATATAAAGCAAGTTTCTGTAATGAAATTACCTGCAGAAATCATAAGAGTGGCTTTCCCTAGGAAAAACATGCAGTTTAAGCCTGGACAATACGTTTTTCTCTGTTTTCCTAAGCTTAGTTTCTGGGAATTTCATCCTTTTAGCATAAGTTCGAGTTCATCAGAAGAGCAAGTTCTTATACATATAAGAGTTTCTGGAGATTGGACCAGAAATTTATGGGATTATTTGAAGAAAAATACTGAAGAAATGGAGTGTTTTATTAATGGACCGTATGGAAACCCTATGATAAACATAGATAATGAAGAAATCAAGGTTTTTCTAATGGTTTCAGGGGGGATTGGAGTCACTCCTTTACAGTCGATTTGCAATGAATTATTGAATCAAAGGCTTCGGGGAAGAAAACTGAAGAAAATCTTATTTGTTTGGACTGTAAAGGATAAATTCCTTGTGAAATCGATGTGTATTGACAGTTTACCAATGAATTTACCATTGAATTTCCAGCCTGATCTATTAGAAAAAGAGAATGAAATTGTTGATTTTAGACTGTTTCTTACACAAGTAAGGAACGAAAATGAGTTTTATAAAGGAAATATTCATTTATCGAAACAAAAGAATGTTAAATTGGGAAGAGTTAATATAGAAGCGATTTTAAAAGAAATTGTTGAGTTTGCGAAGAAAGAAAATGAAGAGAAAGTTGGGGTTCTATGCTGTGGACCAGAGGGATTGGTAAGGGATGTGAGGGAATTGATGGGGAAAATTGAAGGGAATGGTGTGAGAATGGAGTTTCATGAAGAAGTGTTTGAGTTTTAAAGAAAAGTCTTTATTGATGATATTAATATAAAAATTTATTTGAAAAAACATTAATTTCTCATTAAATTATACTTTAACCCAAATAAATCAATTAAAATTAAATTATTAAAGATTGTTTTCTGTCTTTTTAAAGAATTTTAGTCAGTTTAGTGTATTTTTTTCAAAAAAATATAGTTCCCTTTAATTTTAGTTCCAAAGAATTTTTTGATATACATTATAATAAAAACCCGCTTTTTCATTTTGCAAAAGTGATCTTGCCACTGAGTTTAAAGGCCGACTTTTCAGAGAATTGACTGGGGATTTGGAACAGTCTTTTCAATAAACAACAAGGCGCATTCAAGACTTTATTTTCATTCTCTTTTTTATCATTTTTTTCATTATTTTCTTCATTGAAATTATAAATAAATGCATGAAATTCATCATTTGCATTAGCACAAAAGAAATTTTCATGGAGAACGTATAAAGAAATTATAAAGGCTTTCTAAAGAAAATGGTTAAGAAAGTTTGATAGAGGAAGAACCTTGATTTCATTGATGTTGAACGCACAACGACCCACGTTGTTTTGACTGTTTAAAGGGTCGATTATGACAAGGCGATCACAACAGATAAGACCGTTGGCGATTAAAGGATTCAGCTATTAGCCAAAAAAATATTGAATATATTTGATGTTAAATAAACAAAATTGGTTAAAATGATCAAAATCAAATAAAAATCAAATAAAAATCAATTCATTTACATGAAAGGCAGGTGATGGGTCAACTGGGGATTTCGGATCAATGACTAGACAATTGAAGTTAAATTCACTATAAAACTTCAAGAATTCAATGAGCAACACTCCTAGATTCGGTGATTTCTTTTCGCAGTTCAGTTTATTAAACAATCGATGCTATATAAAAAAAACCATAAATCTGATAAATTTCCCTTATAATAGTTTACTTTTAAAAAGGAAAAAATCATTAAAATCAAACCATAAGAGCTCAAACCCCCCTAAAGCCTCTAAATAAAAACAGAATTATATTGATGAAATTTACTGAATAAGGGTCAGAGAAATTAGATGAATAAATAAAGTGTTTGAGAACAAGAATCAATGGTTTCAAAGATTCATATTTACTCAATGATTCATTGATAAAACTCACACATTTCAATCCATTATGATTGGCTTCTTTGATAGAAATATCTAATCTTTTATTCTGATATTCCTTTGAACAAACTACTTTCAAAACAGGAATCAAAGCACTTTTGATATTTTTCGTTTCTTTTATCCACGGTTTTGCCTTAAAAAAACTTTAATTTTTTATATTATGAAGAAATTATAACTTTTAAAGAGTCTTCCAATGCTGATAAAGGGTCTGCATATGCACAATAAGCGCTGTTTTGAATAACTAAATCGATATCTGAATAAGGGAGACATAAACCTGTTTCAAAAGAACCATAAGTCGACACCTTCGATTAAAAAATAAATTATTTTGTTATTATTTTTTTCAATTTTAAAAAAAAAAATTTTTTTTTAATTTTTTTAATAAAACCAATATTTTTAGTATTTTATCGTATTTACTATGGAGTCTGGCAAGATTCTTTGTATAGATTCGGTGATTTTCTCAATCAAATCCTTGAACAGACATTTATTCTTTTCATTGAATTCCTCAACTTCTGATGAAAATTTTACAATTTCGTTATGCAGATTATAAAAGATTTCATCAGAATTCAAAAAGTTCCTTCGATTTAATGATCTATTATTGTGCAAACTGCTGAAGAAATAAGCTGTAAGCTCGTTTTGGTGCAAGTCAGATGTGTCACAAGCTTGAGTTTTAGAGCTTTTGAGTTCAGGATCAATGTTTGTGTTTGTGGATGAAAGGATGCCTTGGATTTTTAGCTGTTTAGAGTGCAAACGTTTCTCAAGCTCAATTTTCTGCTGGTTTAAACGATTATTTTCTTTTTTCTATTAGAAAATCAAAAAAAATTTAAATTTTTTATTAAATAATCAATTTATTTGAAAAAAAATAAATTAATTGTATTACTTTTGCCTCAAGAGGATCAAGTGAATTCTCCTTATTGTTTTCCCCGTTCTAATTTTTTTTTAATTTTCACCCCTTCAAAACCCTTTAAATTACATTTATTTCATCATATATTCTTGTTTTATTCTCAGAATATACCATATTGCTTTTTCCTTTATACTTCCTATTATTGTCAAATTTTCCTTTATTTACCATATTCCTAGTATTATTGTTTTGATTTGAATGAAAATTTCCAGACATTTGGTTCATATTCCTTGAGTTTTGGTTATTATAGTTATTGTAATTTCTGTTTTGATTATATAAATCTTGATTATTAGTCTCTAAATTCATATTAAGGGGGTATTGTTCGTTCATTTGTTCAGGATTTATGAAATTTGGTTGGATATTGTTTAAAAGTTGGGGTTGATGATTTCGATCCATTTGAAACAAATTAGGCACGGTGTTTGTTATATTATATTGATTTGTTGAATTTATGATATTTGTTTGAATAACCCCTACAAAATAAAAAAATTATTAAGGAAAATTAACAAAAAATTAACAAAAAATTAATAAAAATAACAAAATGAAAGAATTTAAAACAATGATAATTTTTTTTTATTATTATTATTATACATGTTGGTGGAGGAGTGTTATCATATTTCTTATTGCTTGTTTGTTTATTAGGAAAATCAAACAAATTCTCTTCTGACTTCATTTTAGAATCATTGGAATTAGCCATATTGTTCATATAATTCATTGGCGGTGGGAAATTAAAAACATTAACAGAAGCAGAATTTGATGCTAATTTGTTAAAAAAATTTATTATTTGGAAAAAATGTCATTAATTTACTTGAAGTTTGTAATAAAGGAGCTGCTATATTATTATTATTATTGATAAAGTTTTGAAAGTCCATTGGATTTGTGTTTCTATTGAGATTATTGCCATAACTCTTACCATTATTGTTACTTTGATTATTATGAGGAAATTTAATATTCTTATTGTTGTTTGGTTCATTGTTTTTTCTTTGATTATTACTCTGATTCATTATATTACCATTAAAATTACCGTTAGTGTTTCTATTATATTTCTGATTTCTCCAAGCTTCATTCTGTTGAAAAGGACCTTGCACTTGATTCTGTTGATTATTATTAAAAAAC
>JFJP01039188.1_pt1 | contig 19595 bp, 12 predicted proteins | sample 431651 | NCBI WGS metagenome assembly JFJP01 (sample SAMN02602958, study PRJNA72255) | Microbial mat metagenome, whole genome shotgun sequencing project. | biome: fresh water; feature: sink hole; material: water; isolation source: purple microbial (photo- and chemosynthetic) mats found in...
GAAAAATACCTGAAAAAAGGAAAAGAAATTGCTATCGACGGCCGCCTTACGCACCGTAGCTGGGAAGATAAGAATGGAATAAAACACATTAGTTCCGAAATTATAGCAAATGATTTCATTTTTATTGGTCCCAATAATGAATCGAAAAAACAATAACTGATCTTCTTTCCCTTATCCCAAATCACTAATCCCTAAATCCCTGAAAAAATGAACGCACTTCGCAACTCAGTTAAATTAATAGGCCGCTTAGGCCAGGATCCTGAAGTTAAACTTCTGGATACAGGAAACAAAGTAGCTACGTTTTCGCTTGCAACAAGTGACAGCTACACTGCAACAGATGGCAGTAAAAAGGAACAAATCCAATGGCACAATATTGTTGTATGGGGCAACCTGGCAGTCATTTGCGAAAAATACCTTAAAAAAGGCAAGGAAATAGCCATCGATGGCCAGTTAACTTACCACAACTGGGAAGATAAAAACGGAACAAAGCACTTCAGAAGTGAAATTATTGCTAAAGAGATGCTTTTTGTAGGCAGTAACATTGATTCGAAGAAATAAGTAACAGGAAAACCATCGCAAATTCTTGGTATGCAACTTCAACATATACAATCGAGGATCATCGAACTCCGAGGGTACAAGGTAATGCTGGATTACGATCTGGCGGAACTTTACGAAACCGAGACCAAACGGCTAAAAGAAGCTGTAAGGAGAAACACAGACAGGTTCCCTTCCGATTTCATGTTTGAACTCAGTAAAACAGAATTTGAAAGTTTGAGGACGCAATTTGCGTCCTCAAACAAAGGAGGAACCCGATATATGCCCTTTGTGTTTACTGAACAAGGTGTAGCCATGCTTGCAAGTGTTCTGAACAGCGCGAAAGCCATAGAGATAAATATTCAGATAGTCAGAGCATTTGTACTCTTACGACAATATGCATTAACACATGCTGAGCTTACAAATAAACTTAAAGAACTTGAAGGAAGGTATCACAAGCAATTTAAAGATGTTTACGAAGCTTTAAATTATCTGCTCACCAGAGAGAAACAAAAATCTGAACAAAATCAACGAAAACGGATCGGATACAAGACAAGTAATAGCATTGAAGCTTAACACTAAAAAACCCATAGTATCAATTCAATAAAAAACAAAACTCTTAAATTCAAACAAAATGAACACACTTCGCAACAACGTAAAATTAATCGGTCGTTTAGGCCAGGATCCTGAAGTCCGCAACCTTGAAAAGGACAACAAAGTAGCAACCTTTACACTGGCCACCGGTGAAAGCTATACCGATAAGGAAGGGAACAAGAAGGACTCCGTTGAATGGCACAACATTGTGGCCTGGGGCAACCTGGCAGTTATCTGTGAAAAGTACCTGAAAAAAGGAAAAGAAATCGCTATTGACGGACGTATTACTTACCGCAACTGGGAAGACAAGAATGGCACAAAACATACTACTACCGAAATTGTTGCCAGCGAGATCCTGATGGTAGGCGATAAGAAAGAATAACAATAGCAAGCCAGAAAATGAAAAAGCCACAAAGCTGATTGCTTTGATGGCTTTTTTATCTTTTAAATGTGGACAGTATTAAAAAAAATCAATTGTGATTAAAGAGGCACACGCAAAAGGTTAGCTTCCATGAGCATTTTCCGGAATGTGGCATTGGTTAGAAATCCGCCTTCCGCTAAATCATTTCCGATCATATTATAATCTGAATTTCCTTCGATAAGTACAGGACCGGATTCGCTGATAGCCATATCCCAGCCAACCAAGCGTAAACCAGGCATAAGACTTGCTGCCCTGAGAACCATTTCTTTAGCTTCTGAAAAGTATGGAATAGAATAACCTTCAAAAACTGTTTTCGTTACCGGATGAAAAGTATGTACTACTATGCCATTAGCACTGAATCCTGGATATCCCTCTTTCTTAAGTTTTCCTGACTGAAGCCCGATACTAACCAGGCATCCGCCGGAAGCGATATTATCAACATGCTTGTTACTGGTACTCATCCTGAGATATGCTGACATAATCTCTACCTTGCCTTCTTTATCTATAAATGTATCAAACCTGATTGTATTAATACACGAGGGATTAAGCTTATCTAATTCAGGGTGCTGCTTAACAGTTTCCTGAAATAAAAATCCTGATTTGATAACTTCAGAATACAATTTATCAATTAGCTCATGATCTGTAGCAAGTTGGGGAGGTGTTATCTTAAACACCTGATCTCCGCCATAACTGCCATAGGTTCGTTTTATGAAAAGGGAATTGTAAGAAGGATTTTGTTCAAATATATCTTCAAGTTGTTTCTTAAATTCAGCGGCACTGGTTATCTCGAAGTTCACGTTACCTTTAACAAACATCTTCCTGTGATTATACATGAGAACCTTTGGTAAAGCAATATTAAACTGGCTGTAGTAAAAATTGAAATACAGTTTATTTTCAACTACATCCCTTACTGAATGTTCATTAAAAAAAGGCTTCAGTTTATAGTATAAAAAGTTGTTGGAAAAATAGTCTTTGATATTTGTTTTGCCTTTTTTAAATAAATACCTGGAGAAATAATGCTTTGGAAAGCTTTTATGATAAAGGGTAAGAATAAAAATATCGGAAATTATACTAAAAACAGACTTCCGATCAGTGTCGTTTAATAGCTCATAAAGCAATTCTTTCTTACCTTTTTTTTGATATTTAGGCATAGTATTCCATTTATTAAAATCATGAATAAAGAAATGGTCTTAGTATAAAAACGTATCCGGGTTACTAAAAAATATGATTATATAGTTGCCGTAGATTCTGATATAACCGTGTATTATTAGTAAGTGAGAAGAGTGAGTTTTATTTCAAATCAAGCGAATAAAGCAATTAATTAGCTATATGGAGTAATTGCTCTGCTGGTAACACATTGTTAATATAATATTTGGTGGGATTATCTTTCGGGAAAACTTTAGCGGGATTCCCTATAACCAGTGAGTTATCCGGAACATCAATGTTTACAAATGAATTAGGCGCTATCAATACATTTTTTCCTATATGAATATTACCAACTATAACAGCTCCTGTTCCAATCCAAACATAGTCATCAATAGTAGGCCGACCAATTTTCCCGCCTCTGAAAGATCGTCCGATTGTGACCGATTGATTAATATTGCAGTTCTTTCCTATTTTTATTGGGCCAATAATTATGTGCCCCGGATGGCTCGAAAGGTATAAGCCTTCACCTATTTGAGCACCAGAGTTTATATCATATCCATATTTAATTCGGGCTCTTCGTTTAAGAAGTCTAAAAAAAATACCCCTCAGCGAATATTTACTGTATTTAGCAGTCATTCTCAATAAAAACACAAAACGAAAACCCGGGTATCCCCAACCTTTTATAAAACCTTTTACACCTGTAAGTCCTCCATGCCGAAAAAGATCAGCTTTAACAAGGTTATTCTTCATACCTCCCTATCTTGTCTGGTTAGTGGCTTTCAAGAAAGCCAACAATAGAATGTTATTTAATCTAAAAGCATAAGACCTTTTAGATTGCTGTTTTATGAATTAATAACACTTTCAGGAAAAGGTAATAACAATTTGCGTATCACAAGGAATAACAATAATTTTTCATGGATCTGACATCATAGCATAGAGACAAATGCTCCTGGGAATATGAGTTCTCAATATTGCTTCTCTCTGATCTACAAATTTATAAAAAACCGGAATGCTCGGCATTTATTTTTATTGATCCGACAGGTTGAAAATCTTATGTTAGCCTCATCCGGAAACAGGTCATTCAACAGATAAAAATTCAGCACCTTAACTGTATATTTATCAGTATATAACGCATTACATCGACATCATTCAATTTTTTAATAGTTAATCTATATTTCTAAATTCAAAAATAGCATTAAAAGTGTGTTTATTTTTATAAGAACGACCTTCACTTTACTAATACCATTTTTTTAGTTATTGAAACTTTATTCGTTTTCATTTTATAAAAACAGATACTGCTACTCGTTTTTTTTGCTTTATATTCAATCTGATAGGCCCCTTTTTGCTTTATTCCTTCATCAATTTCATCAATCAATTTATAATTTGAATCATAAATAAGGAATTTCACCTTACACATTTCGGGGACGTGGTAGGTGATAACGGTATTGTTACGAAACGGATTTGGATAGTTTTGATCCAGAAAATACCCCGATTGATGGCTGGGACTATTACCAACGCCAACAGTATTAAAACGGATTAATTCAGACCACTTGCTCCATTTCAAGTTATGATCACGGTACCGGGTACGAAAAAAATAATCCTTCCCCTCCAAAAGCTGGTTTCTGCTGATTTTACTTTGGCACAAATTTATATTCAGGTTAAGATCCACCGGATTATAATTTTGATCAACATTATATATATTAGTCCAATGAGTTATGGAGTCTACTAAAACTTTAGACGAAGCTGAGCTATCAATCAACTGGTAATGAACAGACATAATGGAGTCAATTCCCAAAAATACAGATGTATTAAACTGAATATGATTTTCTGAAATTTCAACATTTTCTGTAACCGGCGTTTCAGGACCTGATTGTTTTTTCGCTCTGTACCATGTATCCATTAGTTCTGAATTTCTTGGATCATTAACATTTCCAAGACTATACATAGAATTCTGATAGGATTGATTTGCAATATCTATCTCAAGAATTTGAAAGAAATAATGATTGAAGGTTTTATGGATATCATTGTAATCCTGGTTTTCGCCGTCCCGCCAGGGATCGAACGGACCACCTCCTCCTCCACTGCATATCATCCGGAAATCCCCATCTGGCTTTTCCGACGTAACAGTTCCTCTTTCAAATCCATGCGTATGTCCATAGTTCACCTGCTGGACTTTTGAATATTTTTTTATAACAGGGAAAAGCCTGTTCTTAACATAATCAGTTCCTCCAACAATCCAAAGTTCAGAAATGGCCGGGTGATGAAAAAAAAGAAATACGAAATCAATAGTTGTATCCATTTCTGATTCATTCAACCTGGTATCCAGCCAATTTGCTTCCGTTTCACCATACTGATCAATAATATTTGTATTTAATCCGATAAACAAAGAATTTCCAACTTTCAACTGCCACACTTTTTCCTTTAATGCAGGTATTTGAGGAAAGGCAGATTGTTCGTCAAGCTTCAGGTATTGATAGAAATACGGACTTTCAATTTCATGATTTCCAGCAACAACCATGGTAGGAATATTAACAGATAAAGCTGATAAGGGCTTAAAATACTGCTTGGTATACTGACCTGGCGTACTTCCACTTACCACAACATCGCCGGAATGAAATATTCCATTAACATGATTTTCGATATCCTTTCCATAAAGTTCAGAGATCTTAGCCCTGGTTGCACGGAGTACTTTACCTGCCATTAACGTATCTGAAGCATGAGTATCGCTAAGTAGTACAAAGCGTAATTTCCCGGTATAAGTTGAATCCGGTAAGGTTTTAAAGGAATAAATGTCAGACTTCTCTGAACCACTTTCTACCTGGTAGAAATAATGTGTATTGGGTTGTAATCCATCAAGCTTAACAGTATGCCAACGATATGGATCGCTTATCATTTCACTGGTTCCCGGCTTTTCCATACTTAAGACTGAATCACTACCAAAATGAACTTTTGTTCCATTTTGAGCGATATCATGCCAGCAAACTGTCATAGTATTAGGACCCTGACCTTGCAAGTATGGAATCCGGGTCATCAGAAACGAAGTCGCATTATGGCCAAATCCACCTAATTCCGTAGCCTGTTCAAGAGTGAGTGCCTGATCCCAAATGGAAAGCTCGGAACAAATTATATCGGCATCTTCTCCATCTTCATCTGCAAAAACAAGCAGTGTACTTTCAAGCGAAAAACGATCATCAATAGCCTGAATATTTCCTGAAATCAAAGGTTTCCCATCCAGGTAACAGGTAAAATGGCTACCGTTTTTAACGGAAATAATCACGCGATACCATTCATCAGGCAGAATTGAATATACGCTATATCCAACAGCTGCGACACCAATATTTCCGGATGGATTAATAAAAAAATCACCATCATTGTTATTGCTCATCGCTGTTTGAAAAAACGAATGCCACACTCCAATATCCGGAACCTTAAAATCAAATTGAAGGGAGTATTCATTTACATAGGATCCGCCACCATTCCCGGGAATATGATGCTCCATTTTATAAAAACTTCCTGTTCCTATGCGTACAGCTCCATTCCCAGCTTCAGGACCTGTTGCGGCAGCATGTGATCCGACTAACTTCAGATCAGTTCCATATCCGTTTTCAGCTTTCAAAAGACTGGAAGCATCATCAAACTTCCACCAACCGGATCTTTGAGGAACCTGAGCTTTTAATTGATTACTCATTACCAACAGTGTAATAATGATTAAACAGGTCTTAAGTATTCTCATAACGATTTATTTAGAACAAGGAGGATGATGGATTTCTTTGACTCATGAAACGGATACTTAAATAGTATACTTTGCAAAAAACTATTCATTTATATCCGGGAAGATTATTATTGCTTAAGAAAACAGAAAAGGAATACAAATTTATTAATGAGCTTCATGACCAGAGTATTTCTACACACTTCAAAAAAAAAGATTTAAAAAAGGGTACCTCAGAAATTGAGATACCCATTACCGATACAAACCCCAATTGTTTATTATCGTATAACTGCCATTTTACGTACACTTGTACGGTTATCTGTTGTCATCTGAACAGTATAAATTCCCTTAGCTAATTTGTTTGAATTGTAGTTCAAATTGTATTTGCCCGGGGTTTTAGCTCCTGCATTGATTACTTCAATTACTTTACCTGTCTGGTCCAGAATACGGAAAGTTACATTTCCGGCTTTAGTAACCTGGTATGGGAATATTGTATTATCTTTAACCGGATTTGGATAATTCGGCATTAGATCGGAAGTATTTCCAACCTTTCTATTATCCCTTATGCTTGTGTAATCGGTAGTAGCATTACCTAGTTCTGTAACCTGATCACTTGTTAAAGCAACATTCCAGATTGCAAGATCAGCGCAAAAAATCAAAGCGTTTTCGGCATCGTCATCTCCAAAAATATTAGGATCAGGAGCAAGACTAAACCGACTATCAATAGAAGGCACCTGTCCTTCAATCCATAATTCGCCATCAACATATACCCGGGCAAACTCACCACATTTCATAGTTTGAACTATACGGTACCATTGCTCTGGGACGATCGTGTTTGTACTCCAATTGAGTGCAGTTACTCCAAGATAAGCCGTAGTTGGCTTAATGAATAAATCTCCATCTCCTTCATTCATTGGTCCATTTTGAATCAAACAGCGCCATAGGTCAATATCAGGAAGCATAACATCCCATTGTAATGTGTATTCATTTAAGCGTGTTCCACCTAAATTTGCGTCTAATCCATGAATCATGGTCAAAGCACGTGCACGCTCATTTGCAATAGCACCATTTCCATCAAAAGGACCGGCTAATGCATAATTAGTAGCTTCATCCGTCGGAACAAGGTCGTTTCCAATTGTTGCCGCAAACAGATGGTCCGGATCATCAAATTTCCACCAACCTGCTCTGGCAGGTACCTGAGCATTTGCAAAACAGGCAAAAGCCAGTATTGCGACTAAGCTGAGTAAAGTTTTTTTCATAATTTTAGTTTTGTTTAGGTTAATTAGGTAAAGTTAATTTATTATTAATTACAGGCGCTTCAGAAAAATAAGCCCGGTGCATTCAGATTCATTAAAAATAATATATTTTTCTCAGAACAAATTTGATTTTGCACAATTAGACGGGAGGTTGACCACTTTAGTCTTGAACATTTTAATTATATTACTAACAATGTATTTATCAGTAATCAATAAAAATGAATTTAGCTCTGGTTCAAACTATATCTATTCAAACCCATCCAATTATAAAAAAATTTTAAAACCTCATTCATTTGTTCCATCCCAAAATAGAATGGAACAAATGAATGGGTTATTGGATTTCGTTACCGCAATCCTAAAGATACTTACTTCTTAATAAATTTAGAAGTAACAGTTTTTCCGTAGGTATCAGTTAGCTTTATAATATAAACTCCTGTTTTAAGGTCACTTACATTAATGCTCTGCAATACATTTCTGTATTCTTTTACCTGAGTACCCAAAACGTTGTAGATTACAACTTTGCTTAGCGTCGGTTTCCCTGATATATACAGATTGTTCTGTGCTGGATTCGGATAAATCTTTACAGCATTTGCAGATTTGTCGGAAATTCCGACTGTTTGATCAATGGTAACCTCCATGCTTGCTGAAATACCTGAACCATCCTTAGCCGTGGCAGTAACGGTAACTGTACCATCGAGTACTGCGGTAAGGAGTCCTTGTGAACTAATGGTTGCTTCACCTGTACCATTAACAACACTCCATGTAACACCCTGAAGGGTCGCATCTAAAGGAAGAACTTCAGCAAACATCTGTAGGGTGCCACCAGCAGTTTCAATGGTTGTAACATCACCTTCACCCTTCACAGTAAGACCTGTAACCAATACTCCAAACTTAGAAATATCAGTGGCTTTGATAAGCATAATATTATCAATGTGAACAGGTTTGATAGCTGCACCAGGCAGAATATTCAGTAAGAACCGGGTGTTTGACTTCACTTCATTAAAAGTAACATCCCTGGTATATGTAGTCATGTCAGCTGTAAGAGCAACTTTCCATTCTGACTCACCCTTAATAGCATCAGCTGCTGAGGATAATCCAAAACGTTTATAACCGTTAGTCGGATCTTCGAAATCAATATTGAAGTACCTTGCAGAATCAGCCTTTGCATCGAACATGAATACATAGGACTCACCGTTAGCTACCGACCATCCTACATCATTTCCTGCCTGGTTGACCTGAAGCTGCCAGGTATCAGAAGCTGGACCGGGAACCATTACACAAACTCCGCTAACTACCGAAGCTGTTCCGCCATTACCTGACCAGAAGTTCCATGGAGAAGCGATAGCACCATCAGTTGCAAATCCACCGTCTTTGATGATGTTAAAATCTTCCATGGTTAATACCTGATTGCTGATTGTTACCACTTTACTTCCTGATTTACCGGAAATATCCATTGCAGCAGCAGTTACGGTAACTGTTCCGTCTTCCCTGGCTGTAAGTAAACCGGTTGAGCTTATAGAAGCACTACCTGTACCGTTTACTACTGACCATTTAACAGCCTTATTGGTAGCAGTGGCAGGAGCAACAGCGGCATTCATCTGTAGAGTACCATTATCAGTAGTTATAGTAGTAGCACTTGCTTCACCTGTAACAGTTATTCCGGTAACTAAAACAGTACCCGGAGCAAGGCCTAATTCAAGAACTTGGGCTTCAGTAAGGGCAACATCCCATATTGCAGCTTCAGAGCAATTAATCAGGTTGTCGTCTCCACTGTCATCAGCAAATAACAATAATGCACTTTCCAGTGAAAATCTTCCGTCAATAGGTTGTATAGCGGCACTGTTCACATAAAGCTCTGTATTACAGTAAACTTTATAGAATTCTCCGTTTTTAACTGTGATAACCATTCTATACCAGATATTCTCAGTAATAGTTTTAGTAGAATATCCTGTGGCACCTACACCGATAGTACTATTGTTATTTCTCTTAAATAATTCGGCATCACCCGTGTTAGCAGCAGTAGTCTGGTAAAATGCATGCCAAACACTAGCTACCGGCACAGAGAAATCAAGCATTAGAGTATACTCATTTACTTTAGTTCCACCGAGGTTGGGAGCGATACCATGAGTTATTTTCAAATTGCTTCCTACTCCAATCTGTGTAGCTAAATTACCAGCTGTGAGCCCGGGAACAGAAACCTGAGTTCCGTTTAATTCAAGTGGTAAGCCAACTTCAGCTTTAAGCATATCGGCAGCATCATCAAATTTCCACCAACCTACTTTCCTTGATTCCAATTGGTTACTTATAGTAATTTCCTTAGTTCCTACAATGCCTGAACCATCTTTAGAGGTAGCTACAACGGTAACAGTACCATCTAATTTGGCCGAAAGCAAACCACCATTGCTAATTGTAGCAGAACCTGTACCATTGGTTACAGTCCAGAAAACGCCCTGAAGGGTAGCATTAACCGGAAGAAAATCAACCATCATTTGCAGAGTACCTTTGTCAGTATCGATGGTTGTTGCGTCAGCTGCACTTTTTACGGTAACGTCGGTGACTAAAGTCCCAAACTTAGGTATATCCGTCGCATTGATAAGATAAACATTATCAATATGAACAGGTTCAATAGCTGCACTTGGCATAATCTTTAATACGAATTTCGTATTTGGCAGCACTGCATTGAACGTCACATCTCTTGAATAAGTAGTCATGTCAGTCGTAACAGCAACTAACCATTCAGATAAACCTTTTTGAGAATCAGGAGCTGAAGATACACCAAATTTTCTATACCCATTATTCGGATCCTCGAAGTCAACAGTAAACGATCTTGGTGCATCAGCTTTTGCATCGAACATTAATACATATGTTTCATCATTGGCAACTGACCATCCATTAGTATTTCCGACCTGGTTAAGCTGTAACTTGTAATTTGCTGCAACTGCACCAGGTACCAATACACATTCTCCAGCTGTTACTGTAGCTGTTCCTCCATTATCTGTCCAGGATTCCCATGCTCCTCCGGTAGGAAGAATAAGACCATCGGTAGCAAAACCACCGTCCTTAATGAGGTTAAAATCATCTATGGTTAAACTCTGGTTGCTGATAGTAATTTCTTTACTTGCTGTTACATGACCAGGATCATTAGCGGTAGCCATAACTGTAACCGTACCATTTTCCCTGGCTGTTAGTAAGCCAGTTGAACTGATGGATGCACTACCGGTACCTTTTGTTACTGACCAGGTGAAAGATTGAATTGTAGCATCAACCGGAAGTATAGCAGCATTCAGTTGCAAAGTTCCATTATCGGTTGTTATGGTGGTTGCATCTCCTTCACCAGTAACAGTAATTCCAGAAACCAAAACAGTACCAGGAGCAAAGCCTAATTCAGTAATTTCAGCTTCGGAAAGTGCAAAATTCCACATAGCAACTTCGGCGCAATTAATAAGGTTGTCGTCGCCGCTGTTATCTGCAAACAACAGGAGTGCATCAGCAAGAGCAAATCTGCCATCTTTCGGCTGCACTTTACCCTTTAGAAAAAGTTCTGTATTGAGGTAAACATTGTAAGATGTTCCGTTTTCAACTGAAATAACCATCCTGTACCAGATGTCTTGCAACAGCGCTTTGGATCCATAGCCTAAATCTCCAACGCCTAAAGTACTTTCGACAGCCCGGCAAAACAAGTCGGCATCACCGGTATTTACTACTTCAGTCTGGTAAAATGCATGCCAAACTCCGAGAGCAGGCAACGAAACATCCATCATAATTGTATAGTTATTAACCTTGGTGCCACCGCCATTAGGTGCGATTCCATGAGTTAATTTCAGGTTGCTTCCCGGTCCAATTTGGGTAGCCAAATTACCTGATACAGGACCTGGAACTGAAACCTGGGTTCCGTTTAATTCCAATGGTAATCCGATATCAGCTTTTAGCATATCCGCTGCATCGTCAAATTTCCATGATCCCACTGATGCAGGAACTGTAACTGTTGAAGCGTTTCCCAATTCAGAAACCTGGGAATTAGTTAGCGCTACATCCCACATTCCTATTTCCGAACAATTTATCGTTCCGTCATCACCATCATCATCAGCAAACAGTAAGAGCTCATTAACAAGTGCCCATCTTCCATCTACAGGAAGAAGTGTTTTTTCGAGCCAAAGATCACCATTGAGATAAACTCTGAAGAATTCCCCGTTTTTAACAGAAATAACCATTCTGTACCAGGTATCAGCAGCAATGGTATTGATTGAATAGCCTGTTGTAGCTGTACCGATATGGTTGCTGGTATTGGTAAATAATTCTGCATCGCCCAAAGAACCTCCACCAGAATTACTGGGATTAGTTTGGATAAAGGAATGCCATGCCCCAATTGCCGGGACTGAAAAATCAATTTGTATAGTATATTCATTTACTGAATCACCGCCTCCGTTTGGAGCAATACCATGCGTCATGGTTAGATAACTTGCTTTTGGAACCTGGGTGGCCAGATTTCCGACTACCGGTCCAGGCACAGAAGTCTGTGTTCCGGTTAATACAAGTGGCGAGCCAATCTGAGCTTTCACCATATTGGCGGCATCATCAAATTTCCACCATCCCACTTTTGCAGGAACTTGTGCATTTACAAAACTGGCAAAAGCAAGAATTGCAAAAAAACTTAGTAAAGTTTTTTTCATGATTTTAGGGGTTTTGGTTAATAATTAAGGATATGTATAAAATTAAATTGAATCATTCATCTGTTATTAATTTGTTTTTAAAGGTCAGATGGAATACGCCATAATATCATTTTCGGTTGGTGAGAAAATATTCTCATGGCTATTTCATGTAATGAAATGCTATTTTAATACCCACATCACCTTGTTTATTTCATCATACCCATCGTATTGATTATTTAAGGCATCAATAAGGTTTGCACGATTGTAACTGGTTTCTGAACCTGGATATAACCATCGCAATGGAAGTCCATTTTTATTATTTTCATTCAGGCTTGTCTCAGGATTTATAGGAAATTCCGGATAAGCATTGCGTCTGTATTCGTAATAGCTGTATTCAGCATCCTGCATAAAATTAAGGATATAGCGCTGCATCCAGATTTGCTTCAATTGTTCCTCCGGAGTTGCTTTTAAAGCTGCTTCACCTGTAAAATAATCATTAATGTATGCTTGGTCAATTGCTTTGCCATGGGCGTATGATGATTTGGTCGCCATCATTGCCGCAAGTGCTGATTTTACTCCCGTTTGATAGTACTCCTCAACTGTTCCAGTTGTAATCCAACCTTTGATTAATGCCTCGGCAAGAATTAATTGTTGTTCGGCATACGAGATCAACATACGTGGTTCACAAGCTGCTTCAGTTAAATATCGTTTGTTAAGTACTGAGTATGTATTCGCACTAAAAGCGGCATTCATTGCAGCATAATCCATTGAAACATCAACACCTACATAAGCTGCTGTATCCGATTCTGCTACCCCAGCTGAAATTTTAGCTTTTGCAGGTTCTGAAAAATAGAACATACGCCTGTCATCTAATTTTTTTAGGTTATCAATCAACAAAGAGCTGATGATAGTTCTGCTTGTAAACAGGTTGTTGGTGCCCGATAATGGATGTTTGTTTTGGGTTGAATAAACAAGGCCATAATAATCAGCAGTTGTAGTCATCAGATTACCTGCTGCAACAATTTCAGCAAATCGGTTTCTAATGTCCAACGAGGCAACTCCTTCTTTTTTACTTAATGTCATCAATATTTTAAGTGCAAAGGCATTGGTTGCTTTTTGCCATTTGGCGGGATTGCCTTTAAACGGAGTAGGATCGCCTGTAAATGTCTGTCCGTTTGCAAAATACTGGTCAGCTTCTTTAAGCTCATCCAGTATATGTATAAGGATTTCTTCCTGGCTATCGTACTTAGGATGAAAAAGCCCGGTTTCGCCTTGGCCGGTTTCGCTGTAAGGAATATCTCCCATTTTCATGGTAAGTCTATAGAACATGTAAGCTCGTGCAAATTTGGCGACACCTTTGTAAGAATTTTCCAATGCACTTCCCTGGGCATATTCCAACATTTTATCGATATTGGGTAGTATAGTCATTGAACCGAAACTCCCATTACCAATAAGGTTATACTGTGAACCCATTTGCCCCTCATTGGCATAGCCAATATATTTTGGCAGTGCATTGTCATCGATGAAGCTTTTAGCTTCACTCCCGAATTCGGTAATGGACAGAATTACTCCTGTGCATAAAAGTGAAGGACTAACCTGGGTAGTTGTGTCAGGATTTGTGTTTATATCCTCAAATTTGTTGCAACCTACAAGAAATGTTACTATGAGGAGGCATATGATCACAATATATCTGTTTGTCTGTTTCATGTGTTTATTTTTTAACTTTTACGGGTCACATGGAACTCGCCATGAATAATTATCTTACTGTGTAAAAAATTATTGGCATGGCTCGTTTCATTTGCTTTTTTTTAAATTTTAGTATTTAAATAGCTGCTGTCGTTCTAACTTTTTAATCCGGAATGAAGAGCTTTTTCTGTTCTTTTTAGAATGCGAATTTTAGATTAACTCCAGTGTAACGTATTGATGGGTCGCTAGCTGAAACCGAAACTCCTTTAGATTTAAACTTTGCACATATTTCTTTGGGTAGCGTATACGTAAGAGAAACCTCCCTGAGTTTGATAAAAGTAGTACTATAAACATCAAGAGGTGATGGATTACCACCCCAGGCTGTACCACGATGCAAAGTGTTTAAGTAATTTTGGTAGGTAACGGCAACATCGTTTGGAGCATAAACCCGGGTATCACTGGTGATATTGCCATAGGTATCGTAGGTTGCTGAACCTGACACTACTTTCACGCCATTACCTATATAATTATTCCCACCAAGAGTAGCATCCAAAGCTCGTTCAGGGGTAACCGAATTGGGATGTGAACCAGCACGCCACATGTACATTTCGGTAGTAGTTTGTGTTAATCCACCTACGCGTCCGTCAAACGAAACACTGAATTGAAAGTCTTTGTACCTCAGGGAAGCATTTAATCCCCAAATCCAATCCGGATCAGAATTGCCGAATTTAGAGACATAATCGGAATAAAGCGGCAAACCAGTTCCATAAATAATATTGCCCTGAGGATCTCTTTGATAATCAAAAAGATCATAAGAATCATACCTGGATCCTACCTTATCCCAAAGTTTATAACTTATATTTACTGTATCTAATTTGGAATAATACCGGGCGTATTTCGACCAGTTTACTGTAATGTCCAATTGCCAGTCACCGGTTTTTAAAGGTGTAACATTAGCTGATATTTCGATCCCTCTTCGTGTAATTTCTTCTTCCGAATTTATGTAGTTATTATAAAACCCAGAAGCAGGAGTTACACCAGCATAAACAATAGCATCGTACATCCGTTTCGAATAATAAGATACATCAAGGGAAGCCCTGTTATTATATACATTAACCACTGTACCCACTTCAAAAGTAGATGCAGACTGTGGCAGAACATCAGTACCCCGGACAGTAGTTGGATAATATGCTGCACTTAAGCTTCCCCAGGCACTGTTTTCGATTGAATATACATTATTGATAGAATAGATGCCTGCCGGTGTTTTGGAAGATGTCCACGAACTGCGTACTTTCCACAAGGAAAGCCAATTGGATTTTGGCAATAGTTCCGAAACAATAAAACTTCCTGAAAATGAAGGGTAAAGATAGGATCGCGTTGTTGAAGGTAATGTAGAACTCCAATCGTTTCTTACAGTAGCATCAACATATATAAGGCTATTCCAGGATAAGGCCATACGAGCGAATAGGCTATTCACCTGCTGCCGGTAAATCATGGAATATGTTTTTGCCGGGCTAACAGATGCATTTAAAGAATAATAACCTGGGATTGTAAGTCCGGAAATGGTCTTTGACTCAATTCCTTCATCTTGTTTGTAGAAGATTGTCCCTCCGATTAATCCATCTATTGTTAACTTACCAAAAGTCTTAATACCTGATAAAAGCAGATCGTTATTAAAACTATAACCCCTGCTTAAACCTAAATTATAGGAACCATTATTAGATTCTCCCCAAATCTGGGTTCCATTGGGTATCACCGTAGCAGACCCTGCACTTATAAAAGAGCCTTTCGAAATTATTACTTCCTGTCGGTCACTATATGTATCAAATCCGGATCGTAAAGATGCTTTAAGCCATGAAGTAATATCATAACCCAATGCCAAGGTTCCATTAAAGATATCTTTGTTCACACTGTGAGTACGTTCATTTCTATCAAAATACGGATTATTGTTTGTGCTCGCATAACTGGAATTTTGAGTTTCATTCGGCACAAACCAGTAGTCTTTATATTGTCTCACATCATAATCTGGTGACGACCAAATCAGCAAACTATACATCGGGTCGTAACTTGTGTATCCGCTAAAACCTATGTTGTCTGATACTTGTTTGTTGTAAGCCATGTTGGATGAAAATGAAAATTTCTTAATTTTCATATCTCCTCCAATGCTGTACGTTATTTTGTCCAACATTGAGTTGGGATACTGCCCTTTATTTTTTACCCAGGTAGCAGATGCACGAAAACTACCAAATTCTCCCTGCTGTACCACATTGATGTTATTGTTCAGTATATAACCCTGCTCCAGGAAGTTTTTAAAGTTATCTTTGCCTATGGGTAAATAAGGCATAGCTTTCATGGATTTAGAAATCGGATCCCATTGTATCACTTCACGTCCATCCAACGGTACTCCCCAAGAACCATCTCCGGCATCGGAATACTCATTGGTACTTGTGTTTACAACACGGCCATAGGTAGATTGCTGTTCAGGTATTGCTAGAAATCCCGAATTAAACATTGAACCACTATTTACAGTTACCGACAAGCCCTTATAAGCACTTCCTTTTTTGGTGGTAACCATAATGGCTCCATTGGCTCCACGGTATCCGTAAAGTGCCGATGCTGTAGCACCTTTCAAAACACTGACATTTTCAATATCATCAGATGGAAGGTCTCTTAAACTTACATTTCCATATGGTACTCCATCAACTACCAAAAGAGGGACTTCTCCACGTATTTGAATATCAGGTGCGGCAGCAAATTCTGTACTGTTTCTTACCAGTAAACCGGCAATTTTCCCTGTGAGTGAAGTAGTGACATCGAGGGTTTTGACTTTCTGAAACACTTCGCCATCTACAGCCTGAACTGAATAACCCAAGGCTTTTTCCTCACGCTTAATACCTAAAGCTGTAACTATAACACTTTGGAGTTCAGTTGCAATCTGATGCATGACTACATTTATTACAATCTCATCTTTGACCTGAATTTCTTTAGACTCATACCCTAAATACGAAAATAGAAGTATGGCATCAGGTGTCTGTAATTCAATCGAATATGTTCCATCTAAGGAAGTTGTGGTGCCTGATGTTGTGCCTTTTATTTGCACGGTCACTCCTACCATGGTTTCACCGGTTAGCTCATCAGTTACTTTTCCGGTAACTTTTTTGGGTTTAAAATCTCCGCCTTTTGACTTGTTTTCAGTTGGGGTTATGATAATCTGGCGATCACTGGTAACATACGTTACCTTTTCGCCTTTAAACAACTGGTCAAGAATGTCTTTAACCGATGTGTTAGTAAAAACAGCGTCGACCTTACGGGATACATCCACAACTTCCTGATTGACAAGGAATGTGTAATCACTCTTTTTTTCAATCTCATTGAGCACATCGTTCAATGGAACATTTACCATGTTTAATGTTATTTTAGTTGACTGTGCGTTAAGTCGGCCAGGAACTAAAATAAGAATTAGGAACAAACCTGTTAGTAAAAGTAATCTCATATTTTGGTTAGTTTAAAAAGTGAAAAAGTCAAAGTAATTCTTTGCAAATGCAATTATCGAAGTTTTGAGAACATTCAATTTTGCTAAATCCATATTACGGGAAGTGGAGAATAAACATCAGTTTTGTATTTTAATAAGCATTATAAACTGTATTTCAACATTTTGATTTTATCGGGCAATGCATCGTACAGATTGAGGTTTCCATAGGCTTTAGATTCTGAGAAATCAATTATATGAAGAATATATTATGATTTTTCTTCTTGAAAAAGTACCATCCGGCAATACTTTTGACTGAACTTCGCTATAATCAATCGGAGATGAAATTTTCAACAATCTTAACAATTCACTCAAAGGTTCATTTTCAAAAGTTGCCCTGTAACGATATAGTTTAATTTCATCACCTTTAATTTCAATATCTACATTGTATTGAAGGCTGATTCTGCGGGCAACTTCACTTATATTGTCATTTCGGAAAACCAGTTTACCGTCTTTCCAGGCAAAGTGTTTATAGGTGTCTTCAGTTAGAATTGAGATATGACTCGTTAATGTGTCGTAAGTCATATGCTGGTTAGGCTGTAAAAAAGTGATCAACCCATTCGATTTTGCTGCGTTTAGCTTTCGTACAGCTACTTTACCCTCAACTAATGTTACTGAAGGTGCACGGAAATTCTTCTCAGCCCTTACACTAAACTTAGTTCCGGTTGCTTTTACCGTAAAATATGGAGTGTTTACAAGAAATGGCATTGATTCATCCGAGTGAACTTCAAAGTAAGCTTCTCCAACAAGAGAAACTGTACGGTTATCGTTTTCGAATTTATCAGGATACCGCAGACTGCTCCCCGAATTTAACCAAACCTTTGAGCCATCAGGTAATTCAATTATAGAGAAGGTTCCGAAAGCAGCAACTACTTTATGATATGTAATATCGGAATTTACCGTTTTGAAATTCTTTCCAGAATAAAGCCAAAGCATAGAGATGAGCAATGGGATAAACAATATAGCAGCAATTCGTTGTGCTATTTGCCAGAAATTCAATCTCTTTTGTTTGCTGTTTATTCGTTTTAAAACTTTGGTTAAGGCTTTATCTGTTGAAACTGGAAATCCGGCAGACGATTCCCAAATATTTTTAAATTGCCTGAAATATTTTTGATTTTCATCCGATTCACGGACCCATGACTCCAGCATCAGGATTTCTTCTTCCGAAGCATTGCCTCCGAGATAGCTTATAATTAAAGTATCGACCGAACCGGAATTTAGATTTTCCATATTTTGCTGAATCAACATAACGACGTTTTACAATTGAAGTTCCACATCACAAAACGATATTTTTTTTCTATCTAATTTATTTTTCTTCTTAGAGGATAGTTGTGTAATGGAATGTTTTTAATGAAGGAGATGGAAAAACAATAATATCAAAACAAGATAATCCTTCAGTTCGTCACGCAACAAGCTTAAAGCTTTACTTATCCGTACTTCAACAGTACGCACTGAGACACCAAGTTTTTGAGCTATTTCCTGGTAATTAAGTATTTCAATACGACTCATCCTGAAAGCTTCAGCATATTGGATTGGTATTTTTTCCATTGCGTGATTGAATCCGGCTTCCAGTTCGGAATGTAAGATGTAATTTTCAGTATCATTTTCTGAAAGTATGGGATGATCCAGAACTAACGATGAATATTTTTTCTTGATACTATCATGACGCAAACTGTCAATACTTTTATTTTGTACAGTTTTTAATAAGAATGATTTAAGTGAGTTGTGTATCACTAATGAGTCACGATTCTCCCAGAATTTCAGGAATACTTCCTGAACAATTTCTTCCGAAGCATTTGAGTCCCGTGTAAATCCAAATGAAAACCGTACCAGGTCCTGGTAATACTTAGTGAAAATTATAGTAAATGCTGACTGGTCATTGATTTTGAGCCTTTCAAGAAGTATTCTTTCATACGAGGCCACTAACTCTGACATAAAACTCAACTTTTATACTTACAAAAGTATTCTTTAATTTGGTTTAGAAAAATGAGTAATCAAAGAACGAAAGATAATTTGGAACAATTGAAAATTTTTTCTTCATGTATTATGATGCATAATACTGATATTCTAT
>JFJP01032923.1_pt1 | contig 19593 bp, 24 predicted proteins | sample 431651 | NCBI WGS metagenome assembly JFJP01 (sample SAMN02602958, study PRJNA72255) | Microbial mat metagenome, whole genome shotgun sequencing project. | biome: fresh water; feature: sink hole; material: water; isolation source: purple microbial (photo- and chemosynthetic) mats found in...
ATTTTTTATTAAAACATTTGAAAAACCTCCCAAAAAGCCATTTGTATCGGATTTTAAGAAAGGGAGAAATTCGGGTTAATAAAGGACGCATAAAACCTGATTATCGTTTAGAACAGAATGATATTATTCGTTTGCCGCCGTTGCAATTAGAAACCAAAATCCCCTCAGTGCCGTCTTCAAAATTGTTAGATTTATTAAGCAATTGCATTCTTCATGAAGATAAAGAACTTTTAGTTTTAAACAAACCGTCAGGGATTGCTGTGCATGGAGGAAGTGGGATTTCTAGCGGGGTCATTGAAGGATTGCGAGGTTTATTTCCCAAAGCACCCTTTTTAGAATTAGTGCATCGATTAGATCGAGAAACCTCGGGTTGTTTATTAATTGGATTTGGGAAAGATTTATTTAGCCTTAGTAAAAGGTAAATGGAATCCATTAATTACACAAATCAACGCCCCATTACAACGTAATATTTTACATTCGGGCGAACGAATGGTAAAAGTGGAAGCCGATGGTAAAGAATCTCTTTCACATTTTCATTTGCGGCAACATTTCAAAAATGCGTCGTTTATGGAAATCAAATTAGCGACGGGAAGAACCCATCAAATACGAGTTCATGCGCATTTTGCAGGTCATCCATTAGCGGGCGATGACAAATATGGTGATTATGAATTTAATAAACAAATCAAAGTGTTAGGATTGAATCGTTTATTTCTTCATGCGTGGAGAATTAAATTGCCGCAATATGACAAACCATTTCAAGCACCATTAGAAGATTCTTTAAAAAAAGTATTAGAAAATTTGCCAAAATAACTTGAAAACGTGACAAACGCCCTTAAATAGTTTATTGTTAGAAAACTTTTTCCAAACGATTGAGGAGTAAAACGATGAAACCGACAACTAAATATTGGTTATCTATGATGCTTGCTGGAAGTTTAGCGTTTCCAGTGTGGGCAGCAGATGAAATCACTGAAAATGATATTATTTCAGGCACAATGAACATTACCTTTAAAACCCGCACCAATCGCGATAAAAGCGGTAAATTTGCGGACGGTTCTTCTGCTTTAGGGGTGAAGGACGAGTACAAAGTTAATATGCGTGTGGCGAAAACAACTGAGTTTTCTGGCACGGTTTTAAGACAGCCCAAAGTTAAAATAAAATTAATTGGAACAGAAGCCCAGTCAGCAATGTTGCAATATGATTTGGTAATGTCGGTTTTAAATCCCAAAGATTTGAATCAAAAGAAAACCGTTGGAAAATGGGTAGGAATTGCGCCGATGGGTGCAGATAATGCTTTTGATTTCGCAGGAAGTAAAGAAAATGAATTGCGAATTGTGGTTGATACCATGGGTAATGCACAGGGTTTCACCGATAAGTTTGGTGGTGCATTAGTCGGCAAACAAGATAAAGCTGAAAATTGGCAAGATAAATTAACTTCTTATACCTTTGAACGAATGATTGGAACTAAGAAGGTTAAATTAGAAGCCAAAAAGGTTGATCCCGTGCAATTCAAAAACATAGAACTCGCTAAAGGACCGTCTTCTATTTATCCTCATGCAACCGTTAATGGACGCATGGATTTTGATTATCAAACGGGTAATTGGTACATTAACAACTTGCGTTTCAAATATAATGTTGATGGTAAAGAAGTTGAAGATGTCGTTTCTGGAACAATCAAATGGGTTGAAGACCCTCAACGTGCCACCAATGGCAAAGGAAAATACGATTTCAACGTTCGTTTCAACGAAGATAAATTTGCTGCACAAACCAGTGAAGCAGATGCCTTTGGAAATATGAATGACGAAGAGGCTTTCTTTGCCGTAGATAATCGTGTGCCATCATTAATGGGTCAAGTCGATTATTTAGAAACAATGGTTGCGGGTTCTGAAGCGCCTACTGCCAGTCAAATTACTTATAAATTGAATGCGAACAAACTCACTAAACAACAAGTGATGAACTTCTTTAAACTTTGGATGTTAGCAATTGGTCCAATCAATGATGAGTAATTGCAGTTAATTGTTGTAAAGAAACTCTGGTCGTTTTTTATAAATGCCAGAGTTTTTTATTTTGAATGAAAAAAGGAATATAAATAATGGTTCTAGCAGACATTTCAATTCATCGCCCTGTTTTAGCTACCGTGATGAGTTTAATGATTATTTTAATTGGGATTATTGGTTATCAACGTTTGTCAGTGCGTGAATATCCTAAGATCGATGCGCCCGTTGTATCGGTGAGAACGGTTTATACTGGCGCAAGCGCGGAAATTATAGAAAGTCAAGTCACCAAACCATTAGAAAATTCATTGGCTGGCATTGAAGGAATTAGAACAATTAAATCCATTAGTCGTGAGGAAGTTAGTCAAATTACCGTTGAATTTGTTTTAGAAAGAAATATCGATGCAGCCGCAAATGATGTGAGAGATCGGGTTTCTCGAGTGCGAGGACAACTGCCTAAAGATTCAAAAGAACCCGTCGTTGCAAAAATTGAAGCAGATGCGCAAGCAATTATTTGGTTAGCCCTTTCTAGTGATTTGCAAAATTCATTAGAAATTAGTGATCATGCGGATCGTTATATTGTGAGCCGTTTGCAAACTTTAACAGGGGTTGCAAGTGTGATTATTGGCGGAGAACGACGCTATGCAATGCGGATTTGGTTAGATCGAGAAAGATTAGCAGCTTATAATTTAACGCCACAAGACGTAGAAAGTGCATTACAAAAACAAAATGTCGACATTCCGTCGGGACGTATTGAAAGTGTGCAAAGAGAATTTACCGTTTTTGCAGAAACTGATTTGAAAAGTGCTGAACAATTTGATAATTTAATTATTAAGCAAATTAATGGTTATTCGGTGCGTTTAAAAGACATAGGAAGTGCCCAATTAGGTCCATTAGATGAGCGTAATATATTGCGTTTTATGAGTAATCCCGCAGTGGGGTTAGGAATTGTTAAACAATCTAATGCAAATACCTTAGAAGTTGCTCAAGCGGTTAAAAAGGAATTGCCTAATATTGAAAAGACTTTGCCCAAAGGAATGAAACTTCAAGTGGCTTTTGATACATCGGTATTTGTGGAGAAATCCATTGAAGCGGTTTATAAAACCATGTTAGAAGCCTTAGGTTTGGTTATTTTGGTGATTTTCTTATTTTTGAGAAACGTTAGAGCAACTTTGATTCCTTTTGTTACCATTCCCGTTTCATTAATTGGGGCGTTTATTTTCCTCTATGCGTTTAATTTCTCAATTAATGTGTTAACGTTATTGGGATTAGTGTTAGCTATTGGTTTGGTGGTTGATGATGCGATTGTCATGTTAGAGAACATTCATCGTCATATTGAAGAAGGAATGAAACCCTTTCAAGCGGCGGTTGCTGGAGCAAAAGAAATCGGTTTTGCAGTGTTAGCAATGACTTTTACTTTAGCCGCCGTTTTCTTACCTTTAACCTTTATTCCTGGTAATACAGGACGCTTATTTGTCGAGTTTGCAATTACAGTTGCTGCAGCAGTGTTAGTATCGGGATTTGTGGCTTTAACTTTAACGCCAATGATGTGTTCAAAATTGCTCAAACATCAAGAGCATCATAATTGGTTGTATCGTGTAACAGAAAAAGGTTTGAATGGGTTAAATAATGGTTATCGTTGGTTATTAACGAGGGCTTTGAAAATAAGATGGATAATGTTAATTATTTTCTTAGGAACGGGTTATTCATCATGGTGGTTATTTACGCATTTGAAAACTGAATTAGCTCCTTTAGAAGATCGAGGAAATATTGTTGGAATTGTAGTTGCCCCCGAAGGCGCAACATTAGATTATACAGATAGTTACGCAAGAAAAATTGAGGAATTTTATAATGCAATTCCCGAAATGAGTAGTTCATTTATGGTGGTTGCCCCGGGGTTAGAAAAACCTAATCCAGTGAATAGTGCATTGTCATTTTTAAGATTGGTGGCGTGGGAAGAACGTTCTCGAACTCAGCAAGATATTGTTAAAGCATTATTTCCAAAATTAATGGGGTTGACAGGGGTTTTAGCCTTTGCAATTAATCCTCCTTCATTGGGGCAAAGTTTTCGTTCAACGCCATTACAATTTATTGTGCAAGGAAATAGCTATCAACAATTGGAAGAAGTAACCAGCAAAATGCTCAATAAAATGAGAGAAAATAAGCAATTATTTATGCCAGATAGTGATTTGAAACTCAACAAACCACAGCTGAAAGTAGAAATCGACCGAGATAAAGCATCTGCTTTAGGTGTACAAATCGAAGACATTGGAAGAACTTTAGAAACTTTATTAGGTGGGCGACAAATCACACGCTTTAAGAAAGAAGGTGAGCAATACGATGTGATCGTGAAATTAAAAGACCAAGATCGAACAAAACCAGCGGATTTAACTTCAATTTTTATTAGAAATAAAACAGGGCAGTTATTTCAACTATCTAATTTAGTAAAAATCAAAGAAGCCGTTGCGCCTAAAGAACTTAACCATTTCAATCGTTTGAGAGCGGTGATTTTATCTTCAAATTTAGCCCCTAATTATACGTTAGGAGAAGCGGTGAAATATATGGAAGAAATCGCAAAGGAAATTCTTCCGCCAACCATGCAAACTGCTTTAGATGGGCAATCGAGAGAATTAAAAGAATCAGGGCAAGCATTGTATAGCACTTTTGTTTTAGCATTGATTTTTATTTATTTAGTTCTCGCCGCGCAATTTGAGAGTTTCAAAAGCCCGTTAATTATTTTGTTCACCGTTCCTCTAGCATTAATGGGTGCATTGCTCGCATTACAACTGGCGGGACAAACCCTAAATGTGTATAGCCAAATTGGTTTGGTGATGTTAATAGGATTGATTACAAAACACGGAATTTTGATTGTAGAATTTGCTAATCAATTGCAAGCAAAAGGGATGAACATTTATGATGCGGTGATTGAAGCATCGACATTGCGTTTGCGCCCGATTTTAATGACGACAGCGGCAATGGTTTTGGGAGCATTACCTTTAGCAATGGCGACGGGTGCAGGGGCAGAAAGTCGTTTGCCAATTGGGTGGGTTATTGTGGGAGGATTAACGTTAGGAACGATTTTAACGTTGTTTATTATTCCTAGCGTTTATACTTTTCTAGGAAAGCGCAAAATACCTCAAAATATCCAAGAAGATTATAGTGTTACGCATTAAATCTTTTTAAAATATTTTACTTGAATTTAGCGATTTTGCTCTTATAATAGAGTTTTCTAACTGAGGATTTAAAAATGAAAAAAATGTTATTAGCCGCGTCTTTAAGTTTGTTAGCAACTGGATTGCAAGCAGAAGATGTAAAACCGCAGAAAGCCATTGAATATCGTCAATCGGTTTTTGAGGTTATGGGTTGGCATTTCAAAACAATGGGCGCAATGGTGAAAGGTGAAATGCCTTTTAATAAAGAAGTTTTTGCGAAGAAAGCAGAAATCGTTGCTTTCATGAGTCCATTACCCGGTGAAGGTTTCATTAAGGGAACGAGTTCGAGCGAATTTACTGAGAGCAAAACTAAAGCAATTTTATGGGAAAAAATGGAAGATGTGAAAGCAAAATCCCAAGATTCTCAGAAAGAAACTAAGGCTCTCGCAGAAATCGCAAAAGCGGGCGATGAAAAAGCAATTAAAGAGCAATTTGGTAAAACTGCTAAAACCTGCAAAGCCTGTCACGACGATTACCGCGAAGAGTAATCATTTTGTTTATAGAAAAGTCACTTTTTAAATTAAAGAAAAGTGGCTTTTTTAAATAGCATCAATTAGCCTTTCCATGATCGACAACTAATACTTAAATTAATGGGTGAAACATTCGTTTTATTATCACCTTGTGCAATCATTTTGTTCACGGGTTCAGCATATCCACATAACCAAGAAATCGGGCTATTTAAATTCTCTGCTACAAATGCTGGACGCAACGTTAAAACTTTACCATTAAATAGCGCATTAATTCGATTTCCCAATGTCACATGAATTGCACCATTTTCTACCTGCATTTGCGTTACAAAATTACCCACTAAATGCTCAGCTTTTGGAATCCCAGCGGCTTCATTATTTTGAGGAAATTGTTTAGAGTTGTAATAATATTCTGTAATCGCTTTTTTAATATGATCACTTAAACTAATTGCTTCCGCAATTTGTGCTCGAACCAGCGTTTCTTGAAAGGACGGCAACGCTGAAACACTTAAAATACCAATAATTGCAACCACAATCATCAATTCAATTAATGTAAAGCCTTTCATACTGTTTTAACCTCGACAAATGTTCGGTAAATAAAGAGGGGGAAGATTGGTTTTGTTTTCGCCTTGTACAAACCAATTTTCTTTTGATTTCATATAGCCACACAACCAATTAACTGTGCTTACAGTGGGAGAAGTTGTTAAAGGTGAATGAATAACAAAAGTCGGGCGAAAACTTAAATAACCAGAAATACCATTTGAATCAAAATAGAAATGAATTGCTCCATTTTCTATGTTGGTACTTTTAACGTAATGTCCGTTTAGTTTCTTTGATTCTGGAAATGCAAGTGAATGATTATTTTTAGGAAATGTGCCAGTGAAATTAAAATAATCCACCACTTCTTTTTGAATGTTAGGAGCTAAGGTATTTGCTTCTGCAATCATCGCTTGTTTCAAATAAAAACTGTAAGTCGGTATTGCCATAATTGACAACACACCAATAATTGCAACAACAAACATTAGTTCAAGTACGACAAAACCTTTCATGTTGTTACCTCATCATTTAAACAACTGAACCCATTTTAAAAATAGGTAGATACATTCCAACAACCATTAAAGCAACCAAACATCCAATCATAATGAGTGATACCATGTTAAGAAACTGTTTCAATCTTTCAGCGCGTTTTTGTAAATCAATACAAAGTTTTTCTGTAATGGAAACAAATAAAGTTGGGACATATTTTGCGTTTAAGCAGTTTCTCAACATGAAGAGAATATTGAGTGGTAAATTAGAATCATTGGGGATTTCTCTCATTAAGAGTTTTTCTCCAAGTTGTTTAAGTTTTTTAGCGTGGTATTGATCGGTTAAATCATTCATTGCTAAAAACGCTTCATTTAAAGGACGATTGATAGAAAACATGAAATGAATCGTTCTTAATAAACAGATAACAATACTTTGTTGGTAAAGTTGTCCAAACAGAACTGTTTTATTAAGGATATTATAAAGCCAGCGACTTTTAGAACGTTTCCCTTCTCGTAAAATAAGCATCATCAATAACAAAATGATTAAAATAAAAGTAAAGTTGTCGATATAAAAGTTAGAAAAATCAACGAGATATTGCGTTAATTCAGGCAATTCTCCTCCAAAACTTTTAAACATATCGCTAAATACAGGCACGACAAAAACTAATAAAATACTGATCATCACAAGCATAATTATTCCGAGAGAAAATGGATAATAAAGCATTTGACGAAATTTATGAAATACTTTGACATCATCATCGCGCAGTTGCTCACGATAATCAACCACTTTTGCTAAAATTTGAGGAAGTTCTTTTTTAGTTTCAGCGTCTTTTAAAATCTGAATTAAAAAGGGTTCAAGAGTCAGGTATTGTTCAAGTGCTTCGATAAAATTATTATTATTTCGCACTTCATTTAAAATAGCTAAGGTTTGGCGACGAGTTTTCTTAGTTTGAAAAGGTTGCACTTGTTGCAAAGCATCTTGTAACAAATAACCATCATTTAATAAGATAGAAACTTGTTGCAAATAGTCGATGGTTTGTGCGGGAGCAAGTTTTTTGAGCATGGTGATTTTTCCTAAAAAATAGCACAATTATAAAATAATGATTGAGAGAGCAACTGGGTTTGTCTGTGAAATGAATTATTGAGCAATTTAAAATTAATCGCCTTTTTTGAGTTTCTTACCTTCGGCGGCGCGTTGTTTGCGGACTTCTTTGGGATCGGCAATTAAAGGACGATAGATTTCAATGCGGTCGCCATTTCTTAATGCTTGATTTAAAGCAACGACTTTCCCAAAAATACCGACTTTGTTCTCTTTTTCTAAATTAATTTCTGGGAAACGTTCTAAAATAGTGGATTGTTCAAGTGCTTGTTTTATAGTGGTTTCTGGAGCAACTTGAATCGATAATAAAACCTGTTCTAAGGGTTTTGCATACGCAATTTCAATAGTAATTAAATCAGGATTTTCCATATAATTCTCCTGCGCGTTGAATAAATGCGTCCACTAACGTATTTACAATTTTACTAAAGATTGGTCCTAAGGTTTTCTTTAATAAAAAGCTCGAAAAATCAAATTCCATTTTTAAAGTAATTTTACAACCGATTTCTCCCAACGCTTGAAATTCCCAACGCCCATATAAATGGCTAAAAGGTCCTTCCACTAAGTGCATTTCAATCGATTGGTTGTGTTGAATAGGATTTTTAGTGGTAAAAGTCTTTTCTAAACCATGTACCGCTAACGTTAAAGAAGCAATGATTTCCTCATTCGTTTGTTGATGTATTTCTATCTTTTTACACCAAGGAAGAAATTGAGGATAGCTTTGTATGTCATTGACTAAATTGAACATTTGCTCAACGTCAACCAAATTAAACTTGCCATTCGCCCCGTGTGTTTGTCGCGGCGATAAGAATAAAACAACTCGGGCTGAGAAAAAGTGCAAAATTGCCCGCCATAAATTTGAGAAACCCCTAACGCATTCAAACGTTGCGTTGCTAACAAATACAAATCCGCTAGCCATTTCTGATTGTGAGGAACAAAGGCTTTCTCAGCATTGGAATCGTGTTTCAAAAAAGCCTCTCGAACTTCGTCGCCGACTTCAAAAGCGCGTTGACTAATCGCCGCCCCTAAATAAGCCATTGTTTTTGTTGGTAAAAATCCCGCTTTTTTAATACAATTTTCAATCACACCATTTGCCAAACTTCGCCAACCCGCATGAATTGCCGCGACTTTTTCACCATTTGAATCACATAACAAAATAGGCAAACAATCAGCGGTTAAAACAACGCAAACTTGTTTCTTTTGACTCGTATAAGATGCATCAGCAATAGCTTGATTTTGAAGAGGAATTTCGCACGCATCGCACCCGTGAATTTGTTCTAGCCACACGGGTTCATTTGCTAAAGAAAGAGTTTCTTTTAAGATTTGTCGATTGTGAAGAACATGATTTAAATCATCGCCCACATGAGTCGCTAAATTGAAATCACGCCCTTGATAATTGCGAGTAGAAATAAAGGCTTGCACATTCGAAGGCGCAGCCCATTCAACTTTGATGAGCGTCGCGGTCATCGCGTAACACCTTGATTAAATTAGACATATCTTCTGGAATCGGCGATAACCATTCCAAAGGTTGTTGGGTTCGTGGATGCAAAATCCCCAAACGGGCGGCGTGCAAGGCTTGGCGAGGAAAATTCTCTAACATATTCCGTAAGTTATCGGTGCATTGCGGCGGCAAACGAAGTCGTCCCCCATACACCGGATCGCCGACCACTGGAAAACGAATGTGCGCAAAATGAACGCGAATTTGATGGGTTCTACCCGTTTCGAGCCGAACTTGCACATAAGTATGCACGCGAAAACGCTCCAACAACCGATAATGCGTAATCGCGGGGCGACCGTTGTGCGAAACCACCGCCATTTGCGTGCGATGCACCGGATGCCGCCCGATTTGCGCATCGACCGATCCGCCCGCCGTCAAAAGCCCCGTCACGACTGTGTGATATTCTCGAATAAAAGCGCGTTCTTGTAATTGCGCCACTAAAAAATTGTGCGAAAACAACGTCTTAGAAATTACTAAAACGCCGCTGGTATCTTTATCCAAACGATGAATAATGCCGGCGCGAGGGATTTGTGAGAGTTCTGGGGCGTGGTGCAAAATTGCATTTAAAAGGGTTTGATCGGGATTTCCCGCGCCTGGATGAACCACTAATCCAGCGGGTTTGTCGATGACGAGCAATTCCTCATCTTCAAATAAAATATTCAAAGGTAAATCTTGCGCTTGCCAATGATGAACTTCTTTTAAAATGGTATTAACGTCAATGATTTCTCCGCCGTGCACTTTATCTTTAGGTTTGCCGGTTTGAGAATTGATTTGAACGAAACCTTCTTTAATCCATTCTTGCCAGCGCGCACGCGAATAATCAGGAAATAACGCCACCAACACTTGATCTAAACGCTTGCCCGCCATTTCAAATGGAATTTCTGTATTTAATTGAATTGTTTGCATTTTTATTTGTTTCGTTCCTGATTTTGTTCCACAATCTTAACACCAACGCTTATCAAGAGCAACTCTCTTATTTGAAATGTTTTATAATGAGCCTCCCACAACCAAAAAAGGTCATTTAATATGCTAACTTATCCCAATATTGATCCCGTTTTATTACAACTTGGGGGTTTAAAAATCCATTGGTACGGCGTAATGTATTTGTTAGGATTTACCAGTGCATGGTGGTTAGGCATTATTCAAACAAAACGTGAATGGGCTGCTTATAAAACAGCCGAGCAAGTCAGCGATTTAATCTTTTATGCAGCGATTGGTGTTGTATTAGGGGGACGCTTAGGTTATGTGCTATTTTATAACTTACCGGTTTATATTGCACATCCTTTAGATATTTTTAAGATTTGGCAAGGAGGAATGTCATTTCACGGCGGTTTAATTGGGGTTTTAATTGCGATGTATTTATACGGAAGACATCAAGGAAGAACATTCTTTCAAACGACTGATTTTATTGCGCCTTTAGTGCCGCTAGGATTATTATTTGGACGGATTGGGAATTTCATTAATGGTGAATTATGGGGTGCGCCAACTAATTGGGCAACGGGAATGATTGTGCCTTATTTGAAAGATAACATTCCACGTCATCCTTCACAATTATACGAAGCCTTTTTAGAAGGATTTATTTTGTTTATTATGTTATGGATGTTTGCAAAGAAACCTCGTCCGACGATGGCGATTTCTGGTTTATTTCTAGTGGGGTATGGTTTCTTTAGATTTTTAGTGGAATTTGTGCGTTTGCCCGATGCGCATATTGGCTATTTGATGGGCGATTGGTTGACAATGGGTCATATTTTAACGTTACCCATGTTAATTGCTGGAAGCTGGATGTTATGGCGTGCTTACCAGTCAAAAACCTAGTATTGCTAAAAGAAAATGGAATTCGAATACGATTTACACAAGAGTGCGCTTAATAAACAAAAACATGGTATCGATTTTGAAGAAGCGCAAAATCTTTGGTTAGATAAAAACAGGGTAGAAATGAATGCTAAAAGTGATACAGAACAAAGAGTTGCTTTAATTGCACAATATAATGGTAAATTGTGGAGTGCATTTTATACTCATCGCAAATCTTGTATTAGGCTCATTTCTGTCCGCCGTTCACGCGATAACGAAAGGAAATTATATTATGGATGCTGAAGAACTTGATCGACTGTTTGATGAAGGTGAAGAAGATATCATAGAATATCTCGATTTATCGACATTACGAAGACCTGCTTATCAACAGAAAGAAATTAGCGTTAATTTTCCTGAATGGATGCTTAGTTTGCTCGATAAAGAAGCTAATAAAATTGGGGTAACAACGCAAGCTATCATTAAAACATGGTTAGCTGAAAGGCTTAAACAAGAAATAAAATTAACGTGAGTTTTTTTACTCTCGATGATAAGGATGATGGTTGAGCAAACTCCACGCTCGATAGAGTTGTTCAGCTATTACCACTCTCACTAAAGGGTGCGGTAAAGTAAGGGGAGAAAGTGACCATTTCTGGCGGGCGCGTTTCAAACAATTTTGAGATAATCCGTCAGGTCCGCCTACAAATAAAGCAACATTGTTTCCTTCGTTCATCCATTGTTGTAATTGCGCGGCTAATTGTTGGGTGTTCCAAAGTTGCCCGCGTTCATCTAAAGCAATGACATTGGTTTGAGGGGTAATTGCGGTGAGCATTTTCTCTCCTTCTTCATTCATTAAACGACTAATATCCGCGTTTTTATGGCGATGAGGAAGGGCGATTTCAACGAGTTCTAATTTCAAATGAGATGGCAAACGTTTGCTATAGTCTTGAAAGCCTTGAGAAACCCATTGCGGCATTTTCTGCCCGATACAAATTAACTGTATTTTCATAGTTAAAAAAACATTTGATCAAAAGAGAGAAAAATTGCTTTCTTATTAGATAATGCAACCTTTGAAAATTTAATCATTACATTGTATTAATTATTGGATTATACAGAAACTTGTTCTTAAAGTAACGAAACATCTAAAAATACTTTGCATTTCAATAGGTTAAGCTACGATTTGATGTAATAATTGATCATTATAAAAAACCGCTAAATGCAAAAAAGAGGTAAAAAATCCTTTATCGGGCTATTGATCCGATCTGGGATTGTCTTTATAATCACTCGCTTTACCGCATAGCAGCAAAACGCCAGATGGATAATGCCTACGCTGGATTACAGGCAGGTGTTCGCAAGATATTGATTAATCAGGTTATTTTGATTGCAATAGTTGCAAGCGCACTGTATTACTCTCAACATGTCGATGCCGTTTGGGCGGTGGGGTTGGGTGGCTTGATCGCCATCTCGAATGTGTTAAGCAGTTATTTTTGGGTGTGGCTCGCTGATGTTAGGAATAAGTCGCCAGAGAGCTTGAAAGGTGACGTGGCTTTTTTCTATATTGGTGCGATGCAACGTTTTGTTACGACGCTATTATTTTTTGTTTTAGGCTTTGCTTGGTTGAAATTGCCTCCGCTGGCAATATTGGCGGGGTTTGGGGTCGCGCAAGTGGCATACGTTTTGGGATTGAAACAAAGTCATCCTCAGGAGAATCGTTGTGAGTCAGGCAGCAAGTGAATTAACGCCAACTAGTTATATTTCTCACCACATAGAAAACCTGCGAATTGGCGAGGGCTTCTGGAGTTTAAATCTGGATACCTTGATTTTTGGCTGGCTCGCGGCGGGAATTATTGCATGGATTGCCTTTACTATTGGCAAAAACCTTAATGCAGATAAACCTACTCCCCTTCAAAATGCTATCGAAATTATCCTCGAATTCGTGGAAACCCAAGTTAAAGAAATGTTCTCAGCTTATAATCCTCTCATCGGACCGTTGGCTTTGACTATCTTTATGTGGATTTTCTTAATGAATTCTTTTGACTTGATACCCGTCGATTTGTTACCTCTGATAGCGGGATGGGTGGGTGTTCATAATTTGAAAGTTGTTCCTACTACTGACTTGTCAACTACGTTTGGGATGTCATTTAGCGTATTTGTATTAATTATTTATTACAATATCCGCGTCAAAGGCAGTTGGGGCTACATTAAACAATTCTTATTTCATCCGTTCGCGGCTGATAATATCTTATTGAAAATCATCTTAATTCCGTTCAACGTGATCATGACAACCATTGAAGAACTCTCTAAACCCATTAGTATGGGCTTGCGGTTGTTTGGTAATATGTTTGCGGGTGAATTGATTTTCTTATTAATTGCTTTATTACCTTGGTGGGCACAATGGATGCCGGGTGGTATTTGGGCAATTTTCCATATTTTAGTTATTACGTTACAAGCGTATATCTTCATGTTGTTGACGATTGCTTATTTAAGCGTTGCTCACCAAGAAGCTGAAGATCATCACTAGAAACCGACTTTTTTATTTGTAGTACCTTTTGTTGTTGTGTGTTATTTTTTTACTTTATTTTATTTAAGGAGACGCTTAAATGGCTTTAGACGCTCAAACCGCTAGTGCGATTGCTGGCATTTATTCCTCAACTGCTGTAGGTGCAAGCATCATCTTAGCGTTTGCGGGAATTGGTTCTGCATTAGGTTGGGGTTTAATCTGTGCTAAATATCTTGAAGGTATTTCCCGTCAACCCGAATTGCGGGCGCAGTTAATGGGACAAATGCTCTTTACGGGTGGCTTGATGGAAGCCTTCCCGATGATCGTGTTAGGTTTGTCAATGTGGTTCGTGACAGCCAACCCGTTCGTAAGTGCATTTTTGGCTGGCTTGAAATAATTTTTGAGCCTTTAATCCGGTCGTTTCTACAACCTACGGAGAACTACGACAGGTGAGTATTACAGCCACCCTTTTGGGTCAAATGTTGACATTTGCAGTGTTGGTTTGGTTTATCAATCAATTTTTGTGGAGTCCATTGATTCAAGTTATGTCTGACCGCAGCAAACGAATTGCTGATGGTTTGAGTGCTTCTGAACGCGGTAAGCACGAGTTGGAATTGGCAGAAAAACGCGCCGCTGAACGTTTGCGCGAAGCTAAACAACAAGCCGCCGACATTATCGCTCGCGCCAATAAACGGGCGACTGAAATCGTCGAAGAAGCAAAAGAAACCGGTCATGCGGAAGGGCAACGCCAGTTAGAAGCCGCCAGAATGGAAATCACTCAAGAAAGCAATCGCGCTAAAGAACACTTGCGGACGCAATTAGGTGCTTTAGTCATGGTTGGGGTTGAAAAAATTCTGGAACGCGAAGTGGATGCCAATTCCCACAGCGATTTCGTCGCTAAATTGGCAGAAAAACTTTAGGCGGACATCATGGCAGAATTAGCAACACTTGCTCGTCCCTATGCTGAAGCGGTTTTTCAGTTGGCAGTAAAATCGGACAAACTTGCGCAGTGGTCTAACTTATTAAATTTCTTGAGTTCCACTGTGCAAGACCCGCAAATGCTTGCTTTGACCGCCAATCCCAGCATCGATAAAGCAACCGTCGCAAACTTCCTCTGTGAACTTTGCGCCGCTCAACCCGAGTTAGCTTTTGATGAGCAGGGCAAAAATTTTATCAATTTGCTGGCTGCCAATCGCCGATTGGTAGTTATCCCACTCCTTCTCAAACAATTTGAAACTCAAAAAGCCTTACACGAGCACTATTTAAAAGTCACGTTAGTGTCCGCTTATGAGGTTTCTCCAGAACAAGAAGATGGCATCAATCAAATGCTTGAAAAACGTTTTGGAAAAAAAGCAGAGCTTGAGGTTTCTGTTGATAAAAGTTTGATCGGCGGCTGGGTGGTGCGAACCGATAACCAAGTCATCGATATGTCGGTGCGCGGGCGGCTTCAACAATTAGCAGCCGAATTGCACGGTTAGGGATTTAATGTCCCACATTGCCAGCGAACTGTCGTTGGCAAGTCCATATAACAAGGCTTTTGAGAGATTATGATGCAGCTAAATCCCTCTGAAATCAGTGAACTGATTAAGAAAAAAATTCAAGATTATGCGTTGACTACCCAAGCTCGCAGCGAAGATGCGTTACAAGGCGAAATGCTAGAGTTCCCCAACAATACCTTCGGCATGGCTCTTAACTTAGAACGTGATTCCGTCGGCGCAGTTATTTTAGGCGCTTACGAACATCTCACCGAAGGCGATTGGGTTAGATGTACGGGTAAAGTATTAGAAGTACCCGTTGGTCCCGAACTCTTAGGTCGCGTGGTCAACTCGTTGGGCGTGCCTATCGACGGCAAAGGTCCCATCAATACCAAACTATCTGCCCCCATCGAAAAAGTTGCACCCGGGGTCATCACCCGTCAATCCGTCAGTCAACCCGTCCAAACAGGCTTGAAAGCCATCGACACAATGGTGCCAATCGGGCGTGGACAACGCGAATTGATCATCGGCGACCGCCAAACGGGTAAAACCGCCCTCGCCGTCGATGCCATCATCAACCAAAAAGACACTGGCGTAAAATGTATTTACGTTGCAATCGGACAAAAAGCCTCTTCTATCGCCAACGTCGTGCGTAAATTAGAAGAACACGGCGCAATGGCTCACACCATCGTGGTTGCCGCATCGGCTTCTGATCCCGCACCAATGCAATTTATCGCGCCTTATGTGGGTTGCTCGATGGGCGAATATTTCCGCGATCGCGGTGAAGATGCGTTAATCGTTTATGATGATTTAACCAAACAAGCATGGGCGTATCGCCAAGTTTCTTTGTTATTACGCCGTCCTCCCGGTCGTGAAGCATATCCAGGTGACGTTTTCTACTTGCATTCACGTTTATTAGAACGGGCAGCACGAATCAATGCCGCGCAGGTCGAAAAATTAACCAACGGCGCAGTCAAAGGTAAAACGGGTTCTTTAACCGCATTACCGATCATTGAAACCCAAGCGGGTGACGTGTCTGCATTCGTTCCTACCAACGTCATTTCTATTACTGACGGTCAAATCTTCTTAGAAACTGATTTATTTAACTCAGGTATTCGTCCCGCTATTAACGCTGGTTTGTCGGTTTCTCGGGTGGGTGGTGCTGCACAAACGAAGATTATTAAGAAACTCGGTGGTGGTGTACGTTTAAGTTTGGCGCAATATCGTGAATTAGCCGCGTTTGCACAGTTTGCTTCAGATTTGGACGATACAACGCGCAAACAAATTGAACGTGGTCGTCGCGTTACTGAATTAATGAAACAAAAACAATACTCGCCTTTGACAGTGGGTGAAATGGCGGTATCTTTATTTGCCGTTGATCGTGGTTATTTGGATGACGTTGATGTGAAGAAAGTAGGCGATTTCGAAACCGCTTTACACAACCACATGCGATCCAACTATAAAGTATTGATTCATAAGGTCAATACCACTGGTGACTTTAACGATGAAATCGAAGCCGAGTTCAAAAAAGCTCTCGACGATTTCAAAGCCAATCATACTTGGTAGTACATAGATAAACTCAGATGAAATTGAAGATGAACATGGATTATCTTATCTGTGTTCATCAGTGCAAAAATCTGCGTTTATCCGTGTTGCAAAGTTAGGGAATTAAAAGAGATGGCAGGCAAAAAAGAAATCCGTACCAAAATTGCGAGCGTTAAAAATACGCAAAAGATTACTCGAGCAATGGAAATGGTTGCGGCGAGCAAAATGCGTAAAGCCCAACAGCAAATGGAACGTTCTCGCCCTTACGCCAAAAAGATTCTTCAAGTGATTGGGCATTTAGGTCATGCTCGTCCCGATTACAAACATCCTTACATGATTGCTCGCCCAGTAAAGCGGGTTGGCGTGATTATCGTTTCTTCGGATCGGGGTTTATGCGGTGGTTTGAATACAAATCTTTTTAAAGCCGCGCTTCAACAATTGAAAAAGTGGAAGAACAGCGGCGTTGAATTTGATTTGTGCACCATTGGTAACAAGGCAAATATGTTCTTTAAACGGGTGGGTGGAAACTTAGTCGCAGAAGCCTCTCATTTGGGTGATGCACCAACCATTGAATCGTTGATTGGGATTGTAAAAGTCATGTTAGATGCGTACAGCGACGGTAAAATCGACCAATTAGTGGTTATGTACAATCGCTTTGTGAATACCATGACCCAAGAACCACAGGTAGAAACCTTATTGCCTGTTGAGCCCATTGATGATGACAAACTAAAACATCATTGGGATTATATTTACGAACCAAATTCGGAAGAAGTCTTAAATTATTTATTGGTGCGTTACACTGAATCACGGGTTTATCAAGGCATGGTCGAAAACATCGCTTGTGAACAAGCCGCCCGCATGGTTGCAATGAAGAACGCTTCCGAAAATGCCGTGTCGTTAATTGGAGAGTTACAACTCGCTTACAACAAAGCGCGCCAAGCCTCCATTACCCAAGAATTGTCAGAAATTGTTTCTGGTGCTGCCGCCGTTTAACGCAACCACATAAGAAATTTACAGAGGAAATCCATGAGTTCGGGCAAAATTGTACAAATCATCGGCGCAGTCGTGGACGTTGAATTCCCCCGCGACAATATGCCAAAAGTTTATCAAGCATTAATTGTTAATGAAGTTAATTTGACCTTAGAAGTCCAGCAACAATTAGGCGACGGCGTGGTGCGCACCATCGCAATGGGCACCACCGACGGCTTAAAACGTGAATTGAGCGTCTCAAATACCGGCGCACCCATCAGCGTTCCCGTCGGCAAAAAAACCCTCGGACGAGTGATGGACGTGTTGGGAAATCCCATCGACGAACAAGGTCCCGTCGGCGAAGAATCACGTTCACCCATTCACCGCAAAGCCCCCAGATATGAAGACTTAGCGTCGGCTAACGAACTGTTAGAAACAGGCATCAAAGTAATCGATTTGATCTGTCCTTTCGCAAAAGGCGGTAAAGTCGGTTTGTTCGGGGGTGCGGGTGTTGGTAAAACCGTGAATATGATGGAGTTAATTCGTAACATCGCGATCGAGCACAGTGGTTATTCAGTGTTTGCGGGCGTGGGCGAACGGACTCGTGAAGGGAACGATTTTTACCACGAAATGAAAGATTCCAACGTGTTAGACAAAGTAGCGTTGGTGTACGGTCAGATGAACGAACCTCCCGGCAACCGTTTGCGCGTGGCACTTTCGGGTTTGACGATGGCTGAATTCTTCCGTGATGAAGGTCGTGACGTTTTATTATTCATTGATAATATTTATCGTTACACGTTGGCGGGAACGGAAGTTTCTGCGTTATTAGGACGTATGCCGTCAGCGGTAGGTTATCAACCCACGCTCGCGGAAGAAATGGGCGTGTTACAAGAACGCATTACCTCGACCAAGACCGGATCAATTACCTCGATTCAAGCGGTTTATGTTCCAGCGGACGATTTAACTGACCCATCACCTGCGACGACCTTTGCTCACTTAGACGCGACCGTTGTGTTATCACGTCAAGTGGCTGAGTTAGGGATTTACCCTGCGGTTGATCCGTTAGATTCCACCAGTCGCCAATTAGACCCCTTAGTGGTGGGTTTAGAGCATTACGATACCGCGCGGGCTGTTCAAGGTATTTTGCAACGTTATAAAGAATTGAAAGACATTATTGCGATTTTGGGTATGGACGAATTATCTGAAGAAGATAAACTCCTTGTTCAACGCGCTCGTAAAGTCCAACGTTTCTTATCACAACCGTTCTTCGTTGCAGAAGTATTTACTGGCTCTGCGGGTAAATACGTTTCCTTAAAAGAAACCATCAAAGGTTTCAAAGGAATTGTCAGCGGCGAATACGATCACTTGCCAGAACAAGCATTTTATATGGTTGGCACGATTGAAGAAGCGGTCGAAAAAGCCAAGAAACTTTAATCTATTAAAGTGAGTAACTTCTTGAATTTACTCACTTTTTAAACAGGTGAAAATATGGCAATGACCATTCATGTTGATATTGTTGCGCCCGCGATTATGGGTGAAGTAGGGATTACACCGCGTCACGCACCGTTGCTCACATTTTTGAAACCAGGCGAAGTGCGTATTAAAACCTCCGCAGATCATGAAGAATTCTTTTTCATTTCTGGAGGAGTTTTAGAAGTCCAACCACATTTGATTACAGTGTTGGCGGATACCGCATTGCGTGCGAAAGATTTAGATGAAGCCGCTGCAATTCAGGCAAAAGAACGTGCAGAGAAACTCTTAGCCGACAAAAAGAGCGACATCGATTACGCGAAAGCCCAAGCCGAACTTATCGAAGCAATGGCACAAATTCAGGCAATTCAAAAACTTCGCAAAATCAAAAGATAAAAAAACTCCTAAAACAACCTCTTATAAACTAAAGTATCTATCAACGGTGCTTTAGTTTTTTTATTCGACGCTTTGTAGTATCCTTTAAAATTGGTTAAGCAAAATAACAATTTTTTTAATTTGGGTGAGTAACTTTAAATGATTAACGAAGCAGAAGTACG
>JFJP01038117.1_pt1 | contig 19592 bp, 22 predicted proteins | sample 431651 | NCBI WGS metagenome assembly JFJP01 (sample SAMN02602958, study PRJNA72255) | Microbial mat metagenome, whole genome shotgun sequencing project. | biome: fresh water; feature: sink hole; material: water; isolation source: purple microbial (photo- and chemosynthetic) mats found in...
AAATTATTCTTATTTTCCATTAAAATAATTTTATCATATGGAATATATTTGATGAAACTATCATATGCCTTTTGATTGCAATGCATAGTAACACTCCCATAATATTTCCTCAATGTCAAATAACTAAGTAAGAATGAATAGAAATTCAATTTTATATTTTGGTTTTTTGCATAAGGACTACCCTCCTCAAATTCAGCAAATGATTGAATTATTTTCATATAAATTATTAAATTGGTGGTACAACATAAGAATCGAAAAATCCAATGTCTTGTGCCGATTGATTTAGATTTATTTTGAAATTATATACTACGGCTTTGTTAGGAACGACTGTTTTAGTTGTAGCAGTACATCCAGTTATAAGAATTCCCGTTTGTGGGTCTCTGTATGAACATGGTGCGGTTGCTCCAGTTGTCATTATTCTATATACCGTTTTCTTTATAAATTCCATTATGCCACAGATTTTCTTAAATAAACTTTTATATCTTTTTCCGGATATTTGATTTCAAACATTGAATCTTCGGTTGCATAAATTGTGTTATTAATAATATGTATTTCACCCGTAGCAGTATTTAAAATTTCTTGTGAAATCGCATTTTTAGAATATTGACCACCAACTTTATTGAAAACCTTAATACTTATAACATTAATTACACCGTTTGCTTCCATTATTTGTCTTTGTAATCTACTTAAAAAGATATTTTCATCCATTTCATAATTATTAATATTCATATAACTACTTACAATATTAATAATTCCATTAGCTATTTGATTATCGGCAATATTTTCAACATAAACTTCAATATCGAAAGCCAAATTAAATATTCTACCGTCTCTTACCTCAACATAATCATTTATCATTCTATATTCACTAAGATATTCAGTTATATTGGTTTTTAACAATGATGTACTAGTATTATCTAGTTTTCCATCAGAACCAATACCCAACATAGGAATTACAACCTTATTATTTTCTTTATAAGCATTTGCACGATATGGTGAACCAAATTTTCCCGGCATTTTATATACTTGGAGTAAATAATCTGTAAGTGTAACGTCACGAGTTTGGCTACTGAAATTATATTTAATTAATTGTCTAATTTGTTCATTACTCAATCCATCATTACCGCCAATTGCTGGAATTGGATTGGTTGTTTGTAAACTTCTCTGTACCGACTGATTTTTTGTTTGGTCTGACCCAACAACTCTCATAGTATAACCACCAAGTTGTGTCAATACATTAGCACCTAAATTGGAATTACTTCCACCACCAACTCTATATTTAACAAATAATGTGTAATTTGACTTTAATTTTTCACCTAATGCAGTATTATTTAAGAAATTTTCGAGAAAATATCTATTACTAACACCTTCTTTAAGAAATCCGGAAGCAAATGCATCGACATCGGCATCGCCAGAACCAAAAGTTATTTTACAATATCCATTCGCAGTAAATTCCTTAATGAATTTTTTCTGCGTATTTATCCAACGTGCAGCTTTAATCCCCTCGGTATTATTCGAATTACTTACATTCTCAACGAAAACTCTTTGTTGTGCAAGATAATCTACCTCATAATATCTATTATCAGAATTATAAAAATCTGCAAAAAGAATGGCACAATATCGCTACTATTAATAATTCTTTTAAATATGCTTGAAGAACCATTAATAACCACTTCTCTTTTTGTGATGCTATAACTTACCGGAACTCCATTCGAATTTTTATTTGGTATTATTGAACGATTTGCATCACCCAAATTACTAACAGGTGAACTCCAATCAATAGTGTCTTGCGTTTCAAATACCTTACCACCACCAATAACCTGTGCACCAGGTGATAACACCGGATAATAACTTGAATCAGGTCTATCTCCAAGTACAGGAACGACTACCGTAAAATCCACCACAGTTACCGAGGGTCTTCTAGCGGGGATATTAAAACCTAAGTTCTTAGCAATATTAAGTAGTGATATTCTTTGTTGTGCATATTCTAATTGAGTTTCCTGAAATGCTCTGTCGGTATTAACCGCTAGGTTGTTTCCAACACCCGCATTTAAGTCAATGAGCATTGCACCAACACTTGAATCGGTGAAATCTGAAAGAACTTCAGGATATGCTTGTCTAATGTATGCAATTAAGTCGGCTCTTATTTCCCCGAAAGTTCTTGACCCATATTTAATTACATTTGTTGTTGTGTCTGTTGCCATATTTTTATCTTAAAAATTTAAATCTAATTCACCACTATCAGTAAAACTATCTTCACTATAAGTAAATTTCACATTCACATTGAGTTGATTTTCTGAAATTGGTTGTCCATTATCATCGAAATTCCAATTAAAAGTTATTTTGTTTATTTTAAGTGACGGAATATATAATGAGACAATATTTTTTATTTCTTCTTCAACATCTGTTGCTGTAAGGGTATCGTTAGGTTCGAAAATATATTTTAGTAAATTTGTTCCGTAATTCGGTTCGTAATATCTCTCACCTTTTTGCGTAAGCAATAATAATAATAAGTCAGAACTAAAAGCATCCTTAGTAACCTGAGACATTAGAAAATAAGAATTTTTACTTACATCGTCATTAAGTGGAAATTTAATATTATATGATTGCATTACAATAGATTTTCATATAAATACTATAAAACAAAAAAATCCCGACAATTTATTTGTCGGGACTTGTCTAAACTTTGTCGGAATAATTACTGACCAGTTTTCTTTTTACCCTTTTTTCCTTTAGCTTCCGCTTTAACTTCGTCTTCCTTCTGCTTTTTAGCATCGTAAAGACTTTTAATCGATTCGTGTAACACAATAATCGGGTCGTGACCGTATTTCTCAAGTACACCTCTATATGTGCTAAAGTTTGGTTTCTCTAGGGATACTGCATCGTTTTCATTTACCGCAACACCTGCAAGACATTCACTAATTGCCATTTCTTGCATATCAGGAGGTAGTTGGTCGAAAATTTCTTCGTTAAAAATAACTGCGAAGTTCAAACCCTTTGTGAGAGTCTCTACAAGGTCATTTAATTTGACGATTTTGTAGAGTTCCTTTTGTTTGTTGTTGCAAAGAACTTCAAACTCAAGCCAATCTTTAATTGTTGTTGATTTCTTTATCTTTGTAAAGAGAACAACCATTTCATCTGACGCTACATCAATTTTTGCCATTTTAATTTAATTTAATTGTTAATAATAGAACTATATTTAGATTTAATTTCCTCGATTCTCTTAGATAATTCGGCATACATCGAATCACCCTTTAATTCATTCTCAAATTTATTTTCCAATTCAACCACAAATGTCATCATATCTCCAATTGATAATTGAACCATATCTTCGATATCCACTAGTGTTGCAATTTGAACATTCACAGCATCCTGAATTTTAATTTCACCCATTTTCTTTTCATACTCTGAATTCAATAATGCACCTTCTTCATCAGTAATCTTTTTAATTGCACCGCTTTCTACTGCTTTTTCAATAGCTGAATTAAGTGCCTCAATTCCTTTTCTTTCATCGGCAAGTTTATTGATTTCAATTATTTTTTTTGCAGCTTCCGAATTAAATTCACCTGTATCAACTGCCTTCTTTAAATTGTTTAAAAAATTATCCATATTAAAATGATTTATTGTCCCACATTTTCCATTTCGATTCCCTCGAATTTAAGTACTTCGTGAGTGTCATTATGTTTTATTCTTTTTACGAATTTAATGATTCCGAATCCAATTAATTGTCCATAATCGTCTTTCATAAAAACTTCTTTAATATCGATTATTTCTTTAAAAATTTCCGAATCATCCGGCAATTCCATAGTTTTGAATTTCAAAGGTACGAAAAATTCTAATTGCCTGTACTCAAATCCAATTTTTTTTACGTGTAAATATTCACTTAGTTGTTCTATCTTATTAACAGCCTTCTCATTAGTGCGTAAAACTTTTATTGGAAACTCAAATTGTTTTGATTTTCTAAAGACATCAACTACCTGATATTCAAAGTTAGCATTTTCTTCTTTAGGTTTTTCAAGTATGTCCATAATATTTGCAAGACCCACTTCAATAGGTTTATTATTAAACATATAGAGTAGTTCATATTCATCATCTTTGGTACGTCTTTCATCGAATTCAGCAATGATTACCTCACCTACAGTTTTACCAGCATGCTTATGTTTTTCATCAAAGAACCCATAATGTTCATAGCGTCTACCATATTGGTCTTTCATACCATAACTTGTTCCGTATTTATCTGCAGCAACCGCCATTTGATGCGGAGTTGCAGTACGCATGAATTTATCGGCTTTTCTCAGCAATTCATAGTAATCTTTAACATATTTTTCGTCACGCTGACCTGCATAAAATTTCTCAAGCAGTTGACTACGACTACGCATCCTCTGAGTATGATTATTTTTTTCATCCAAATCATTGGGGTCTGCTTTGAGAATTTCATTTTCAGTATTGTATAATGCAATACTTATGTTGATTAACATGCTGTGGATTTTCATATAAATCCATAAAAATATATTTTTGAAGTATTTTTTCATTTTTTCCTCGCAAGCATTCTCTTATTAAGTTTAGTTGCCATAAGCACATTCATTGCACGGTCATTTGACATTTTATAGTCCGGAAACAATTTCTTAATCTTACGTAATTCACGTCTTAAGAACCGGTCCTTAACAAACAATACAACATATACCCTGATTGACTTTAGAAATTTGAAGAATCTCTTATACCAAGCGACTTTCTTCTTACGTCTATATGTCTGATTAAACGCATGTAATGCGCTAATTGGAGATAATGCTATTTCCTCTCTACCGAAAAGAACTCCCCACTTATTAGGGGTTTTCATTAATTCTAATCTTAGATTGTGTTCATATTGTTCGAATGTCCTTGCAAATGCATCTTCAAAATCTTTATCATCACGTTCAACGTTAAGATTCTGCCTTACAAATTCACGAATCTTTGCTACCTTACTATCTACCAGTTTATCGTATTCAACTACTGATAAATGTTTTGGTTTTCTTCTAAAAAATTTAAATATATCCATAATTTTAATATTAAACTAATGCTAATGTTTTGGCAACTGCTGCCCTATAAAATTCCACACGTTTCTTAGTAACTTCAGCTAAATCATAGTCAACCTTGAAGTCTTCATAAAGTTGCTCTCCGAGTTGTTTACGAAGGTCGGCATCTAATATGAGTTTCTTTAAATACTTCTTCCAGTACTTATGTGCATTCTTTTCTGATGGAATTAACACACAATTCTCCAAATGTCTACCATGAACATTATATGGTGGAATATCAGAACAAACAATTGGAAGTTTTCTTGTCCAGCATTCAACTTGCTTTAGATTAGATTTCATTCTATTGAAACTGTTATCTTCAAGCGGTGCTAATACGATATCGGTTTCATCAAGAACCTGTGCATATGTGTTAGCTTTTTGTGTCCATCTACGAGCAAAATTACCCTCATTATCATACTTAACATTTCTTTCGAAATTACCAAGCCATTCAAGATAATCTTTATCTTGAATCATACGATGATTATCTGTGAGAATTTTCTCATATATTAAATAAACACTTTCTTCGGATTTAATGTCCCTTTGTTCCTGACTAAAGACTTTACCTCTATATTTATCTTTCAATTCTTGAGATAAACCTGGAATTAAATCTACATTTCCCCTAGTTTTATTAATGATTTTAACCACATCGGTTGTCCATATTCCTAATTTCTGTAGTATATTACCAAACTCTTGGTTAAATGTAATATCTGTAGTATTACCTTCGGTATCCCAACCCGCAATAATTATCTTAAATTTTCCTTTTAATTCGGGGTCATTCGATAGTACGTTCATAACGCCTTCAAGTTGTTCAACATCACCCATGTGAGAAGAACCTGCCATATACGTAATCCTTACTAACCCATCTGGGTCTGGTTTCCAATTATTTTGGAATTGCTTCATCCATGTAGTGTCAACTGAATTATAGAATACCCCAACATTATCAAGACCCTTACCAGTTACTTTACAAATTTCCTCAGCAAATAAATCTGTGGTTGTTGTTGCATAATCAGCAATTTTAAGGTTTTCAATGATTGGAAGATGCATTTTATTTTCTTGACTCATAGAATAAAATGGGTGTTTCTTATGTAGATTCCAATAGTCATCAATATCTACAATTAAAATCGTTCCGGATTTTCTTAATTCTGCGGCTAAAAGAAGCATCTGTGCAGGGTCTTGTAGAAACTGACGATGATAATGTATAATGTGAAATGATTTGAGATAATCGATTATTTTGGGGTCATTGAAGTCCAATTGGGGATTTATTTCAACGTAAAATTCATCGCTGTGATTTCTTTCAATTTCCATTGCTGGTGTTAGTGTGCGAAAATAGTTTACTCCCGCACCATCTAAATTATAAAATAGAATTCTAATTTTTCCGTCCATACTGCATTTATAAATAATTATAAAATAATGTAATTTATTATAAATACGAGATTTTTAGGGAAATCTTGATTTTTTAAAAAATAAAAATGAAAAAAGCCAACAAATGTCGGCTTTCTAAAATATCATTAAGTCTTTAATTAATCTAATTTATTCATTATCAGGAGTTTCACCATCTATAACCCTTTTTGTTTTTTTCTTAGCGTTTATTGATTCCGATTCGTCATGTGTAACAACTTTTTTGGGTGCAACCACTGGAATTTCAATAGCATTAACTTTTGGTTTTAGACTATCCATAATATTTTTCAATTCAGTATCATCGATTTCAACAACACTAACCAAATTCTTAACCCTTAATCGATGAACGGATAATGGTAATGAACCTATTGTTAAATAAACGGTTTCTCCGGGTTTTACTTTAATAGTTTTTTTAACCATAGAATCAACATAATCAATGTCGAGTATGGAATTAAATTTAGTTTCACGTTTTCCAACTGTGTTGGTTAGATTAGTAATTTTATATGTGTTCATAGTTTTGTTATTTTAGTCCTTGAATTAATGTATCTCCGTATTTGATACCATCATAACCCAATTTTTGTGCTTTTTCAGCAATAGCTTTATTTTTTAAATTAACTGCGGGCATATTATATTGTGCGCTCAATTTTTCGAAATTAACGTGAGGAAACCATATTTTAGATAGAATTTCTATTGGATTTTGACTGTCTTTATATGTTAAACCCAACGCATGCGTATCTAAAAGATTTTCAAAGTCAATTTCATATTTATGAAATCCACTAACAGGTTTTAATGTAAAGAAATTTCCAATAGCAGAGTTTTCTTTTATCGGTTCTCTACGATACGCAACTACCGTTTGCTCATTTTTACTAGGCGTTTCTTTTTGAATTCCTAGATTATCTTCTTCTAAATTAGATAAAAATTCACTTTCAACAATTCCACCATTAATTTGATTCTCAGCATTTATGGCATCTTGTGCAAGTACTTCTTCCATACGTTGCTTTTCTTCATACTCATAGATATCTTCAATTTTATTTAATAGTCTGCAAGCATCTTTACCATTCATTTTAATCTTAATGGCTTTAATTGGAACATTATCTAGCATTGCACGAACCAATCTGTGATGACCATCTAAAACATTATCTTCTTCATCAATCCAAATCGGATTCATATCATCTGCCTTAGCCTTTCCTACATCATCACTAAAAGTAAAACCCTGTGATACATTTAATTTATTGGGGTCAACCTCTATATAATCATAATCAATATCTTCTTCTTCAAGTTTTTTCGCCACAATATCTGCGGGCGCACTAATTTGAGGAAGGTGATATGGTTTATGTTTCATTGTTATCATATGCTGATTTTTATTATAAATACGTAGATATTAATTTTCAATATGACAATATTTATTAATCAAAAATTTTAAATTTGGTACGTCAAGTGGTTTCGTCATGAATTCCACAAAATATTTTCTTTTATCTTCTTTAACTATACCAAATGACTCATATGCAGTTTGTGCGATAATTGGTATGTCCGGACATATATTATTAATTAATTCTGCAGCTTCAATTCCATTCATTGTCTTCATATTAATATCCATTAATATTAAATCTATGTTGGAATTTGATTTACAAATTTCAACGGCTTCAATACCATCGACAGCACGAATTAAAATTAAATCCATATCACTTAGAATTTCTTGAAATAGGAAATAATTAATATCGTTGTCCTCTGCAATTAAAATTGTTTTCATTTTTTAATATTTATTATCTCTTCATTGATTATTTTTAATAATTTATTTTCCCCTTCAAGCAAACTAATTTTATCATTGTCAACACGGAAAATTTGATATTTAACATCAGGCAATAGCATATCTTTTATCTTGGTGTATTCAGCAATTTTATCCGGCATCATACCTGCAAAATCATCATATACCACAATCTCCTTTAAATCTGGATTGTAATTAGCTATTCTTAGTATCACATCACCTTTATCGTCTTCGCCTCTCTTTGTAATGAGTTCATCAACCCTGATACCATTTAATTTTAAAACGTTTTCAAGTTGTGAACGCAATTTTTCCATACGAGAAGTCAAGATAATTGTCGTTGTATTTGGCTCTGCCATGTCTTTTTTAAGTCTAGCCAAAATGTTTGGGAATGGTTTGATATCAAACACTTCGGTATCAAGACTTTCCGGACGACCCCACCAACCTTTATGAGGATAGGGCATACCCATTTTATCCTGCCAAAACTGTTTTCCATTTACGGGTTCAGGTGAATCAATCAATGTTCCATCAAAATCATATACCGCTAATCTTTTCATACTAATTTTTTATATGTCATTTCATTAATGTGCGCAACTTCCAAACAATATTTACTAAATAATTTTTTTGGTATTAAATATAAACCCATATACTTATAATATGTACCCTGATTCAATTTTTTATTTGGTATATCAATGATACTTTTTTCGGATTTTATATCATCATACATTTTCCCATATTTTTCTTTAGATGTCCTTCGAAATTCATCTAAATGAATATCACATTCTTCACTAGTATAATCGCTAGCACCTAATTTTTTCGAAAATTTAGTAAAATCTCTATGATAAACTAAATAAGAACGAATCAATCTTTTTATTTCATCGGTAAATGCTAAATATAGATAATGCTGGTCATATTGAATCCAATATTTAGACTTAGTTATTGAAATTCCGGATAACCTAGAATCTTGGGTATATTCAATACAAATATTATCTGTAAACTCCGCTTCTAAATCATTCTTAATTTCAATACCTTCATTAATTTCATCAATGAAAGCATCATAGTCGCCATTATTGGGTTCATATTTATGTATTGTCGAATATTTTTTATTCTTAATATCTCCAATTACACGTATTTCCAATTCTACGCCAGCCTTATTTTTTTCAGCAAACCCACATATTTGTTCCATATTTTAAACTTCAGTTACTTTTCCAGTTAATTTAATTTGAAAACCTAATGGCTTCCAATCAGTTAATTTGTTTGACATGAATGGTTTTCCACCATTTTGTCTGTTAACAGCTAAGGTAATATGTGCTTTATTATTGTGAGTTGGGTAGCCATCCACACCAACTGCCATTACTTTATCATCAATACTATAGTCATTTGCAGTTAATTGAATTGTTTTACCATCAAGTAAATCCCGTTTTTCCTGAGAATCATTATCTAATGCACCCATTTTTATTGTCATGTGGTGAGCAATAACTTCGAAATTTGATGGGATTATATTCCAAAAAACCTTAATTAATCTATTTCTAGATTTTTCATCCAATACTACTGCTGAATATGAAACATTTTTATTCATAATTAAATTTATTTAAATTTCCAATAATAACCACCAGCCAATTTTCTTTTTCCATTACATACTTCACCAATATGTAGAATTTTAGTTTTCTCATACGCTTCTTTACCGGATGTAAATGTATTAATAATGTTATTATTTCCATCAATTTGTATCACAGATTTTGATAATTTTTCTGATGTCTCTGGTTTTTTTAAACCACTTAATGATTTTGACATTTTATCCCTATGCGATTTGGTTAGTATTTTTCCAAACATTGGGTTTAAATTTCCTCTTCTCGAATCACCCTTCCCATACATTGGATTTCCTGACCCGCATCTATTATTTTTTGATTTTTCAGACCATTTAACCCCAAATCTTGATTTACCAACAGCACAAATATTATACCCCAATGTTCTATTTGTTGAATTATATTGACTGATGTATTGTTCTTCCAATTTTAATAAATTTTCGATTGAAATATTTATGAACGGCTCAATTATTTCAAAAGTAAAATTATCTCCACAGTACTTATTCCAAGCATTTTGTAATATTGGATTTTCATGTCGATTACGATTAAGTAAATTACGGTGCGTTTTAAATCTATGGTCGAAAGACTTTAATGTGCTACCGACATATACCCTACCATTGATATTATTTACTATTTTATAAATTCCTACCATATTAACCAGTTGAATCGATAAATGTTATTTCTTTTATTGTTATTTTATCTGGTGTGGAATGTGATTTTGAACGTGCTCTATGAGTATAAACAAAAAAACCATCTTTATCCGCTCCCATACTAACACCATTTGATTTACTAGATTTTTCTTTTAATTCTTTTGGTTTTATTAATCCAGTTATTTTTCCACCTTCATGATATTTAGAACCACTAGTAAGATATTTAAAAATCTCTTCTTTCATTTCTTTACTAATGCTCTTTGATTTCATTAATGCTTCTTTAACATCTGAATATTTTAACTTTTTGTTTTCTGATTCGTTTAATACATCCCTATCCGTTAATGCCCATAATAATTCTTTTTTCAATAAATAGTCATGCAAATAGTCCCCATAATTATTTTGTAGAAATTCTAATACCGATGCTTCGGAAGGGTCTGAATAGCCTTGATTATTCCATTCATCATATTTCTTTACAAAATAATCAATATCAACTTCCTCACCATTTATATCCCAAGTATGTCGGGTTGAAGAATTTGCATATTCTTGAATAGCTTTATCATCAACATTTTTATTTAATAGAGGTAGTAATTCCTCTCTATTGTTTTCAACACTATCCGAATAAACTTTCAATAATAACATTTTCTGTGCATCGCCTCTTTCCTTACCCTGTAATCCAGCTTGTATCAAATCATTGCCATTAATAGCCAATTCATTAACAGTTTTTGGATATTTACCCTGAAGTAATTCTTGAGCTGCGGTTTGAATAGCTGTTGGTAGTATTTGACTTTGCAATGATTGTGGCGAAATTAAATACATATTATGTGCTATTGAACGAGCCTCAACCTTACTACTTGCTTCGCTACCATTAAATGCTAGTTCTAACGCATTTATTTCTTTGTAATTATCTGTATCGCCTTTCAAATTTTTCTTAAAAAATTCTGCAGGGTCTTGAACTAAATTATGTGAAAGCATCCATATGAATTCACCTATAGTTCTAATATTATCCCAATTATTATTTATTGCTAATCCAGTATCAGTTCCAAAAATATTTTTTAGTAAACCAGTAGACTTTAATAAAAACGCACCCTTCAATTTATTGCCCTTTTTGACAATTTTATCAAATTCTATCAAAATTCTTTCGGGAGCAATTTCTTTTACCCTCTCTGCATTGTCATTTATCATTTGCATTGTATTGGGTTCAATTGTGAAACCAAAACGGCTTGCAAACTGTACTGCTCTAAGCATACGTAGGGGGTCGTCACTAAATGCTTCGGGATTAACCACACGAATAACTTTATTTTTAAGGTCTTCCTGACCATGATATGGGTCAATGATGTTGCCCTCAGCATCTTTTGCAATTGCATTGATTGTAAAGTCCCTGCGTTCCAAATCCTTTTCAATTGGTAATGCATGGTCTGAAGTAACTTCAAAACCCTTATGACCACCCTCACCATTACTAAATTCTGTACGTGGAATTGCAATATCAATATCTTCACTTGCACCACGTGGTTTAAATTTAATTACACCAAATGATTTACCAACGTTATTTACACTTCCGTATTTAGCAAGCAGTTCTTCTAAATTATCCATTGGAACGCCAGTAATGAGTACATCTAAATCCTTAGACTCTTTTCCTAAGAATTCATCACGCACAGCACCACCAACGCTGAAAATCTTTCCACCGAGTTGCTCTACCTCTTGTTTAAATGGTAGGTCTTGTAACGACATTATTTGTGCTTCGTTCAAAGTATTATTTTTTTTTCGTATTATAATCTCACCATCTGTTTCAACATATTCATATTCCAAAGGTAATTGTTTTTTCATAAACTGCAAATACATGGAAAATCTTCCTCTATCATCAGGACTTTTCTTTGTCGGTTCAAATAGAATTTCATTTGGTTTTGTGTTAATAATAAAACCTTTCATGATTTTCAAAATTGTAGCCATTACCCTATATAATCTACCTTTATTTGTAACCACATCATAATCAAGATGTGCAAATTCACTATCAATTCCAAAAACAACATACCAATCATTTTCATCTTGATTTGTACTACTAAATTTTATCAAATATTTGTCTCCATCTTCGGTTTGAAATGAATAATCTTTATCATATTCATCACTTCTTACGATTTGAACATCATATGGTTGAGCATTACCTTCACCAGTTTCATTCAACGCATAATTGACCATCTTCTCCTTACCCTCAGCATCACGTGTTGAAAACACCTCACTACCCTTTGGTTCTTCATAATCGATAAACACTCTATTATTACCATATTTAACTAAGTCAAAAAACAATGTTTTGAACACCTGTTTAACTCTATCTTTACTATAACCATTTAATGATAATTCTGCACGGAAATCGTTAGGAAATTTTTCATATATTACTCGAACCCATCCATCTTTCATTGCTTCATCAAACACCCTATCATAGTCCCAACCAGATATGTGCTTATATTTACCCATTATATAACCTCTATGACTTAGCTTTGGAACTTGAACGAATTGATTTTCCGGAGAAACCCATGCCCAAAAGGTATTATTTGGTATTGATGACTCATTGAGTCCTTCATTCATTTCATCATCAACAAATTCCATATGAGAAAATAAGAAATCTAAACCTAAGCTATCCAAATAGCTGTCACCATCCTCAATATAATCATTATACATATTGTAGACTTGATTATCCGGTAATAAAACTACCATTCTTTTCTCTTCGCTTGGCTCTTCATTGAAATTATATATTATTTTTGGAAACGTGTCATTATATATATAATTATTCCAGTAGCTGTCAGTATGTTCTGTGGCAAAACACCATTGTGAACTGCATCCCAATTGCTTCATTGCGTCAGAACTTTTAATCTCAACCGCTAAAACATTGTTTTTATTATATAGTATTTCGGCTTCATCACCCACATCCCTAACTTTTTCAATCATACCGTCAATATCTTCATCTTGTGAAAGATATGGAATAGTGGTTGAGTCAAGCCTTTTTTTAATATCTTCAAACGTATCGTTAGTACTAGAAAACACTTTTTTATAAATTTTTTCTCGGTTTTCTGGTTTAACTCTTCCCAACATATCTAACAAATTTTGTATTTCTCTAACATCTTGAAAGACACGCTCTAATTCATAATGCTCACGTTCTTTTCTAATATCGCCTCTTAAATTACGAAGTAAAACACTTGGAAATTGTTTCAATCTCTGAATAATTAACTCTCTCATTCTCAAATCATTCATTTTTTCCAAAGGATGTGCATTATGCTCTTGGGCATATAGGTCATGTATTGGCAACACGTTTTTATCATATCTCTTTATTCTCTCGTGTGCATCAATAAGAATCTCCCTATCTCTTTCAGATAACCTTGTTGGTTCAACCATTTTTTTATTGTAACGATTTGCAAGATAATAGAAATTATCTGCAATCCATTTAGTATATGGGTCCCCACCTGTTATTGATAAAATGGCATCCATATCTTCTTTATCGTAAACACCAGTCTTACCATAGACCTTTTCCATTTGTTCACGATATTCGTTTATTGCACCGAATTTCAAATTACTTATATCGCCCTGATTACAGGCGGTACTTGTGTTACCATTACCTGCTAGTCTACACTTTTTTTTTACATCTACGGAACTACTTCCGGGCATTGCGGACTTAAGTCTTTCGGTTAGTTCTACATCATCATTTGAACTATTGGCGAACCAATCATTGTCGGTTGCCGGAGAACTATCTTTATTATCGTATGTCGGTAAATTTAAACTACCAACACTATTGGGGGTTGAATACAATACGCTTGCATCTTCGGTCATTTTAATTTGTTCGGGTTTTTCTTCGGCACTAGCATAATAATTACCGAAACCCACATCAAAAAAACCTAATTCGCCATTTGGTTTATAACCTAGATTTTCGTGATTGAGATAGTCCATACTTTCAACACCATATTGTCTTGCTTCTTCAGCAATTTTTAATATGCTGTCGAAATACCATTTATCTACAGGATTTCTCGATAAGTACTTCTGAACCTTTTCTTCATCTACGCCATCATCACCAAATTCACCATTGTTTAAGTAATGGTCAATCACATCTGCAAAACTAACTTTCATTATTTTTTCAAATGCAAAATTCATTCTCTCCTTACAACTTTTAAATTTTTCTTTATCGGTTTTTAATTTTTCTAAAACAATTGCATAGGTTTCAGGCATATTATCACCATTTTTCGGTGTGATTTCATACACATTATATGGGATTGCAATATATTTTAATGGTTTACCTTTTAAATTAAGGTTTTCCATTGCTTCACTTCTATCTTTAGTAATCTTAAGAACCAAATTATTTCCAATATCATATGCAACGCCAAACATTCCGGCATCGATATAATTTAAATGACCATCACCACGCACATACGCAATTCTATTAGCAATTTCGTCTGCAGTTTTTCTATCATAGTCTTCTGAAATCATTTCTTCGCTTTCAGGAATCATTTCGTTCTCAGGTAGACTAATTATATCTTCAGCAGGTAATTGTGGTTCTTCTACTTTACACCCACCAATATCAAAGTATGTTAATATTCCATTTTTATAGCCAATGTTTTCCGGATTACTATAGTCATTAGATTTAATTTGTAGTTGTTCCAATTCCCTTTTAATTTCATATAAACCCAACATATATTTATATGTTTTTTGTCTATCCTCTTGTGAAACATTTGCTTCTGGATTAGCTGTAAGAATAAATTTACTCTTTTCAATTAATTCGTCAACACTAATTTTATTTTTCTTCATCATTATCATGATGTCAATAAATCCCCATCCACTGTCATCGCCAGCAATTGTATCGACAATATCACCAAGCCTTATAAATTCTACTTTTGGTTTATCCGCAATGAAATCTAGTATTAAGGCAAACAACGCTAAATTTTTCTCTGTGTCGACAACCTTATAAATATTATATACCTGTACTAATGCCTGTGGTTTGGATTTACGTATTTTTCCACCGGAACTTACTTCGCACATATCAGTAGTTAATTTTAATACTCTATTACCACTAATAAGATATGCGTGACCATAACTACCTTTTCCAAGATAATTTGCCTTACCTAGATTCATTTTAGCTGAAAATGCATCTGCGATTTCATCACTATATATTTTTTCTAATGACATAGGAGCAACATTTGTAATATTGTCTTCCGACAACATTTCTTTCCCTAATGGCTCTCTATCATAGAATTTACCTCTAATTAAATAATCTTGAAGTTCTAATAAATTATTATAGAATTTTTTCTTATCATCAACGCTATCAAGTACTTCTTTAAGATTATTTACAATATTATGAAATTCATCCAACATATATGGTGTACTCTCTAATACTTTATTTGGATATTTATCTCTATTAGAAACAAATGAAACGAATTTTTCATTAATAACACCATCACCGTCACCAACACTATAAGGTATTACAGCTGCCATACTATAGCGTATTTCATCGGTATTTCCAACATCTGAAAGTATGTCATCATTTCCATCTAAGAAATTATAGAGTTCATACATTTGATGTTTTTCCTTTCTTTCCGGATTATAATGAGTATCATATACATTATCATTTAAACCGGAATCAGTTAAAACGATTGTTGGTTGACCATCACGAAGAACTTCACCGAATGTACTTGGTCTACCCATATCGCCAGGTGACTGTTTATAATTTCCAATAAAATCATGTAATTCCTGTGCGAACTCATTTTCATTTAAAAATTGTACTATATCATCATCTATACGAAATATCGGACGCTTTCCCCTATTTGAATCGTAAGAATTTCTTAGATAAGAATATAAATCATTAAGACTTGGAATGCCCGTTAATTCCTTGATTCTTTTTTCGTTGACCTTCTTTGCTTTTTCGCTGATAAGCCATTCGCCATTATCGGCTTCTTCAAATACTATCGTAACGATATTATGCGTATCATTATATCTACCCGCATTTCCCTCCGCTTCGTTTTGTGCAACACCTTTAGGATTTTTAGCAATTTTTAAAACTTTTTCACCATCAATATCGTAAACAATTCTTCCGCTTCCACTTCCAATTCTAGTTAGGTGTTCGTTGGCATATTTCATTCTGCCTGCAAATGATTTGATATTAAGAAATTCCGCTAAGAAATTCTGCTTGAATTCATTGTATGTCATACCAAGAAAATTATATACCTATAAATACAAACTAGAGTATAAAAAGAAAGCACATATTACTGTGCTTTCTTTTTGATACTATTTGCCTGAATTTCTCGAATGGTTTCCACCACTATAGATTTTATAATTTCTTTATTTCCGGTCATCACTTCCTTTATTCTATCAACAGCATAAAGTTCAAGTAATGTACCTTTAATTGCTTCTTCTAGAACTGGTCCAAAGTTCTCAATTAAATAATTATTTACAATTTTCTGAACATTTTCAGTCAGATATGCTTCATTTAATTGCATTGGTGCTTGTGGTGGTCTATTTTGCATTGGTGCACCCACCGAAGGTATGTTTGTGTATCCCTGAATTTGTTCCGAAAGTGTTTGTTTTCTTTTATTTTCCAAGTCACGGAATAATTGTTCGTCCCTTTCAGGTGACATATCAATTTCCTCTGCAAGTCTTCTTGGTGCAGGTGCTTGTTGTACAGGACGTGCAATCGTATCGGTATCTATGGTATGTATTGCACTTTCTCTATTTTTTACTGCCGTTTTATTTTCAACTAGCTTAATTAAATTTGTTGCTGCCGTTGATTTACCAGTCTTTAATGAAACTAATAATCCATTTAAAAACTCGTCTCTTGGTGCACTTCCTGCCCCTACACTTTCTCCTAAACTTGATGGTACAATATTTCTCTCTGATTTACGAGAAGCGATTTCATCCTTTAATTTATTTAAATCCACAGTCTTTGCCATATATTTAATTTTATAAAATTTTATTATTTTTTATAAATACGTTGTTATTTGAATAAAGTCTTCTTTTCAGCCATATTTTTTACAATATTGTCTTCAACTTTATTAATAAATGAGGTATCTTGCTTCTCAGTGGGTAAAACGTACTTTAAATATAGGTCTTTTAGATTTCCTACGATAGATTCTGGCGGTAACTTGTCCTGCAAGCTAATATCCTTTAAAACCATATCACCGTTTTGGTCGGTAACAACTAATAATTTTGCTCTTGATTTCTTTTTTATTTTATCGGCAATTGCCCATAAATGCTTAATTTCATCAACTGTAACGTCTCTTTCCTTTTTACCAGCTTTTGAAAAGTATTGAAATTTTTCCTTTTGACCATCAAATGCAGATGGTTGTGGTATATCATGCTTAATAACATTAGGTTCGTTAATGTCTCCAATACCTTTAGTTTGGGTTTTTGAAACACCCCTATTAACTTGTACTGCAGCTTTAATATTTTTCATTTGCGAATCATCGGGATTATAACCCTCCGGCATTTTATTTTCATCGGTGCTAAAAAACTTACCCGTTGGTAGAAATGAAGTAATCTTATCAACTCTAAATAATCTCCAACCGGATTTCGACCTTCCTTTAGCATCACTATATTTTTTTCCACTATCCGTTGAACCCGCTTCTTGCCATGCTCGCAATAAATAATAGTCACCAACACCATCCTTGGGAAACTTCGCTACCGTTTGACCTAAAGCCATTGGTTTAATAGTTCTATAACCCTTCATAATGGTATCATCACCAGCATAATAGATATAAACTATCTTATGCTTTTCGATAGCATCGACAATCTGATTTTCGCCAACCCCTTCATTAAGTAGTTGACGAAAATGCACTAGATGGTCAAAAAATATTTTTGCTTCACTTAACATTATGCAGTTCCGGCATTATATTGTCTATTGCTATCATAGCAATTTTTCGCTATTAATGTTTTTCTTGTTTTAATGTCGGTTGCACCACCAACACTATTATTTAATTCGCCTTTACCTGATTCATCACCAGTTGATAATGCATTTGCATGACCGCTTGAATATGGGGCATTACAACCATAATCATTCTTAACGACTGTACATTCTCTAAAAGGTAAGCTAACTGCTTCTAATCTACTCATAGTTTTAAATTTATTTCTTCTTCTGTTATTTTATTATAAATACATTAATCATATTTTTTACCTGAAAATGCTAACGTAATATATTCAATCAGATTAGGTACAACATCTAAGTATTCCATTTCATTTATATCATACCATCCATAATTTGTGTTTTCACTATCATCCAACGAAATATCCGTAGGGTCGCCATCGTATCTACACGCAAATATATGCTCGATGCTATCCGGATTTCTTTGAATGCTAAATGTTTTGATGAATTCCTTTATTTTCAAACTAGTTTCTTCCAAAATTTCTCTCTCAATGGCTTTTTGTGGCGTTTCGCCCTTTTCTATTCCACCGCCAACTAGCGACCATTTTTCAGGCATCCACGGAGCTTCTTCACCTCTTTTCAACAACAAAAATTTGTTGTCTTCGTTTACGATAACAGCCAATGCATTTTTCGCCAATTCTTTTTTTTCTTCATTTAATCTAGGTGTCTGATATGGTTTTAATTCAGAATTTGGATTACTTGTCATGTCTCGTCTGACTTCCTTCGACCTTTCAACTCCACTTCTTACCTGATTTAATTCGGTTTCAACAAATCCTTTCATTAAATCGCCACCCGCAAGTGTATATTCAATATTATCTTTAAATTTATTATGTGTAAAAAGATGTTTCAGTTTTTCCATATATTGGTGGGAAATACCACCATTATTTCCATAGGTCAATATGTGGTCAGCCATTTCACGCTGTCCATTATTTGGTTTATAGGTTAATATAATGCTCCTAATATATTCCAATATATTATTGGGAACAATATATTTATTATTATATAAGGCTTTATTAGACATTATTTTCTCTCCAATAGATTTATAAGTTTATTAATATCTTTTTTCTCCAATTTATTAATAAGACCTGCAATTTTTTCAATTTTCTTTTCCTGTACGTCTTTATCTTCACCCTTAGAAGAGATTTCATCTTCAGTTCTATCCACAAGTTTTTCTCCAATTATGGTTTCATCAAGACTTTTCGGTTCACCAAACGATTTTTCTACGTGAGGTTTAATTGCATTAACGATTTTCATCGC
>JFJP01018646.1_pt1 | contig 19591 bp, 14 predicted proteins | sample 431651 | NCBI WGS metagenome assembly JFJP01 (sample SAMN02602958, study PRJNA72255) | Microbial mat metagenome, whole genome shotgun sequencing project. | biome: fresh water; feature: sink hole; material: water; isolation source: purple microbial (photo- and chemosynthetic) mats found in...
TGACGTACTTCGGCTGCTTGGGATCCTTGATCAGGATACGCGCACTGAAGGCGATCACCCGCCCCTGGGAATCGTGTATGGGGAACATCAGCCGGTCACGGAACCGGTCATAGAAATCGCCACGCCGGTCCTCGCGCGTAGAACGCAGCACCAGGCCCGCCTGCTCCATCTGATCCGGCGAATACCCGTACTTCTCGCCCCACTTCAGGGCATTGCCCCAGCCGACCGGCGCATAGCCGATCTGGAACGCTTCCGCCGTCTCGCCACCGAGCGCCCGTTCGGCCACGTAGTCACGCGCCTGCTGCGCCGCCGGGAACTGTTCCAGGCGGATCGCGTACAGCGTCTTGCGCTGCGCCCCCTCGCCGCTGTCCGCCTCCACCTCGATCGCGATCCCGGCCCGTTCCGCCAGTGCCCGCGCCGCCGTCACGAAATCCAGCCCCTGGTGCTTCATCATGAAGCCGATGACATCCCCGCCCTCGCCGCAGCCGAAGCACTTGAAGATCTGCATGTTGGGATTGACGTTGAACGAGGGTGTCTTCTCGTTATGGAAAGGGCAGCAGGCCTTATAGGTCGATCCCGTCCGCTTCAGCGTCACATACGAGCCGATCACCTCGACAATGTCGTTGCGGAACCGTATCTCGTCAAGCACCCGTTCTGGAATAAACCCGCTCATCCGTACCCTTGTCTAATAACTTCAATTCATTTCAACAACCAACATCCAACGCCCAACATCCAAGGAAAGACTTCACAACTTGGGCGTTGGTTGTTGGGCGTTGGTTCTTGGATGTTCAATCTTATCCCTAAAAGTTACCCATTCATTCTCGCCCGGCACCCCGGGTGGCCGGCTTACTTCTTGTAGGGTCCAAGAAACTTGTCGCCATTGAAGTGGATCAAATGATCAGGAGCATCAGCAATCCAGACCTCCGTCTCCCATGCTATATCCGGAGCATATTTTCGAAATGCAGCCCGATCCAGGAACGCTGTTATATATACTATCTCCGCCGTACAATCCTTTGTAAGCCGTTTCAATTCTTCAAGCCTTATCGCGTTAATCGGTCCTGAAGAATGCACGGCCTCTATCAAAAACAGCCAGTTCCTGGATTCGCTATAGGCAAGGACATCGGGAAGCTCGTCGTGTTTCAAATCGAAAAAGCAAAGCTCATTCAGCCCTGCCTTATCGCACAACAGGAACTTATCAGCCGTGTCCCCTACATAAAGGACCTTCGCCCCAAAGCCATAACGCGGAAGAAATTCCTCGATGACGGCCTTCTGAAGGTTATTGTGAAGTCCATGCGAGAAATGGAGCGACTTGCCATCAGGCAATTTGACGTTCACTTTGTCCAGATCCCGGACACTCGAAAGCCGATCCTTCAACGCTCCCGTTTCGACTAGAAGCTCGTCAATATCCTCATCCCATCCTGCTTTTCCATATGAACGGATGATGTATGAGAACTCAGGATTCAATGCATACCCGCGCGTGGGGTTGTTGGTCGCGGCTTTTGGATCATTGGCACTGCGTTCTATGATACCGGCAACGGTGGCAAGTTTTAAATCCTTGCGCCGGATGTCATCGTAAGAACCACTGGACACATCTTCTTCAAAGTTGGTATTGATGTATTCAATAATCTGCCGGGTCTGGGGTGCCCACCCGTCACCGCTTTGTTTAGCATCCGGCCAATTGCGGGACCGTTTGACATCAACGACGGCCAGGAAAACCATGCCCATACGCTCCAGCCTGCGCTCCGACATTCCATCGAACGGGATACCCATGCTGTTCAATATGTGAAGAGCCTCATTGATGACCTTCTTTACAGGCCGTGATTTACTGCTTGAGGGGATAAAGTCAGGCATCGTGTAATCATCCTTTCCTGTCTCGGCCGCAAATAGTTCGCCCTGCAAGGGTAAATTCCGGTAGAGTATTTCAGAGCTGCTGTACCTTACGGTCGACACAAGGTAATTCACCACGGATTGCGCAACCGCCCTTGCAAATACGGGAGGAACTGCATTTCCAACCTGATAGTACTGGCTGGTTTCCGTTCCGCTGAATTGAAACCAGTCAGGAAACCCTTGGAGTCTTGCAGCCTCGCGTACCGTTATTCGACGTCGTCTTCCATCCGGCAGGCGTACCCGGTGCATGTCGCCAGTTGCACCGGCAAGGTTACGGCACGTAAGCGTGCGGGCAGGCCGGTCAAGATGCAGGTCTCTTGGGTTCACACATTTCGACGCTTTCTCATAATTGGCAACATAGCGGTCCATGCTGGCAGTCAGGAACCTGGCATCGGCAGGGACTGAACTGGCCAATTCACCCAGGGCCTCTCCTGCGGTGACTTTTCTTACGGATGCATCTGGAAAACGGAAATCCCCCCGGTGACCGACAACAATCAGGCGTTCGCGATTCTGAGGCACACCAAAGTCAACCGCATTCAGGAGTCGATACTCGACAATATAGTTCAGCCCTTTGAGTTGATTAAGTATATCATCAAAGTACGACCTATTACGGTAGAGAAGCCCACGGACATTCTCAAAAAGCCAGAGATCCGGATTGACTCTGCGAACCGCTTCAATGAATACCGGGAATCCATCGCGGGAGTCCAGGGTTCCTAGCTGTTTACCGCCGACACTGAAAGGCTGGCACGGCGGGCCGCCTATGACAATCTGCGCCGCCGGATAGAGCTGATCAACATGAAGCCGTGTACAGATACAGTCACCGGCAAGATTATTCCGATAGGTTTCGGCATAATCCGATTCCATCTCGTAGCCTGTCGTGTGTATACCGCAGGATTCAAACCCAAGTGACAGACCTCCGCACCCGGCAAAGAGATCAAGTGCAGCAAAGCTGAATGATGCCGTCGGTCTAAGTTCTGAGTTGCATCGTTCAATATATGTCTTTGTCATGCCACGTCCCCGCGATCCACGACCCCACCCCAGGAGGCAAACGTTTCCGCGATGAAGGCGACGCTGGCTTCATGCGCCTCGCGCCCGTTGCCGGTCACCTCGAGAGGCTGACCGAAGGCGAAATGCACCGTCTTGCTCCGGTCGACCGGGCCGAAGTCGCGCACGATCCGGCCCAGCCCGTGGAAATCCGTCTTGAGCGCCAGCGCCATCAGCGGCACCCCCGCCTTCTTCGCGAGCTTCGCGCCCAGTGTGTTGAATTCCCCCGGCTTGAAAACCGTACTGCGGGTCGCCTGAGGGAAGACAACAATCGAACGGCCGCCAGCCAGCACCTCCGGCCCCTCGTCCATCAACGTCTTGAAATCCTCGCGCGCATTCTCGCGCTTGACGCTGATCGGCCGCACCCCCGCCATCACATCGCGGAACAGCGGTACCTTCAGCAGGCTATCCTTGACCACGAACGTCATGTGCTGGAACGGCAGCACCACCGCCGGGATCGTGAAGGTCTCCAGCAGGCTCATGTGATTGGCCACGATCACCGCTGGCGAGCGCAATGCCGCCAGGTTCCCGCACCCCGTGACAGAAAGCCGCCCGCGGCAGGCCTCGACCCCGCGCCACATGTCCAGCGACAAGTCCTGCCAGTTATCGCGGGTCCACGCGCCACGCCGGGAGATACCGCCGCCCTTGAGGATGACCCCCAGCACCCGCCGGTGATACCAGAGCGTGGAGGCACCGAACATCCGGTCCGCCAACCCGCAAACCACCTTCTCCGGGGTCTCATACCCGCCGCTCAGCCGCAACTGTTCAATAAACGCACCGGTTTCAATCATGATCCCGATCCCTGCTGCCCGTAATACGCGTCCGCCCCGTGCTTGCGCATGTAATGCTTCTCAGCCAGATATGCCGGGATGGGTGCCGCCGACGGATTCAGCAGGAGCGTGTCCATCGCCATTCGCGCAACGGCCTCCAGCACGATCGCGTGCTGCACAGCCTCGTCAGCGGTCCTGCCCCACGTGAACGGTCCGTGGTGCGCGGTGAGGATGCCGGGCAGTTCCAACGGCGGGACCTCGCCCATGCAGGCAATGATGCCGTGCCCCGTATTCGCCTCGTAATCCTCCTCCACCTCATCCGCCGCCAACGCCGGTGCCACCCGCACGGCACCATGGAAGTGGTCGGCATGCGTCGTGCCGAGACAGGGGATCTCGCGACCGGCCTGGGCGAACGCCGTCGCCATCGGCGAATGCGTGTGGACAACCCCGCCGATTTCCGGCCAGGCCCGGTAGAGTGCCACGTGTGTCGGGGTATCCGACGAAGGACGCATGGTGCCCTGGACATTGCGCCCCTGCAGATCCACCACCATCATGTCCTCTGCCTTCATGTCCGTATAGGAAACCCCGCTGGGCTTGATGACGACGTATCCGCGTTTACGATCAATCCCGCTGACATTCCCCCAGGTTAGGCAAACCAGACGGTGCTCGACCAGTTGCAGGTTCGCACGAAAGATATCTTCCTTTAATTGATCCAGCATGACCACACGCTCCCCGGTCAATCACTCAAACCACTTGTCGAATGAAACTTCACCCGACTCCGCTGGTTCTGCCCCGCCCGAAGACGGTTCCGGCGACGGCTCAGCCACCACTGGGGCTGCCGGAGGCGGGTCACGGAATGCCGGTTCAGCCGACGCAGCAATACCGAGCGATTCGATCATCTGCATGACCCGCTTGGCATCCTGGATATTGCCTTTCTGCGTCAGCGTTACCTGCAGCTTCCTGAGGGCGTCGACATACCGCTGCTTCAAATCCGCACGGGAACGGTCACGCTCCACGGCAATCTCCGCGAAACGGGTCTTGTAGGTGGCAAGCAGGCGGGCCAGCTCGACGGGGGCCTGCAACACCGGGACTGCACTTCCGCGGGGATCCAGCACGAAACGCTTGCGTTCCTGCTGCACGGCGAGCATGCCCTGCAGATCGCCGGCACGCTGATACTGCGCCTCAAGCTGGCGCAGGGCCTGTACCTGCGCGGCCGGCATGGCCAGCCGTTTCTCGCGAAAGGCCGTCTCGACGCCCTCAAGCCCTTTACGGAACTGCGTCTCGTACTTGTCCAGAACCCCCTCCTGCCCGTACCCCTGCCACACCAGGGCAAGGACGGCGGCAATAATCATAAACGTTGATTTTTTCATCCCGCAACTGTGCATCGAACCGGCAACTCTGTCAACCGAATTGCAGACCGAATTGCGGACCGGACTGCGCCCGGTCTTGACATCATAACCGAAAACAGGAAGACTCGCGCGCATGGACGGCTACCAGTTCTCGACAGGTCTGAAGAATCTCGACAAGATCCTCAAGGGGATATTGCCCGGCGATAATGTCGTCTGGCAGATCGACCGGATCGAGGATTACCAGGCGCTCGTCACCCCCTACGTCACCGAGGCGATCGCCACCGGGCGCCCGGTCGTCTATTTCCATTTCTCGCAAAGCGAACCGCTTATCCCCCCCTCCCCGGATATCACCACCTGCACCCTCTCGCCGCGCGACGGTTTCGAGCCCTTTGTCGCCGCCATTCATGAGACGATCCGCGACGCCGGCCGCGGGGCCTATTACGTCTTCGATTGCATCTCCGAACTGGCCAACGCCTGGTACTCCGACGTCATGCTCGGCAATTTCTTCAAACTCACCTGCCCCTACCTGTTCGATCTGGAGACGCTGGCTTACTTCGCCATCTTCCGCAATCATCATTCCGCCTACGCCATCGACCCGATTATGGAGACCACCCAGCTATTCCTCGATGTCTACAGCCACCAGGCCATCTATATCCGCCCGATCAAGGTGCAGCACCGCTATTCCGCCACCATGAACATGCTGCACCGCTGGCAGCAGGACACATTCACGCCGGTTTCCGACAGCACCGTGATCGCCGAGATCCTGACCTCGGCCAAATGGTCGGGCCTGCACGCCGACCGCCATCCGGGCTTCTGGGAGCGCGCCTTTCTCGAGGCGCAGGAAACCAAGCACCAGGTACAAGCCGGGTTGCGGGCGGCAGACGCGGAGCAGACCTGCTTTGAAGGCCTATTGCCGATGGTCATCACGCGCGACGCGGCCATGGCCGCTCTGGCAAGGCGTTACCTCACGCTCGATGACGTGCTCGACGTGCGGCGACGCATGATCGGATCAGGGCTGATCGGCGGCAAGTCCGTCGGTATGCTGCTGGCCCGCGCCATCCTCAAGCAGCGGGCACCGGAAATCCACGGGCAACTCGAGGCGCACGATTCATTCTTCATCGGTTCGGATGTTTTCTATTCCTTCCTCGTGCGCAACGGCATCTGGTGGACACGCCAGAAACAGCGCGACACGGAGGATTTCTACGAGAACGCGACACGGGCGCGCCGGCTGATCATTACCGGGGCCTTTTCCGAGCGCTCCCTTCGCCAGTTCCAGGAAATGATCGACTACTTCGGGCAGTCCCCCTTCATCGTCCGCTCCAGCTCGCTGCTCGAGGATAACTTCGGCAACGCCTTCGCCGGCAAGTACGAGAGCGTCTTCTGCGCCAACCAGGGGCCGCGCTCCCAGCGGATGGAGGATTTCCTGGCCGCCGTCAAGACGATCTACGCCAGTTCCATGAGCGAACGGGCCCTGCGCTACCGCGCACGCCGCGGCATGCTAGACCAGGATGAGCAGATGGCCCTGCTCGTGATGCGCGTTTCCGGCAAGACCTGCGGACGCCGCTTCTTCCCGCCGGTGGCGGGCGTCGGATTCTCCTTCAACCCCTATGTCTGGCACAAGGCCATCGATCCGGCGGCCGGCGTGATCCGCCTGGTGTTCGGCCTCGGTACCCGCGCCGTGGATCGAACCGACGACGATTACACGCGACTGGTCGCCCTGAACGCCCCGGAACGGCGCCCGGAACACAGCTTCGATGAAGTCCGGCAACATGCCCAGCGAAGGGTCGATTATATCGACCTCGAGGCCAACCACCTGGCCTCCGGCGACTTCCATGACATCCTGCCCGATCTCGATGACGTCACCCTGGATCTGCTCGCCCCCGTGGATGCGGAAGGGGCGCGGCGGGCTCGCGAGACACGGAGCGCGGGCCGGCCGGCCGCCATCCCGCATGTGCTGACCTTCGACCCGCTGCTGCGCAAGACCGGTTTTGTCGCGGCGATGCGCGAGATGCTGGCGACGCTGCAGACGGCCTACGATAATCCGGTCGATATCGAATTCACCGCCAACTTCACCGAGGAAGGCGGTATCCGGATCAATCTGGTGCAATGCCGCCCATTGCAGGTTCAGGGAACCGGATCCGTGCGGATTCCCGATATCAGCGCCATCCCGCCGGAAGACACCATCATCACGGCCCGCAGTGCCGTGATCGGGCAGAGCCGGGTGACCACAGTGGATACGTTCGTCTATGTGGTGCCCGCCGTCTACGGGACGCTGCCGATTCGCGATCGCCACGAGATCGCCAGCCTGCTGGGCAGGATCAACAAGGCCCTCAAGCAGGAACAGCCCGACGGCATCACCGTCCTGCTCGGACCGGGGCGCTGGGGCACGAGCAGTCCCTCCCTCGGCATCCCCGTGAATTTTTCGGATATCAACGGCGTCAGCGTGCTCGTCGAGATCGTGGCCATGCATGAGAACCTCGTGCCGGACGTCTCGCTCGGAACCCACTTCCTGAGCGAACTGGTCGAGATGGACATGCTCTATCTGGCGATCTTCCCGGACCAGCAGGAAAACACCCTCAACGAGGCCGCCTTCATGAATGCACCCTCCCGCCTCACCGGACTGGTTTCCGAGGCGGGTGCCTGGGCACATGCCGTCAAGGTTGTAGCCGCCGGGGCTATCGCGGCCAGCGGGCGAACGGTCATGCTCACCGCCGACGCACCGGAACAGCACGTGAACTGCTTCCTCGCCCCGCGCACGGCTGATGCCCGCGGTTCCGGCTGAAGGGCACGTTGATTAATTCCGCGAGTGGAGGCTTCCGCGACAGGAACGCAACGTCGGGAGGGACGCCGTCCCCGGCGTCCGCTGCGCATGAGAAAGAGATTGGCGAAGCCTTACCAGGAATGCGCGAGGTGTTTAGCCGGGCATTCGGACAGCAAGGCTCTGTCCCTCCCGTTGTGCATCCAAATCGATCAACACGCACTGACGCCGGGGCTATAAACGGACTAGCAGCAGGTAGGGGTCGAGGTCCGGAGAAAGAAAGTAAAAAACAGACGCTTTACATCACCGAGGAACCCCCGCTATTCTACATGCTTGAAATGGGTGCTTCAAAAAGGTACCGCAAGAGCATTGCAGGAGCATAGGAAACCACTCAATAACGTGTTAGGCCACTGCAGTACCAACTGCAAATCCAATACCACTATGAAGACATTCCAGATGTTATTCTTGTTCGGGGCGTTGGCTATCTTGTCTGGTTGTGCTACCGGCCCTGTCTATTTCCGGTATCGCGCAAACACTCAACCTGATGGCGCATGGGTTTACGAACAAGGCAGCCCCTCCAGAAGCACCATGTATGTGAGAGCGCTCACCGAGGCAGAGTTGACCGCCGCCAAGGCTGATTTCCCGGAACTGGTGTTTGAGAAACCAGGCTATCAGAAATTCCATCTTCCGCCCGGCAGCGTGACACTCGACCCCGCGGCATTGCGTGTTCTACGAGATGGAGGATGGGTCAACAACACAGACAAGATTATTCTACAGAAGGACATGGCATTCGAAGGGATTGACGGGGCGAACAAGATCAAACTCACCGTGAATTCCGAGCCGCAAGGAGCACGGGTTTATTCCGGTAGCAAGCTCGTTGGGACTACGCCACTCACACTCGAATACAACATTCGCACGGTGAATTATAGCAGCGGCGTTTCTCGTTTAGCCCCGCTTGTTGCTGTCCATGATGCCTGCCTGCCGGAGCGACAGGACCTCGAACTCAGAATTGACCCGGACTGGCGATACGAAAATGGTCAAAACCATGAGTATGCCGCGTTGTTTCTCCTCAGGCGCGACCCGAATTACGCCCCCCCCGTAATCGTTCAAGGACAATCCCGAAATCAAAGGAATTTGAATCTCAATGTGAGGCGGGAGAAGGACGCACTCGACCTTTTGCAGCAGGCTGGACAGATTGGCATCATATTCAAATCGTTGCAGCCAGTTCAGTGAAATGAGAAGGCTGACAAGGCCGTATAGCCACGCATGGTCGCGGCTCACGTTGAACGTTGCGCCGCATGGAACGGGATCGGGTCGGCCCGGCACCATTCCTTGCGGGAACAAGTCTAATGAAGATATTATGAAGATACTCGTGAGAGGTATGCCAATCGCCCGCGCCGTTCTTTGCCTGATCGCGACACTATGCGTGGCGGAGGCTGGTAACGGCACGGTAGCGCGAACAATCGAGGTTGGCAATTTGAGCCGCACTTACTATCTGCACGTTCCGCCAATACTGCCGACGGACAAGGCCGTGGCGCTGGTTCTGGTGTTTCACGGCGGGGGCGGCAAGTCAGCCTCCACCGAGAGGGCGAGCAATTTCAGCGAATTAGCTGATCGGGATGGCTTCTTGGTCGCCTACCCGGAAGGCCTTGACAAGAGCTGGAACGATGGACGCGATGCCAAGACTATCGCCGCCCAACGTAACAATGTTGATGATCTCGCCTTTGTCGCCGCACTGATCGACGACATCGCTAAAGACCACGAGGTCGATGCGAAAAGGGTGTATGCCACTGGCATCAGTAATGGTGCGGTATTCTCGCATTACCTGGGGGCCAGCTTGTCGTCGCGGATCGCAGCCATCGCACCCGTGGCGGGCGGGCTCGCCAAGCCATTCGACGAGAAGTTCAAGCCCGAGAAGCCTGTCTCCGTGCTAATCCTGCAAGGTACAGAAGATCCGCTGGTTCCCTACCAGGGCGGCGCAATCACACTCCCCTGGGGCGCGACACGTGGCGCGATCGTCGCCACGGACGAAGCGATCAAGAAGTGGGTCGAACACAACAACTGCCAGCGCGAGGCAGTCACGGAGGATCTTGTGGACAAGGATCCAAAGGATGGATGCCGTGTGAAGCGGTTCACCCATTCTAAAGGCAGGGATGGCACGGAAGTTGTTCTCTTTCGAATAGAAGGCGGTGGCCACACATGGCCTGACGGATTGCCGTACCTGCCAGAACGGGTCATCGGGAAAGTCTGTCGGGATATAGATGGCGCGGAGGTCATCTGGGCATTCTTCCGAGCACATCCTAAGCCGTGACACGGAAGAGATTCCGGTAGTTTCATAGGGTACGAGACACGAGCAGTTCAACAACTGGGCGGCTATTCGCCATCCGTTGAGCAGTCTTCGAAACACACACCCTGAACGTTGATCAAGAGGGCTTGAGGGTATTGCAACGGAAGCTGAAAAGGGCGGAGAAAGCAATTGGGAAACCCTGATTCCGATTTTCCCTGCCCGTTGCGGTTCCTCGATACTGCGGCGGTACGGATATTTATTTCATTACCGAAATCAAGCTGCTGTAGTTATCGGTCCATAATCGAGTTTTATTTAACGGGATATCCGTTGATGCTTTCTGAATGGATGGCAGGTTCAGGAATTGTCGGTTTGCACTTGCAATAATCCACTCGCAGGGTCTTGCATCCCTGTTGGCGTCATGCTGTGTCCGGATAAGAACGGCTTCATACCCGATATGGTGCGCCAGCCGCCGCGCCACCGTGGCGAGGTCCAGGTGATTGTTGGTAATGTGGATTGCCATGACGCCATCAGGCCCGATTAGCCTCTTATACAAATCAAACGATTCGGCTGTCAGAAGGTGGACCGGTATCGCATCACTTGAAAAAGCATCAAGGATTAACAGGTCAAATGCTCCCTCCTCAAGATTATGCTCGTTCAGGTCTTTCTCCATCATACTGCGGGCGTCACCGGGCACAATGACAGTCTGTCCGCCCCGTGAGTTTGCGTCGGCAATATAGGTGAACGCGAAATGGTCTTTCGTGTAAACCGCGACATCGATTATACAAGGATTGATTTCATAATAACGGAACCTATCATTTGGCCGCGTGTAACACGACAATATACCGGCGCCCAGACCCACTATGCCGGCATGAATCGCGTTGTCCTTGGCAAGTTCCCGGAAAACCAGACCGATACCGCTATTCTGGTGATAATACGTTGTCGGGGTGTATCGTTTTTGTTCGGAAAGGTACTGTGAACCATGATAGGTATTGCCGTGAAGAAGCGTTACCCGTTTGTCCTGGGGGGAACGTCCTTCCATCCGGCACCGTACGACGCCATAGAAATTTCTTTTCCAATAGACGACATTACGCGCATTTGTCATATAAAGCTGCTGCATGAGCATGCATAGAACGATAAACACGAGCATGCCTGCCGCTGAAAAAACATACTTGAAAAATCCCTTTCCGGCGAGTGCCTGTATTGGAGGTCGATGCAATATCGCCGACAACACCGCAAGGAAGCACAGCAATACGCCTATACGCAGCTCCATATGAATCGGGAAGAAAAGAGGAGCCAGTATGGAAACAAAAAATCCACCCATGGCGCCTCCAGTTGAAACGATCAGGTAAAAGGAGGTCAATTGCGACGGCGCCGGCCGTATACGATACAGCTCTCCATGACAGACAAGGCAGATAATCATCAGGCTGACCGAAAAATACAGGACCATCATGGATAGAGGAACGGTACTTTTCCAGATTCCAGGAACCCTGAATCCGTCAGCGGTCAGCGTCGCCAGAACCGCCAGGGCGAAAGGGAAAAGGATAAGCATCACGGAACGGGGGTATATTTTCTCGCCACCGAAAGCAATAATAAAAGATACAAGATATATGGAAAGAGGCAGTATCCACAGAAAGGGTACGCTGGCGACATTCATGCACAACTGGTTGGTTACCGCAAGAAACATAAGCGATGCGCAAAATGACGGGAAAAACCAACGGAATGATCGTGTCAGCCAGGACCCGTTCTTCTGTTGCTCACCATTAAGGGATGGTTTCTTGTTTATTTGCACGTTCTGCAATGAAACGGTCCCGTTTTCATTGGCCTTGCCTGCGTTCACGGTTGACAAGACGCTTAGTAAACATGCTGATGCAAATAGGATAAATCCGGTGCTCCATATCCATGCCTGAACGGTTAAAGGGAAGAAGCGCTCAACGAACACCGGGTAGCTGAGCAAAGCCAGAAGCGAACCGAAATTGGACAATGAATACAGCGAGTACGGCGTTTTATCAGGGTATCTTTTTGCAGCCCACGCCTGCAGGAGCGGACTGGTCGATGAAAGCACCACGAAAGGCAATCCGATACTCGTCAAAAGGACCAGAAACAGGTGCCGCATAGGTTTATCGACATCAAAATCCTTCCAACTGTTCAACGGCAGCGCCGGAGCGACGGCAAAAGCATGGATGATAAGGACTGTCAGTGCGGCAAGTAATGCAACAATATGGATCCTGGCCTGCCATGGAAACGGTATGAATCGTATGAGAACATGGGCATAGATATAGCCAAGCAACAGCATGATCTGGAAAAAAGCACCGAAAATGTCCATACCGACGATGTTCCGCCAAACCAGGGCAGTATATACTTGCAGATAAGCGGCTGAATCTGGAAAACAAGAAACGCACCCGAAAATATCGATATTGGAAAGGGAAGAAAATCTGATGAGAGTATGGATTTCTTTTTATTGCTTGTCATATTTGATTTGCCTTTGCACCCCGATGAAAGGACAGATTATAAATAGAGATAGGGATCATCTCGATAATCGATAATAGGCTCTGACATTGCTTATAATCCTGCTGTAGCTCTGCATCCTTGCTCATTTTCTTCTTAAACTACTTGATCCTTGCAAATACCGTCTTGTAGACCTTGCCGCCAGCCATGCCACCGATCTGAGGCAAGGTCAGCCCACTATGCTGCCTGGCCAGATGGAATACCATCGCCAAACACCAATCGCCGTGCCGATCCCTGTAATCAGAAAACCGCTCCCCTGTTACCGACACCACTTCCATCATGATATTATCAAAGGGAATCCGGCTGGCAACAAAGGAATGATCCTGGGCAACACGCCCAACCGGGACTAATAACGCCCCAGCAGGTAGGCGGCGAGAGCGAGGAAGAAGAGGCCGAGGAGCGTTTTGCTGAAGGGGACGTTCTTGCGGCTGAGCTTAAGCATGACCGGAGTGGTGAGGCCGTAGCGGGTCAGCACGATGGCCACCAGGAGCGGTATGATAAACATGGCGTTGTAGAGCAGGAGCAGCCCCCAGACGCGAGCCTGGAAAATGCCGCCGCCTCCTGCGTCGCGGATGACCAGCGCCATGGTCGGCACATAGACCTGGCCGGTGCAGACGGTCTCGAGCGCGGTGACAAGAGCGCCCGTCCCCACGCCTGCCAGCAGGAGGCGGCGACTTCTGACGCCCTTTCGCAGTACCCCGTTGATGAGTTTCTTGACCGTTGCCGGAAGTTGCACGGATACATCTTCAGGACGATGTGATCGGCGGTAGCGATAGGCATCCCGAAAGGAGAGAACCGCAAGGAGCAGAAGAATCAGAGCCAGTACGGTTTCAAAAACGGAACGTGCCGCAGGATAGGCCTCAAGCATGTGCAGGGATCGTAGGAGGCCGAGCCCGATGGCGGTATAGGTGGCAAACGAGGCAAACGCGAAGGCGCCGCCCATGAGCAGCACGCCCCTACCGCGGACGCCAGCCGTTGTGAGCATACTCATGAAGAATACCAGGGTAGATATGGAGCAGGGGTTGATGCCGTCAACCAGCCCGGCGAAAAGCACGGCGGGCAAGGTAAAGGTCTTCAACCGTTCGGTTGCCGCTTCGGTGGTGTCGCCGACATGCCACGAGATCGGCAACGGCGGCGACCAGCCCGGGGTCATGCGCTGTTCGATCAGCCGGTCCATCATTGACGGCAACCCGCTGCGGATGGCATCGAATCCACACAGCGCATTGGTGTAGTCGATAAACATGGAGACGGAACTGTTCCGCGTAACACCGACGGCATTCTGGTAGGCGATCAGCCTGACGACATTCGAGGCCACGCCGGTATCATGCTGCCGCATCTGGAAGAACCCCTCATAGCGGGTGTGCAAATCCGGCATGATTTCGCGCGAAACGCGGCCGCACTCGGGGCAGCCGGGTTCGTAAAAGTAGTCGATGATCACGGGCGGGAGCGCGTTTTCCCCCATGACCCGACACCCAACGCATAAGAGGACGGCGATTCCGGCCAGCCAGGGTTTCATGGTGACGGCGACCCCGTTCCTTGAGGCGGGATCACGCGGATCGGGATCGAGAGTGGCGGTTCGCCTGCCCGATCAGTATAGAACAGGATAATCGCGCCATCCAGATTATCCGATGGCAGCAGTCCCGAGATTTCGACCCGCCAGCCCGCTTCACCGAACGGGGTCTGCGATTTGATTTGCGCATTGCCCGGCAGGGAAACCCCCTGGATCGCAAACGGCGTCCGGCTTCGGGATCGCAGTGCCACATAGCGAGTGACGGGTGCGGCGGGAGCCCCTGACAGGATGACGGTCAGATGCTGAGGTGCAACCACAATATCATGGATCTCATCTGAACCATCCTTGGCTGATGGTTGCGCCGGATCGCCTAAGACCACTTGACTCGCGGTATCCACCGAACCGGTTACCACCCCCGTCAACCGGAGCATCATGTGCGGTTGCCGGGGGTCGTTGGTCGCCACATAAATGCTCTTGTTGAGCGGACCGCGGCGTCCCTTGACCGACAGTTTCACGTTCAGCAGCGTATTCGAGCCAGGCGGCACCTGCTGATCGCGCAGTGAGGCAGTCGCCCCGCAGCAGGCGCGCAACTGACCAAAGGTCAGCATCCCCTCCCCTTGATTATCAAGGGAAAAGTCATGCACAACCGTATCGGTATCACTGACGACCCCGAAATCAAATGTGGCTACATCGCAAACCACACGCGGGGGGGCCGGGACGGCAACAGCCCATCTGCCGGAAGCGGCAAGGACCACTCCAAACACAAGTGCATATTTAATATCCAGTCTCATGGAGCTGGATAATGCCCACCCACAGCGCAGCCCGTCAAGCCTTTTGGAAGTCTTTTGGTTGCCTGACATGGCCACCATGAGATGGAGGAAACCCGCGCGACCAGCCCCTGCCCTGCGCAACACGCCGTTTTCTAAAAAATGAGATTCCGGCTTTACAATCCAAGCCTGACTGTATATTGTTTTCGCGTTGTCAATTATGGATGCCTGATATTTCGATGGAGACATGTGATGGCCAAAATACTGCTTGTTGATGACGAACCCAGTATACTCAGCGTGCTTTGCACCGTTTTGCGGTCGGAGGATTATGACGTCACCGCCGCCGCCGACGGTCAGCAGGCGATCGAGCTGGTGAAGAATGGGGACTTCGACCTGGTGATCTCCGATATCCGCATGTCCCCGATCAACGGCATGGACATCCTCAAGGTGGTCCATCAGGAGCGTCCGGAAGTGTCCGTGATCATGCTGACCGCCTATGGTTCGGTCGAGACCGCCATCGAGGCGCTCAAGCTCGGGGCCTTCGACTACGTGACCAAGCCGTTCAAGGTCGACGAGCTGCTGATCACCGTGCAGCGGGCGCTTTCCTACCGAAACGCGCTCAACGAGAACGCGACGCTCAAGGAGCAGTTGCAGACCCGCTACCAGTTCGACAACATCATCGCGGAAAGCCCCGCGATGAAGAACGTGTGCGACATGATCCGCCGCGTGGCCCCCACCGACACCACCGTGCTGATCTACGGCCAGAGCGGCACCGGCAAGGAGTTGATCGCCAAGGCGATCCATGCCTACAGCCTCCGCAGCAAGAAGAACTTCCTGCCGGTGAACTGCGCAGCCCTGCCCGAACCACTGCTCGAATCCGAGATGTTCGGGCATGTCAAGGGAGCCTTCACCGGAGCCACCTCCGACAAGGAAGGCCTGTTCGAGGCCGCGAACGGCGGCACGATCTTCCTCGACGAGATCGGTTCGATGCCGATGAGCATCCAGGGCAAGCTGCTGCGCGTGCTGCAGGAAAAGGAAGTCCGCCGGGTAGGGAGCAACAAGACTGTATCCGTGAGCGCCAGAGTCCTGGCCGCCACGAACACCCCGCTGGAGAAGATGATCGAGGATGGTACTTTCCGCGAGGATCTCTTCTACCGCATCAGCGTGATCCCGATCGAGATCGCCCCGCTTTGCGAACGCCGCGAGGATATCCTCCCGCTGGTCTACCATGTCATCAAGAAGGAAACACCGGAAGGCCAGGATTACCCGTCGCTTAGCGCCGATGTCTGCTCCCTGCTGGAAGGCTACAACTGGCCGGGCAATGTCCGCGAACTGGAGAATGCAATCAAGCACGCGATGACGTTCTCAAAGGACGGCCATATCACCCGCGACGTACTGCCGCCCAAGATCGCCAACGCGTCCGCCATGACCGAGGCCGAATCCGGTGCCGAACGTTTCGACGCCTCGCGCGGGCGCTCGCTCAAGGCCTTCCTGCGCGAGCAGGAAAAGAAATACCTGAACCAGGTGCTGCAGTTCACCGGCGGCGACAAGGAGAAGGCCGCCAAGACCCTGCGCATAAGCCTCGCCACGCTCTACCGCAAGCTGCCCAGCGAGGAATAGACCTGCTGCTTCTTTAACGCCTGCCACTCGTCGCGCAGCGCCGCCGCCCGCTCAAACTCCAGAGCCTGGGCCGCCTCGAGCATCTCGCGCTCCAGCATCTGGAGAGTCTCGTGCACCGTGTAGGTCTCCCCGGCCTCGGCCAGGACCTTCATCTCAACCTCGCGCTCATCGTAGACCGTGCGAAGGCCCCCGTCAATCGCACGTATCGCGCTACGCGGGACAATACCGTGCTCACGGTTGTAGGCAAGCTGCCTTTCCCGGCGCTCCGCGGTCAACTGCATCATACGCCGCATCGAGCCGGTCACCACGTCGGCATACAGGATCACACGCCCGTCGATATGGCGCGCCGCACGCCCCGCGGTCTGGATCAAGGCCGTGTCGGAACGCAGGAATCCCTCCTTGTCGGCGTCCAGGATCGCCACCAGCGCCACTTCCGGCAGGTCCAGTCCCTCGCGCAGCAGGTTGATCCCGACCAGGCAGTCGAATCCCCCGCCACGCAGGCGGTTGAGGATCTCGACGCGTTCAATGGCATCGATGTCGCTGTGCAGGTACTCCACGCGGCAACCCATGCGACGCAGATAGGCGGATAAATCCTCCGCCGTCCGCTTCGTCAACGTTGAGACCAGTACCCGTTCACCGAGCGAGGCACAGTTCCTGACCTCAGCCATCAAATCGTCGATCTGGTGAGCCAGCGGACGTACATCCACCAACGGGTCCACCAGTCCGGTAGGCCGGATCAACTGCCGCACAGGCACACCGGACACCTGGACCTCGTAGGGCCCGGGGGTGGCACTGGTAAAGACAATCGGTCCCACCGTCGCCATGAACTCGTCGAACGCCAGCGGACGGTTGTCCCCCGCCGACGGCAGCCGGAAACCATGCTCGATCAGCGTGCCCTTGCGCGATTGGTCACCGTGGTACATCGCCCGCAACTGGGGCAGGGTCACGTGCGACTCGTCGATCACCGTCAGGAACGGACCGGGGAAGTAATGCAGCAGCGTCGCGGGCGGCTCTCCCGCCCGTCGTCCGGCCAGGTGCCGGGAGTAATTCTCGATCCCGCTGCAGTAGCCCAGCTCCTTCATCATCTCCAGGTCATAGAGCGTGCGCTGCCTCACGCGCTGCGCCTCCACCAGCTTGCCCGCTTTCTCGAAATCAGCCACCCGCGCATCGAGTTCCGCGCGGATCGCCGAGAGCGCGTTCTCGATCTTGGCGTGCGGCATGACGAAGTGCCGCGCGGGCGAAACCGCCACGCGCTCCAGAGCTCCCAGCACCCGGCCGCTGCCCTCCTCGATCTCGAATAGGCCGTCGACCTCGTCGCCGAAGAACTGGATCCGCAAGCCCCCGGTGGAATAAGAGGGAAAAATATCCACGGTGTCGCCGCGAACACGGAATGTCCCCGGCTGCGGTTCGTAATCGTTGCGGGTATACTGGATATCCACGAGCCGGTGCAGCATCTCATCGCGATCCAGCGCCTGCCCGGCCACCACCTGGACCAGCATCTCGCTATAATCTTCCGGCGACCCCAGTCCGTAGATGCACGAGACCGAGGCGACGATGATCACATCGTCGCGGGACAGTAGCGAGTTTGTGGCCGAAAGCCGCAGCCGCTCGATCTCCTCGTTGATCGAGGCATCCTTCTCGATGAAGGTGTCGGTCTGGGGAATGTAGGCCTCGGGCTGGTAATAGTCGTAGTAGCTGACGAAGTACTCGACCGCGTTATCCGGGAAAAACGCTTTAAGCTCGCCATACAACTGCGCCGCCAGGGTCTTGTTGTGCGAGATGACCAGTGCCGGTTTCCCGTAGGCCGCGATGACGTTGGCCATCGTGTAGGTTTTTCCGGAACCGGTCACGCCTTCCAGTGTCTGGTAGCGTCGTCCATCACGCAGTCCCGCCAGCAGCGAGCTGATCGCCTGCGGCTGATCGCCGGTCGGCGTGAATCCGGCCTGCAATTTGAATGGCGGCACCTTGTCCCCCTTCCCGGTAATTGTCCCAATCCTACTCGTCTCAGTTCTTCTGGCTGCCTTCACGTTCCGCCTTGCTCCGACAGTACGGGCAGACCTCCGTACCAACCGTCGCTGCCGTATGCAGGTCCAGGAAGACATGGGGCAGCATCCAGTGACCTTTCTTGTCGTTAATGCGTGAACAGTGGTTGCAAACCAGCAGGTCCCCTGAGATCGCCTGTTCCTCAAGCTGCTTGACGTCGCGCTTCAACTGCCGGTTCTCGTCGGCCAGCGAATGCCGGGTCCGGGTTGCCTCGGTATGCACCTCGTCGCGCTCCCGGTTCCGGCGCACCTGCAAATCCAGCAAGTCGCGCAGCATGCCACCCACGCGATCATCCTCCTGGATCTGCAGCATGAACCCGGTGATGTCCACCCCGACCGCTTGATAGGCGACAAGCTTCCCATCCGCGTCGAAGACGCCCTCCTCACTCCAATGCACCCAACGCCGTCCGGCCGGCAACTCGAACGAAACCTCGTAGGTTGCGAGCGGCTGGTCGCGACAGATCAATTCCACGCGGCTACGGACGAAGTCCACCTCGTCGGGTGGTATCGACTTCATGAAGGACGGCCCGGCCAGCGCATCCGCCGAGCCCCCGAAAAACCGCTGATAGGCTTCGTTCGCGTAGATCAGTTTCCCGCCTGGAAGGAACCGGCAGATCAGCAGCGAGGAGGACTGAAGAAGCCGTTCGGATTGCTGGAAATGCGTCTGGGCCGATTCACTCAACCCGCCACGATCCGCCACCCCGGCCTCGTCAATCACCACCGCCACCGTATCCCGGTTCGGCAGGAAGAATAGAACCCGCAGCAGGCGGTCGACACGCGTCGCCTGGGAGACGCCTTGCGCGGAGTGTCCTTTCAGGACAACGGTGTCCAGGGCCGCCCCCCAATCCGCGAGACCGCCCGGGACCACATCGAAGAAGGGCGTTTCCAGGACGGAGACACGCGCCATACCGATCAGGTCGGCATAACGCCGATTGACACCGCAGACGCGAAATTCCACCGGGTGACGATAGCGGTCGCGCACAACACGGGCCAACAGCACGCCCATCGGGAAGTGCTCGATGAACAACGAGGCGACGGACTCATCCACAGCG
>JFJP01038113.1_pt1 | contig 19590 bp, 16 predicted proteins | sample 431651 | NCBI WGS metagenome assembly JFJP01 (sample SAMN02602958, study PRJNA72255) | Microbial mat metagenome, whole genome shotgun sequencing project. | biome: fresh water; feature: sink hole; material: water; isolation source: purple microbial (photo- and chemosynthetic) mats found in...
TCGTTCATCAGCTTCAGAGAGCATGGTTTTCATTTCGACCGCCAACACTGCACGACTACAGCACTTTCCGAAAAATCCGGCCGAAATTGCTGGGAATCGCTACCCAGACCACGGATTGAGGATCAGCAACGGATTGTTCAAAGGGCGGATTATTATATTCGGCATCGAGCACATCCAGCCAGCTTCCGGTGTGCCCAAAGGGGACGGGAACATGCTGTTGATGTGGCGAAAAGTTGAGCGCGACGATCATCACCTCCTTATCCTGCCAGCGCCGATAGACGAGAACGCCTTCATCTGTGTTGCTGTATTCTTCCTTGGCATTATCCCGAGGAGCCCTCAGGGCCGGATGTTTTATCCGGAGCGCGGCCAGTTTCCGGTAGAGGGTGACGAGCGGCAGGACCGTCGCTCCACCTTGTGTTTCGGCAACGTTATAGAAATAGTCCCAGTGCAGCGGTCGAAGCCCACGAACCCTTGCCTGGCCGCCCGTTGCAAGACCGGTATTCTCGGCAAATTCCTGACCTGCCCAGAGCATCGGGATGCCGACACAGGTGAGCAGCGCAATGGCATAGGGTTGCAGACGCCACCAAGGCTGCCCATCAAGGCCGTTGCGATATTCATAGCCGGAATCCTGGCAATCCTCTCTCTGCTGCATCAGATAAAACAGTCGGTTTTCATCATGAGATTCGATGAACTGCACCACCAGTGCAGGGATGGTGTCGCCGCCGACGTTTTTTGTGCCGATATAACCCTGTCGGTCAAATCGTTCGTCGGCAAGTAGAAGTTCCCTGCCAAAATTGGCTGACAGGGAATCCTTCAAGGCCATATCTTTGCAGATATCCGCCAGATATTTTTCCCAGTTGCCGTTGACGGCGCTGGCCGAAACAGGCGAAAGTTGATAGGCGCTTTCCCTCAGATCCTCGGCGATCTGGATGATCCGGGATGCGCCGGTGGCCGACGGCATGAAACGCGGATGTTTTTTTGATTCCTCATAGGTGGTTTTGGTCAGTTCCTGCAGAGAGGTAAATTTGGGTCGATTTTCCTGGCTGTACCATTCGATAACACCGTTCCGGTCAATCGGTCTGCGGTCGAGATAGCCGTTGACATGGTCATAACGGAAGCCATCGATATGATACTGCTCCAGCCAGAAGGCATTGACCTCGCCAAAAAACTCCCGGGTTGAAGTCATCCGCCAGTCGTTTTTCCTGCCGAAGTTGTTGTAGGTGCAGACCAGAGGATTCGGCGCCCTATGCAAACCGGATTCATCACTGTAGTGATCGTCCTCCCAGAGAGAGAAAAATCGCTCGTAGCCGATCTGGTACGGGAACATCCGGTCAGTGTGGGCGTAGACCATATCAAGGACCACGGCAATGTTGGCCGCATGGCATTCCTGCACGAGATGCCGCAGGCCTTGCGGTCCGCCGAAGCGTTCTTCCGGCGCGAAATAGAAAATGGGCATGTAGCCCCAGTGGTTTGGTTCGGCGATGCTATTGATCGGCAGCAGCTCAATGGTATTGACCCCCAGGCTGAGCAGGTAGGGAATGCGGTCGGCAACGCCCTTGAAACTGCCGCAGAATTCTGCGACATTCAGTTCGTAGAGGATGATTTCAGCAAGCGGCAAGACCTTGAAGCTGGCGTCGTTCCATACAGTTGGCGCAGGGGCCGGAAGATGAAAAACCGAGAAGACGCCGGCGTCGGTTTCCCGGGCACAAGGGTCTCCGAAGTAGAGACTGCGGACCGGCTGGTCTTTTTTGTCCCGCGCCGGGCCGGTAATTTCAAAGCGATAGAGATATGTCCCGGACGGGAGGGTGATCAGATCGCTCTGCCATCTGCCTTGGGCAATGTCGCCCCAGAGTTTGTCACCGGCAGGATCCTGGGGCGTTGGGTCCAGATCATACACCTTGGCCGGGACTTTGGCGTCAAATTGCCCCTGCTTGTTGATGACAAAGACTTTAACGGCAAATCCTCGATCCTTCTCTACGCCAGGCAGGCAGATCCGGAAGCGAACCTGGTTAGCATGGATTTCCGGGCCTGTTTCAGATGCCGTAAACATTGTCGATCTCCCTGGCTGGAGTGAGGGCCAATCCTGAACAGGGCACGGGGACCCTGCTCAGGCACCATGATGGAACAACACGCCTGACAACAATTGAGCAATAATAATGCCAGACAGATAACTCATCATTTTTTCATGATAAAAGAGAACACTTTGAAAAGGATCCCTGTAGATATTACAGAGAGCCTGTAATATCTACAGGGTAATTACTACAGCCGAATTGATTTTTCAGGAGATGACCTTGAGTAACAGCACGACATCCAGGAAATCCTGAGGTTAAAAATGTCTACCGGATTGACACTTCCCCGCCGAAGATGTAGTCCAGGTTGACAGCCTGCTTTCTCACCCACTGTCAAAAATATCCTGTAATATTTACCAGGTAGAATTTACCTAAGCCTTGTACATTTTACAGAATGCCTTCCCGCCATTGAATACTTTAATTATTTATTCCATACACATATATCGCTGGTACAGATATTGCTTAATTATCAGAAGCATATCCATCATTCTGCAGCCAGGAAAACGGAGTTGGCCTCAAAGAGTGTCAAAGGAATTTGCCCAGCCTGAATTTGATCTTCTTTGTCCCCTCTGTCACCTTTGCCAGGAATAAACGCGACAGAAAGCCCTGTTTACGGAGTACGACATGACCATTACCGTACGTTTTCCATACACCCGGACTACCCGGGCAGCAACGCCCCGGCGATTGAGCCGCACTTCAGACGGAGACACCCCGGTAATCGAACAGCCTATCCGTATGGTCTCATGCGATACACCGGAAAAGGCCCACTACGCCGGCAGGCCAGAAGTGAGCCAGGCAAAGCTCAATACCTGTCGGGAGCGTCTGGCAAGCGGCTTTTACGATGAAATTCCCGCCGAATTGCGGCACTATCTCCTCACGAGGCTCACAACAGATGCCGCTGAACGTCATATAGCCGCCGGAAACCGGGCCTCACAGGTTTTTGACGACCTTCTTCAGCAGCGGCTCACCAGACCGGACGGGACAATGAGGCGAATCGCCAGCATTCCTACCGGGCAATTGATTGATAGCCACGGAAGACTTCTGGCCTACATTGTCCCCTGGTTCTCAGGTTCACAGAACGATCCTCTCCCCGAGCGAGACAGCCCCGACCGAAGAACACTCAATCTGGAAATGATCGAAAATGGCTGGGCTGCATTCTTCCCGATATATCCTTCCCTCCCGCGCGACAGCGACATGAACCTGGCGATTGCGGCCGCGGCCACAGCATGGGATGCCAGAAACGGGATCTGGAAAGAGTTCGGCGAAGAGGTTCTCCTCGCCTATGAATTTCGCATGTGCATCAAACTGGCGACGACCAAGACTGCAGAGAAGGGAATAATAAGTGCCTTCCAAAGAATCTGTATTGACCTTCGTGATCTGACGGAGAAGGGTCTGTATGGCTGGTATTCAGTTCCGCCTCCCTACAGATTATGGGTTTGGAGTGACGAAATAGAGCAGGCCCGGTCTGACCTTGGGCTATAAGATTCATTGTCTGGATAATTTTTTCAATTGGCTGTCACCATTACGCACAATATCAATGAGTTAAATTGAACCCAAAAGTCTCGCCATGAAAAAACCGGTAAAATCTCTTTTGGAATGGCCGAGACAGGAGAATGCCAATGGCAAAGAAAGGTAAAGGCAGCAAAGCAGGCCAAGCTGTGCAAGCTCTCACCACAGAATCAATCCCAAAGACGGCGCGGAAAAAATCTCTTCCAACGCGAAAAATAACCGCTGAAAAAAGTGTAGAACAAAAAATCAACAAAACATTGGATGCCTTTCCCGACAAGATTGACCTTCGGGACTGGGAATACCAACCTACACTGCGGGCCTTGCCTGACGAGATCGTCAACTGCCAACATGTGCCCGAGATCCTTGATCAGGGAACGGAAGGCGCGTGCACCGGCTTTGCCCTGGCGGCGGTCATCAACTTCCTCCTCCAGCAACGCAGGATTAATCGTCGGATCAGTCCTCGAATGCTCTATGAACTCGCCCGGCGCTATGACGAGTGGCCGGGCGAGAACTATTCAGGTTCCTCGGCAAGAGGCGCCATGATGGGGTGGGTGCGGCATGGCGTATGCACACGTGAACTGTGGCCTGACAAGCTGCATGGCCCGAGTCATTTTGATACAAAGTGCGCGGACGAAGCCATTCTGACACCGGGCGGGGCCTACTACCGGGTTGATTTCAGAAAGGTTCGCGATGTGCACGCAGCCATCCATGAAGTCGGCATAGTGTACGCGACATTGATGGTGCATGCCGGCTGGGGAGAACCCGGGCCAGCCACCATCACCATTGAATCCGGGCATGGCAGCGAACCCGCCAATTTCACCATTCCAGTGATCGAGCGCAAGGGCAACGCCGATGGCGGGCATGCAATCGCCATTGTCGGTTACACTGCTCATGGCTTTATTGTCCAGAACTCATGGGGGCCAGGTTGGGGCGCGGATGGATTTGCCCTGCTCCCTTACGAAGATTTCATGATCCATGCCACCGACGTCTGGGTGGCGCAGCTCGGTGTACCGGTCATGGCGGATCTGTGGGCGCAGGGAGCGGCAGACGTCACCAGCGGTGCCTTCCGGGCTGGCCAGGTGATTCCTCTCAATGAGATACGTCCTTACGTCATCGACGTTGGCAACAACGGCAGATTATCAGATCGAGGCAACTACTGGACCACCGAAGAAGACCTGCGAAGATTGTTTCTCGAAACCATTCCTCAGCGAACTGCAACGTGGCAGAAGAACAGGATAATGCTCTTCATCCACGGCGGGCTTAACAGCGAAAAGGATGTCGCCAAGCGGATTGTTTCATACCGCGACAGATGTCTCGAGAACGAGATCTACCCACTTCATATCATGTGGGAAAGCGATTGGTTCAGTTCTGTGAAGAATATTATCGAGGACCAGTTCACAGCAGCCGACGAACGTGCGGGCGGTCGCTTTCTTGACCACTTGCGGGAAGCAAGAGATCGCGTGCTTGAGTTAACCCTGGCTTACCCTGGCGGCAATTTATGGGAAGAGATGAAAGAAAACGCCCGACTTGCCTCCGAACACAAGACTGGCGCGATGCAACTCGTGGCGAAGTATGCCAAGGAGGCAAAAGCGGGACTCGGCAAGACGGCGCAGGCCAAATGGGAGCTGCATGTGGTCGCCCACAGCGCTGGGGCCATACTCACCGCACATGCTACCGCATTGCTCCAAAGCCTGGGAATATCGTGGAAGACGCTGCAATTCATGGCACCGGCAATTCGGCTGGATGTGTTTAAGGAATTGATGGTGCCGGAGATAGAGCATGGAACCTGTCCCAAACCCAGCATGTATATCCTGAGCAAAGCTGCCGAGCTCAAAGATGTTGTCGGGCCCTACGGAAAATCCCTCCTTTACCTGGTGAGCAATGCCTTTGAAAGTACCCGGGGAGTCCCCTTGCTCGGAATACTGGATTTTCTCGAAGAGGACGCGAAATTGTTAAAACTGCTGCAGAGCGAAATCGACGGCGTACCCGGCATCGTTGTCTCAGGAGAGGGGGGAAAAGCCGGCGCAATCGCCAAGAGCAAATCCCACGGTGGTTTTGACAATGACCCCGACACGATGAACTCGGTTCTCTTCAGGATCTTGGGCAATGCACCCAAGTTCCCCTTCACCGACCGGGATCTACAGTTCTAGCGTATCTCATGTTGTGCTCTGGCCTGGTTATACCGAAGCTGCAAAAAAAGGTGGTTGGGTAATTCTTCTCAGAAGATGCATGTCTGAATTTGATCTGCACCAAAGGTTGAGAGGGGAGGAGAATACATGGACAATACAAAGAAAGCCGAACAGGAACCCGCCCCAAAGGAGAAAAGCAATCTCTTCAGCTGGGTTGATGCGGGCATGAAAGTTATCATCGCACTTGTAGGTGTTTCAATCAGTTATCTTGGATACAGCTTCCAGCGGGAATTTTCCCAATCGCAGCTCCTGGTGCAGTTGGAAAAGGGTGACACCGAAATACGGGCGCAGATGTTTGGTAAGATAACCGACCGGTTGATGAAACCTAAAAGTGAAAATGATGATTCAGTTCTGCAGGATACGTTATTGGTACAAGTGCTTGCTCTAAATTTTCATGAACTCATCGAACTGAAGCCACTGATGATAGATCTGGCGGAACAGCTCGATAGCAGAATCAAGGAAATTGAGAAGAAAATACAAATTGTCTCCAGCACGAATCTGGAGAGCTCACCTTCGAAAATAGAAACCCTTGAGACGGAAAAGGAAGTCAAGGAAAAGGCACGGAGAGATTTAGTTTCGAGCGCACGACGAATCCGTGACAGACAGGTGTCTACACTCATCCACCCCTTCCAGAAATCAGCCAGCACAGACATAAAAAGTGGAAGTATTTACTACATAAGCGTACTGCGAAAAGGCAAGAAAGAAACTAACCGCTGCAGTGTCGACGACCAGGAAGGCAAGAATGGCTGTCTGGGGGAAATTTTTGAGATTAAAGCGCCTTCAGGAAAATATTCCATATATCTTTCTATCGATAAGGCTGAATGGGAGAAAGAGCGCTTCTATGTGACCCTCAATGCCAGCGAGAAAAAAATGATCCCTCAGCTTCCCGCCGGAGGAATAATCAGAAAAGTAGAAGAATGCAATGAAGAGCTGACCGAAGGGATCGAGAAACAAACCTCTATCCAGCCATGGCAGAAAGAGTTCTGGGTAACATGGTTTGATTTTCCCTTCACCGACAACACCGTGCTGCCGGATGGCCAACGCTATGGAATCTATATCGACGAAATCTGTCAAGAAGCCAGAAAAAAGAACGACGCCAATGCGATCAACGGGCCAAATGCGGTCAGGCTCGCTGTACTCTTCTTTCCCGAAGACTATTACCCCAGCCGTGAACGCCCGGTAAGCTCCAAACAAATTCGCGATAAGCTTGACCATCTGAAAGAAGAGTGATTGAACGATGAGAAAGGAAAAAATCAAACAGAGGAGAATCCATCAATGAAAACAATATTGGTAGGTATTACCTGGTTTTTTCTCATGTCCAGCCTGATAACAGCAACGGCTTGGGCGGATTGCATATACAGTGGCCAGTACTATCCAACCGGCACCAAAATTGGCGACTTGACCTGTCAGACGGATGGCACCTGGAAATGAGGAAGCACTCCATTGGGATGACTGCATAGTTTTTTCACGGTTTGCAAGGCCAATCGTCAACAGCCGAGGTCAAACATCTCGACCGCGGGCATTGTAAGAAGATGCATTCTGTGATCTGATTCGGTTAGGAACTGTTTTTGGACCGTTTTAGAAAGCGATGTCTTATCAGCCTATCACCATCACCCTATCACCTCTCCTCACCTTCTTTGCAGGCGTCTTCGTCACCAGTGTGTCACGTATAAGCTCAGTGCTCATTTTCAGATATTTTCTCATGCTCCCTTTTTTACGGATGCTGGGTATTATTACCGGCTCCATGACAAGTGCCCCGGACTTGCCGCAATAGCGGACATTTCAAAGACCCATTACGCATCCTCAGCCTACGCCACCGCCTACCTGGTGGCACTCATTGTCATGGTCATCTTCACCAAGTTGCTGATATATATTCTTCAGTAAATACCTTCGTATTTGGCGTGGGTTATGCCAAAATTTGTCGCCTATTTAAGAAAACAATTGACTAATCAAAGCAAATATCCGACGCTTATGTGTGAATATGTTCATAATTGTCATGTAAAAGAGATAACGGATATCAGCAATTACTTCGATATTGAACGACAATTAGTCAATCCAACGGCCAACTCTTCACCTCTGGGAAAACCAGATCAGGAGATACACATGAAAAACGGCTCACAAATTGCTCGCGCTTTCCTCAACTTCGCAGGACTCATCTTTTTTATTATCGCAGCCTCATACATTTCCAACACTCTCTGGGGTGGCAAACCTGAAAAAATTGAAGCAGATACGCACCTCACTTACTCACAGGAGATGAGCGTAAAGACCTTTGGCGAGGAAAACAATCTGCCAACTGAAATTACAAAAAGCGTCTTTGGACTTTCGAGCAAGGAAGATCTGATGAAGACTGTTGGCAGCTTCAATATGGATGAGGCTATGTTGACAGAGAAGATCAACAAAGCTTTGGCACTTTATGCTGAAGAAGACTCTAAGGACTGGCAGAAAATCGCCGCCAAATTCGCTGGCTGGATCATCTTCCTCTTTGTTGTATTCAGGATGACACGAAAAAAACAGATTCACCCCGGGTCACGTAAAGTTCTTTATCTCGCATCAATCATCTTGTTTGGTGTTATCCTGGGAGCTGACCCCAGTGCCATGGGAACCATTAAGGATGCCATTGCCCTTTACGGCGCCAAAGGTGTCATTTTCCCACCAAGAATGGTTGCGCTTACCGTTTTTTTACTGATGGTCTTTATCGCCAATAAATTTTTCTGCTCATGGGGATGCCAACTGGGCACCCTTCAGGATCTTATTTTCCGCTTCAACAGAAACAAAAAGGATACCAAAGGCCTTTTGCCACAATACAAACCACCCTTCATGCTCACCAACACCATACGGATCACCTTTCTTGTGGTGTTTACCATCATCGCCTTCGTCTGGGCCAGGGATATTATTGAGTTCATCGACCCCTTTAAAATCTATAAGCTTTCTGCGCTCACCTATGTGGGGTGGATGTTCATAAGCATCTTGCTCATTGTAAGCCTTTTCATATACAGACCGTGGTGCAGCCTGTTTTGCCCCTTTGGGCTTGCCGGATGGTTTTTAGAAAAGATAAGTATCTATAAAATCAAGGTGGATTATGATAAATGTGTCGCCTGCGGCATGTGCGCCAAGGCCTGTCCCAATGGATCCATGGAGGCCATTTTAAAGCAGGACAGGGCCATTCCCGATTGTTTTGCCTGTTCAACCTGTATTGATACCTGCCCGCAAGAGGCAATAGATTTCAGCAAGGGCAAAAGAACAAAACCCGATATTGACAAATTCAAAGGGTTATCCACCAAAAATATTGCAGAGTAAAAAGGTGCTATCATGAGAACACAATTATCGTTTATTTCCATACTCCTCTTTATCTTTATCTCTTCTGTGGCTCACAGTGAAACAGCCATCGGCGCAAAAGCCGCGGAGCAGACACAAACCCCATCCATTGAACAGATGCTCGCCTTCGCCATACAGGATGAATATCTTGCCCATGCTGAATATGTTGCAATCATTGACAAATATGGCACCATTCGCCCGTTTTCCAATATTGTGGAGGCGGAAGTAACACACATCAACATGCTCAAACCCTTGTTTGCAACCTATGGCTTTGCAGTTCCGGTGGACAATGCTGCAGATCACATATTGCTGCCGGCAGATCTGAAAACCGCCTTTGAGATCGGCGTGCAGGCCGAGATTGACAATATCAAAATGTATAAAAGCTTCTTACAGAGAACACTCCCCGATGACGTTCGAGCCATCTTTGAATACTTACTGGAGGCCTCCGAAAAACACTTGCAAGCTTTTACAAGAGGGCTTTCGAGGTATAAATAACACCCCACTTCCTTCCAGCCATGCTCTGGACTCCGGGGACACGACGGGAAGGAAGCTGGCAGATCTATATTCTCAATATTGCACTCAATGTTGGGGATGGTTGACAGGGTGCTGATTTGCCAGCTGCGCAAAGCGTTATCTATAAGTTACGATTGAGGAAAAGATGGGATGTGTGGCGGCGCTGCCGCCTTAATCAGCTAAGGCAGACTGCTCGTTACGTATTCAGAAAATAATCTTTAACCAAAACAAAGAGAGGAAGAACCATGGTTGATTCCGCCTCTCGTATCGTCGGTTGTACAATAAGTGTTCCATAATGACTGTTCAATCGACTTGATTCCCCATCGCATCGCTACCAGGAGATGCAGTTTCATTACCAGTATCACCCTGATCAACAGTCCCTTGCCCAACATCGCCCTGATTCTTACCTCCACCAGCAAACACTGGGGAAACTACCAAACTGAAAACAAAAACCAACGAAACAAATAATGCACAAAATTTCTTCATAACTGTCTCCTGTTTTGCTTGATGGTGTTACTACGTAGCATCAACGACTTAACCAGTGTGTATAATCAGATTATACCTGTTTTCAGTATAGAATCAAATTTTGAGAAAAAATTAAATTTCCCGGTAAGCCCCTGAAGGTTTCAAGATCAATATTTTCTGAAAAACTCAGCAATTCGCCCTCGTCTTTCCAATCAATATCTCTTTTATGTCTCCGTTAGCTTTCAAACTCACAATAAGCAGATATGGAGCGAGCACCATTGCCCCCCCAAAAAAGCCAAGCACACCCAGAGCTAGCCCGCCAAGTTTGAAATGATGTCGCCATGCGAGCCACAGTCCTGAAAATGTCAGCAAGCACATGAAATCAAGATTGAATTGCCCGGGCCAAGTCATAGAAGCTATATCACCAAAGAAGATTGGAAGCAGGTTCCAGCCGTGTTCGCTTCCAACAATGAGTGTGTAAACGACCAGACTAGCGAGAGCCACGACGAGGTAGAGTCGAAACAGTTTCATGAGAGTCCTTGAGTTATTGGGAATGAAATTCAGCATGGCCGACGGCCAGTGGCTTAAAAAACTACGAAGGGAGAAATTTCCTACTCCTTACCTGTAGTCCCTTGCCAGGCAGGATCATCAAGGTCGAGGTACCATGGGCAATCAGGGAATCGAGGTCATCGTAAACCCGTGCTTCAGAATAGCAGATGGATTTGCCCTCTCGGATACTGCGACCTTCCGCCCTCAGTCTGCCCTTGGTGACAGGCCTGAGATAATTGAGCTTGAGATCGACGTTCACCAGGCCAGCATCCTCCGGAATGCTCATGAACACTGCCCAGAACGTGGCGGTGTCGATCATGGTGGCAATCACCCCACCATGCACTAAGCCGAAAGGCTGCAAATGAACCGTGCTCAGTTCAAGCTCGATAGTTGCCAGGCCCATATCCATCTCGGTCAATTTCATGGCAATATGCTTTGGAAAAGGTGCCTCTCCGACAATCACCTGCAGTTCTTTAATATATTCAGGATTCGGTTTCACACTGCTCCTTGTCAAACAAAGCTATTTTTTCGGTACAAAAGAAAAGTTGATGACACACCGCTCATCGCCGTTGACCAGACTTTCCACGATGGAATGTACCGGCTCCAGCCTGAGCGCCTTCATAACACCATTGCGGAGCGCCTGGCATCCGCAAGCATATCCGGTCGTCATCTTCCCAGCTTGCAAGGATTCAAAAGCATTGCACTTCTGGCCTATCCAAGTCGCCTCGTCCCCTTTGATTGTTATCGGTTCATGAATATACATTTCACCAAAGAAACAGTTCGCCCAGACCTTCCTGAATATGGCGACGAGGTCTTCGATGTTTTCCGGTTTCTTGATCTGACCGGACTTTAGAAGCAGCAAAGTATATTTTTTGAAAAACAGCTCATTTGCCTCAAGGTTGAGTTTGTTGGCATGTTCTTCACCCAGTTGCCGAACAGCGGTTGCATGCCAGTAAGAGTCATGCAGCCACCAAAGTTTCTTGATGCTATCCAACGCATCTCGTAATTCCATAGCGGTATCCATCATTTTTGTTCCGAGTCCGACTCACAAACTGTCCTGCCCTGCTGGAGTGCCATTATGATCGATTCCATCTGGGACAACACATGTTGCATATAGTCTTCCTCACCCGTTGCCTTGGTCATGGCGTATCCGCCTTCGACAAGACAAATCAGCACCTGAGCAATTTTCTCCGCATCGCTGTTTTTCGAGAATTCGCCGCTGTCGATACCATTCTTAACGAGAGAAACGATTGACTGTTTCCATTCCCCAATTGCTGTTCGTACCGCCTCCTGCAACAGGTTATTGACATTGTCGCTGTCGATGGCGGTGTTGACAATCGGGCAACCGCCGGACTGAACAACAACCCTGAAGATTTCTCGGAATGTTTTTGGATAGGCGAGGAGTTGGTCCAGGAAGGTATGGGAGCTGAGAATATTTTTCCTCAGCCGATCCCTGATAAAAGTGAGATTATGCTTAAAGGCGAGGATGGCCACCTCGTCCTTATTTTTGAAGTTACCGTAGATTGCTCCTTTGCTCAGCCCGGTGGTTTCCGTCAGGTCTTTCAAACTGGTGGCGGCATAGCCCTTCTTATTGAAAATATGGGCCACTTGTTCGATAATAAACTGTTTTGTTTGCTCAGCTTTGCTCATTTTAAAAATATACCGATCGGTTTATTTTCCGTCAAGCTGAATTTTGCATTAGAAGTGCGACGTCTCATGCTGGTTCTAATATTGCCACACTGAGTCTACCGCTTTCAGGAAACCCACAACACACTGCTGCTGTATGCCAAAACCGTTGATGAATCCCGAAGACGGGCATTTTATCAATGATCCTCCCACAACATTTGACTCAGGCATAAGGTCATTGTGTGAGGTGTTTTTATGAATTGGAACTTGCCGCTGGATACCTCTCAACGCCGAGAAGATCTTGGTTTATCTCGGTTTATTCGAGAAGGAAAAAGCAAAGCTGGAAAGAACACCACCGTTTCCCCAAACGGTTGAGACAATTATTGAGCCACATGATGACGGTTGGCTTGGCTGTGTGGAGCCTCTTATTGATGTGCAAACAGCGAAGGTAAAGTGCCTGGCAGAAGCATAGTGAGTGAACGAATAAAATCTTGCAAGATCAACCCTAAAAAGATACATCTTCAAGAGTAAATGGAACGACTTCGACCAGGAGCCGGTTTCTTAGGACCGTCTTAGAAAGCGATGTCTTATCAGCCAGGTCGGTACAATCCTGCCTATTTTTTCCTCTTGCAGTGCTTTCCGTTCGCCGCAAGTTTTGCCATATTCACAAAAACGAATCCCTGGGCCATCGTTCAGGACCGGAGTGATGGCCAGGGAAAGAGTGGCCACCTTGTTGTTCCCCTATGCCTACAAACTTCGAGTGATTTCTATGTCAAGCGGATTATCTCAGCCATTCTATAACCATTACCTGAACAACCCTGCGCGACCAGCCCTCTTTGTCGAAGGACAGTTCTACACCTATGGCGAGCTTGGGAAACTGGGGGGCGGCATGGCCTCCTTCCTTCTCGCTCAGGGGCACGATCGGGTGGAGAGGGTTGGCATCCTGGCCCGCCGGTCAGCGGAGGCCATGGCCGGGATTCTGGCCGCTGTCTGGGCCGGAGCCACCTTTGTGCCGTTAAATCCGAAGTACCCGGAAGAGCGGCTTATCTCCATTCTCAGGCAGTCGCGGCTTGATGCCCTGATCCTGGATGAAGACGGGATGCAGGCCCTGACCGACCGGGTGATGGCCCACTCGCCGAAACTTCTCCTTGGCCCTCGGCTGGAGGAACGGCCCATGGGCGCCGGTGCATACTTGATCGGCCGCCAGACCTTTGCCGGGGTGAAAACCATCCCGCCCCCGGTACCGATTGCCGGTGAGGCCAGCGCCTATATCCTCTTCACCTCGGGAACGACCGGAGTACCAAAGGGGGTGATGGTAACCAACACCAACGTGACCCACTTTCTGCAGGTCTCCCAGGCCCGCTACCGCATTTCTCCGGATGACCGGCTTTCCCAACAGTCGGAGATAACCTTCGACCATATCGTCTTTGACCTGTTCATGGCCTGGGGCGCCGGGGCCTCGGTGCATGTGGTGCCAGAGACCATGGTGATGGCGCCGGCCGAATTTATCAGGCGTCAGGGATTGACCGTCTGGTTTGGCGTGCCCTCGGGGATTGCCTTTTTAAACAGCATGCGGCTTTTAAGGCCCGGGTACTTCCCGAGCCTGCGGCTTTCCCTCTTTGCTGGAGAGCCATTACCGAAGGAGTCAGCAGATGCCTGGCAAGCTGCTGCCCCGAACAGTCGGATTGATAACCTCTACGGGCCGACCGAGGTGACCGTGGATTGTCTGTGGCAGCCCTACACCGAATCTCCGGCGATCACTCCGAACCGAGGGGTGGTGGCCATCGGCAGGCCCTATGACGGGATGCGGGCGGCCATCGTGGATGCCGAAAATACCTTTCTTCACCAAGGACAGACCGGCGAACTTGCGGTCTGCGGCCCCCAGGTGGCAGCGGGTTACTGGGACAACCCGGAGCTTACGGCTCAACGATACCCTCGTCTGGACCACCCCGAGTTTGGCGCCGGCATCTGGTACCTGACCGGCGACCTGTCCTATCAGGATGAGACCGGAATCTTTCACTACCTCGGCCGGGTTGACAACCAGGTGAAGGTTCTGGGGCAGCGGGTTGAGTTGGAGGATGTGGAATTTCACCTGCGGGAGGTGTGTCAGACCGACTTGGCGGCGGTCATCGCCTGGCCTATGCATCACGGAGCTGCACAGGGGTTGATCGCTTTTGTCGCCGACGCCATTCCAGACCAGAGACAGGTCAAGGAGCTTCTGCGTCACCGAGTCCTTGCCTACATGATCCCCAGACGCATTATCCCCATCGAGCAGATGCCCCTGAACCTGAACGGTAAGGTGGATCGCAAGGCCTTGGTGGCCATGCTTGAAGCAGAACAGCTGCAGCATGCCTAGCCAAGCTGCCTTCCGACTCATCCCTGCGCTTGACACCTACCCCAAGGTGGTGGCCCTGGCCCAGACCATCCCCGGAAAAATCGTTGTGCTTGTGGTGTACGCCTTTGGACTCTCGCTTCACACCGGCAACTGGCTGCTGATCTCCATGATACTTGCGGTGCTGACCTTTTTTCCCCGATACCGGGCTCCCCTGCTGGTCTGCGCCACGTTTATCGCCCTCTATCTGGGGGGGTGGCTCAATTTCGACATCCTGGCCAACATTGAGGGGGGTGAGTTGATCGGCCGGGCCTGGTTCAAGCCCGTGGTGATACTGGTCGTCCTCCTTTTTTTTGCCGGGTACTATCGGCTGGTCAAAGAGAAAAAAGGCGGTTGGCTCGGAAAACGTCCTATCCGCAACCTGATCCTTTTCTATCTCGGCCTGATCTGCCTGGCCTCCACCGTGCCATTGCCCGGTACGCTTTGGATTGCGGTCTGGGCGGTGGTTATTGTCCTGGGCAACTATCTCTGGTACTTTACCTACGCCCTCCTCGACCGACAGGCAAAGGAGACACCCCACCTCGGTGTGCAGACCGGCCACTTTCTCCCCTTCTGGGGAGGCTCCAACGTCCCCTTTCCCAAGGGAGCCGCCTACCTTCGACGAATCGAGGCCAAGACCCCGGAGCAGCTTGCGGTCTGCCAACTGAAAGGAATCAAACTCCTGGCCTGGACCCTGGTGCTAACCCTGGTCTCAGGCATGTTGGAGCAGATTTTTTACGGGAACCCGGAGCGGGGGGATTCTTTCATGGGAATAACCTTGTCGATGGGGATTCCCTCGTTTAATTCCGTTTTACACAGCGGAGCCGGGCAGACTCCCTATCCCTGGTACATGAACTGGCTGGCACTGCTCGCCTCTTTTTGCGTCAAGATGGTGAACTTTTCGGTTTGGGGGCACGGGATCATCGCCACCAGCAGGATGGCGGGGTACAACGCCCTGCGAAACACCTATAAGCCGCTCCAGGCTACGACCATTGCCGATTTTTGGAACAGATACTACTACTACTTCAAGGAACTGCTGGTTGAGAACTTTTTCTACCCGGCCTTTCTCCGTTACTTCAAGAAGAGTCCTCGCTTACGCCTCTTCTTCGCCACCCTGGCGGCTGCCGGCTTCGGCAATGTGCTGTTCCATTATCTGCGCGACATCGATGTCATCATCACCCTGGGCCCCTGGCAGGCTCTTGTAGCGTTTCACGTCTACCTGTTTTACGGGATCGTGCTGGGCACGGCGATTGGACTCTCCCAGCTCTTGGAGAAAAAAAGACCTGCCGAGCAGCAGTCCTGGCTTACGCGGAGGGTGATGAAGCCGACGGCGGTGATCGTGTTTTACTGCCTGCTTTCCATTTTTGACAATCCGGACCGAAGCATGGTTCTTTCCGACTATTTTTCGTTCCTGTTACGACTCTTCAACATTCACCCGGAGTGAACGTCATGACCAAGAAAGATACTCTGCGAACATTTATTCAATCCCTGTTGGCCGAGTACGGAGAGACCTCCGCTATCGGAGATGACAACTCTCTGGTGCTGAGTGGCCTGTTGGATTCTCTTGCAGTACTCAGAATCGTGGTCTTTCTCGAAGAGGAATTTGGTCTCGACCTGGCGGACCAGGGGTTTGATCAGCACGATTTCGATTCGGTGACGAGTATCATGCGTTTCGTAGGTGATGAAGGCGATCGATAAACATTCTCTGCCTTGAGGTTTTCAGAAATTCTTCAACCGTTTCAATTCGCTGTCTCAGCTCTCCTGCCTCCGCCGGCTGAGGTTAGTTAAAAAAAGTGGACACCAAAGTAGTAGCCCTCTGCATTATCTTCGAGGGGAGGCTCTGCCATTTCCTTTTCGCGATGAAGGCCATTTAACTTGTCCCTCTCAAATGTATTAAAGACGCAGCTTCCTGTCGCTTTTGCCTTCCGACTGCTCGCCCGAACCTGGCCATTTATCCCAGCAATCCGTTTTTACAGAAAATTCGTGCTTAACACCCTGATCAGGAAACGCTCGACTTTGACTTTTGCTTTTCAATTGAAGATTGCCAAAGGAAATCTTTTTTCCTTTGGCAATATCTCCAACTATCAGACAAACTCTTCTCGCTTGCATCCGTCTAGCACCTTCCGAATCAATCCAGCAATCTCTTTCTTGACAAGAGGTTTTAAGGAAAAACCCTTAATCCCAAAAGCTTTCGCCTTTTCCTCGGTAACGAGACTGCTGTATCCTGTACAGAGGATGATCGGTATATTCGGCCGGATCTGCAACATCCTTCTCGCCAGATCAAAACCTGTTATCCCTGGCATGGTTTGATCGGTTATCACTAAATCAAAAGCCTCAGGTTGGTTCTGGAAGGTAGTAAGTGCTTCCAGACTGTTTGTCCGCACCGTAACGCTATAACCAAGCCTTGAAAGCATGTTCTTGCTCATCTCGACCAAAACCGGTTCATCGTCGATAAAAAGAATCCGCTCGGAACCCTCAGGAATCAATTTAAACTCTTCGGTTTCCGGCGCTACCTGTTCTGATAAGGCCGGAAGGCTGACTTCAAAAACTGTTTCCACTCCTCTCTCGCTCCGACAGGTTATGAAGCCACCATAACTCTTTATTATGCCATGGGCTATGGCAAGGCCCATACCAGTACCTTTGCCTGTTTCTTTTGTAGTGAAATAGGGATCAAATATCTTATTACGAATCTCCGGCTCTATTCCCACCCCGGTATCTTTGACAGATAATCTTACGAAGTTTCCAGGTCGACTATCGGGGACATTGATCAGGTCTTGTTTGGTGAGAATAATATTTTTTAAAGAAATTGTGAGAGTCCCGCCAGTATCTTCCATAGCATGGTAGGCGTTGGTGCAAAGATTCATGATGATTTGATAGATTTGTGTTGGATCGGCGAGAGTGAGATCGGTCTTGGGATCTACATCTTGTTGGATGATAATAGTCGTCGGAATTGACGAACGGAGCAATCTGATAGATTCACTCACTATTACAGAGGGTCGCAACGGAATCCTCTGGGTTTCTGTTTGGCGACTGAAGGTGAGTATCTGATTCACAAGGGCTTTTGCCCTTGTACCTGCCTGAATTATCTGATCAAGATCACGCGGGTTTATCTTGCCTGACAAGCTATCCTCCTTGGCCATTTCTGAGAAACCTAATATTGCTCCGAGGATATTGTTAAAATCATGTGCAATACCACCAGCCAAGGTGCCAATAGCTTCCATCTTCTGTGCCTGCTGAAGATGAGCCTCTAAATTTTTTCTCTCTTCTTCCGCTTTTTTCTGCTCGGTGATGTCTCTATTGATGCCGATCATTCGAACAGCTTTACCACTATTATCTCTTATGACCAAACCGCTAGCCCTGAGGTGCTTGATAGTGCCATTTGGATGAATAACACGGAAAGTTGTGTTGAACTCTTTTTCTCCTAAAAGCGCTGAATTGCATTCATCGATTGACCTTTGCTTGTCGTCAGGATGGAGACCGTTTGTCCAGGCGTCTAAATTATTAGGAAAGGTGTCTCTGGAGATGCCGTACAACTCAAACATTCGGTCATCCCAGAACATGATATTATTCACTACATCCCAATCCCATATTGCAAGTTTTCCAGAAGTGGTAGCGAGTTGGAGTCTTTGGGAGTATTTAACCAAGTCCGCCTCAGCCTTCTTCCGTTCAGATATGTCTCGAAGAAAACAGACACATTGTCCACCCTCCTCATTTCGGAATTGAAGACTTATTTCAACATCAAAAAGAGTTCCATCTTTTCGGCGATGTATAGATTCAAAACGATCCGAACCTTTTTCGACAACCTTTAGCATGTGCGCATGCGTCTCTTGTGGTGATTCGTTAGCCTCCAAGTCACTAATTTTCATGGCCAGAAGCTCGTCTTCGCTGTAACCAGAAATTCTGCAATATGAATCATTAACCTGAAGGAGTTGCCCTTCTTTAATATCCGTAAGCCAGAAACCATCCATGGCTGTTTTGAGAATAGATTGGTATCGCTCCTTATTGAGCAGCTCTATTCGTTTTTTCATTTGCTTGAGTTCGCGCTCTGTCCTGATAATTCGGCAAAAAGCTTGAACTCCGGCAAGCAATTCCCGATTTGACAAAGGTCTGAGTATGTAGCCGTCAGCCCCAATTTCAAGACCTTGAGACCTGTTGTCGGAAGATATCATTCTTCCCGAGATCATAACCACATGAGGACAATTCAATGTTTGATCCATCTTGATTTGCCGGCATACTTCATAACCGATGATATCAGGGAGTTCTACATCCAGAAGAACAAGATCAGGAGCGAGTTCGTGTGCGGTTTTTAGGCATGCATCACCGGTCGTCGCCTCAAATACAGTATAGCCAACGGATCGTAACAACCGTACGGTTCCAGAAAGAATCTCTGGATCATCGTCAGCTACTAGGATTGAAATTGTCTCATTATTACATTTTGTTAGGTCTTGTTTTTCTATCACGGTTGCTCACTTGGCAGAGTGTCGATCTTATTCTCATACAACTATTTCAGCTTAATTCTAGCATCTTCTGATTTATATTACCAATCCACCACAAGAAAGGTCTTGAACTATTTTGTCGTATCCGAGAGAATTCTCATATCGCTATTTTTCACGATGGTCTTCTCCTGATACGTTAAACAACAGGGAGAGCAGGTTTAAGCTTTTTCCAATCTGCCGTACATACAAAAAAAATGCACGTACGGAGTTAATGCATTCAAAAAGGGAAGAATATGGAGATAATGGCACTGTTGAAAGCCGAGACAGCGGCTTATCATACGAAGCTTGAATCGTTACCTTATTTCGGTGAATTAATCGCACATCGGCTTCCTTTGGAATGTTATGTGAACCAACTCAGAGCACTGAGTGTTATACATAGTGTCCTGGAAAAACAACTCGCCGCTTCCGCAAATGAACACATTGTCCGTGTCTGGGAGGATGATTTGCGAAAGCTTCCCTTACTCATGGAAGATCTCGATTTTTTCGCA